>Ga0307470_10000003_pt1 | contig 180291 bp, 148 predicted proteins | sample atmos_gasesAM3C__FD_204565 | JGI IMG/M metagenome (GOLD analysis project Ga0307470, IMG submission 204565) | Hardwood forest soil microbial communities from Morgan-Monroe State Forest, Indiana, United States - atmos_gasesAM3C_05 | ecosystem: Environmental > Terrestrial > Soil > Temperate... | reverse complement strand
CTGAGGAGCGAAGCGACGAAGCATCTCCGGTGGAACCGCGCGGCTGCAGAGCAGAAAAGCCGCCGACAGCGGCGACCTCACCAGAGATGCTTCGTCGCTTCGCTCCTCAGCATAGACTTTGAGACCCTCAGCATAGACTTTGAGACCCTCAGCATAAACTTGAGAGTCACAGCCCCGGTGCCGTTCCCTCGGCCGGCAGATTCGCGTCCGGGACCGTGTGGCCGCGATGGCAGGTGTTGCAGGTGACCATCTGTCCGTGTGGGTCCAGCTTGGCGAGGTAGTCGGCGTTGGCGGAATGCGCCATCTTCATCATGGCGCGGGCCATGTTCTTCTCCGGCTTCGCGTCCGATTGAAAGTCGAACTGCTCCTTCGATCCGGGCGGATTGGCGACGTGGCAGTGATCGCAGCGCGTGCCGAGGGCGCGGGCGAAGCCGCGCATGTTCGCGATCAGCTCATCGTGGGTGATGTTCTGCGGGAAGAGCTGCAGGTTGTGGAACTCCCCGGTATCGGCGCGCGACGCCTGCGCTTTCTGCTGCTGCACCGCCGCACAGGCAGCAAGAAACAGCGAGAGGGTGAGCGCGACGATGATGTTGCGAGAGACGTTCGACATGCGGCATGTTCCTCCAGCCCGCGATTTTAATGCACCTGCGGTGCGTTGTCGGTTGTCGGTGATCGGTTGTCAGAGAACGTTACCGGTTCTTGGTTGTCAGTGGTCACGAGCGTGGACCCGACAGCCGAGAGCCAGTCCCCCAGACAACCGACAACTGACAACCGACAACGCACCGAAGGTGCCCCCAATCACCACCCTATCCCGTAATCCTCCCCGTGATTGCTCGATCCGCCCCAGAACGTGCCGTGGGGGCGGTCGATCAGGATGGCGTTGATCGGGCCCGAGGTGCGGTCCTCGAACGTCATCGTGTAGCCCATCCGCCGCAGCTCGCCGCGCACCCAAGGCGGCTCGGCGGAGTTGAGCAGGATGTTGCCCGGCTTGATCTCGTGCGCGCCGAAGGAGCTGTGCATCTGGAAGCTGTTGACGTTCGGCGCTTCGGTGGCTTCCTGCACCGTCATCCCGAACTCGACGATGTCGAGGAAGAACTGGAGGAGGTTCTGGTCCTGGCTGTCGCCGCCCTGAACGGAGAAGACCAGCCACGGCGCGCCATCCTTCAGCGCCAGAGTGGGCGTGAGAGTCACGCGCGGATGCTTCCCCGGCGCGACGACGTTGTACGGCCCCTCGGCCGGATCGAGGACGAAGCTCTGCATCCGCTCGCTCAGACCGACGCCGCTGTTCCCGGCGATGACCGCCGGCAGCCAGCCGCCGCTCGGTGTGACCGATACTGCCCACCCTTCCGCGTCGGCTGCTTCCACCGAGGTCGTGCCGGCGTAGAACGCGAAGAGGTAGTCGTTCGACAGTGAGGCGGTGGGACGGAGAAACTCATTCTGGCGAAGCGCGCCCGATTCCGGCGTTCCCGCCGGCTTCGGAGTGGGCGCCTTCGGCGCATCCCAGTTCTTCAGCAGATCGGGATAAGGATTCGTCCCGCCCTGATACAGCCACGGATCGCCCGGCCTGCTCTTGGCATCGTTGTGCTCGGCGTTGATCAGCTTCGCGCGCTCCTTCGCGTACTCCTTCGACAGCAGTCCCTTCACCGGCTTTTCCGGCTGGACGTAGATGTCGCCGTAGTAGAAATCGCGATCGGCCCAGGCCAGGCTCATCGACTGGTAGACGGTGTTGATGTAGTGCGGCGAATTGAAACCCATCCCCTTCAGATCGAAGTTCTCGAGGATGTTGAGCGCCTGCAGCATGGCCGGGCCCTGCGTCCAGACATTCAGTTTGTAGACGTCGATGCCCTTGTAGCTGGTCGAGACCGGCTCTTCGATGTGGACCTTCCACGCGGCCAGGTCCTCCTCGGTGAAGAGGCCGCCCTGCTCGCGCACACCGCGGACGATCTCTTTGGCGATATCGCCTTTGTAGAAACGATCGTACGCGGCGTAGATGGCCTCCTTGCGCGACTTCCCTTTCTTCAAGGCCTCCTGCTCGGTGTCGACGAGCTTCCGCAGCGTCACGGCCAGGTCCGGCTGCCGGAAGATCTCGCCGGCGACGGGGCCGGGATGTTTCGGGTTGTCGTGGATCAGGAAGACTCGTTTTGAATATATCCAGTTCTTCAGCTTGTCCTTGTTGCGGTCGATCGTATTCGCCGACTGCGCTTCCAGCGCGTAGCCGTCCGCCATCTCGATGGCAGGGCCGAGGACCTCTTTCAACGACAGGCGGCCGTACTCCGCGACCATGGTCATGATACCGCCCGGGGTCCCGGGAGTGACGGCGGCGAGGACGCCTTCATCCGGCGGATGGGTGAATCCCTTGCTCTTGTAAAACTCCGGCGTCGCGCCGGTCGGAGCAACGCCGAGGGCGTTGATGCCGATCACCTTCTTCGTGTGCGGATCGTAGATGAGCACCTGGGTCTCGCCGCCCCACGACAGCGTGTCCCACATCGTGCAGGTCGCGGCGATCATCGCGGCGGCTGCGTCGACGGCGTTCCCGCCCTTCTGGAAGATCATCGATCCGGCGGTGGCCGCGAGCGGCTTGCCGGTCACGGCCATCCAGTGCGAGCCGTGCAGCGGCGGCTTCTGGGTCCGTATCAGCGTTTGTTGCGCCGAGGCGGTGAGGGCGAAGAGAACGAGGACGACGGCGATCTTTTTCATCGCCGCGTATCGTAGATCAAGACGCGAAACGTAGGTCGGACTCTCAGTTCTACCGGCGCTTGGGAGATCGTGAACGGATCACGCATGCAAACGTAGGTCGGACTCTTAGTCCGACCAGAGCTTGGGAGAGCGTGAATCGGATCACCCGACCGGAGCTCGGGAGATCGGTACTTGTTAGACGCCTGTCGTTCAGAGCCTGCCAAGCTCCGGTCGGACTAAAGAGTCCGACCTACGTAGTCCGACCGGAGCTCGGGAGACCGTGAATCGGATCACGCATGCAAACGTAGGTCGGCTCTCAGTCCGACCAGAGCTTGGGAGATCGTGAATCGGATCACGCGACCGGAGCTTGGGAGAGCGGTGCTTGATCGACGCCTGTAGTTCAGAGCCTGCCAAGCTCCGGTCGGACTAAAGAGTCCGACCTACGTAGTCCGACCTACGTGGTCCGACCTAGGTAGTCCGACCTACGGCGCGACCTCCAGCAACTCGAACGACCCCGGCACGACAGGCGGACGGGGGCGGGGATTCTTCTCCGTCGGCGCGGGCGCATCGCCGAACTTCGCGGCGGGCAGGAAAATGTGGTGCGTCTTCGTGTCCAGCGCCATCGTGCGCGCGCTACGCTGCGTGGCCACGTTGTCGACCACGTCGTACTTATCAGGCGACGACTCATGGACCACCGTCAGCGTGGCGCTCTGGCCGTTCGAAGCGAAGGCGAGCTGCCTGGCGTCGTCGAAGGCGGCGGCGTCGGTTCCCTTGCCGGTCGGCACGGTCGTCACGACGTGGCCGTTCTTCGCATCGACGACCGTCATGATCTCGTTCTCGCAGACGGCGAACAGACGATGATGCTTGCGATCGATGGCCAGGCCGCTCGGCGATTCGCATGGCGCGAGCTTCCAGCGGTCGGTCACGGTATTCGTCTTCGCGTCGATCCTGGCCAGCTCGTTGGTGTCTTCGATGTTGACGAAGACATGTCCGTTGCCGTCGCTGACGCCGAACTCCGGCTTCCCGCCGAGGGGGATCGTAGCCAGGACCTTGCCGTGGGTGTTGTACACCGTGGCGTTCATGCCGCGGCCGTTGAACGTGAACACATGTTTCGACGACGGATCGAACATGATGGCGTCCGGGTTGTCGCCGGTCGACTTGACGTCATTGATCCGGTTGAGCGTCTTCAGATCGAAGATCGTCATCATGCTCACGCGCCCGTCGGAGATGAAGCCGCGGCCGCCCTCGTGGTCGATGGCGATGCCGTGAACGCCGGGTGTGTCCGGGATGAGACCGACGACCGTGCCCGAATCGACGTTGACCACTTCCACGCGATCGCCGTGCGAGACGTAGGCGCGCCGGGCCGCGGAGTCGATGGCCATGTAGTCCCAACCCCCGCTCCCTCCGATGGGGATGTGGCGGACGACATGCCAGGCGGCGAATGCGGTGACGGCGACGGCGAGCGAGAGGAGGGCGAAAAGCGCGCGTTTCATGGCGCGGACCTTATCGCCGTTGCGAACGTCGCGCAACAGTTTGGACGTTTAGGCGGCGTTTAGGCAAACGCCTTGATGTAGAACGCGGTAATTCTTGCCGATGTCGCAATCGCGGTTTGCGGCATCGGAAAAATTTTTCCGAATTCGGAAGCAACTGGTTGCGACATCGCAATGCACCCTTTGCGATATCGCAAGCAACTGGTTGCGACATCGAAAGCATTCTTTGCGACATCGCAAGCAATCGGTTGCGACGTCGAAAGCATTCTTTGCGACATCGCAAGCGACCCGTTGCGACGTCGAAAGCGTTCCTTGCGATATCGCAAGCAACTGGTTGCGACATCGAAAGCATTCTTTGCGATATCGCAAGGGACCCGTTGCGACGTCGAAAGCGTTCCTTGCGACATCGCAAGCGACCGGTTGCGGCATCGCAGGCGACCGGTTGCGGCATCGCAAGCATCCTTTGCGATGCCGCAAAGCGTAGCGCCGACGGCCCGTCGGCTGGACCGCTGCCGGCTCGGCGGCGGTCGCGCGACAAGAGCGCCAGCGAGCCGCTGGCGGTCCAGCCGGCGGGCCGCCAGCGCTACGCTTCGCTTCGCCGCTCCCGCCTACGACGCGGGCACCGCTTCGCCGGCCGCGAAGTTCGACTCTCGCGACACCATCCTGCCCGTAATCGCCACCACGATCAGATCGAGCAGGATGTAGAGAATCCCCACCCCGGCCGGCGGATTCGCCGAGTGCAGCTTCAGAAAGGGGACCTCGGCCGCCCACGTCCAATTGCCGATGGCAGGCCCCACAAACTCCAGGATGATGGTGTAGAAGAAACAGGCGCAGAGCAGGAGCCGGTTCTTCGACACGAAGATCAACGCCATCGCACCGATCCACCAGAGGAATCCCCAGACGTCGTGCCGGAACACGAGGCTCAGCAGGGCGATCCCGCTCCCGGTGATCAGGGTCCATCGCGTGATGGCGGCGGCGCGCAACCGCACCGCCTGCTGGCGCGCCGTCTCCGCGGCCAGCGTGTAGAAAAGGCCGTGACCCGGCGGCACGTAGAACGGGATGACGGCGTGACGATACGAATACAGCCCCCAACCGATCGACAGAACCACCTCTCCGATCGTGGCTACGACGATGCAGCAGAGGATCTGACGGACGTGTACCTCCGACGATCGCGCGAAGTACCAGAGGAAGAGCACCGTGGCCATGCCGAGGGCCAGTTGCTGCGGCAGACCGTCGCGGTCGAGCAGCAGAAGGGTGGTCATGAACACGCCAGAGGCGATCACGAACTTGAGGAAGCGGGATTCCATGGACAGGTCTGTGCGCAGTCTACGATGTTGCCCGTGAAACGGATTGTCCCTTTCCGGCACTACCCGTAGTGAGTTTTCACGCGGAGGCGCGGAGACGCGGAGGAGATGACGAGGAGCTTCTTTCTCCGCGCACTCCGCGCCTCCGCGTGAGTCCTTCAGGTCAGAAGCACACGCGGCTGTATGGGTTCAGCCCTGGACACTTGGATCAAGCAGGTTCGGATCGAATCCATCCGTCTTCCTGGAACGTAGGGAAATGTGAGTGACATCACCACCGGCCCGAGCGGGCGAACGTAACTTTCATCCATCGTTCGCGCGTGGGAACGTGGACGTTATTTGAGGTAGCGCGTTATAATTGCCGGCTTCACTCAGCAAGGCAGCACGCCCCGCACGGTTAACCAGGTGCGGACGTGCTGGAGGTCCACTATCGAATTCCGCTAGTCCGGGCAGCGGTTGCCCGGATGACAATCCACGTAGTGGGGAGAAGGCATGTCCAAGACGTTGCTGCGCGCCATTGCCACTGCCGCCGTGCTCATCGCGGCATTGCCAGTCGCCGCATTCGCCACGAGCGTAGATCTGAGCATCTACAGCATCACCGGCTCGCCTGATCCGATCACCCTCGGTACAGGAAACGTCACCTACTCCGTCGGAATCTACAACTCCAGCACCACCGCCGGAACCAACGTCGTCCTTACGAACGCGCTGCCGGCCAGCTCGACCTATGTCTCTTCCAGTGCCGCGAATTCAGGCACGTGCTCGCAATCCAGCGGCACGGTGACGTGCTCCTGGGCCTCGATTCCGGGGGGCAGCGTCTACTTCGCGACCATCGTGGTCACCCCCACCGCGGGCGGACCGCTGACACTCTCATCGAGCGTGACGGGAACCGAGAGCGATCCGAACACGATCAACAACAGCGCCAGCAAAGCGGTCATCGTCGACTCGCAGATCGATCTCGGCATCTCCAGCATGACCGTCTCGCCCGACCCGATCACGCTCGGCACCGGCGACGTCCAGTTCTTCGTGCAGTTCACGAACTACAGCACGTCGCAGGCAACCAATGCAGTGCTGACCAGCACGATACCGGTCAACTCCACGTTCGTTTCGGCGACCACCCCGGTTGGCAGCGGAAGCTGCTCGCAATCCGCCGGCACGGTCACTTGTAACTGGGCCTCGATACCCGCCGGGGGGACGTATTACGCATACATCACGGTGACGCCAACGGCCGGCGGCGTCTTGACGCTCTCGTCGAGCGTCGCGGCAACGCAGAGCGATTCGGACACCTCGAACAACAGCGGAAGCAAATCGGTCACGGTCAACTCCCAGATCGACCTGGGCATCTCCAGCATGACCGTGACGCCCGATCCGATGACGCTCGGCACCGGCACCGTGCAGTTCCTGGTGCAATACACCAACGGAAGCACCTCCCAGGCCACGAATGTGGTTCTCACGAGCACCCTCCCGACGAACTCCACGTTCGTGTCGGCGACGACGCCGGTCGGCAGCGGAACATGCTCGCAGTCGGCCGGCACGGTCACCTGCAACTGGGCCACCATCGGGCCCGGATCGACCTACTACGCGTACATCACCGTGAATCCCACCGCGGGAGGCTCGCTGAGTCTTACCTCGACGGTCTCCGCGGCGCAGTCGGATCCGAATACGTCGAACAACACCGGCACCAAAGCGAGCATCGTCAACTCCCAGATCGACCTCGGCATCTCCAGCATGACCGTCTCTCCCGATCCGATGACGCTCGGCACCGGCGACGTCCAGTTCCTGGTGCAGTACACCAACAACAGCACGTCGCAGGCAACGAACGCCGTGCTGACGAGCACCATACCGGTCAACTCCACGTTCGTTTCCGCGACGACGCCGGTCGGCAGCGGCACCTGCTCGCAGTCCGCCGGCACGGTCACCTGTAACTGGGCCACGATACCCGCGGGGACGACGTATTACGCATACATCACGGTGACGCCAACGGCCGGCGGCGTGTTGACGCTTTCGTCGAGCGTCTCCGCAACGCAGAGCGATTCGAACACAACGAACAACACCGGAAGCAAAGCGGTCACGGTCAACTCCCAGATCGACCTCGGCATCTCCAGCATGACCGTCTCTCCCGATCCGATGACGGTCGGCACCGGCGACGTGCAGTTTCTCGTGCAGTACACGAACAACAGCACCTCGCAGGCAACCAATGTGGTGCTCACGAGCACACTCCCGACAAACTCCACCTTCGTATCGGCCACTACGCCCGTCGGCAGCGGCACCTGCTCGCAGTCGGCCGGCACCGTCACCTGTAACTGGGCCACGATCGCAGCAGGATCGACCTTCTACGCCTACATCACCGTAACGCCCACGGCGGCGGGATCACTGAGCCTTACGTCAACCGTTTCGGCGGCGCAATCCGATCCCGACACGACGAACAACACGGGCACGAAGGCGAGCACGGTCAACTCCGACATCGACCTGAGCGTCTCGAACATTACCGGATCGCCTGACCCGATCACACTCGGCACGGGCAACGTTTTGTACACCGTCTATGTGTTCAACAACAGCGGATCGCAGGCGACGAACGTCGTATTGACGAGCACACTCCCCGCGGGCACGACCTTTGTCTCGGCGACGACGCCCGTGGGCAGCGGAACATGCAACCAATCGTCCGGGACGGTCACCTGCAACTGGGCCTCGCTCCCGGCGGGGAACACCTATTACGCATTCATTACCGTCACACCCACGGCAAACGGCGTCATCACGCTCGCAGCGAGCGTTGCCGGCGCGCAGACCGATTCCAACGCCACGAACAACAGCGCCAGCAAAGCGGTGACGGTTGGCAGCACAGGCGCCGGCGTCGATCTGATTCTCAATGGGATCAGCGCCACGCCCGATCCGATCACGCTCAATACCGGCAACGTCACCTATACCGTCCAGGTCTATAACTCCAGCAGTAGCGCGGGTACCAACCCGGTGCTGACCGCGACGCTCCCCACGAACTCTACGTTCGTATCCGCCTCGGCCACGAATAGCGGAAGCTGCTCCCAGTCGAGCGGCACGGTCACCTGCAACTGGACCTCGATCGGAGCCTTCACCGTCTTCAATGCCACGATCGTCGTCACGCCCACGGCTGGCGGCTCCTTGTCGCTCACTGCCAGCGTTTCGGGGGCGGATCCCGACCCGATCACCGCCAACAACAGCGGCAACAAGACCGTCACGGTCAACTCCAAGATCGATCTCCAGGTTTACTCGGTCAGCGGTACGCCCGATCCGATCACCCTCAACACCGGCAACGTCACCTATACCGTCCAGGTCTATAACCCCAGCCTGTCGCAGGGAACGAACACCGTTCTGACGAATACACTCCCCGCGAATTCCACATTCGTCTCTGCCTCGGCCACGGGCAGCGGAACCTGCACCCACTCGGGCACCGTCAACTGCACCTGGACCTCGATTCCGGCATCGACCGTCTACACGGTGACCATCGTCGTCACCCCCACCGCAGGCGGACCGCTGACGCTGACCTCGAGCGTGTCCGGCACAGAGGCCGATCCCAACACCGCCAACAACAGCGCCAGCAAGTCGCTCACCGTCAATTCGCAGATCGATCTCCGCCTCTACAGCATGAGCGCCACGCCTGACCCGATCACCCTCAACAATGGCAACGTCACCTACACCGTTTCGATCTACAACCCCAGCACGTCGCAGGGAACGAACACCGTCCTGACGAACACACTGCCCGCGAATTCCACATTCGTCTCTGCTTCGGCCACGAACAGCGGAACCTGTACCCACTCGGGCACCGTCACCTGTAATTGGGCCACGATCCCGGCATCCGGCTTCTACACGGCGACCATCGTCGTCACGCCTACGTCCGGCGGATCGTTGACGTTGTCGTCCAGCGTCGCAGGAACGGAGAGCGATCCGAACACGGCCGACAACAGCATGAGCCATTCGGTCACCGTCAACTCGCAGATCGATCTCCAGCTCTACTCGATCAGCGGCACACCCGATCCCCTCACCCTCAACAACGGCAACGTCACCTACACCGTCTCGATCTACAACGCCAGCACCTCAACGGGAACGAACACCGTCCTGACGAACACACTCCCTGCGAATTCCACATTCGTCTCCGCCTCGGCCACCAACAGCGGGACTTGCTCCCAAGCAAGCGGGACGGTCACCTGCAACTGGACCTCGATCCCGTCGACCGGCTTCTACTCCGTCACCATCGTCGTCACCCCAACGTCCGGAGGCGCGCTGACGCTTAGCTCGAGCGTGGCCGGCGCAGAGTCCGACTCCAATACTGCCAACAACAGCGCCAGCCATTCGGTCACGGTCAATTCGCAGATCGATCTCCGCGTCTACAGCATCACCGCCACACCCGATCCGATCACCCTCAACACCGGCAACGTTACCTACACCGTCTCGATCTACAACAGCAGCTCGTCGCTGGGAACGAACACCGTCCTGACGAACACGCTGCCTGCGAATTCCACATTCGTCTCTGCCTCGGCCACGAACAGCGGAACCTGCACACACTCGGGCGCCACGGTCACCTGTAACTGGGCATCGATCCCGTCGAGCGGCTTCTACTCTGCCACGATCGTCGTCACGCCTACGTCCGGCGGATCGATGACATTGGCCGCCAGCGTCGCGGGCACGGAAAGCGATCCGAACACGGCCGACAACAGCAGCAGCCATTCGGTCACCGTCAACTCGCAGATCGATCTCCAGCTCTACTCGATCAGCGGCACGCCCGATCCCCTCACCCTCAACACCGGCAACGTCACCTACAGCGTCCTGATCTACAACGCCAGCAGCTCGCAAGGAACGGGCACCGTCCTGACGAGCACACTGCCTTCGAATTCCACCTTCGTGTCCGCCACAGCCACGAACGGCGGAAGTTGCTCCCAGTCGAGCGGCACGGTCACTTGCAACTGGACCTCGATTCCGGCAACGAGCCTCTACTCCGTGACCATCGTCGTCACCCCCACTGCCGGCGGTCCGCTGACCATCGTGTCGAACGTAGCCGGCACCGAAACCGATTCGAATCCCCCCAACAACAGTGCCAACAAGTCGGTCACGGTCAACTCGCAGATCGATCTGGCGGTCTACAGCATCACCGGCTCACCCAACCCGATCACGTTCGGCGCCGGCAACGTCACGTTCACCGGGTATGCCTACAATCAGAGCTCGTCCCAGGGGACGAACGTCGTCCTGACGAATACGCTCCCGTCCAACTCCACCTACGTTTCATCCTCGGCGTCCAACGGCGGGACCTGTTCGCACTCCGGAAGTACAGTGACCTGCAGTTGGACGTCCATTCCGGCAACCACTCTTTACCCCGTCACCATCGTCGTCACGCCAACCATACCCGGCACACTGACGCTTTCCGCCAGCGTCTCCGGTACGCAGCCCGATCCCAACACCGCCGACAATACCGGCAGCGGGACCACCACCGTCAATCCGACGGCGTGTACGGCCGTTCCCAGCGGCGCCGTGGCCTGGTACCGCGCCGAGTCGAATACGGTCGATGCCGTAGGGCCGAACAACGGGACGATCAACGGCGGCGTGACCTACACCACCGGAAACGTCGGTCAGGCCTTCAACTTTAACGGCACGACCGGGTACATCTCCGTGCCCGACAACACCACGCTGCACCCATCCAGCCTGACCATCGAAGGATGGGCGAAATTCACATCGATCCCCTCGACGGCCACGATCGCCAGCAAGACCGTGGGAAGCGGCACGAACGACTCGTACGTGCTCTGGTATCAGGGCGGCGCGCTGCACGGCACGATCGGCAACACCAGCGGCAACGGCCCGAGCGTCGACTACACCTGGACGCCCACGACAAACACCTGGTACCACATCGCCTACACCTACGACAGCGGCGGCCAGGCGCAGGCGCTCTACGTCAACGGCTCGATGGTAGCCAGCGGCACGAACTCAACGGTCATCGGCTTCGACACGAATCCGCTCATCATCGGCGCGGAGATCGAGAGCTCGGCTCACACCTTCTTCTTCCCCGGTCTCGTCGATGAATTGACTCTCTACAGCCGTGCACTGACACAAACCGAAGTGCAGACCGTCTACGGCGCGGGGACCTTTGGCAAGTGCTACACGGCGCCGGCCACGCCGGCCATCACCGGCTTCACGCCGGCATCCGGCAGCACCGGCACCAGTGTCGTGATCAGCGGCACGAACTTCATCGGCGTCACCTCCGTCCTGTTCAACGGAACCTCGGCGACATACACCGTCAACAGCACGTCTCAGATTACGGCCACCGTGCCTGCCGGCGCCACGTCGGGGTTCATCTCTGTCGGCAACGACGGCGGCGTCGGCGTCAGCGGCAGCTCGTTCACCGTTCCCACGGCGGCTCATTGGATCAACAGCAGCGGCGGCAACTGGAGCACCGGCGCGAACTGGTCGACCGGATCCGCCCCAGGCAGTGCGACAGACGCCATCATCGACGCCACCGGCACCTACACGGTCACCCTCGACGTCACCCCCGCATTCAGTTCACTGACGGTCGGCGGCGGAGCCTCCGGCACGCAAACGCTCGATCTCGGCTCCGGCCACACGGTCACCTTCACCAACGCCGGCACCGTCACGTCCAGTGGCGCGCTCACATTTGCGAGCGGCACGCTCACAGGGGCCGGCGGCCTGACCGTGAACGGCGTCATGAACTGGAGCTCGGACAGCACCATCTCCACAACGGTGAGCATCGGCGCCGGCGGAACGCTCAACATGCCTAACGGCGGCACCCGATATATCGACGCCGGCACGCTCAACAACAGCGGCACGATCAACTGGAGCGGCACGAACAACCTCAGCGTCGTCGACTCCGGCGTCATCAACAACCAGGCCGGCGGGCTGTTCAGCGTCACCAATAACCAGATCATCTACCAGAGCTGCTGCACTGCCGGCCAGGCTTTCAACAACCAGGGAACGTTCCGCAAGACCGTGGCCACCGGAACGACCACCATCAACAATAACGGATTCAACAACACCGGTACGGTCGACATCCAGAGCGGCACCTTCACTCCCAGCTCCGGCGGCACGAGCAGCGGCATCATCAACGCCACGTCATCCGGCACGTTCCTCCTGAGCACCGGTACCTACACCATCGGCAGCGGCGGCACACTCACCGGCAGCGGCAACTTCCAGGTCGGCGGCGGAACGCTCGCGGTGAACGCGACCGGTGTGACGGTCGATCACCTGACCATGAGCGGCGGCTTCCTGAGCATCGCCGGCTCGGTCAGCACCTCCGCCACCGGCGTCGTCGACTGGATCAGCGACTCCACGCTCAACGGTACAGGCTCTCTCACCATCGTCAACGGCGGAACGCTCAACATCCCCAACGGCGGCACCCGATACATCGACGGCGCCACCCTCAACAACAGCGGAACGGTCAACTGGAGCGGCACAAACAACCTCTCCGTAGTCGACTCCGGCGTCATCAACAACCTGGCCACCGGCCTGTTCAACGTCACCAACAACCAGATCGTCTACCAGAGCTGCTGCACCGCCGGTCAGGCCTTCAACAACCAGGGAACATTCCGCAAATCATCCTCCACCGGAACGACGACCATCAACAACAACGGCTTCAACAACACCGGAACGCTCGACATCCAGAGCGGTACCTTCAGCCCCAGCTCGGGCGGCACGAGCAGCGGCATCATCAACGCCGCGTCCTCCGGCACGTTCCTTCTTAGCACCGGTACCTACACCATCGGCAGCGGCGGCACGCTCACCGGCACCGGCAACTTCCAGGTCGGCGGCGGAACGCTCGTGGTGAACGCCACCGGAGTGACGATCAATCATCTGACCATGAGCGGCGGCACGCTGAGCATCGCCGGCTCGGTCAGCACCTCGGCCACCGGCATCGTCGACTGGATCAGCGACTCCACGATCACCGGCGCGGGCTCGCTCTCCATCGTCAGCGGCGGAACGCTCAACATCCCCAACGGCGGCACCCGATACATCGACGCCGGCACGCTCAACAACAGCGGAACGGTCAACTGGAGCGGCACGAACAACCTCAGCGTCGTCGACTCCGGCGTCATCAACAACCAGGCCGGCGGGCTTTTCAGCGTCACCAATAACCAGATCATCTACCAGAGCTGCTGCACTGCAGGCCAGGCCTTCAACAACGCCGGCACATTCCGCAAGACCGTCGCCACCGGAACGACCACCATCAACAACAACGGCTTCAACAACACCGGTACGGTCGACATCCAGAGCGGCACCTTCACCCCAAGCTCCGGCGGCACGAGCAGCGGCATCATCAACGCCGCGTCATCCGGCACGTTCCTCCTGAGCACCGGTACCTACACCATCGCTACCGGCGGCACACTCACCGGCACAGGCAACTTCCAGGTCGGCGGCGGCACGCTCGCGGTGAACGCCACCGGCGTGACCGTCAGTCATCTGACGATGAGCGGTGGCTTCCTGAGCATCGCCGGCTCGATCAGCACCTCCGCCACCGGCGTCGTCGACTGGATCAGCGACTCCACGCTCAACGGTACCGGCTCTCTCACGATCGTCAACGGCGGAACACTCAACATCCCCAACGGCGGCACTCGCTACATAGACGGCGGCACGCTCAACAACAGCGGCACGGTCAACTGGAGCGGCACGAACAACCTCTCCGTCGTCGACTCCGGCGTCATCAACAACCAGACCGGCGGGCTGTTCAACGTCACCAACGACCAGATCATCTATCAGAGCTGCTGCACCCCGGGCCAGGCCTTCAACAACCAGGGAACGTTCCTCAAGACCACCGCCACCGGAACGACCACCATCAGCAACAACGGCTTCGCCAACAGCGGCACGCTGCAGGCCCATAGCGGCGTGATCGCCTTCAGTTCCGCCTACACCAGCAGCGGCTCGCCGGTCTATGACTTCGGCATCGGCAGCCTCACTACCTACGGACGGCTGACCTTCGCCAATCCAGTCAGTCTCACCGGCGCATTGGTGGCCGCGCCGATCAACAGCTTCGTACCGCAGGGTGGATGGCAGTTCCAGGTCATCACCTTCCCGTCGGGCACCGCCACCTTCTCCCCGAAGACGCTGACCTACGGAAGCTCCCCGACGCGCTCCTTCATCGATACCTATCCCGGCACGTCGGTCCTTCTCACCGCCAGCGGCCCCACGATCTCCTCACTCTCGCCGAACCAGGGCCCTGGCAGCGGCGGCACGGCCGTGACCATCACCGGCACCGGCTTCGCCAGCGGCGGATCGCTCGGCGTTACGTTCGGCGGCAACGCCGCGACGAGCGTCTCCGTCGTCAACTCCACGACCATCACCTGCACCACGCCGGCACATGCCTCCGGTGTGGTCGATATCGCCCTCACCAACGGCGACGGCCAGCCGACCATCCTGACCCATGGCTTCACGTACGATTTCTCGCCCGTGATCAGCAGCATCCGCCCGAGCAGCGGCTCGACCGCCGGCGCGGGCGGCGTGATCATCGATGGCACGAATCTCGACACGGTGACCGCCGTCGACTTCGGCGGCAGCAGCGGCACGATCATCTACAGCAGCCCCACCGAGCTCACCGCCGCCGCGCCCGCGCACGCCGCCGGCACCGTGAACGTCACGGTCACGAATCCCGTCGGCCCCTATACGCTCTCGAACGGCTTCACGTACATCGCCAACGACGATCCGGCGCGCGATTTCTTCGTCACCACCAACCCGTCCGCCCGCTGGAGCTACGGCTATGAGAATACCCGAGGGGCGGCGTTCGTCCTCTATCCGACGTCCGGCCGCACCGGCGCGATGTTCGATTTCTGGAACGCGGGCAGCTTCCCCAACCTGGGCCGCAACTCCGGCACCGCCACACTGGTCCAGGGAACGGACTTCACCCCGGCGATGTCGGTCCAGTTCCATCCCGGTCCCTCAGGTGAGAACAGCGTCTTCCGCTGGACCGCTCCGGCAACGGGCACCTACCGGATTCACGGCGACTTCGTCGGCCTCGACAACTCCGCGCCGACAACCTCGGACGTGGCGATCCTCCACAACAACTCCACCGCTTCGACGCTCTTCAGCGCATTCATCAACGCCTACAACGTTCCGCAATCCTTCGACGTCTCGCAGACCCTGGCCGCGGGCGACACGATCGAGTTCACCGTCGGCTTCGGACAGAACGGCAACAACAACGGCGATGCCACTGGCCTCGATGTCTCCATCGATCCGGTAGTCTGTACGGTCACCGCGACCATCTCCGGCACGACATCGTTCTGCACCGGCGGCAGCACCACGCTCACCGCCAATCCGAGCGGCGGAAGCGGCACATTCGTCTCCTACCAGTGGCTTCTCAACAACTCACCCATCGGCGGCGCCACCGCATCGACATACACCGCCACGGCCGGCGGCAGCTACAGCGTCACCGTCACCGACTCGCTCGGCTGCTCCGGCACCTCGGCGCCGACGACCGTCACCGTCAATGCGCCGCCTCCGGCAGCGATCAGCGCACCGGCTTCGGCCTGCGCGAACAGCACCGTGGCCGCGAGCATTGTCGGAGGCGGAGTCGCCGGCGCCACCTACACCTGGTCGGTCGGGAACGGCACGCTTCAAACCGGACAAGGAACGCCGTCGATCACCTTCACCGTCGGCATGGCCACTCCGGTGTCTCTCAGCGTCGTCGCCTCCCTCAACGGTTGTCCGGCCAACGGAAGCGCCAGCATCACCGTCGGCGCCTTCACGCCGACAATTACCGCCTCCGGCCCAACGTCGTTCTGCGCCGGCGGCAGTGTTACGCTCACCTCATCCTCAGCGGCGTCGTACCAGTGGCTCCTCAACGGCTCGCCGATCGGCGGCGCCAACGCCCAGTCGTACGTGGCCTCGGCCTCCGGCAACTACAGCGTCTCCGTCACAAACGGGGCCGGATGCAGCGGCACCTCGGCGACGACAACCGTTACGCAGACAGCCGCCCCTTCGCCGACCATCACTCCGTCAGGGCCGACCACATTCTGCAGCGGCGGCAGCGTCACGCTTACCTCCAGTGCGGCCACCTCCTACCAGTGGCTTCTCAACAACTCACCGATCGGCGGCGCAACGGCATCGACCTACAATGCCACGGCCGGCGGCAGCTACAGCGTCACTGTCACCAACTCGTTCGGCTGCACCGGTACCTCGGCACCGACGACCGTCACCGTCAATGCGCCGCCTCCGGCAGCGATCAGCGCCCCCGCTTCGGTCTGCTCGAACAGCACCGTGGCCGCGAGCATCGCCGGAGGCGGAGTGGCCGGCGCGACCTACACATGGTCGGTCGGCAACGGCACGCTGCAGACCGGACAGGGAACATCATCGATCACCTTCACCGTCGGCACGGCCACACCGGTGTCGCTCAGTGTCGTCGCTTCCCTCAACGGCTGCCCCGCGAACGGAAGCACGAGCATCACCGTCGGCCCGTTTGTGCCGACGATCACCGGTCCGACTTCATTCTGCCCCGGCGGCAGTGTCACACTGACCTCATCCTCGGGAACGACATACCAGTGGCTCCTCAACGGATCGCCGATCGGCGGCGCGAACGCGCAGTCATACATCGCCGTGGCCGCGGGCAACTACAGCGTGACCGTCACATCGGGCACCTGCAGCGGCACCTCGGCGACGACGACAGTCACGCAGCTCCCCGCTCCCTCACCCACAGTCACGCCTTCCGGCCCGACCACGTTCTGCAACGGCGGCAGCGTTACGCTCACATCCAGCGTCGCCACCTCCTACCAGTGGCTCCTCAACAACGGTCCGATCAATGGCGCCACAGGGCAGTCCTTCACCGCCACCCTTTCAGGCTCTTACAGCGTCAAGGTCACCAACGGCAGCGGATGCAGCGGCACTTCAGCGGCGATCAACGTCTCCTCAAGTTCGTTGACGGCCACCATCTTCGCGCCGTCGTCGGCCGCCCCGGGTTCCGCCGGGAACCTCGCCTCGGTAACGCCGGGACCGACCGGGTCGACCTATGCCTGGTCGATCACCGGCGGCACAATCACCGGCGGAAACGGCACCACGTCGATCACATGGACGGCCGGCGGCAGCGGCAACGCCGTCATCAGCCTCACCGTGACGAACGGTTCGTGTTCGACCTCGGGCAGCGCCACCGTGACCATCACCGGCGCAGCCGATCTTGCGCTAACCGACACGGCCGCACCGAATCCGGTCAACCCCGGAAGCGCGATCACATTCACCGTGAACGTCGCCAACAACGGTCCGGGCGCGGCGCAGAACATCGTCCTCACCGACACGTTCTTCGGCGTCACGGCGCCGATCGCCTCCGGCAACGGCTGGTCGTGTACAACCAGCGGCGTGACGGTCACCTGCACGATGCCGTCACTCCCGGTCGGCCCGGCCGCACCCGTGACCATCACCGCAACCGCGTCCGCAGTCAGCAGCGCGGGCGACGGCGCCTCGGTCTCGGCCTCCACCAGCGATCCGGACGGAAGCAACAACAACGCCGGCTCCGCGGTCGTGGTCAACACGCAGCCGTCCTGCAACAACGCCGCGCCTTCGGCAATCTCGCCGGCGGCCGGCGCATCGAACGTGGCCAACCCTGTCAGCTTCACATGGTCGGCCGCGGCCAACGCCACTTCCTACGATCTCTGGATCGCCAGCGCAGGCACCGCTCCCGCGATCGTCGCGACAACGCAATCGACCTCGGCGACAGTCAGCCTGCCGAGCGGCACGTCGACCTGGTACGTGGACGCACACTTTGCAGGCGATTGCCCGACGCTCTTCTCCACGCCGCGCGATTTCACCATCGCCGCATCGGCGAACTGTTCGCATCCCGCTCCCCAGCTCATCGCACCGTCACCGAACGCGGCTGTCAATTCACCGGTCACGTTCTCGTGGACCCCGGTGGCGCAGGCTGTCGCCTATCGCCTCTGGATCGCTCTCGACGGCGGCGGGATGCAGGACGTCGGTACCACAAACGGCGCCACCTCGCTCACCTTGCCTCTCACCGGCTCCAGCGTCATCTGGCATGTCGACGCCATCTTCCCCGGCTGCGATCCAACGTCATCCGCTCCGTCGGCGTTCACCATCGTCGCGCCCGACGCGTGCGCGGGCCACTCCGCACCGACGCTGCTGGCTCCGTCTCCAAACGCCACGCTGGCGTCGTCGGTCGTCGATTTCCACTGGACCGCGGTCACCGGCGCGAACGGCTACCGTCTCTGGACCTCGATCAACGGCGGCGCCTTCGCTCCGTTTGGCACGACAGCCTCGGCAACGACACTGCACGCCACCTTCACCAGCGGCACGGTGGCGTGGTACGTGGAAGCGCTCTTCAACGGCTGCGCGTCCATCGCCTCGGCCCAACAGTCGTTCACGATTCCGGCCGCCGCGAGTTGCAACAACTCCGCGGCGACGTCGCTGGCGCCATCGAGTGATGCCACGCTGACCAACGGCACCGTCGATTTCACCTGGTCACCGGCGCCGAACGCCATCGGCTACGAGCTCTGGCTGTCGTTCAACAACGGCACGCCGTCCATGGCCGGCACCACCACCGCGACGACCCTTCGAATCTCGATCGGCGCCGGCGGTATCGAATGGTTCGTCCGCGCGCAATTCAGCGGCTGCGACCCCGTCGAGTCGGCGCACGCTCGCTTCACGTACACGCCGCCGGCCGACTGCTCACTCCTCCGGCCCATCCTCACCGCGCCGGTCGACGGTGCGCCGGTGGTCATCACCCCGTTCGATCTTCACTGGAGCAACGTTCCGGGCGCAACGCAATACAAAGTGTGGGTCGCATCCGGCGACGCGCCGCCGGCCGTCATCGGTACGACCTCGGGCACGGAGCTCGACAACCAGAGCGCACCGGAAGGTAACGTGACATGGTTCGTCGACGCGATCTTTGATAGCTGCCCCTCCCTCCGTTCGACATCTAGCACCTTCACCGCCGCCCACCCGCTTCCGCCCTGCTCGACGCCGGGCGTTCCCCTGCCGCGCGCCGAGAGCACCGCCTCGACCAATGTCGAGTATCTGATCCGCTGGACGCCGTCCGGCCCGGCCGCCACGACACAATACGAAGTGCAGGAATCGCTCGACGCATCGTTCACATCGCCTGCCTCGATCACCACGGACGCGAGCGAATGGCCGTTCAAGCACGTGAACAGCAGCGATGCTCCGATCGCGTACTACTATCGTGTCCGCTCCGTCGGCACCTGCACCGGGGAACGCAGCCTCTTCTCGCTGCCGCTCACTGTCCAGGTACTCCCCTCGAACGTCACCGATCCGGCGTCGGCCAACGGCTCGACCCCGGCCGACAACCCGCAGACGACGCACTATGAGATCCACATCGGCAGCGGCACGAACGGCAGCGCGTTGCACAAAGGAGCGATTGCCGCGGCGGTTGGCGAAACGTTCACGGCGACGACAAACCAGCCCTGGCTCACCGTCTCGCCGTCGAGCGGAACCGTGTCAGCCGATGGGACCACGCTGACGGTCACAGCAACGACGAATGGACTGCCGGTCGGCACCAGCAGCGGCGCGGTCAACATCAACTTTGGCAACGCGAACGGCTCGCAGCACGGCAACGTCGGGACCCTCGGCACCACACCGCCGGCAACGACCACCGTCTCCGTCAATCTCGTGCAGCCGGTCTCGCCGACCGCGAAGAACGCTCCGCCGCCCGACGCGCTCATCATCCCCGCCGTCGCGCACGCGGACGGGATCAACTCGAAGTTCCAATCCGACATCCGCGTAACGAACTCCTCCGCGCAGCCGATGAAGTATCAGGTCACGTTCACGCCCACCGGCGACACCGGCATCACGCAAGGAAAGCAGACCACCGTCGACATCGATCCCGGCCACACCATCGCTCTCGACGACGTCCTGCAATCGTGGTTCGGCTCCGACGGCGCCACCGGGACGCTGGAAGTCCGGCCGCTCACGGCCGCGCCGACATCCACCGCCGCAGTGTCGAGCGGCCTCGCCAACATTCTCACCTTTGCCGCCAGCCGCACGTACAACACCACCGCAAACGGCACGTTCGGGCAGTACATCCCGGCCATTCCGTTCGCCGCCTTCGTCGGCCGCGCCGGCGATCCCACGAAGTCGACGATCCTGAGCCTGCAGCAGATCGCCCAATCGCCGGCCTACCGCACGAACCTCGGCATCGTCGAAGGCTCAGGCGATCCCGCGTCTGTGCTCATCAGCGTCTTCGGCGACAACGGACAGAAGCTCACCGAGTTCACCCAGGATCTGAAGGGCGGCCAGCAAGTGCAGCTCAACTCGATCCTGGCGCTGAAGAACGTGCAGGTCAACGACGGCCGCATCGAAGTCAAGGTCGTCTCCCCTGTGGGCAAGGTGACGGCATACGCCTCGGTGCTCGACAATCGTACGAACGACCCCTTGCTCGTCCCTCCGGTTGCGGTGAATCAGGCCGCCGCCTCCATGTATGTCATCCCCGGCGTAGCCGATCTGAACAACGGCATCGCCAACTGGCAGAGCGACGTCCGAGTCTTCAATCCGTCGACGAGCATCGTCAAAGCGACGCTGACCTACTACTCACAGAGCGGCGGCACTCCGCTGTCGAAGGACATCTCCCTCGCGCCGGGCCAGGTGCAGACGTTCGACGGCGCGCTGCAACAACTCTTCGGCATCTCCAACGACGGCGGCGCCCTCCACATCGCCACCACGGCGACCACGCCGCTCGTCGCCACCGCGCGCACCTACAACCAGACCGCGAACGGGACGTACGGCCAGTTCATCCCGGCAGTCACCGCCAACGATGCCGCAGCACTCGGCACACGCCCCCTGCAGATCCTGCAGATCGAAGAATCCGATCGCTACCGCACCAACGTCGGCGTCGCCGAGGTCACCGGAAACCCGGCCACGATCGAAGTGACCGCCATCCCATCCGACTCGAAGGTCGCAGCCTCCACCCAGATCGACCTCGCGCCGAACCAGTTCGTGCAGTACCCGCAACTATTGAAATCGATGGGCTTGACCAACATGTATAACGCCCGCGTGACGGTGAAAGTGATCGCCGGCCAGGGCCGCGTCACGGCCTACGCGTCGGTGATCGATATGCAGACGAATGATCCGACGTTCGTGCCGGCGCAGTGAGAGCAGTTCTAGTTTGTTCGACGTTTGGCCGATAGAATCGGACGGTGAACCGCGGAGATCTTCAGCGGCTGGTTCGAATTCGGCTTTCAGAGGCCCGGGATTTGCTCGCGGCGAAGAAATATGACGGCGCGTACTACCTGGCCGGGTACGCGATCGAATGTGCGTTGAAGTCGTGTGTCGCCAAGCAAGTCAGGAAGTTCGACTTCCCTAACAAGAAGCTGGCTCTGGACAGCCACTCTCACAACCTCGATCAGCTTCTCGGCGTCTCAGGCTTGAAAAAGACACACCAGGAAGAAATGAACATCAATGCGGATTTCAAAGCTAAGTGGCTTGTCGTGAGAGACTGGTCGGAGAATGCTCGGTACTCGACCGGGCGCTCGATGACTCAGGCTAGAGATCTCTACGCGGCGATCACCGATCGAAGAAACGGAATACTCAAATGGCTGAAGACACACTGGTGAAGGATGCCCTGACGGATCAGATGATCGAGGCAGGTGCAGCAGTGGTTCAAAGTCTCAATCTTCGGCAGTTTCACGTAGACGCTGCGCTTTGGCTGTACCTCACGGACGTCAATCGATGGCGGCTGATGCTCGCGACGTCCGACGTGCGCCTCAAAGGCCCGTTTAAAGTATACAAACGTCTTATTCAAGCACTCGAGAATTCGGCCACCCACGGTTTGACCGTTGAAAACATGGCCGTGATTGATTCTCGTGACCCGCTGATTCAGCTCCTGCGCGGTGCTCTGAAAGGCGACCGGTCAGATGGCGGTATTCGCTTCTCGCACAGCACGATCAAAGGTCAGTACATCGAGGACGCGTACATCTACCGGATGGCTGCCTGATTTCGCCTCTCCAACACCCGACTCCCGACAACCGACCCCCTATCCTCTAGCCACCTTGATCAACGCCTCCATGTGATTCAGATACTTCTCCAGCGCCCGTCGTCCTGCCGCGGTTAGCGAATACTCAGTCCGAGGGACGCGGCCGGCGAACGATTTCCTGCACGAGATGTAACCCGCATCCTCGAGTTTGCGGGCGTGGACGCTCACGTTGCCGTCGCTCGTCTTCAGGATCGCTTTCAGCTCGTTGAACGTCAGCGTGGGATTGACGGCCAGGGCGCTGACCATGGCCAGACGCGTTTTCTCGTGGATGACGCGATCGAGGTCCGGGATCTTCGTCTCGACGACGCGACTGACCTTCGACGACGATTCGCTGCTCTTCTTTGCTGTTGCCGATTTAGCCACCGTAGCTCCTTGCGATGATGAGTCCGAAGAGGATGTGCAGGCCGCCGAAGCCAACGCCCAGGAGGATGTTCGAGGTGCCGAGCGGCAGGAAAGAAGCGACCGAGCCGAGGAGCATGAAGGCGATGCCCATCGCCGGGATCACGCGGATCGAGAAGGCACCGCTGCTGACGAAGGCCGTCCCGTACAGCAACAGCCACGTCGCCGGAATCGCCGCATAGCTCTCCACGCGCACGAGTGCGACGGTCACCACAGCTCCGGCCACGAGCGGCGCGAAATAGCTGACGAAGAACCGCCGCGACGCCCCCGACATGAAGGCCTCGTCCGAGCGTCGCGCCTTGATCGCCATCGCGCCGAACCCGATCAGCGCCGCGACGACCGCCTCGGACAACCACGTTGCCAGCCACAGGCGAAGGGAGCGCCCGAGGAACTGCTGCGCGATCGCCGTCGCCGCAATCGCCGTCACCCCGACGCACACTCCGCCCCACCCCGGTATCGACGTGAACGATCCCGCCCTCTCCATGGCCTCGCGGATGAAGCGGAGGTTGTCGAGCGCGTGCTCGCGCATCGGGAGAGGGGCCTCGGACATCCGTTCATGGTAGCGCAAAGTGCTTTTCCTCTCGACACGGACTCGCATGGTCCATACATGAGGAGAGGGAGAACGGCGTCCTCTCTCCGGACAACGCCGCTGTAGACTCCGAGCCATGCCCCTCCCCAAACCCCTTCGTTCCCTCGCCTTTCTCCTCGTGCTGTTCGCTCTTCCCGTCATCGCCGGCGACAACCGCTGGACCATCAAAGGGCCGTACGGCGGCAGCGTGAGCAAGCTCGCTTTCGATCCGGTGAATCCCTCCATCGCCTACGCGGCAGGCGCCAACGGCATCTTCCGAAGCACTGACGGCGGCCAGCACTGGGTCGCCGCCGCCGAGGTGCTCGGAACGCCGTTCTCCGACATCGCGGTCGCGAACAGCGATCCGCAGAAGGTCTTCGCCTCTTCGAGCTACGGACTCTACAAAAGTACTGACCGCGGCCTGACCTGGTCCCATATCCCAGGTTCCTTCGGGTCGAACACCGTGGCCGTCAGCAGGACGAACGCCGACATCGTCTACAGCAACACCACCGGCGGGCCATACCGCTCCTCGGACGGCGGAATCACCTTCGGCAACTACGGGGTTGGTCTCCCGTCACCAGTTTCCGCGGTCTCCGCCCTGGCAGTCGACGCGCAGACGCCCGACACCGTCTACGCGGCCTACCAGACGAGCGCAGGAGTGTACAAATCGGTTGACGGCGGAGCGCATTGGACTGCGGCAAACGTCGGCCTGTCCTCGCCGTTTTATCTTTCGTTGGCCATCGACCCATCGAACAGCTCAACGCTCTATGTCGGTGGGGGACCGGGGATTTTCAGGTCCACCGACGCAGGCGCGTCGTGGGCCCCGTTGACGAACAATCTGCCGTCGTCGATCTACTGCTATTCGCTCTCGATCAGCCCGGGCTCACCGTCGACTGTCCTTGCCGGGATCAGCAACGGTCTCTACAAATCAACGGACGGAGGGGCGAGTTGGACCGGCCCCATGGGATTCAACGGCAGCACGGTCATGCCGGTCGCGATCGACCCGGTCAATCCATCCAACCTTCTCGTCACCGCGAATTTCGTAACCTCCCGGAGCTCCAATGGCGGAACGAACTTCACCACCGGCTCCTCCGGATTGCTAGCCTTCTTTACGCAAGCCATCGCTGTCGATCCGCGAAGGGAATCGATCGTCTACGCAACCGGTCCCCAAGGCGCGTTCAAGAGTACAGACCTTGGTGAGAGCTGGGCATTGTTGACCTCAAGCCCGACCACGGGAGTTGCGGTCGATTCGCAGAATTCACAGACGGTCTACCTCATCACGAATAATAGGATCTGGCGAAGCGTCGACGGCGGTGCGACCTCGCAGGATTACTCGACAGGTCTACCCTCCGGCAACGCGCAATTCATCGCTGTCGATCCGCGGGTTCAGGGAACGATTTACACCATCATCGCCAGCGCTGTGTACAAGAGAGCCGGCAGCGACCCATGGGTGAAAAGCAGCACCGGCCTACCCACCGGTTTTCTATCCTTCCTCGCCATCGACCCGAACAACTCCTCCACGGTTTACGCGGGAGGCGCGGTCGGGTTGTTCAAGAGTACCGATGGAGGGGCGAGCTGGAACGCGGCCAGTGGCGGGCTCGGCGTGAGTCCAGCCGGCCTCGCCATCGATCCCTTCGACTCCGCACATCTCCTCACCTGGGCAGGTTCATCGGGATACGAATCGACCGACGGCGGCGCGAACTGGGTTCCGTTCGCCGTCGCGCCAAACAGACAACTTATCCTCCTCGCGTTCGATCCGAGCGGCCCCGGCCGCATCTACAACAGCAGCTTCGACGCCGTCGATCGCAGCGTGGATGGAGGGAAGACGTGGTTACCGATGCAGACCGGACTGGGAAGGGTACACGGCACGATCTTCGTCGTCGCCCCGGGCGGAAACACCATTTACGCCGGCGGCAACAGCGCCTCCGGCAGCGTCGGGGCAGGAGTGTGGGTGATTCACATTGCGCGCTGGAGGGCGGTGGCGCACTAAGTGATCCACTCCGAAATCACCCCACCCAGCTCCTCTTCGCGACCGCTGAAGCCGTGATCGGCATCGCGCATGACGATGATCTCGGCGCGATCGTTGACGTAGCGCGAGAGGATGGCCGCGCAGCCGCGAACATCGTTGTAGCAGTACTCATCGCGGTCGCCGTATAGGTAGAGCGACGGCTTGCGGATGGCGTGGATGTAGCGGAAGAGCGGCCGGCTGGAGAGTTTCGTGCCGCTCATGGCTTCGAAGAACGGGAAGACGTTGTAGTCACCGTTCGGGTTGCCGACGTCATAGAGCGCGCGCCAGCTCATTAACGTCGGACTGACACTGCGCGGTGCGAGCTCGTCGCCGCGGCGCATCACCTTTGCTTTCGCCAGCAGCGCGCGGAATCGCCGGACACCGAGCTGTTTGTAGAGCAACCCGGTGTCGTCACCGCCGGCGATGAGGACGTAGCGCCTGACACGATTGCGCGGTTTGTAGTGGTCGTAGACCGCGATCTTGTTCGCGCCGGTGGAGTGGCCGGCCAGGGTGATGTCGCGATACCCGCGGCGCCACAGGTCGCGGATCGCTCCGTCGATGTCGGCGACGCAGTCGCGGATCCGCTCGAAAGCTGCGCCGCCGAGGTCGCTGCCGGCGCGCCGCACGACCCCCGATCCGCGGTTGTTGAATGGGAAGAAGGCGATACCCCTCCTGCCCAACACCTCGGCCAGAAGATTCGTCCGGCGCGATTCGAACACCGAGGCTCCGCCTCCACCGTGCAGCCAGATCACGACTCGCTTCGAAGCGCGCTTCGGCTCGTACAGCACGCCCGCCAGCGCCACCCCGTCGGTCGCTTCGAACCTTACGAGACGGCAGGCTGGCTCAGCACGATCTGACGCAGACCGGCGTCCCATCGCCACATCCTTTCGCGCGTCAGGTGCGCGCCGCCCAGCCAGAAGCCGCCCTGGCTTCCGTTGCCGACGTTGACCTCGATGAAGTCGACCTCCCCCGCCATCACGTTTCGTCCCGCCGGCGTCAGCGAGAAAAGCGCCTTGGGCGGATTGGCCTTCTCCTCGCCGATGATGGTGATGACCGGCACGGCCACGCTGGCCAGATGCTTCAGATGCCGCAGGAACTCCCCGTCGCCGAAGCCGAAGCGGGGCGGCTGGAGATCGAAGCGTGTGAAGAGGGAGATGAAGTCGGCCGCGCCGGCGTCGATGGCCTCGACCGCGCGGCGTTCCACTTCGCCGAGGCCGTTGCGCGTCGACGGGAAACGCGACGCGTGCAGGACCAGGCCGTCGCGGAGGAACGGAAAGTCGGCGATGTCGTTGCCGAGGAAGCGATTCAGCGACGTCGGATCGTCAGAGGTGAACGCGCGCCACGCCAGCGCCGCGGCGCTGGTCATGGCAGGAACGACAGCGGCCCGCGACTGAAAAAGGGCGAAGAGATCCTCCTCGGACTGCGTCCCGAGCGGCTGCGGCGACCAGATCAACGTGATGCGCCGGGACTTGGAGAGCCGCGAGAGCAGATACAGAAGATGGACGAGGCAGAAGAGGTCGTGCTCGAACCAGAGGACGACTTCCTCCTCTTCGCGGGCCCGGTCGAGGGCAAGCTCCTGCTCCAGCAGCTCGTTGCGGACGCGCAGAAGCTTCTCGCCGTGATGCTCGGAGAGGAAGAGAGCGCGCTCCTCGACCCACTCATGCATCGGAAGATTCGGCCGCACCGGCCCGCCGACGAGCGATTCGCGAAAGGGAACATGGCGACCAGGAACGCCAGCCCGCCGCGCGAGCGATGCGGCAACGTCGCCGTTGTGGAAGTGAATCATGAGGGGCGGATGATAGCGGGAGTTGGGCCAACGTAGGTCGGACTACGTAGGTCGGACTCTCAGTCCGACCGGTTCTCGGGAGCACGGTCGGACTGGAGAGTCCGACCTATGTCTGGTTACGGCTGCCACCGCAGCGCCAGCCAGGCCCGCGTCTTCGCCTCGATCCGCACCCGCGCCACACCTGCGGTCAACTGGAGTCCAGGCGTTTTGACCAACGGCATCGGCGGGATGAAGGCGCTGCTCTCGATGCCAATCTCATCGACATCGCGGCCGAGGTGGTGGCGCTGCCAGAATAGGGTCAGGCCCGACGATCTGATGGACAACCGCTCGCCGCGGTACGTCGCTCCGGTGAGCGTCCCTCGCTCCTGGGCTGGATCGAGGACGCGATCGATCAGGAGCGAGTCGGGCTCGATGGTCGAAGCGATGCCGCCGAGCGTGAGGTGGCGGCCCTCCGTGAATGACGCACCGAAGGTCAGGCCCCCGGATCGGAACGCGGCGCGAGCTGTGGCCTGGATGTGATTCGCGGAGTCGGCGGCGACGTCGATCCGTTCGGAGGCGAGGCGGCGCTGCCATGTGGCGAAATGCGCGTCGAGGAAGGCGCGACTACGGTGTTGTTCGATCAATTCGCCCCCGCTGAGTGAGAGGCGGGCCAGCGGAAACGCGGCATCACGTGAAGCCCGCAGTTCCAGACCGTGCGTCTCCCGCGAATCGAAGAGGTGCGCGCCGAGGGCGATGGGAAGACCGTGCCATGTCGAGGCGATCGCGGCGCCGCGTGGCATCTGGCTGCTGCCGATGGCGCCGACAACGAGCGTGTCAAGGCGGCCGGCGACGTCGCCGATGCGGACTCCGAGCTCGTTCGTGCTGCCGAAAGCGGTGTACTGGCCGCCGAAAATCGTGGCCCACTCCTGGCGCCCGATTCCGTAGGGACGCGACGTCACCGGCTCGTCGCGCAGCACGATCGGCGTGGCGGGATTGGGAGGGAGGGCAGGGACGAGGGAGCGGTCGAAGGCCATCGGCCGCGGCGTGAGCGCGGTGGTATCGGCGAGACGCCGCAATGCGAAGCCATCGGGGTCCAACGACATGAAATAGAGCTCGCCGTCGGGCGCCGGCGCCGGATCGAGGGCCATGCCAGCGCTGCGCGTGACGTACGACGGGCTCATCGGCCCGTTCACCTTCGCGATGTCGATGAATCCGCGGCCTGCGACCGCCGCGAACAACGCCCCATCCCGACCCCACTCCGGTGCAAAGGCCCCGACCACCGGCAGCGGCTTCCCGTCGATGGCCACGTGCCACTCCCCGCCCGTGTGCTCGGCCCAGGCGATACGGCCATCGGAGGAGACGCGCGGATGCGAGTAGACGATGTCGAGCGACGGCGCCGTCCTCGGCGTGACCTCGCCGGTGGTGAGGTCGACCATGACGATCTGCGAGAAACCGTAACGGTCGCGGACCGCGATGGCGTGCGTGGCCCCAATCAGATCTGCATCCGGATCGGCGTCCTTGACATCGGCGAGATGCGTGATCCGTTCGCTGCGCCCGGTGGCCGGCGTCCAGCGGAAGAGATCGTGGTGCAGGAAGTCGTTGCGGTCGGGTTGCCTGTGCGTGTAGACGATAGCCGCGCCGTCGCGCGTCCAGCGCGGATTCTCCACATCGCCGCCGTCGGGCGGTCGGAACGAGTGCAGCGGCTTGCGCGGCGACGGCTTCGTGCGAATGGGCGCGACGTCCTCCGGATCGCGTCGCAGCATTTCGGCGATCCGCTTCTCTCGCTTGGCATCCTCCTGATTCGGGCCAGTCGCGTAGACGACGAGCCTGGAATCCCCTTTCTCGTTGCGCAGCACCATCGCCAACAGTTTGCCGTCCGGCGAGACAGCCGGATCGCCGCTGCCGCGCGATGTCTCCTGCCACAACTCACCGTCACTCCAGTGACCAGCGCGCGCCACGGTCATGGCGTTCTCCGTCAGCTCGGCGATAAAGCGGCCGTAGAGCCGTTGCGGTGTGTCGCCGAAGACGCCGGTGAAGGCATTGTCGAAGGTGCGCCGCTGGCGGGCGGTCATGCGAGCCCAGAGATTTCGCAGAGAATCCGGCCCGTTCCTTTCCACCAACCATTCCAGGAACGCCGAGCCTGCGAGATAGGCCATCGACATCCCCAGGAAACGGTGATCGGAGTCGAGCCGGGAGTAGGTCGGAAGCTGGCCGTTCATGGCCCATGTGCGCAGGATCGCCGCGCGCATGGCACCCGAGGGACGTCCGCTGCCGGTGATGCGGCCTTCGATTACGGTGGCGTAGCCTTCCAGCACCCAACGCGGCGCGTGACGCGTGATCGGATTCAGCGGGACCACGTGTGCCAGCGCGCGCTCGAATGGATTGCGCGACGGGCGGAGAAGATGGACGAGATGAGCGCTCTCGTGGACGGTCAGCAGGTCGATCCACGTCGAGTATTCGCCGATCTCGGTCTTCGGCTCGGGCGGCTCTGCATAGAGAACGATGCGCGGTGTATCCAGCAGCGAGATCGTGAGGCCGTTCGGCTCCGCGATCGGATTCTCGACCAGCACATCCGTGACCGTCTCTGGCGCGTACCCGACCTCGGCCACGACCGCCGTGCGTACCGACTCCATCCGCGCCGCCGCCCGCGTCGCCCACGCCTCGTACTGCACCGGATAGTGGACCCGGAAGTGAGGCGTGACGATCGTCCGCCACGGCTCATGCGGCGCCTGAGCGGAGATCGTCGCGACGAACAACAGCGAGAGCAGCGCGAGGCGGCTGGTCATGCGAGAGTCCGCCCCAACCCGCATTTCTCACAGCATTGCTTCGCTTCTCTCCCCGCCCTTTCGTCGAGAGTCCTTCTCCCCCCGCGGTTTCTTGCGGGGGGAGAAGGTGCCGAAGGCGGATGAGGGGGGCGTGTACGCGATATGAACGATTCTTGCGCCACTGGCCGGCCGACCGCTTGGAGGCACGAGTCGCGTGCACAACTGACACACGCGTGAAAGGCCCCCTCATCCGCCTGTCGGCACCTTCTCCCCCGCAAGAAACCGCGGGGGAGAAGGGCTCTCGACGTGGTACAGGGTGCCGATTCCAGTGAGAGTGTGGGAAATGCGGGCAAGAGGCGAGTGTGATTGCCGTGACGGTCCATTGCGCTGGAGAAGATACAGCGGCGGAGCGCTGGCGTCCTCGCCGGCTGGCCCGGCGGCGCCTGCCTTGAGCGGAGCCAAAGGGTCTCGCCGCGGAGGCTCGGTGCCGGACTGCCGGGCCGTTCCGGCTAGATTCCGGTCTGTCCCGGCTCATTTCCGGTCTGCGCCGGCCCGATGCCGGTCCGTGCCGGCTCGATGCCGGGCCATGCCGTCCCCATTCCGGCACTTGCCGTCCCGTTGCCGGCACTTGCCGTCCCGTTGCCGGCACTTGCCGTCCCGTTTCCGGCACCCGCCGTCCCATTGTCGGCACTTGCCGTCCCGTTGCCGGCACTTCCCCGTCCCGTTTCCGGCACTCGCCGTCCCGTTTCCGGCACTCCCCGTCGCGTTGCCGGCACTCCCCGTCCTGTTGCCGGCACTCCCCGTCCCGATTCCGGCACTCGCCGTTCCGATGCCGGGCCACGCCGTCCCGATTCTGAACCACGCCAGCTCTATGCCGGGCCACGCCAGCTCCATGCCGGGCCGCTCCGGCTCGATGCCGGACAACGCCGGCTCGATGCCGGGCCACCGCGAAGGGACGCGGTATCGCGCGCGAAGGCGCGCCGGGACAATGCAGCGCCGCGCTCGGCGCGGGGTTTTGAGTTTCAGCGGATTTGTGGCCGCGGAGGCGGCCACGACAACCGTTCCGATCTCGGGATCTTATCCATGAGATTAACTGGTCTCCGGATGGCCCCGCACCGCCCCCATCCCCGCCAACCGCCCACTCGCCCACGCCCACTGGAAGTTGAATCCACCGATGCGGCCGTCGACGTCGAGGATCTCGCCGCAGAGGTAGAGGCCCGTGCAACGACGCGACTCCATCGTCGCCAGATCGATCTCCTCCAGCGGCACGCCGCCCGCGGTGACCTCGGCGTAGTCAAAACCGCGGTCGCCGATGACGGGAAGGGCGTAATCGACGACGTCGCGAACGATCCGGCGACGCTCGTCTTTCGGCAGCCGGCCGAGGGGCGTGTCAGATGCGAGCTCCGCGATGAGGCGGTCAGGCAACCGGCGCCGCAGAACGCTGGCGATGGTCGCATGAGGATTGCGGCGGGCAGCATCGAGCAACGCGGCATCGAGCGATTCGAATGACTCTCCCGGCAAGAAGTTCGCGACGAGCGTGGCCGGCTGGCTGGCGATCCAGTGCCTGCTGATGTCGAGGACGACCGGTCCGCTCAGCCCGAAGTGGGTGAAGAGCATCGATCCGCGATGACGCTGCATGACGCGGCCGGTCGGCGACTTCACCGCCAGCTCCGCCTCGACGCTCGTCCCGCTGATCGCCGTGATCCAGTGTCCTTTCGTCACGACCAGCGGCACGAGCGCCGGGAATGTCTTCGTGACCGTATGTCCGAACGGCTTCACCAGCGCGTATCCCGATCCGTCGCTGCCGGTCTTCGGCACCGAACGCCCGCCCACTGCGAGAATCACGCGATCCGCGCGCATCGTTTCATTGATCACGAAGCCGCGCTCCAGCGACTGGACGCGGACGCCGGTAATGACCTCGACACCGGCATCTTCGGCTGCGCGCAGCAACGCATCGATGACATCGCGGGCACGGTTACTGACCGGAAAGAGCTTGCCCGTCTCCTCGATCTTCAGCGGCACGCCGAGGTCTTCGAAGAAGGCCACGGTAGCCGCCACGTCGAACGTCCGCAGCACCTTGGCGATGGCGTTGCGACTGCCGTTGAAGTCCTCCGGATGGACGATCTCATTGGTGATGTTGCACCGCCCGCCGCCCGAGATCAGGATCTTCGCCCCGATCCGTTTCGCGCCGTCGATGGCGGCGATACGCAACGTTGCGCCGCGCGCACGTGCGGTGCGGCCGGCGAAGATGGCAGCCATCAGCCCGGCGGCGCCGGCGCCGATTACGGCGAGGTCGTAGTGGTCAGAGGGTGGCAAGGAGGGTCAGTACGCGGCGTGCGTATAAAAGCGATTCTGAGGTGAGTTTCTCGGAATCCTCGCAGTGATCTTCATAGTCGGCGAGATTGCGATTCGCGCGGAGCCGGCTCAATAGCCTCGCGATCTCAGTGCCGGCCTCACCGTATTGCTGTGCAAAGATCACCGCAATCTCTCCATGCTCCGCGGCGCTCTGCCGTGTTTGCACTCGCCGCTCCCGCGCACGATGGCGCGCGCTACCGAAGGCAGCGTAGTACGAGCGGCCTACGGCAGAGCGAAGGCAAGCTTCCCGGCTAACACCGAAGTCAGCAAGAGAAAGCACTTCCGCGACAGCAAGGAGCTCGGCCCAGTCGAAACTCATTTAATAGTGAAAGTTGAAGTTGACGTGGAGCTCAGGATCCTCGCGATCCCGAATCCACTCGCGGTCGAAGGCCATCAGGTCGTTTGCGTTCGCCTGCGAAGCGGCCGTGCGCTCGATCTCGATGAACAGATCCCGATCTCCCGAGTCAGGATCGAACGCGAGCACCAGATGCAGAGGGTGGCCGGGAAATGTCTCGCCCAACCTCTCCGCCGCGCGTAAGACCTTCGCCCTCAAAGCCGGATTCTGAGACACAAACGCAACGGCATCGGTTGAGACCGACGCGAACATCTCATCAAGTCCGTTGCGGCGGCGATTGGGCAGGGCTGCACGGGATTCGGAGACTCTCTTCGGCATCGCACATGATTGTACCGGCGAATCGGCCACTGGGGCCGATCAGGACGCCAGTGTCTTTGCAAAGTCAGATGGGCGCGCCGGTCGGAGCGCACTTGTAGAAGTAGCCGAAGTTCACTTCGTGCTGTTGATCTTCGCGGTCGTGAACCCACTGTCGTTCGAATTCAAAGAGCGCGCTCAGACCCGCTGCACGCCGCTCGGTCTCGATGAACAGATCCCGATCCCCCGAGTCAGGATCGAACGCGAGGACCAGGTGCAGCGGATGATCCGGAAACGCCTCCCCCAACCTCTCCGCCGCACGCAAGAGCTTCGCCCTCAGAGCCGGGTTCCGAGACACAAATGCAGAGGCATCCGGCGAGATCGACGCGAACATTTCAAGGAACTCGCGCCAGTCGAAGCTCATCGGCCGAAATAGAAGCTGAAGGTAAACTCGAGCTTCGGGTCTTCGCGGTCATGGATCCATCTTGACTCAAGGGAACGTAAGCTTGCATAGTCCTGCTGCAGGTCACGGCCGCGCTGCACTTCGACGAAGAGGTCCCACTCCCCGCTCTCAGGGTCCTCATACCGACGCAGATGAGCTAGCCGCCCCGGAAACGCCTCCCCCAACCTTTCCGCCGCCCGCAGCAGCTTCGCCCTCAACCCCGGATTCCGAGCCACGAATGCGGCGGCCTCAGGAGAGACGGATGCGAAGGCCTCGCCGAGGTCGTTGCGCCGCCGAGGCAGCGCAGCACGGGATGCGGATACTTTTTTCGGCATCGCAACATGATTGTACCCTCGCGGTCGCGCGGTTACGGGGCCTCGGGGTCTCGCGGTTGCCAAAACCATCATTTGCAACTCAGCAACCCATCAACCGCGAGACCCGCAACCTCGCAACCCCGCTACCCCACCCCCATACCGCGACACAACACCGAAACACGATTCTGCCGGTGAACGAATTACCATTCGCCCCCATGCTTCGTAGAACGATCGCTCTTCTCGTCACCCTCCTCGTCATTCCGGCCGGCCTCTTCGCGCAGAAGCCGCTCGATGCCGCGAATCTGCAGCTCGCCCTTCGCAAGCTGACTGTCGTCGGCAGCGCGCTCTACGTGGCCGCGCATCCCGACGATGAGAACACGGCCCTCATCGCCTACCTCGGCAACGAGAGGCTCTACCGCACCGGCTATCTCTCCATGACCCGAGGGGATGGAGGCCAGAATCTGCTCGGCGATGAAAAAGGGGAACTGCTCGGCGTCATCCGCACCCAGGAGCTCCTGGCGGCGCGGCGGATCGACGGCGGCGAGCAGTTCTTCACCCGCGCCCTCGATTTCGGCTTCTCCAAGAACCCGACCGAGACGCTGGCGATCTGGAACCACGATCTGATCCTGGCCGACGTGGTCTGGAACATCCGCCGCTTTCAGCCGGACGTGATCATCACCCGCTTCCCGACCAGCGGCGTGACCACCCACGGCCACCACACCGCCTCCGCCATCCTGGCCGGCGAGGCCTTCTCGGCCGCCGCCGATCCGACGAAGTTCCCCGAACAGCTCAAGTACGTCGGCCTCTGGCAGCCGCGGCGGCTGTTCTTCAACCACTTTTCCTTTCAGGCGATCAAGCCCGACGATCCGAGCGTAGCCAAGTCGCTCCGCCTCGACATCGGCGCGTTCAATCCGCTCCTGGGCCGTTCGTACACGGAGATCGCCGCGGAGAGCCGCAGCCAGCACAAGAGTCAGGGCTTCGGCGCCGCCGAGCGTCGAGGCAGCCTCCTGAACTACTTCGATCAGATCGCCGGCGATCCCGCCACCTCCGACATGTTCGAAAGCATCGATACCTCCTGGTCGCGCTACCCCGGCGGCGAGGCGGTCGGCAAGGTGTTGCAACAGGCCTCGGACACATTCGATCCGAAGAATCCGTCGAAGACCATCCCTCTGCTGCTCCAGGCTTACGACCTCCTCGATCGTCTCGGCGCCGCCGGACCGTGGGCGTCCCATCCGTGGGTAAAAGTGAAGACGCAAGACCTGCTGGCCGCGATCCGCGGGTGTGCCGGTCTGTCGATCGACGTCTCCGCGGGCGACTCCTCCGTCACCGCCGGAAGCTCGATCCCGATCAGCGTCAGCGTCGTCAACCGTTCCGACTATCCCTTCACCCTCTCGATGGTTGCCTCGCGCTACGCCGACCCGAGCAAGGCCATGAACGCCCCGCTGCTCAATAACCAACCGGTCAAGACGGACCTCAGCGTCAAGCTGCCGCCCGACTTCGGGATGTCGCAACCGTACTGGCTGCAGAAACCGCCACTCAAAGGCTCGTACGTTGTCGACGACCAGCAGCTCATCGGCATCCCCGAGAATCGCCCGGCCATCCCCATGATCGTGACGCTGACCGACAACGCCATGCACACGATCATCTTCGAGGTCCCTGCGGTCTATCGTTTTACCGACGCCGTTCAGGGTGAGCGCATCCGCAACGTCGATGTCGTCCCCGAGGTCACGGCCAACCTCGGGTCGGGCGTCTATATCTTTCCCGACGCGCAGCCGAAGCCGGTCACGGTCTGGCTGCGCAGCTTCAGCGCCACCGGCCCGGTCAGCGTCCGTCTCAAGTTCGTCAAGCTCACCAACGGTTCCGCATCCACGACGGGAGGATGGAGCGCCGAGCCGGCGTCGGTCGTGGTCACGTTCGCGAAGAAAGGCGACGAAGCGCACGCCACGTTCCGCGTCACGCCGCCGGCGGGAGAGACGTTTACCTATGTCGCGGCCGAGGCCGAGACCACGGACGGAAAGAAAATCGACGTAGGCATCACAAACATCGACTATCCGCACATCCCGTCGCAGCGCGTTTTCGGCGATGCCGTGGCCAAACTCGTGCGCGTCGACATCAAGAAGCGCGGCAACCGCGTCGGCTACATCATGGGCGCAGGCGACGACGTCGCCTCAGCGCTGCGCCAGGTCGGCTACGACGTCACGCTCCTCACCGACGACGATCTCGATCGCGGCGATTTCGCCAAGTACGACGCCATCGTCACCGGCGTTCGCGCGTACAACACCCGCCCGCGCATGCGCCTGGCGCACCCGAAGCTGATGGAGTACGTCAAGAACGGCGGCACGCTCGTCGTCCAGTACAACAGCACCAACCCGCAGCCGTTGCTCATCGACGCTCCGGGCCCCTACCCGTTCAAGGTGACCGGTGACCGCGTCACGGTCGAAGAGGCGCCCGTCCGCTTCGTCCATCCCGACTCGCCTCTTCTCAACACACCGAACAAGATCACCGCGGGCGATTTCAACGACTGGGTTCAAGAACGCGGGCTCTACTTCGTGAAAGACTGGGACCCGCAATACCAGACCGTCCTGGCCAGCAATGATCCCGGTGAGACGGAAAAAGAAGGCGGCGAGCTCTTCGCCCACTACGGTAAGGGAGCGTTCGTCTACACCTCCTACGCCTGGTTCCGCCAGCTCCCTGCCGGTGTGCCGGGCGCGTACAAGATGTTCGTGAATCTCGTTTCGGCGAAATGAGTGAAGAGATGCCGGGAGTCGGGGGTCGGGAGTCGAGGGTCGGAGATAAGCACGGCTCCGACAACCGACAACCGACAACCGATAACCGCATTGTTTCTCCGACCCCCGACCCCCGACTCCCGACCCCCGCGACAACCAACTGGCCGCTTCTCTACAGCGCCGTCCTCATCGAGCTGGCAGTCCTGATCATCATCTTCTACGCATTCACGAAAGCCTTCGCATGAGGCCGATCGACTGGATCGTCCTCATCGGCACGCTCGTGGCCATCGTCGCCTACGGCGTCTGGAAAGGGCGGCACAAGAAGAACCTGGACGGCTATCTGTTGGCCGGGCGGCAGCTCAAGTGGCCGACGATCGCCTTGTCGATCATGGCCACGCAGGCCAGCGCCATCACGTTCCTCTCCACGCCGGGGCAGGCGTACGCGGACGGCATGCGCTTCGTACAGTTCTACCTCGGCCTTCCGATCGCGATGGTGATCCTCTCCATCACCGCCGTACCGATCTATCACCGGCTGCAGATCTTCACCGCCTATGAGTATCTCGAGACCCGCTTCGGCGTGGGTACGCGCACGCTGACTTCGTTGCTCTTCCTGGTCCAGCGCGGCCTCTCCACCGGCATCACTCTCTACGCCCCCGCGCTCATCGTCTCCGTGATCCTTGGCTGGAACATCCACTTGACGAACGTCGTGGTCGGCCTGCTGGTGGTGCTCTACACCGCCTCGGGTGGAACGAAAGCGGTGAGCAGGACGCAGGTCCACCAACTGCTCATCGCCCTCGGCGGCATGGCCGTGGCGCTGGTGATCGCCGTCCACTCGCTCCCGCATGACGTGACGCTCGTCGAGGCTTTTCGTGTGGCCGGACGCATGGGACGCCTCAACGCCATCGACTTCAAGTTCGATCTGAAGACGCCGTACAACTTCTGGTCGGGCCTCATCGGCGGAGCCTTCCTGGCTCTCTCGTACTTCGGGACCGACCAGTCGCAGGTGCAGCGCTACCTGACCGGCGCCTCGGTCACGGAGAGCCGCCTGGGCCTGCTCATCAACGGCATGGTCAAAGTGCCGATGCAGTTCTTCATCCTCTTCGTCGGGGCCATGGTGTTCGTCTTCTATCAGTTCATCGCGCCGCCGCTGTTCTTCAACACGGTTCAACGAGCCAGGGTGGCCAGGAGTCAATACGCCGCGGATTACAACCGCCTCGAAGCGCGACACCGTCAGCAATTCGTCGAGAAGCGGGCGGACGTCCAGACCCTGCTGGCGGCCATGCGCGCGCACGACGACGCCGGCACCACCGCCGCCACTACCGCCTTGCGCGAGGTTCAGACGCGCGAGACCGCCACCCGCGCCGCCGCCGCCGATCTCATCGGCCGCACGCAGCCGGGAGCCGACAACAGCGACACGAACTACATCTTCCTGACCTTCGTGATGGATTTTCTGCCCGCCGGTCTGGTCGGACTGGTGCTGGCGGCGATTTTCTGCGCGGCGATGTCGGCGACATCGTCCGGCCTCAACTCGCTTGCATCCACCACCGTCGTCGACATCTTCCGCCGCCTCGGCAAGCCGCACGCGACCGATGCGGAGTGCGTCCGCCTCTCGAAACTGATGACCATCGCCTGGGGCCTCTTCGCCATCGGCTTCGCCGAGTTCGCAAACCGCCTCGGCTCACTGATCGAAGCGGTCAACAAACTCGGCTCGCTTTTCTACGGAACGATCCTGGCCATCTTCCTCCTGGCCTTCTACACGAAGCGCGTCAGCGGCACCGCCGCCTTCCTCGGCGCCCTGATCGGAGAAGCCGCTGTGGTGTGGTGCGCGATCGCCACCGACATGGCCTGGCTGTGGTGGAACGTGGTCGGGTGTGTGGTGGGAGTGGTGGCGGCGCTGGTGATTCAGACGATGGTTGCGGAGCAGAAAACACAACTGTCATCGTGAGCGAGGGCACCGCCCTCGCTCACGAGAACAGAACTCTCACTTCTTCCAATCGTCGATCGACTTCTGGATCTCGCCGGCCAGTTCCTTGTCCTTCGGGCCGGCCAGCTTGAGCGCGGACTCGGCGGTGGCGATGGCGCCGGCTTTGTCGCCGCTCTTCGCCTGGATGCGCGACTTGAGATAGAGATTCGAAATGGTCTGTTTCGACTTCAGCGACTGATCGAGCCACTTCGTAGCCGTGGCGCTGTCGTTGGCGTCGAAGGCATAACCGGCGGCGCGGTACGGCGTCTGCCAGTCGGTCGCAGCCGCGCCGGAGACCGCGGCGCTCGCCGACGCCATCACCTTCGCGGTCGTCCCCGCTCCGACGGTGAACGGGACCGAGATGTTCTCCCAGCGGATGGCCACCACGGCGTTGTCGCCCGTCACCTGCGGGAAGTCGAACTCCATCAACTCCGTGAACGGCGCCTTTTCCGGTTTCGCCGTCACGCGCAGCGCGTCCTCCTTGGCGTCATAGGTGAACGAGCCCCACTGCTTGGCCACCTTGTTGAAGGCGATGATCCACGACTCCTTCCCCGGAATCGTGTGCAGGCTGTACGTCCCCTTCGGGAGCGGCTGGCCGTTGATGGTCACGTCATCGCTGAACGAAATCTGCGTGGCCTCGTTCGCGCCGGTGCGCCAGACCACGTCGTACGGCACGAGACCGCCCCAGATGGCGCGCCCCTTCACGGCCGGACGGCTGTAGTCGATCTTGATGTCGGTGAGGCCGACAGTCTGCGTCACCACCTGATGCTGCGACAACCGCGGCAGGCTGAGAGCCGGCGCGGTCTGCTGCGCCGCCAACGGCAGCGCGGAGGGAACGAGAAAAAGACAAATCGCAATGAGCTTGCGCATTGAAACTCCTTTCGGTTTGGAAAACCGGGCGAGATCGTAGCAAAAGGGACGGCCGGCTCGTGAAAAAGCTCGCGGCCGGAGCGCTGGCGCCTGCCCTGAGCGAAGCCGAAGGGTCCTCGCCGGCTGGCTCGGCAGAGCCTGCCCTGAGCGGAGCGAAGGGTCCCGCCGCCGAGCCGGCAGACCCCCAAACATTCGCTGGTTACCCCGGTGGCCTTCCTTCGCGCTGCGTTCAACCATCGAGGCAAGTCCGTTCGTCTGCGCGGGTCGGACTGGAGAGTCCGACCTACGTGCTTACGTCGCTACGCGACGCCTTCCAAGCGCAACCTGCCGCTCCAGAAAATCGCGAAACTCGATTCCTGCCTCAAGCAGCTCCTGCGGCAGAAGCGAGCTGGTGGTAAGGCCGGGCAGTGTGTTCAGCTCGAGGAAGACGGCACCGCCGTCCCCGGCGATCAGGTCGCTGCGCGAATAGCCTTCGCAGCCGAGGGCCGTGTGCGCGGCCAGCGCCATCGCCTGGGCCTCATCGCGCATCGCGTCAGGGATTCTGGCCGGACAGATCTCGTGCGTGCCCTTGCCGAGGTATTTGCCCTCGTAGTCGAACGAGACGCCGGGATCGGTCTCGATCTCTATCACCGGCAGGGCGATGGGTCCGTCGTCTCCCTCGATCACGCCAACGGTCAATTCGTGGCCGGGGATGAACTGCTCGATGATGTAGGGGACATCGAGCGCGCGGATCGCGGCGATGATCGCCCCGAGGTCCGTGGCACGGTCGGCGAAGAAGAGACCGCGCGAGGAACCGCCGGCTACCGGCTTGAGCACAATCTTCTCGTGCCGCTCCAGCATGCCGGCAATGCCGCGATCGATGTCTCGCACGTCGTCGATCACGCGCGACTCGGCGATGCGCATGTGACCCTTCACGATCTCCTGCGTGCGCCCTTTATCGAATGCGGCAGCGCTCGCGGCTGAGCCGGAGCCGGTGAAGGGAATGCCGCGCTTCTCCATCATCCGCTGCACCGTCCCGTCCTCCCCCTCGCCGCCGTGCAGCGCCAGGAAGAACACCGGATCGTCGACAGGCAACGTATCGAGCGCCATCTCCAGATCGGGCCAGATGGCCGGACGCGACGGCCGGAAGTCGTCCGTAAACGGACGCGGATGCGCCACCAACTCGTCGCGATTCACGTCAACGATTGCGCCGGTCGGAGTCCAGAACCAGGCCAGTGGAGGGTTTCGCGGTCTCGCGGTTGCGGGGTCTCGCGGTTCGTCCAGCGTCCTTACGATGTTCTGCGCCGAGGCGACCGAAACGTGCCGTTCATCGCTGCGTCCGCCGAAGAGGATGATGGTGGTCATTGTTGCGGTTGCGGGGTCTCGCGGTTGCGCGGTCTCGCGGTTGTGGGAACTATCAAGTTGCCAATACTAAAGCGCGGGCAACCCAGCAACACAGCAACTTAGCAACCCCGAGACCCCGCAACCCCGAGACCGCGCAACCGCTAATCCCCGCTCCCCACCGGATTCAATACAACAATCCTCCCATCCAGCTTCGGCGCGAGCGGCTGCGGCATCGCCTTCAGCGCGTCGATCAACAGCTCGCGGATCGGGCGGGTGTAGTCGACCTTGATCCGGTCGGCGGGGATCTGTTTCATCACCGGATCGAGGCCTTCGCCGCCGGTGACCAGGAAATCGATCATGGCCACGCGATATGACCCGGCAGGATCGAGCGGCTGGCCGTTCGCCAGCGTGACCTCGGTCACGCGATTCCGCTGCGGCGCGGGCTTGTCGGCATCGCGCGCTTCGTCGAACGTATAGCGCAGTCCGCTCGTCTGCAGGATTCCGCGGCCGCCGCCGATCGACGTGATCTGCAGCATCTGCCGTACCTGAGCACCGGTCATGGTCACGACGGCCGGGAAGTTGTCGAACGGCGAGACGTCGAACATGTTCGCGTAGATGATCGGCCCGGCCGGCAGATCCGTGCGGATCCCTCCGGAGTTGAGGAAGGCGATGTCGGTCTTCATGGACGCGCGCATCGCGTCGGTCAGCAGATCGCCGAGCGCCGACTCACGATAGTAGGCGCGTTTGAAACGGTCCGTGGTGCGGATGCCCAGATCCTGCTTCTTCTTCGCCGCGACCTGATCGAGATACGGCTTGAAGATCTCGCCGATCCGCGTCACCTCGGCGATGACATGCCCCTCGAACGTTCGCGGCACGAGCGTCGCGCCCGCAGGCGCCTTCTTCGGATCGCACGTCTCGGTGTGCTCGTAGACCTGCAGGCAGACCATCGTCAGAGGCGCCATCTCCGTCTTCGACACGTTGTGCTTCACCGGATCGATGGTCATGTCGAGAATGGCGATCTCGCGTCCGTACGGCGACGGCTGCAGCGCCGGCACGCCATTGATGTAGTGGTGCATCTGCGAATGGGTGTGGCCGGCGAAGTACGCGTCGATCGTTCCTTTCGGCAGCGCTTTGAGGAAGCGCATGGCCTCCTGCTCGCTCTCACAACTGGACGGATCCTCGGGGTTGGTATCGATGTTCCGGCAGCGGCCGCCCATATGAGCGATCACCACGATCGCCTCGGCCCCGGCGGCGCGCAACTCCTTCGCCGTGCTGATGGTCGCCGCCACCGGATCGCCGAAACTGAGCGTGGCCACATTCGCCGCCGTGGTGACGTTCGGCGTGTCCGGCGTGGAGAGACCGATGATGCCCACCTTCGCGCCATTGGCCTCGATGATCGTGTAGCGCCTGGCCCACGACGGCGTCTTCCCCGTCGCCTTCTCGGTAAGGTTCGCCGAGAGGAAGGGAAACTTCGCCATCAGCGCGTTCTTCTTCAGCGCGCCCAGGGGGTCTTCGCCCGGAAGCCTCGCCACGGAGTCAGGACCGACGGGGCCGAAGTCGAACTCGTGATTGCCGACGGCCGCCGCGTCGTACCCCAGAGCGTTGTACCCTTTCACCACCGGCTCCCCTTCGAAGAAGTTCGATTCCAGTGTCCCCTGGAAAAGATCGCCGGAGTCGACGACGATGACACGTCCATGATGAGCGCGCAGGACTTCGAGATACCCCGCGATGAGCGGCAGCCCGCCGTAGGCGGGCGCGGTGCGCGAGTCGTGATGACTGTCGTAGGAGCCGTGCAGATCGGTGGTACCGACCACGAAGACATGGATGGGTTGAGGGATCGGTTGAGGCTCAGCAGCGATGGCGGCCCAGGCCGCCAGGAAGAGAACGAGGGGGAGAAACCGTTTCATGGCCCGCAAGTATAGGAGGATGATTTACCAGACCGCAGCCACCGCCGTCGCAGCCATCCATTTCGGCTTCATCCTCTTCGTCGTGGCAGGCGGCTTTCTCGCGCTCCGGTGGCCGTGGGTGAAGTGGGTTCATCTGCCCGCGGCGATCTGGGGAGCGATGATCGAGATCGGCGGCTGGATCTGCCCGCTGACGATTCTCGAGAATGCTTTGCTGCGCAGAGCGGGCGCCGCTGGGTATGATGACGGCTTCATCGCCCATCATCTCCTCGGCGTGATCTACCCCAACGGCCTCACTCGGTGGATGGAATTCGCCATCGCCGCATTCGTCATCGCGATCAACGTCGCGGTTTATAGGAAAGTGTTTCACTGAATGGTCTCTTTAGCGATCCCGCAGCACCCGGTCTCAACGACCGACAAGTCTTTCTCCACCCTGGGCCTGAGCCCTGCCATCCTCGACATCGTCGCCAGGATCGGTTTTCAGAATCCGACTCCCATCCAGGCCGCCGTCATCCCGCTCGCGCTCGAAGGGCGCGACGTCATCGGTCTGGCGCAGACCGGCTCAGGCAAGACAGCCGCCTTCTGCCTGCCTCTTGCGGAACGTCTCACGCACGGCCGCGGCGTGCGCGGTCTCATCCTTTCACCGACGCGTGAGATCGCGCTGCAGACGAAAGCGTTCCTCGACGTCTTCGGCGTCAAGCACGAACTCAATACCGCCTGCGTCATCGGCGGCGTGAAGATGCAGCCGCAGACCGATGCGCTGCGAAGCGAGCCCGACATCATCGTGGCCACGCCGGGACGCCTGCTCGATCACGTCCGGCAACGCCACGTTAAGCTCGATGCCATCGAAGAGCTCGTCCTCGATGAAGCCGACCACATGCTCGACCTCGGCTTTCTCCCGCAGATGCGCGACATCCTTCGCCTGCTGCCGCGCCAGCGCCGCACCATGATGTTCTCGGCCACGATGCCAGACTCCATCGAGATGATCGCCAAGGATTTCATGCACGATCCGGTGCGCATCGATATCACTCCCGAGGGGGGCGCGGCGGAGGGCATCACCCACCGGCTCTATCTCGTCAAAGAGGAAGACAAGCGCAACTGCCTCATCACGCTGCTCACCGAGGAGTTGGGTAGCACGCTCGTATTCGTGCGGCGGAAGATCGATGCCGAATGGCTGTACCACATCCTGCAGCGCCGCGGACATCCGGTCTCGCGCATCCACGCGGACCGCTCACAGGGACGCCGGATCGAAGCGCTGGCCGGATTCCGCCAGGGACAGCACCGCATCCTCGTGGCCACCGACATCGCCGGCCGCGGCATCGACGTCCCAGGCATCGAGCACGTGATCAACTTCGACATCCCGGAGAACACCGACGACTACGTTCATCGTGCCGGCCGCACCGCGCGCGGCGCCGCTCTGGGGATCGTCTCGACGATCGTCTCCTGGCAGGACGTACCGATGGTCCGCCAGATCGAAGAAGTCCTCGGCGAAAAGATCGCCCGCTGCACAGCGCCCGGCATCGAGCCATGGATCGAGACGGAACGCGGGCCCGCGAAGACGCGGCGAAGGGTGTGAGTTTCGCGGGGGTCGGGAGTCGGAAGCGTCAGGCTCCGACCTCGACGTATTCCGCGATCGAGGTGGAAGAAGGAATTGGAAGGCCGTCCTCCTGCAAGCCTTCGATGTGAAGCTGAATCGCTTCACGCATGTTTTTCTCAGTTTCCTCGCGCGTGTCGCCTGTCGCTACACAGCCGGGAAGATCCGGCGAGTAGGCAGAGTAGTTCGTCCCAGCCTCTTCGACGATGATGAGAAAGCGATGCATGCTCATTTCAGGCCCGCCTGCCGAAGGATACGCTTACCCCCTCCCCTGCGCGATTTTCTTCGCCTCGGGGAGCGTGCGCAGGCGCAGCATGGCGATGGTGCCGAGGATCGGGCCGGGGGCTAGGAGGGCGAAGGCCCAGCGCCAGCCGACGGAGTGCTCGATCAGCGGCATGAGGCTGATCGATGCGGTGGTGATGAGGAAGCCGATACAGGTTTGCAGCGTGAGCGCGGTGCCGATGTAGCGCGGATCGGAGAGCTCCGAGACGCAGGCGGAGAATTGCGCGGAATCGGCGACCACCGTCGCGCCCCAGATGGCGGCGACGACGAGGAGGGCGGCCGGCGGGCCGCCGAAGAGAAAGCCGATGGCGATCGAGCACGTGCCGCTGGCGATCATGGCGGCGGAGGCAACGACCGTGCGGCCGAGGCGGTCGGCGTAGCGTCCGGCCACGACGCAGCCTGCGGCGCCGCTTCCGATGACGACGAACGAGCCGACTTCCGCCAGCCGCGGCGCCATGCTGGCCCGCAGCATGACGGGGATCCACGTCCACATCGCGTAGAGCTCCCACATGTGGCCGAAATAGCCGAAGTTGGCGAGGCGGACGGCGCGATTGTGGACGATGTCGGTGACCTGCTTGATGTCGAACGGCTGGTTCGGCAGCGTGTAGGGACCGTCTTCGACGAAGACGAGAACGATCACGCCGCCGATCGCGGCAAGAATCGACGCGAAGGCCACATTGACCCGCCAGCTCTCCGAACCGACGGCGTTCAGAAGATACGGCGAAGCTTTTCCGAGCGTGAGCGCGCCGATGAGGACGCCGAGCGCCAGGCCGCGGCCTTCGCGGAACCAGGTGGCGATGATCTTCATCCCCGGCGGATAGACGCCGGCCAGAAACATGCCGGTGGCGAAGCGCAGGCCGATGGCGGTCGTGGCATCGTGCGCGAGCCAGGCGAAGAGCGCGTTCGTGATCGCGCCCGCAAGCGCCGAGGCGGCAAAGAGGCGCCGCACGCTGACGACGTCGGGCAGGTTGGCGATGGCGCTGATGAGTGTGCCGGCGACGAAGCCAAGCTGCACGGCCAGCGTGAGCCACGACGTCGTCCCCGCGCTGAGGTGCCACTCCGACGCGATGCGCGGAGCAACCGCCGAGGCCGTGAACCACAGCGTCATGCCGAGGAGCTCGGCGAGGCCGACGAGCGCCAGGGCGCGCGTTCGTGTCATTCAAGCGAAGCTTATATCGCGCGCGGAGTCGCGGAGGACGCGGAGAGGAGAGATGCACAGCCTCGAGCCCCGCGATCAGCTCGGGAACTACGCCGCCATTCGCAGCCGCATTTTTGACTTGGCGCGAATGTACATTGGTCCGATGGACCCGATCGGAAGTCCCAGCAGCGCGCTCACTTCATCGTATGCGTAGCCTTCGACGGCGATGAGGATGCAGAGAGTTTGTGACTGCTGATCCAGGCCGGCGAGCGCCTGGCGGAGGGCAATCTCGGAGAGCGACGATTGAATGCGCGTGTCGGGGAAATCAGCCAGCACCTCGTCGCTGACCAAAGTCTCGCGACGCCGTTTGGATACACCGATCTGGCGCTTGCAGAGGTTGGCGACCGTTCCGATGAGCCATGGCCGGGCCGCGCGAATCAGATTTCGCTTCTCGAGAAAGAGCAGCCACGCCTGCTGAACGACATCTTCTGCCTCATCGGCGCTCAGTCCGTACCGTTTGCGAGGAATCGAGTGCAGGAGCCTTCGCAGGCCGAGGTGTAGCTGCTCGAGATCGAGAGTCTCCTGGCCAGCAGCCAGCTTCTCCACCTCGGCTAATAGATCCGCGATGGCGCCGAGAATCTCCTCTCCCCCGGCTGGTTTTCGAATCACCATTGCCACACCGCGCCGGAGAACCTCCTCCTCGAGCTCGGGGGTGATGAAGCCGGTGAGGGTTACCACGCGCGATCGCGGACTGATGCGCCGTATCCCGTCGAGTAACTCCAGGCCCTCGGCCTCAGTGTGGAGCCGGAGATCAGCCACGATGACCGCGAAGAACGTTTCCTCCATGAGGGACTCGGCCGAGAGACGATCGAATGCGCCCGAGCTCTCGATCTTTTCGGCATCGAGCAGGTACCTGAGACCTGCGACAATTCCTTCCTCGTCATCAACGACCAATACCCGTTCGTTCATCGTTGTTCTCCAGTGGGACAGAGAGCACCGAGCGTACCGATGGGGCAGGCTGACGTAAGCCACTCATGTAGCAGTGAGTTATGTCTTCGACGAGGAAATCCCTGGTGTTCGTAAAGCAGACGAGCGTCCGGAAAACAGCCACATCACGATTCAGCCTGTACGAAGCAGGCTTCCACGGTTGTAAGGAGCTCGCGGTAGTCGAACGGTTTCGCGATGATTGCGAACGTACCGAAGTCGCGGTCCGATGACAGGCGCGAATAGCCGCTGAGAAGGATGACGCGGCGCAGGATCTCTGGATTTGTCAGCTTCCAGTAGTCGGTCAGGCGCTCCGCGTCGAAGATCGGCATTTTCATGTCGAGCAGGATCACGCGGTAGTCCTGTTTCAAATCGACGGCATCGATCCCATCGCGCATCGTGTCCACCTCAAACCCCGATGTTTCCAGGAGCGCCTGGAGGAGCTCACGAATGTGATCGTCGTCATCGATGATCAGGGCCCGCTTCGTCAGCGCAGTCGAACTCATGCTGAACCTCCGGACTCGAGGTCCAGCATCATGTCCAGCAGATCGGCAACCTCGAACGGCTTCTGAAGAAATCTCGTCCGAGGATCATTGAGATCGTCGTGGAGGATCCGCCGATCGCCATGGCCTGTGGCAAAGATGACCGGGAGCGAACGGTTCAGCGCACGGATGCAGGCGTAAACCTCGCTGCCGTCCATGTCCGGAAGGCCGAAATCGAGCAGCACGACATCCGGATCAAAGCGGGCGATGGCCTTCGCGGCCTCAACGCCGCTGCCGATCGACTCGACCTCGATTCCTTCCTGGCCCAATAGAGTGGCGATGCCATCGACGATCGCCTCCTCGTCGTCGATGATCAGCACTTTCCGTGCGGCCGGTCTTCGGTCAGGGCTGGCTGCGCGAACACTGTCTGATGATGGCGGCGGTGCCTTGGGCAGGAAGAGATGGAACGTGCTTCCGCGATCAGGCTCACTCTCGACGAAGATGTAACCCCCGTGCTGCGTCATTACCTGATGGGCAACGGCAAGACCGAGACCGGTGCCGCCGCTCTGCCTGGTGGTGTAGAGCGGCTCGAAGACTCTCTCCATGACCTCGGCAGGCATTCCGCAGCCCGTGTCACGGATCGAGACCTGTACGAAGCGATCGGAATTCGGTAGCACGCCGAATGGAAATTTTGCGTTCTCCTCCAGGTCGTTGCCCGCAACCGTGAGTGTTCCTCCTCCGGGCATTGCATCGCGTGCGTTGGCCACGAGATTCGACAGGACCTGCGAGAGTTGCGTCCGGTCTGCGATGGCATAGAGACCGGGGGGAATCGTCGAGACAACGGAGACCATGTTTCCGAGCACGGCCTCCGCTTCGGGAGCGAAGTTCGCCCAACATTCGCCGAGGTCGATCGCGGTCGTGACCGGAACGTGAGGTTGCGAGAAGCGAAGAATGTCCAGCACGATCCGCCTGCCACGCTGAATGGATTTGCCAATATTCAAGGCGCCTTTGGAGATCATTTGCGGCGTTGCGTCCTGGCGTTGCATCAGTTCCGCGAACGGCTGCATGCCCATGAGTACATTGTTGAACTCGTGAGCGACCGTGGCTGCCAGGCGACCGAGTCCGCCGAGGCGGTTGGCCTGTACCAGTTGCGCCTCCAGGAGCTTTCGCTCGGTGATGTCGCGGGCATTGATCACGACGGCGGATGTCTTCCGCCCCTTGACCAGATTCGTAGCCACAACCTCGAAGGATCGCCATGAGCCGCCGTGATGGCGAGCCCGCAGTTCGATGGTCTGGATGGCAGCCGGATCAGCGACTTGGCGTGCAAGGAAGTCAGCCGCGCGGCCGGCATCGTCGGGATGGATGAGATCGAGACCGGGCATTCCGGCCAGAACTTTCCGTGGGTATCCAAGAACGCGCTCCACGGACGGACTCCCATAACGGATGCGGCCGTCCAGGCCAACGATGGCGATGATGTCGGAGGCGTTCTCGATGATGGAGCGGAAGTGCTCCTCGCTGCTGCGAACCTCATGGAACGCCTCTTCGCGTTCCGTCACATCCGCGGCCACGCCGCGAATGATCGGCACCGAGTCTTCGTCAATATCCAGGGTATTGCGGTACTCCCAAATGCGCTCGCCGGAGAAGAGCGTCACCACTCTCATCATTCCGGCGGCGAAGCCGTCGTGCGTCAGCCTCTGCATGTATTCCGCGAAACCGGGCACGCCGTCCGGCGGCAACAGATCCTGAATCTTCATTCCGCGGAGAAGATCCGCGGAGAGGCAGAGGACCTCGCATACCGCGGGATTCACGGAGAGAATGTATCCATCGAGATCGTGCGTACAGATCAGATCGTAAGCGGTTGCTGCCGGGGGAGTCCGGCGCCCGATCCTGGCCGAGCGACGTGGTGCTCCTCCGTCGATCTCTGTCATGGTCCTGCTCAATTGCGGTTCCAACATCATTGCGGTAGCGCCTTGCACGGGCGATCTCCCTTGATCTGATTTGCGCGGCCGAATCACCAGCGCTGCGTATGAGTGCCTTCGCAAGGCTGGAAAAATACAGGCCACGCCGAACAGCCTGAGTTTCGGCTTGCTCTACGCTCGGATGTATTTTTCCGGGCCCTTCAGCGCACCTCTGGTTGACCCCTGCCCATCGGCGGGAGCAAACAGAGGACGTGATCGTTGATCCACAACAGAAGATTCTCCAGCCGACTCATAAGCTTCATGGCCCTGTCGCTCACGCTCATCGGCGGAGCGCTTCACGCGCAGGAAAAGCGCGATCTCGCGTCTCTGAGCGTCGACGATCTGATGAACGTCGAGGTGACGTCGGTATCCCGAAAAGGGCAGAAACTCGCGGACACCGCCGCGGCCGTCTTCGTCATTACTCAGGACGACATCCGCCGGTCGGGGGCAACGTCTATCCCGGAGGTTCTGCGCATGGTGCCTGGGGTGGACGTGGCTCGCGTCAATGGCAACTCCTGGGCCGTTTCCGCGCGCGGTTCCAACGGCCAATTCGCCAACAAGCTTCTGGTCATGATCGACGGCCGGAGCGTCTATACACCGCTCTTCTCAGGTGTTTTCTGGGACGTCCAGGACACGTTGCTCGAAGACATCGACCGCATCGAGGTCATTCGAGGACCCGGGGGAACGCTGTGGGGAGCGAACGCAGTCAACGGCATCATCAACATCATTACCAAGCACTCCATCGATACACAGGGAGCGCTTTTGTCCCTGGGCGGAGGAGTGGTGGATGGATCGTCGGTGGCGGGACGATATGGCGGATCCTTCGGCCATAACGGCTCCTACCGTGTCTTCGGCAAGACGTTCGATCGTCCCCCCTCGGTCGGAGGCGCGCATCCGACCGAAGACTCATCGTCCGTTGGACGGGCCGGCTTCCGTGCCGATTGGGCCTCCCGAAACGGGGACAACTTCACGGCACAGGGCGACATCTATCGAGGAACATCCGCCACGTTGGGCGTTCTCATCGATCCGGCCAACCCTTTCGCCGCTCGTTCCTTTTCAACGCGTCTCTCCGGCGACGACCTTCAATTCCGCTGGACGGCCATCCAATCCAGCCGGTCGGACACGACGTTACAGGCGTTCGTTGATGACACGGCTCGTGCCGACCCCGGCGTGGTGCTTGGGCGGCGCACGCTCGACATCGACTTTCAGAACCATCTGAAGCTCGGCAGCCGGAATGACGCCGTATGGGGCGCCGAATACCGCCACTCCAACGACCGCGCGGCCGGCCCCGGATTCAAACTCGTTCGCGATTCCAGCGTGGCGACGCTCGTAAGCGCGTTCGTGCAGGATGAGATTCAAGTTGCCCGGCGGTTCCAGGTGACCATCGGCACGAAGGTCGAGTACGACGGAGTGTCGCATCTGCAGTTGCAGCCCACTCTGCGTCTTCTGTTCAAGGCGAGCGAACGGCAGACGATCTGGGCAGCGGTCACGAGCGCCGTTCGAACACCTGCCGAGTCCGAGCTTTACGGAAGGATGACCGTTGGCGCCTTTCCCGATGGCACGGGGAACGCCGGGCTCATCGTAGCCAACGGCAACCCCAATCTCCGACCGGAGCGTGTCGATTCGTATGAAGCCGGTTACCGCTGGCAGGTTTCCCCAAACATCGGCTTCGACGCGGCGGCGTTTCGCAACCGTATGCGAGACCTCCTTGGAACGGAAATGAGCGGGCCATTTGTCGATTCATCGGGCCGAACGATCGTGGCACTCAATATCGCCAACGAGCAAGACGGACATGAGGATGGCGGAGAGTTGCTGCTCACGGACGCTCTCGCTCCCAACTGGAACATCGCGCTCGGTTACTCCCTCTTTCGAATGGCCACGATCAGTGATGAGGGGGTTCGGTCGTCCAGGGCGAGCGGCGCGATCACTGATCCTCGGCATCAACTACAACTGCGATCCTTCATTCACTTGCCGCGACAACTCGAGCTGGACTCGTCGGTCTTCTACGTCGGCCGGATCGGCAGCGACGTTCCCGGATATCTGCGCCTCGATGCGCAAGTCTCATGGCACCCGGCCAATCGATGGGAGCTGAGTATCTCCGGCCAGAACCTTCTGCATGCGCGTCACAGCGAATTCGCCGGCGTCACGGGCCAGAGTGAGCTTGTGACGCCCGTCCAACGTACCGTGAACGGGAAAGTCAAATGGCGCTTTTAGGACCACGGGAAGAAGCCCCGACTTCCACCATTCGGGGCATTCGTTTTCCGCTGCTTCTCCTTGCCATGGTTGCAGCGGGCCTGTCCGCGAGCAGCGCGCCCGCGCAGACCGTGCCCGATGAATACCAGGTGAAAGCGGCATACGTTCTGAACTTCGCCCGGTTCGTCGAGTGGCCAACGGACGCTCTATCCGCTTCTTCGCCCATCGTCATTGCAATCGTAGGGGACGATCCGTTTGGCGGCGCCCTGGAAGAGGTTCTGCGGGGGAAATCGGCGAACGGTCACCCCATCCAACTCCGGCATCTGAGCGGGAACGAAGCTCTGACAGGATGCCAGATCGTTTTCATCAGCACCTCCGAGGAACCCCGTCTCCCGGAGATCCTCCGCCGCCTCGGACATAACAGCGTCCTGACCGTGAGCGACATCGACCGCTTTTCTCTCCGAGGCGGCGTAGTCGAGTTTCGGATGGTCGGCAACCGCGTGCGATTCGACATCAACAGAGCCCCCGCCATCGCCGCACAGCTCACCATCAGCTCGAAGCTGTTGAGCGTGGCCCGGGCCGTTCATGAAGGCAGCGCCGCACAATGACCGCGAAACGGAAGCATTCCATTCGTGGAAAACTGACTTGGATCATCATGATCACCAGCACGACCGCGGTGCTGCTGACGTGCGCCGGGTTCACTGTCTCGGGCATTCTCAACCTTCGGAAGCGTCTGATCGCCGACCTTACGACGACCGCAAAAGTCGTAGGCTCCAACAGCACCGCCGCACTCACGTTCGGAGACCGTCAGGCCGCCAGCGAGGTCCTGACCGCACTCCGGGCAAAGCCCTCGATCATCGCCGCCGGCATCTATACGGAGCGCGGGGATGCCTTCGCCCGGTACGAACCGTACGCACCGATTTCGATTCCCCGCACCCTGCTCGACGATGGTTTCCACGACCGGAGCGATCGCCTCGAACTGTATTACCCCATCCATCTCGATCATCAGCGCCTCGGCACTCTTTACATCGCCACCGACGCCCGTGACCGCAATACCCGACTCAAGGAATACGGCGAGATCGCCGCTGGCATCGTTCTCTTTTCGCTGCTCATCGCCTTCGTTCTGGCGGCGGGGTTGCAGCGCGGCATCTCCCGTCCGATCGTCGAGCTCGCGCGCGTGGCGCGCCTCGTCTCGCAGCACAAGAACTACAGCATTCGGGCCGGTCACCGCGTCTCGAATGACGGCGATGAAATCGGCAATCTGATCATGGGATTCAACAGCATGCTCGCCGAGATCGAGCAGCGCGATCACAAGTTGTTGCTGTATCAAACACAGCTCGAGGAGACAGTCACGTCTCGCACTGCCGAGCTGACTGCCGCCAATGAAGAATTGCTCCTGGCGAAGAACACCGCCGAGAGAATCGCCGAGATCAATGCCCAACTGGCGCGGGAGAGCGCCCTGATTCTGAACAGCGCCACCGACGGGATCCTGGGCGTCGGACTCGACAACCGAGTGACCTTCATCAACCCGGCAGCCACGCAGATGCTCGGCATGACGCTGAGCGAGCTGAAGGAAAAATCGATCCACGAAGCCATCCATCATTCCCACGCCGACGGCACACCATGGCCGGAAGCGGACTGTGCGAACACATTGGCCATGCGTCGTGGCCAGTCATTCAAGGTTACGGATGAATACTTCTGGCGGCCGGATGGAACGAGCTTCCCGGTCGAGTACTCATCCAAGCCGATGCTCGACGACGAAGACAAGCAGCTCGGATCCGTCGTGATCTTCCGCGACGTGACCGAACGACGGGCCATCGAGCGGCTGAAGAGCGAGTTCGTGTCGACAGTCAGCCACGAGCTGCGCACGCCGCTGACCTCCATTCGGGGAGCACTCGGCCTCCTCAGCAGCGGGTTGCTCGGCTCGATCGGCGAAAAAGGCCAGCGGATGCTGGAGATCGCCGTCAGCAACACCGACCGCCTCGTTCGACTCATCAACGACATCCTCGACCTCGAGCGGATCGGGTCGGGAAAGGTCGAGATCGGCCGCAACCCCGTGGATGCAAACACTGTCATGGTGCAGGCAATGGAAGGACTGCAGTCGATGGCCGACCAGGCGGCGGTACGCCTCGGTTACGTGCCGGCAAACGGATTGCTTTGGGGCGACAGCGACCGAATCATTCAAACGTTGACCAACCTGCTCGGCAATGCCATCAAGTTCTCGCCGCCCGACACGACCGTGACGCTGAGCGGCTCGGCCGGCGAGACGCATTTCGCCTTTTGTGTCGCTGATCAGGGACGTGGGATACCCGAGGGAAAGCTCGATACGATCTTCGAGCGCTTCAGCCAGGTCGATGCTTCCGACTCACGCGACAAAGGGGGCTCCGGCCTCGGCCTGGCCATCTGCCAGAGCATCGTCAGCGCACACGGCGGGCGGATCTGGGCGGAATCGAATCATCCCACGGGCAGCCGGTTTCAGTTCACCATTCCGCTGGCCAACTCCTTCGTTGCTGCGCCGGGGATCGAGTCGCCGGCATCGACGGTTCGTCAGAAAAGCGATGCGCCCATCATTCTCGTGGTGGAGGACGATCTCGATCTGGCGCGCGTCATGACCACGGCGTTGCAGAGTCGCGGCATCCGGACTCTTCACACGACGAGAGGCGCCGACGCCATTCAGCTTTGCAAGCAACACGCGCCCAGCCTGATCGTCCTCGATCTCACCCTCCCCGACATGGACGGCTTCGCGGTCGTCAGCGCGCTTCGGGAAAGCGCGGCTCTCGTGAGTATCCCCCTCCTTGTCTACTCGGCGCTCGACGTCGGAAGCGCCGAGCAGGCTCGCCTCCGCCTCGGGCATACAGAGTTCCTGACGAAAAGCAGGTGCAGCATGGCTGATTTCGAAGGGCACGTAATCCGGTTGCTCAAGACGGTCACGAACAACACAAAAGGGGCCATGCATGCCGCCGCCTAAACAACTTCTCATCATCGACGATGAGAGCGACATCCGAGAGGTCGCAAAACTCACCCTGCAGTTGACCGAGGGCTGGACAGTGATGACCGCGAACGGCGGAGCAGCCGGAATGGCCCTCGCTCTGTCGACGGAGCCGGACGCCATCCTCCTCGACGTGATGATGCCCGACATGGACGGTCCGAGCACGCTCCGGGTCCTTCAACGGCAGGGCGCCACAAGGTCCATCCCCGTCATTTTTCTCACGGCGAAAGTTCAGGCAGCGGATCGTCAGCACTACATGAAGCTCGGTGTTCGGGGAATCATCTCCAAACCCTTCGATCCCCTCACACTAGGACAGCAGATCAAAGACGTTCTGTCGTGGACGTGAGCATTTCGCGGCGAGCCGCGCCATCACACTTTCGACAACGCGATCGCAACGGGATCACTTCCACGGTATGCGATGTCGAGTGCTGGCCGAGGCCGTCGGACTTGTCATTCGACTCGTAACGGGTCACCACCAGCCGGTCGCCGTTGCGCGTATACGTCCAAGTTTGACGATATCCTTTCGGTGACCATGGGGCAGCTACGAAAATGCTGACGCGGTGCGGCTTGATCGGAACGACTCTCCTTCTCCTCGGCGTCACGACGATGTCGGGAGCGGACCTGCCGGGCAGGGTGCCATCGGAGTGCGTCAACTGGCCGGCGAAGCCTTCCTGGGAGTGGACACCCGAGGAACGGATTCAACATCGTTTTGATAGCACCTGTCTGGCTGCCCGTCGTGCGCAGGCTGCAACGTCCAGCCCCACGTACGGTTCCTGTAAGGGAAACCCCGAAGGCGCCGATTTCGTGTTCGGGACCGACACACCAGAACTGTACCTGCCCTTCGAGCTCTTCGAACACCTCATCGCCACCGCGTTTACGGGTGATCCCGAAATGATGAGAATGCGACGGGGCCGGTATGACTCCGGGGCAATCAAAGCCGGGATGCCTCAGGACTGGTACGAGACGATCGAGAAGGCGATCCACAAGTACCTCCAGGGATCTGCGACGATGCGCGAGCTTGCCCGTCGCCTCGATCGCGCAAGCCCGGGGGAGAGCCGGCAGTTACGCGACCAGATTCAAGCGCTCAACGTTTCCCATTGCGCCGAACGAGTGGCTCTCATCGAGAATCTACGCCAGATGTTTCCGGCGAAATCGTTTGACCGGTTTCTTTACACGACACTGGCCCCGGGGTTGTGTTCCGGCGGACGCGAGGCCAAACCGGACGGCCTTCTGTACGTTGTGAATGGCTGTAGCGGCGAGGCGCAGGCAGTTCAGCGCATCCAGTGACTTTCGCGTCTTCGCGACTGTGAACATCGATTCCCCCGCCTGTGACGCCCGTCATGCCCATGTGTGATCGGGTCCCGCGCGCTCGCGGCCCGTCGCCCGTTAGCATCCGCTTCGAAAAATCTACCGATCAGGAGACATCATGGCTTACGTGATCACCGATAACTGCATCAAGGACGGACTCTGCGCCGACGCCTGTCCCGTCGATTGCATCCATCCCAGAACCGACGAGACCGGTTTCGAAGCGGCCACGCAGGTCTACATCGATCCCGCCGAGTGCATCGACTGTGGCGCCTGCATTCCGGCATGCACCTCGGATGCGATCTTCGTGCTCGACGAAGTCCCCGCCGACAAGCACCAGTTCATCGCCGCCAACGCAGCGCACTTCGCGTAGACGCGGACGTCATAGCTTCTGCCGTTTCGGCGATTCCTATGGCTCCCCGAAGGTCATGCGCGCCAGTTCTTCTTTCAGGCGTTTCTGCTCCGCGCGGTCTGAGGCGTTGGCCAACTGGTCGGCGAGGTCGAAGAATGCGACCTTTTCACGCTCCTTTGCCTCGAGACCGCTTTCGATCAAATCGACGATGACGCGGTTCGCGCTGGTGCGGCCGCGCTTCGCCAGAGCCTGGACGCGCCGCGCGACTGTTGCTGGGAGGCTGACGCTTTGGCGGACGATCTTCGGCGGCTGGGCCATAGGATCATCCTACACCGGTGTACACCATCATGCACCACTCATCGGGGCTCGCGTCTTCGATGATCCAACCGCCCGACAGTCCCTTCGTCCAATTCGCTGCACCGATTGTCGCTTTGGCTGCATCGCGCTGTTCGAGCAGAGACTCCACCACTATCTTCAGGTTGACCAGAAGACCAAACGACTGGCCGAGGAGGATGGTGATGAACCGTCGCGACCTGTTGAAGACTTCGGCGGCACTGGGGCTGGCGGCTGCTCTCCCGGTGAGAGCGATCGGCCAGATCCTTTCCGCAACCGCAGCGCCCGCCAACGCGGCTCAGGGCACGAAGGCCTTTGTCTGTCCTCCGTGCGGCCTGCCTTGCGACAAGCTCACATTCGATCACCCCGGCGACTGTCCCAACTGCGGGATGACGCTGGTTCCGGCGCAGGCAGGTGCGGACAGCCCGCCGACCGTGGCCATTCTGCTGTTCAACGGAGCGCAACTCATCGACTTCGCGGGACCGTGGGAGGTGTTCGGTAGCGCAGGGTTTCTGATACACACCGTTGCCAACAAAGCGGAGCCTCTCATGGCCGTATTCGGCGAGAAGATCATTCCCGACTACACCTTCGACAACAGTCCCAGGGCGGACATCGTGCTCGTCCCCGGCGGAGGCGTCTGGAATGAGGCCATCGGCAACGAACGGCTCATTCAGTGGCTCCAGACCCAGTCGAAGCAGTCCGGCCACGTCATGTCGGTCTGCTCCGGCGCGTTCCTTCTGAAGAAGGCGGGCCTGCTGGACGGCCAGGCGGCGACGACGACGTTCGGGATGATCGAAGATCTCGACACCCCGGTAACGAAAGCCGTTTATGACAAGCGCTACGTGGACAACGGGAAAGTCATCACCACGGCCGGACTCTCCGCCGGAATCGACGGCGCTCTTCACCTGGTCTCGAAGATCCTGGGAAAGGGCAGGGCGCAAGCGGTGGCGTTGAGTCTCGAATACAACTGGGATCCCGAGGCGAAATGGGCTCGCGCTGCACTCGCCGATCGTTATCTGCCCGATGGCCTGCGATCCGCCAGGCCCAACATCAAGGGAGCAACGGCCAGACTGGTCTCGACCGCGGGCGATACCGAGCGCTGGACCACAACCCTCCTCGTTTCCGGACCATCCTCGGCCACCGGGATCCTGGACCTGATGCGTCCCCGGATCGCCGAGACCACGGCCTCGGGAGGAATGTTCAAACCAATCTCCCACCTGCGCGGCGCGCCCCGGATCAGCAGCGTGAAGACGAACAAACCGAAGCTGCACTGGTTCCTCACCGACGATCAGGGTCGCGCGTGGAACGGCACCTGCGCCATCGAACCATCGGCTGACACGAAGGGGGAGTTTCTCGTGACGCTCAAGCTTGCGCGGATGCGTAAGAACGCGGCAGCGTGACGCTCGTTCGTGGGGAGCGGCCGAGTGGATGACCCGCCGATCGGACCGAACGACCTCCTGATCGCAGCCACGGCCCGCGCCCACCGCGCGGTCCTCGTCACCCACAACGTTCGGGAATTCTCGCGAGTCGCGGACCTGCGCCTCGAAGATTGGGAATCGCACGAGTCGATCGGGGTTTAGTTGGTAGAGATCTTCGACGGTGATCTTGCGATCGGGCAACGACTCCTGACCATTGGGGTCATCGATCGGGACCATAGGGTCATCCGTCTGAAAACTCGCGGCTGAAGTCGTTGACTTCACGACTGAAACCGTGAGCGTCGCGGCTTTGGTCGCGAAATCCGCGATTCCAATCACGACTTTAGCGACTCTACTCGCAGATTTCACGCTTCTAGTCGCTAATTTCGCGGCTTGAGTCGTGAATTTTGCGCATTTCATCGCCAATTTCGCGATGCGTCTCGTCAGCGTCGCGGCTCCAGTCACGAACATCGCGGCTTTGACCGGGAACCTGGCGGTTTCGATCGCCAACTTCGCGGCTCCCGCTGGCCCGCCATGGTCGTCAAGACCGCTGATCACCTTCCGGTCCCCGTTGATGACGACGGCCAGCCAGCGCCCGGCTGAATTCGAGCGGTGATCAGGGTCTGTAACCTTCCTGACGGCTGATTCGTCTCAAAGATAGCTGAGGAAGACCACATCGTGAGCTACGCAGACACTCATCCCGACGCCCGAAGACCTTCGCCTCGGGAAAAGAGACGACGTTGCCGTGGCCGCGCTCCTCCCGGAGTCTCATCGCGCTCCCGTCCACACAAGTTTGGAACGTACAGGAGAAACAACTTGGCCACGAAGAAGAATGATGCGCAGGCGACGACCTCGCCGGTTTCCTACACCGATGCTGCCCAGGCGCTGATCGCGCAGACTCGCGCCATGCGGCCGCAGATTCCGAATTTCGTCATCCCGACTTCCCGAGCCGAGGGCAGCCGCCTGAGCAACGCCGCCTCAGTACCGCCGGAGTTTGTCGAGATGTCTGCCGTAGCTGTGCACAACAACACACCTCTTGTCCGCGGAGGGGCGTTAGACCCGGCACAGACACGCGATCTGGTGAGCTATGCCGATGCCTTCGACCCGCTGGCCGATGAGCTGGAAGCACTGGTGCAGTTCATTCGCCACAGCACTCTCGCGGCACGGTACAAGGCCGGGAGCGAGGCGCTCACCACCTACGCCCTGGCCAAGGTTCTGGCCAAGCGCCCCGAGACCGCCGATCTCGCTCCGTACGTCGAAGACATGCGCCGCGCCCTCGGCCGCACCCGGAAGCCCAAGCCCCAGCCGGCCCCGCCACCGGCGACTCCCGATCCGGCCGAACCGACGCCCGAGACACCGCCGTCCCCGGCAACGAAACCGCCGAAGTGACGAGCCGGTTCGTGCAGTCAGTCCGCGCGGGCGCGTCCGAAGGCGCGCCCGCGCAGTTGAGATGGGGGTAGCCGGATTAGAAGTTGTGCCGGGCTCAATGGCGAATGGGCCGAGAGTAGTCGCCGATCCGGCCGCGATACCAGCAAAAACATCAGCGTCAGGTCGTAGCCGGAAGCGACAGCACCGAGTGCTACCTGCTGCCCGAGAAGTAATCCAGTGGCCTGCTCGCAGATCGTGACCGGGTGCATTTGAGGAAGGACGGAAGCCGAGCGTGACCAGGATCACATCCGGTATACTACCGCCATTCCGTCATCAGGAGTCGATCGAGTGCGCCCAACTCACGTAAATATTATAGGAAGATCGAAAGGTCATTTCGCAAGCGACGTTCAGCGACGATTGCGCGACGACAAGGTGTTTCAGCTCGTCAGACGTTTGACGCCTGGATCCACGATAATCGAGCTGAGCGATCTTGTTAGAACCGCCGAAGACATTGATCCTCTAATCGCTTTTCTGCTACAACGCGGTATTCCCATCGCCGATATTAGGGTCAGATACCCATCGGCTAGCGGCGAAGCGTTCGTGTCACAGTCCCTCGCTGCCGGACTGGACGCCTCCGCGTTGACATTTGGTCCCGACGTCGCCGAACGGGATGATGGCTTGGCGCGTTATTTTGTTAAGACAGGCGCCTTTCTCGCCGTTCAGCAGCATAAACGTCACCTAGTCGTTGGCCCGAAAGGTAGTGGCAAAAGCGCCATGCTTCGCGAGCTCAACACACGCAACCACAACTCGTTAGTCGTGACGCCAGAGCATTATGCGACTGAGGTCCTGCAAGCTCTACAGAAGAACCCATTTGGAGCAGAATTATCTGCCTTCATCACCACTTGGAAATATACCCTGCTCGTGGAGATTTTCCGTAGACTAGTGCAGCGTCACATCGGAGATGCAGGATCCATTGCGGAGTTGCGTCGATATCTAGTCGCTCATGGCCATCTCGATAGCGACATGACGTTGTTTGAGCGATTTGTTGAATATTTACGCAGGATTGGCAAAGTAAAGGGAAAGATAGGACCAGTCGAGGCTGAGATAACGGGCGATAGTGTGGAACAACTGAACAAGTTATTCAAGATGGATGAACTTCTCGGTTTGGTCCCTGCGTTGCAGAAAGCTCTTCGCAGAAATCCTTTCACCGTATTCATCGACGAGTTGGATCAGAGTTGGGACAACAGCGGTACGGCTAATCAGTTCCTCATCTCGCTACTAACCGCCGCGATCCAGCTGCGCGGCTTAGCCGACAATCTTCATGTGATCGTATTTCTGCGGTCGGAGATATTCGATCTCTTGAAACCGCACCTACCGCAGCTGGACAAGGTGCGAACAGACACTGAAACAATTCAATGGTCACGGCGCGACTTAGCAAATCTTATCGCCATCCGTGCCTTAGATTCGTTACAGATATCGAACACCGTGTCAGCCGAATCAGTTCTTAGACTTATCTTTCCCGGAACGGTTGACTCCACACAATTGCCTGGATTTGACTATATCGTCTCACGCACCTCGTTTCGACCGCGGGAAGTTATCCAATTCTGTAATTTAGCTCTCGCGACGGCGAAGGCCGAAGGTAAGGCCACGATAGACGCCGATGCTATTAGGCGGGCCGAGGAGGAGTTCTCGTCTTGGAAGTTGGAATACTTGGTCGCCGAGAACATGTATATCCACCCTCGACTCGACGACTTACTCGACCAGCTCAGGGGAGCTTCGAAGCGCCAAACTTACGAGGCGTTAGATTCCAACCTCTCGGATATTCTTCTTCGTGCTGCGGAGCGATCGCCAAAGCCCTCGTGGTTTCGAGATGACTTAGAACCTGTGAGTGTTATCGAGCTTCTGTATCAACTTGAGATCGTGGGAATCGAGAAGATCACCCGCGAGAAGTTTGCGTCGAATCGGCCATGGGAAGGCTATGATTTTGTGTTCAGCCGGCCTAAAGGAAAGCCTGAACGATCGCAGTCGTTTCTCTTTCATCCTGGTCTATGGAGCACGTTGGAACTGGTGTAGCTCGAAATGCTGTCTGGTGAAGGTATTCGAGCGGTACCACACGTTCAATGAGCGTGCGGAGGAGATCTGATCATCTACTCGCGCAACCGGAAGTCAGGCCGGCCCACTTGCTGCCCGCACGAATCTGAGGAGATGTCCACCGGACAGCCGGGCGTGATCGAGAGTCTGAATCTCCAGCCACTTCCGAGCGGCAAGGCCAAGGCCTATCAGGTGAAACAGGTCAGGAACGTGATCGTTCGGTATAAACTCGCGGGAGAATCCGATGAACGCTGAACCGCGCTACGAGATCATCATCTACTGGAGCGATGACGATCTTGCATTCATCGCCGAGGTGCCGGAGCTGCCTGGCTGCGCGGCGGATGGTCCTACTTACGAAGCAGCCGTCGCGAACGTGAAGACAGTGATCGCGGAGTGGATGGAGATGGCGAACGAGATGGGGCGCACTATCCCTGAACCTCGCGGACGTCTCATGTACGCGTAGCATTCAGCGCAAGCGCTACTTCCCCACCACCGCCACCACCGCTTCATACACCCGCAACGGCGCCTTGGTGATCGTGCTGAGCACGTCCCTCGTGGCTCCGATCTGGCTGGCTTGCGACCCCGTCGCCTCCACCAGCACCGCATCGGTGATGTCGCTGTACTTCTTGCCTCCATTGATGACCAGGGTTACGACGGCGGCTTCCAAAGGCGACATGCTGGGGTTGTAGGCGGCGTTTTCGGCGACGCCGCCGGTGTAGATGCTGCCGTCGCTGGTCTTCAGGGCTACGCCGGCGTAGCTGAAGCTGTAGGGGGCGTAGGAGGTGTTCGCGGCTTGTAGAGCGGCTTTCGTTACGTCGTCGGTGGGAGTGGGCAGGGTCATGCCGTGGGATTGGGGCGACATGAGGGCGGCGGTGACGCCGAGGTCGGCGGGGCCGAAGGCGTCGGGGAGGAGGGCGGTCAGGAGGGTGGTGGGGGTGTTGGGGAGAATGATCTGGAGCTGCGAGGCGGTGGTCAGCTCATAGAGGAACTGGCGGCAATAGCCGCAGGGGGCGGCCGAGACGGCCAGCATGTCGATGCCGGTCTCGTTGAAGGAGATGGCGTGGACGGTGGCGGCTTGCTCGCCGTGGACGGTGAAGCTCAGCGCCTGACCGGGGAACTCGTAGTTGGCGCCGAAGTAGAGGCTGCCGCTCAGGCCGTGCGAGACGGAGCCGACGAAGAAGTTGGAGATGGTGGGGATGGCGAACTTCTGCGCCAGAGGAATCAGGTTGAGCATGAGCTGCTCGAGTGGCACACCCGAGGCCACGATCCGGTTCACGACGGCCGCCGGGAGGTACCCCCCGGCGGCCTGACATGCGGATTCGATCTCGGCGATCTGCTCGCTGGACAGCCTCACCGCGGCGGCGCTCTTCATTTGATGAACGCCTGTTTGCGGAAGAAGCCGGCGAAGCGCTTCAGCACGGAGGTGGTCATGTAAGGATGCGTGGTCGAGCCTGGGCCGGCCTGGACGAAGAGCTGACCGTGCTTCTTGAGGAAATCCTGATACGGGGCGCCGCTGCCGTGGTCGAAGAAGGCCTGCTTGTCGGTCCACGACGAGTTGTAGACCAGCGAGTCCTCCTGCGACGGCGGCAGAGAGAACGACTGGGGCGAGGTGTCGGCCAGGCTGACGGTGTACATCAGCGTCGTCGGCTCCTCCTTGCGCACGCGGGCGACGTACGGCTTGAGGGCCGCCCTCACCTTTTCGCGGCATCCCGGCTTCATCACCCATCGGGCCTCGACCTGCCACGCCGTCATGACGTCGGCACCGGGCCGGATGAAGCCGTCGATCATCTCCAGCCCCTGCATGATGAAGAACGGGACGGTCGGTCCGTACATGTTCAGGAAGTACTGGCCGCTGTTCTTGACGAAATCCTTCATCACCTTCGACCCGTGGTGGGCCTTGTAGGCGGCGAAGTCTTTGTAACCCTCGACGAAGGCCACCTGCACCGGCGCGGGCGGAGGGTAGATGTTGGTGCCGGGATCGAGGTTGGGCGTGTGCAGCAGATACATCCAGGTATCGGGCTGCGTTGCCTCCACGGCGTCGGCGAGTGCGCCGAGGGCCGCGTAGGCCTTTGCTTCGTTGCCGGGGATGATCGATAGGAAGGCATCGTTGATATACATGGGATTCCTTTCCGCTAAGAAGCGAGTTCCGCGATGATGCTGTCTGCCGACTTGAAGGCCAGCGCCATGATGGTCAATGTCGGGTTTGCGGTACCGACGGTGGGAAAGCTGCCGCTGCCGACGATCCAGAGATTCTGCACGTCGTGCGACTTCTGCGACGCATCGACGACCGACGTACAGGGATCATCACCCATCCGATGCGTGCCCATGATGTGGCCCGCGCCGTACATGTGGTACTTCGTCCCCTTGTAGACGAAGTCGCCTGCCTGCGGGAACGGAGGCGCGGGCGGCGGCGCCGGCGGGTTGACCGTCGGCCGGGTGAACTCCGTGGCTCCCATCTGTTTGAAGGCGGCGCTGCAGGTCTTGGCGGCCATGGCGAAGCCTTCCATCGTGTACTCGTCGAGACCGTAGTCGATGTGCGGTCGCGGGATGCCCAGGCCGTCCGTGTAAGTCTTGTCGATGGTCACGCGATTGCACTCCTGCGGCGCCTGGTCGAGGAGGCAGCCGAAGCGGAACTGGGCGGTCAGGAGCGTGTTGAGCTGCTGCGCCAGAGCAAGGCCGCCGAGACGCTGGTTGGTGGGGTTGGTCTGGGCGTTGTCGGTCCCCTGAATCCAGTCCAGCGTCGTGGTGTAAGGATCGCCGGCGGAGAAGTTCCATCCCTCGTTTCCGATCTCCATGCGGAAGGCGGAGCGATTCTTGCGGAACGCGCCGTCGCGCAGCGATTCGATACCGCCCGTGGCCAGCGGGCCGCGATAACCCCAGACCGGCTGAGGGGCCAGCGCCCACGCCAGGTAGAGAACGTGGTCCATCAGATTGCGCCCGACCTGGTCGCTCTTGTTGGCGATGCCGGCCAGGTTGTTCGAGAGCAGCAGCAGCTTGGCGTTCTCGATGGCGTGCGCGGCCAGGACGTACTTCTTCGCGGTGACTGATTTCTTCTCCGAGGTCAGTTTGCCGTTGGCGTCGCGGGACCAGACCAGGTAGTCGATCTGGTTGACGCTGTTGCCGGTGACCGCGACATTGACCGCCACCGACTGGTAGCTCATGGTCACGTTGCCGGTGTCGAGCGCCTTGCCGAGGGTCACGGTCGGATCCCACTTCGCCTGAATGGGACAGATGGGGATGCAGTTGGTGTTGCCGGCGCAGACGCGGCGATCCTGATACGGCTCGGAGTTGCGGCCGGCCGGGGTGTTCGAGACGAAGACGTCGTACAGGATGCTCTCATCGTCCTCATCGCCGATGACGCTGAGACCGCTCACGCCGGTGCTGACGGTCTGATCGACCACGCTCGACGGAATCGCATTCATCGGGTACTGATATCCCGGCGGGTAGGTCAGGCCAATCGCCGGCTGCAGCGGCGCCTGCTGCGCCACGCTGGCCGAGACGCCGATCTCCGTTTCGGCCTTCGCATACAGGGTTTGCATCTCGTCGTACGTGATCGGCCAGTCGGTGAATTTGCCATAGGTCGTCTGCATCGTCAGGTCGTGCGGCACGAGGCGGAGCGAGGTGCCCAGCCAGTGCCAGGCGGTACCGCCGCCGACACGCTCGTAGGTGCTGGCGAACTGCATCTGGCGCATGTTCTGATCGTCGCCGGTGGCGGAGCCCCCCTCGGGCTGGATGAGATGGCTCACGTCAGGCGCGCCGCCGATCGACAACACCGTCGCCCGAGGGGTCGGCAGTACGGAGGGATCGGGGAGTATGCCGGTGCCCGCACCGGGGCCGCTGGTAGGTGCGGTGCGCCCGGCCAGCGCTGGATAGGGCGACTCCGGCGTCTTCGCCAACGCCAGGTAGAAGTTGTTCATGTACTCCTCGCGGTTGTCCGGCACGGCCGGTCCGGCCTCGAGCATGAGCACTTTCTTGCCTGCCAGTCCGAGTTGGAGTGCGATGAGGTTGCCGGACACGCCGGCGCCGACGATGACGACATCGTATTGCGGCGAGCCGCTGCCATTGCCGTTGCTCATTGTCCACCTCCGTTGCCGGTATCGACACCGAACGTGTTGAGCGATGCCGGCGGCTGGCTCCAGTAGCCGAACGTGAAGGCGCTGAAGCCCATCGGGTGCGCCTGGGCGACGTTCCAGACCAGGCTCTTGGTGTAAGCCTGCGACGAGATGACCTGCTGTCTGCTGTTCGGAAGGAACGACGGCGGATACCACGAGCCGAGGTACCACATGGCGATGATGGCCTGGCAGAGCAGCGCCTGATTCGATGGTCCCTGACCCGGAGGCGGAGGAGGCGTGATCTCCAGCAGAGTGTTGGCGATCGTCTGCGGAGGCTGCGTCTGGATGGCGCGGAAGGCGTCCAGAAGGGTGTCCATCATCGACTGGCCAACCTGGGAGACGGCGAATTCATAGAAGGTGCCGGAGAGATTGACGGGATCGAGGAACGGGCGGATGAAGCTGGACTGAAATCCGGTCAGCGCCGCCGACATGTTGGCGAAGTCCTGCACCACGGATTCGGACGGTGGGATGGTGGTCATAGTCATCTCCTCTCTCTATTTCGCTCGTTGCAGGACGTAGGTGAAGTCGGACGGCACCGGAGTGGTCATGGTGGCGTTGTTGTGGCACTCGATGCAGTTCGACGAGACGTTCGGCACCATCCCCTGGATGTACGTTTCCAGGGTCGTGTTGGCCAGGAAGTTCGGAGCGGGTGTGCCGAGGGGATCGCCCGGGTTGGCCTGGCACTGGCCGGTGTTGGTCGGCCACATCGTGCTGATCAGCTCATAGTTCTGCCAGACCGATTTGGGATTGACGCCGGCGAGCAGCTTGAGCGCGTCGGCATTGCGTGCGGCCGCGCTGGTGAAGGCGAACTCGTTGCCCTTGAACATGTTCATCCGCACGATCTGGCTGTGGAAGGAGCTGACTTTCGTCGGATCCCACGGCCGAGGCGGCACGGCGTTGGGCGGGCAGGTCGTGGCGTTGCACTTGGGGTTGTAGTAGTTGTACTTCACCTTGAACTTGCCATTCTTGACGTCATCCTCGGTGGGTACGTTGTCGACCTGCTCGAATGTCGACCACAGCCACTGGGCGCCGGAGTTCGTCTTGTGGCCGATGTGCAGCCCGACCAGCCCCATGAGCTTCTTGCCGCACGCGGCGGGGTACTTCGGGCTCTGCGATGCCGGCGTATAGACGAGCGCCAACTCGGTGTGGAAGCGTCCTTTGTCCGCGGGGTCGATGACCTTCCACGCGGATTTCACCATGATGGCCCCCTCGGCGCCGTTAAGGACGCCGCAGGGGAACTTCACCGCGCCCGTGAACGCCTTCTGGCCCGCCTTCGAGTAGAGCGCGTTCGAGAAGATGTAGTCGAACATGGGCTTGTTCACCAGGATGTCCATGCGGGTGTAGATGCCGTTCTGGTCGATGAGCGGGCCGGTGTTGAAGGGCTGGCTGAATTCCGTCAGCACCGTCGGCGTCTTTCCGACCTGGCTGAGGATGCGCATTCCCGGGGCGTAGTCGGCTTTGCACTCGGGCGGTATCACCTCCGGCCCGTTGTAGGACGGGGTGGCCCCGCCGGGGAGGAAGATGTCCGCCACGTCACGGAAGTGCTCCCACACCGTGTCGTTGTCGCCGTTCTGGCCGATGGTCTTCTTCGGATCGCCATTGCCGTTCGGCCCGGGAGGCCAGTTGAGGGCGATGAAGGTGTTCCAGGAGTAGATGTCGAAGTCGCCCTGGATGGCCAGCAGCTTCTCGGTGTTGGTCGGGTTCTTCGGAAGTGGCCCGAACGCCGCGTCGCCGGGGATGGCCGAGCTCAGTACGATAGCCGGGGGCGGCGGGGCGGTCGACGTCGTGGTCGTTGCGGTCGTCACGGCAGTAGCCGTAGTCGCCGTCGTCTGTGATGACGACGTCGTCTCATTGCTGACCATCGTCTCCTTCGTACATGCGACCGCGAGCGCGAGCAGTGTGATGGTTGCGAATTTCCTCATGTCCTCTCCTTCTCGAATCTCAAACGAGGAACGTGCGATACAACGGGGCCTGGTTGGGCGGATAGGCAGCGTCGGGATTGAACGGGGATCCGACTGCCTGCTGGAACCGGAAGTGGTGATCGGGATCGACCTCCTCCTTGATGCGGCAAAGTTCGGGGTAGTTGCCGCCGTAGAACTCCTTCGGCCAGTTGTGCAGGAGCGGATCGATGTAGTTGCAGTAAGCGCCGATGGAGTGGGGAGCCATCCCCTCGCCGAGCTGGTAGGCCCAGTTGACGTTCTCCACGCTCTGGTCGGCGTTGGCGTGCGGCCAGATCGCCTTCACCTCCCACAGGAATCGCGCGTCGCGATGCCAGAAGGCGGTCTCTTTCTTCTTGACCGCAGTCACCTTGCCGCCCATGTGCGTCCAGACGAGCAGGCTGCTCGACGACGGCGCGCTGGTCATCGACGTCGTCAGCACGTCGATGCACGACGGCGTGAACGCCTTCGGCGCCATGAAACCGGAGCGGATGTAGGCGCTGTTCCCGGCCACGACGGTCAGCAGACCGTTGAAGATCTCGAAGTCCGGCAGGGTCATGTCGTAGAGGTTGATAAAGATATTCGGGAACTTGAGGATCGGGGCGATGAGGTTCATCCCCTCGCGGCTGTTGCCGTTGAAGATGGGCGTGAGGCCGACGGTGTTGACCAGCGTGTCGGGATGGGCAGGCAGCGCCACCTTGCCCATGTAGCCGTAGACCGCCAGCGAGTCGGGCGCCTTCTCGATCCATTCGTTGTAGAAGCCGAGCACTTCCTGGGCGTACTCGATGGGATAGCGGATCTGGCCGCAGAGCATGGTCGGCGTGTTCGGCTGATGGACGCGCAGCTCGAAGGCGACGGCAATCCCGTAGTTCCCGCCACCACCGCCGCGGCAGGCCCACCAGAGGTCTTTGTCTTCTTTCGACTTCGACTCCGCGGAGATCTTGCGCAGCTTGCCGTCCGGCGTGACCAGGTCGATGGAGATGAGGTTGTCGACGCTGAGGCCGTACGAGCGCGAGACGAAGCTGATCCCGCCGCCTAGCATGAAGCCGGGAATGCCGACGGTCGGGCAACCACCGCCGATGGGAATGAGGCCGGTGTTCGTGGCCTGCAGGAAGAGGTAGAGGTCGCGCCAGCGGTTGCCGGTCTCGGCCCAGACCACCGAGCGCTTCAGGTCGAGGCGCTTGGCGGTCATGCTGGTGAGGTCGATGACCATCCCGCCCTGGTTGAGGCAGTAGCCCGCCGCGCTGTGCCCTCCGCCGCGCACCGTGAACGGCATCTCGTGCTCGATGGCGAACTTGTAGGCGGTGACGACGTCCTGCGCGTTGACGCACATGGCCACGACCCCTGGCCGCAGATCGATCCGCCCGTTGTCGATGACCAGAGACTGGTCGTACCCGGGCATGCCGGCCTCGAGCAACCTGCCAGACAGATCCTGCCTGAGCCTCTCCAGATATTTCCTCGGAATCATGATTCTCCCTTCGGGATCCTGCCGCGGGATCCGCAGAATGTGACTCGGATTTAGGAAACGCCCACCTAGGAGAGTCCACCGGCAAGGGTTTCCCTACCCAGTGTTTCGAGATTTTGCGGCGCTCGCGGCCGGAGCGCTGGCGTCCGCGCCGGCTGGCTCGGCGGCGTCCCGCCGCCGAGGGTTACCGCGAGTGTTTGGAGTCTTGCCGGGTCGGCGTCGCGGACGGAAGCGCTCCGTTACGATCACCCTCGCCGCATCTCGATTACTCCGTTTTGCGATCCGCTGTTTATGAAACCGCACTGGCTGTACATCTGGACCGTTTCGCTGACTTCTTTCTTTCGCGAGTGATCGTCCTTGATCCTGACGATTCCAGGTCCGTTCTTGTCGAGGAAATCCCTGATCTCCTTGAGGAAGGCCCCACCGATACCTGCCTGCCAGAGGCTCGGCGGAACAAAGAAATCGGGGTCTGTCCACCGTTCGGTCCAGGCCATGGCATTTCCCTCCTTCTTGTAGAACAGAAGCGCGACGTCAACCTTCCGGCCATCACCCAGCTCCACGCGATAACTGAGCACCTTATGGTCGTCGCGTTCCTTGCTGCCAGGATGCATCGCCTTCCAGATCTCGAGAGCGAGACCAGGCTCTTCGATCGACGTCGGGATCGCCTTGCCCCCGGACCAGAAGGCTGCCGAGGGGAGCTCAAACCTGTCCTGAAAGAAGTCACGCATCTTCGGGTTGAACATCGGCGAAAGAAACGGCCAGAGATCACGGAACGCCGGCATCGTCGCCCAGCGGCCAAACCAGTTCACCCATCCAATGTTGAGGGGATGGCTCCAGAAGCGCTCCAATTGGCAACTGACGTACACGTCCGTCATTAGCTGGAGCACCTGCGCGAAGAGCGGAACGAGCTTGGCCAATTCCTCGGTGGTCAGATCGTTCGTGTGCTTCACGCCTTTTTCCCACCGCTCCACGCCCTTTTCCCACGGCAGCTCGGGATAGAGATCGCGAAGCAGGTTGACGCTCTCGAGACCCAGAACCTGTCGCTCGATGGCCTGGAGCTCCGCGGCACGAGCCATGAGCTGATCCGGAAGCGCGGGCGTCGTCGTTGGCCACTCTTCCCGTGCGCTATCGAACACCTCACTGGCCGTCTGATCGCGGACGTCGCGATCATCGAGAAAGCGAAAGGCGATGCGAGCGGCGTGAAGGCCTAGCCGGCGATACGATTCCCACTGCTTCTCGTCGTAGAACTGGTCGCCGGTTGATTCGTGTGGAAAGCTCTGGTTGCGAGTCTTGTATTGCAGCACGTCGCCCGGCTCATCGCCGACGATCGTCGGCTTGAAGAGCAGGAGAATGCCATAATCGCCGCTCGGATAGGCAATATCCCCGACAGCCACGTGCTGGCTGGAGAATCCCTTCTCGTTGGGCTTGAGCGAGGAGAGATCGATCACGACCTCCACGCCGAAGTCTTCGCGAGCCCGGCGCAAGGCGTTGCCCACGTCATCGAACGCCGCCTCGGAGTCCGCACCGCAATCGGATGCCAGGATGTACCGGCATCGCCGGCGAAGCAGTTCATAGAGGGCGAGGTTCTCAAAATGGCCACCGTCGGAGAGATGAATGGAGTCCGATTGCAGCCCGGAGTTGGTGCGGCTGAACATCTCGGAGAAAAGGTCGAGCCCGGGAAAGAGGTGACGAATCCTGGTGAGGTGATACCAGTATCCGAGGCGGAGATTGAGCGATGCCATCAGGAACGTCGCCGCCGCGCCGAGGTCCATGGAGAGAGAGCCCATGTTCGAATTAAACGCCGCGGCCGAGGCGGTCATCGCCGTGGCCAGCGTCAGCTTGGACTGCGCCTTATCCCAACGCTGGAAGTGATTGGCGAGCGCGAATCCGAACGTTGAGAGTGTGGAACTGCGCGCGCCCCGACTCAGATTGGCGAGGTGATCGCCGGCCAGGTCGTTCGCCGCGCAGCAAAGGAGATGGACCGGTCGCGGGCGAGTTGGCGCCAGATCTTTCAGCAGGAGATCGTCCAACAGGAGATCGTCGCCAGGGCGCTCAATTGACTGCCGGTTGCGCGCGGCGCTCTTCGCTCTCTCGTTCGATGCCCCGAGGTATGCCCTGCTCAGACGCGAGCGATAGAGCGGGTGAAGACCGATTTCATTCGGGTTGTAGATGACGAGAGCAGCCAGCATCATGACCACCGGCGCCACAATTCCAGCCAAGGCGTAGCGGTGGTGGACGCACGTGAAGACCAGACAGGCCACCGCCAGGCTCGCCGCCACGACGGCGGTCGTTGCCAGAAGGGGCAGCGCGAAGCGCTCGGCATACGCAAGCGCGCCCCCCTTGGCGCGGCTTGGCTGACGCGAAAGGAACTTCTGGATGTAGCTGAAGACACCGCCCGAGCCGCCTCCTACCAACGCCGTCCAGATTCCGACCAGCTCTGGGTGGTTCTGTTTCCAGAGGACGAATGACGCGAATACGAAAAGGATCAGCACCGTCCAGAACACCGCCATCCCCAGCAACCGCGCGATGACACGATCGACGGCGGAGCGATAGAACCCTTTTGAGGGATCAAAAATGAAGCGCGCTGCGACGGCGCGGAAAAGGATGAGCACGAGTATCGAGGCCGACCAGCTGATCGCCGGCGCCAGGAAGAAGGCAGGCTTGCCGACCGTCTGCCCGAGACTGGGCATGATGTCGAAGTGGCCCCATTGCCCGACATCATTGAGCAACCAATAATCGATGATGACCGCGACGGCAGCGCCGATAATGGCTGCGACCCAATAGAGCCAGCTGTAATAGCGCTCATTCTTCTGCTGCTCCCGCGCTTTTGTCTGGCTCTCGAAGAGCCACATGACGCTCAGCGTGCCCACGCCAACAACTGCCGACGGCAGGTAGAGACAAAAGATGGACGGAGTAGTAGTGCCGCACCAGATGGAGGTCATCTGATTGCCGCCGCCCATGATGTCCGCACTAATGAGCACGAACCAGATGAGCAGTGCCAGCACGGAGAAACCGGCAACGAGTGCCGGGAGGATGGCCGAAAGCGCACCGCCGAAGAACTGCCAGGTCTCGATCTCGAAGAGGCCCCATCGCGGGGCCAGGAAACGGCTGAACTCACGGAGGTGGCGGATCGGGTCGGGCTCGGAGCGCGCGTTCTCAGTCTGGGACGCCGTGGCGGCCGGCGTCCCGGGTACACAGTCCTTACGTGACGACCGATCGACCGGAAAGAGAGGTCCGTCCGGATTGCGCGCGCGCCATGCGCTCCAGAAAGAGCCGATGTACCCGCCTCCCGAAACCGTGGAGAGATAGTCGAAGAGGTGGAGAAGATTCCTCTTGGCTCCGTTTTTCTCGGTCAGTTCTCGCTCGGCCAAACCCTGCAGCAGACCGAGGTTGAAGGTAGCGCTTCGTATCCCCCCGCCGGACAACGCCAGCCCGACCAGATCGTGTTCGACTTTGACGACGAAGGGTTCCGCGCCATCATCCGGTGATCCTGCCTTCGACGATGCTTCGCCGGTGCAGCCACCGTAAGCCACTTCGATCTTGTTCCTGACCTCGGCTGAGCAGCCGATGGCTTCCAGTTCTTTGTCGAACACCGCACGAAACGTCTCCATTCGTTTCTCCTCAGGTTGCCCTGTTCGAAAACGCGGCTTGGGAACGTATGGATGGAATGAACCTATAATAGTAACGCGTAGGCGCTATCGGAGCGCTGGCGTCCTGGCTGCGCCATCAGATCCCGTAGCGGCCACGGACACCACCGCCGAGCCGGCGTGGTCCGGCCGGCGAGCCGCCAGCGCTGCGGGGCGTTTTCGCGTCGTGAACGACGCGGTACACGCGCGCGGAGGCGCGCCGGACGATACAGCCCTGCGCTCGGCGCGGGGTTTTGGGGATCAGGGGATTTGTGGCCGCGGAGGCGGCCACGACAACCGTTCCGATCTCGGCATCTGATTCACGACCTCGTACTCCTTGTCGCGGCCGCCTTCGCGGCCGCACATCCTCGTTCTGCATCAAACCCCGCGCCAAGCGCGGGGCTGCATTGTGCCGGCGCGCCTTCGCGCGCGTAACCTCGCTGCCTTGCTGCCCACGCGGCACAGAGTTCGGCACGAAAACTACAGCGTCACAACCGTCACGCCTGGATTGTGTTGATCCAAACCCCAACTGCGGATCGACGGCATGATCGTCAGTAGCTTGTGGACCGCGGCCCGGATCTTGCCGCCGCTTTGTCCGTGAATGATGCGCACCCTGGTCACGCCCAGAAGGAGCGCATCGTCCAGGAACTCGAGGACGAGCCCGATCGCGTCATAGACGGTATTTCCGTGCAGGTCGATCATGCCCGTGGCGCCCAACTCGCGCGCGTCACGCCTGCGAGCCGCGGTGACGTACCACCGCTTGCGGCGCGGCCAGCGGTTCGCGCAGCGCCTGAGCTGGCTGCTGCTGGCGACGACGTGACGTCCGTTGACATCGACCAGATAGTGCTCGCGATTGCGCACCTCGCGGATGACGCCTTTGCCGATGCCGAGTGCGGATACCTGAACAGGATCGTTCGGAGCGAAACTACTCATGACTTTCTGACCTCCCTCTCTTCAATGACTGCCTCGAGGCCGCGGGCGCGATTCGGACGCGCCCGCGGCTCTTGATTACTTGGACGTTGGCTCCGGTGGCGGGGTTACGGGTTCCGCCGGAGCCGGGGTTGCCGGCGACGGTGCCGGCTGGGATTTCGCCTTCCGGCTGGACTTGAGAGCGCGGCGCATGTCGGCGACGAGCGGAGCGAGATCGGCGGTCTCCGGACGCTTGGCCAGAACCTTCGCCAGGGCGTACGTCGTGAGCGCTCCGCTCCCCGCCTTGTGCCTTGCCGCGAGCGTGCTGTGGCGGATGAACTGAGCCAGCGCCTCCAGCTCATCGGCCACCGGGTCGAAGGCATCGGCAAACCTGGTCAGGTCGCGGGTGACATCGGCGGGTACTGCTCCCGCACTGGCCAGCGGGGTGGTGTTCTTCACCGCCACGGCCGACAGCTCGACAAACTCCGGCGGAACAGAAGCCGCTTTGATCATGCGCTGGGCTTCGCTTCGGGAAGTGGGGATGACGAAATTCGGAACCTGCAGCCGCATGGCGCGCGCCTGCTCGACCATCGCCTGCGCGTTGTCGATGTGAGAGACCGGGGTCGTTTGGGTAGACATGGTGTTTTCCTTTCGTCGCTCAACTGCCGTGGATGAGAGGGCAGATGCGCGTGGAGGAGGAGCGCGGCCGAGGTTTCTAGTCATCTCTTCCTTTGACGTGTCAGCGGGAAAAAGGTCACGGGTTGTCGGTTGTCGGTTGTCGGGGGTCGGAGACAAGACGTGCGGTTCGCTCCGACTCCCGACTCCCGACGGTCGATTCGCGCTTCTTGTTTTCCGTTCACTCTCTCTTGGACGTTCCAGCCGGAAAAAGGTCACGGCTCCTCGGAGAAGTAGGTCGGATTCGGTTGTCGGGGGTCGGAGAGAAGTCCCACAGTTGCTCTGGTCCACGACCCATGACGGCACGATTCGCTTTCCGTTCACTCTCTCTTGGACGCACCAGCCGGAAAAAGGTCACACGCCCCGAGTGTCCTGGTCTTCAGGTCTTGGGATCGTCGCGGGGCCGCGACATATCGCGTGCGAGCAGCGCGTCCGACCGCGATCCAGGCCATCGTCATCTACGACGTTGAGGTCGGATACCTCTATCGAGAGGGTTTAACGCAGATGTTGAAAACCCGGGACACCGCTGTTGGAGAACCTGGACGCTAACGTCGAGAAGGTTGGACGCGATCGTCGAGAACCATGGATACCTGTGTCGAGGAGTATGGACATTGATGTCAAAAGAAATGGACACTCGCGTCGAAGAGCATGGATGCTGGCGTCGAGAGGTATGGACGCTGGTGTCGAGAGACGTGGACGCTGGCGTCGATGGAGTTGGACGCCGTTGTCCAGATGGTTGGACACTCACGTCGAGAAGCCTGGACGTTGGCGTCGATGGAGTTGGACGCTGATGTCGAGACTCCTAGACGCCAGCGTCCATAGGCTTGGATGCAGGTGTCGAGAGGATTGGACGCCAGCCTCGGGGAGGTTGGATACCAATGTCTTGAGGCTGGATAGCTTTGTCTAGAAGCTTGGAGATGATCGTCGTGATGCTGGACGTTGTTATCCATGAGATGGAGACCGTCGATGATGGCGACATCACCGTCGACAAGACTGATCATCGCTGCCGATTACGACGCGACACATGACTGCGGCTGCGACGCCGCGGCCACGCGGGCAACCGGCCGCTTTGTTCTAAGCTACGACTCGTGGTCACCTACGACCAGATCCGCGAGATCGCTTTGCAGCTCCCCGGCGTCGAGGAAGGGACCTCGTACGGCACCCGCGCACTGCGCGTGAAAGGGAAGTTCTGGCTTCGCCTGAAGGAAGACGGCCAATCGGTCGTCTTCCGCATCGGCTTCGATGAGCGCGACCTTCTGATGCAAACGAAGCCGAAGGTTTTCTTCATCACCGATCACTACCTCGGTTATCCAGCCGTCCTGCTCCGTCTCGCCGCGGCCAGCCGCAAGGAGGCGGCCGACATCATCGAGATGTCCTGGCGCTTCGTGGCGCCGAAACGGATGCAGGCTGCGCGAAAAGCGTAGCGACCGACCGTAGCGCCGTCGGCTCGACGGCCGCCGGCGCTACGATCACACCCACGTAGTCCTTCGGTGACGTACTGTCCTCGATACAGGAGAGCCGAGGCGTCACCGTCGCCAAAGACGGATGAAGCATGCCGTCGAGGCGTGGCACGCCGCCCGCTACGCGAGCCGCAGCATTACCGGGGGAAAAACGAAAATGCGCAAGTCCAGGCTCCTTCTACTCGCCACGGTCGCCATCACATTGCCCCTCTACGCGCGCGATGGCGCCGGAGACCGTCCGGTGATCCCTCGGGCCGGAGCGACCGTCGAGGTCTCGCTGGTCAATGTCGACGTCGTCGTCACCGACAGGAAAGGCAACCACGTCCAGGGCCTGACGAAGGACGACTTCGAGATCTACGAGGACCGGCAACTGCAGCCGGTCTCGAACTTCAGCGAGTATCAGGGCGGCCGTGAAGCGACTGCGGCCGATGGAACCGTTGCCGCGCGCCCGAAGCGAACCATTCTCGTGTTCATCGACCACTTCATGCTGCTTCCTCAAAGACAGCACATCTTCTTCGAAAGCCTGAAGACGCTGCTGCACTCAACGATCGGACCCGGCGACGTGGTGTCGGTCGTTTCGTGGAAAGGAATGGTCGTCACGCGCCTGCCCTTCACGAGCGATCTGGCCAAACTCGATGCTGTGCTCGGGAAGCTCGACAAAGAATCGTCCGGATTCCTCCCTGTCGAAGGTGACCTCCTGTGGCGCGAGGAAGCGATGTCCGTCGCCGGCGCGCAGGGCTTCAAGATCAATTACCGCGACCTCGAGGGTCAGTCCGGAAAGGATCTGGCGTTCTTCGAGGCCATGGAGATGCGCAAGAAGATTCGTGAGATTCAGTCGCTCGTCACCGGCATCTCGGGATTCGAAGGCCGGAAAGTCCTGCTGCTCGCGGCCAGTCATCTATCGGGCGTCGTCGGAGGCGTCGGACGGACCACGCGTGATGATGACTACAGCACGTACGCCTCCATCCAAAGCCTGGCCAGGATCGCGGCCACGAACAACGTCACGATCTATCCGCTGTATCCGACCGGGCTGGCCACCGACATGGTTTCCGCCGAACATGTACGGAGCTTTAACGGTGGCGGCCACGCGCAAGAAACCCTCTACAGCACTCTCGGCTCCATGTACCCCATCGCCGAGCAGACAGGCGGCGTGGTCTCCTGGGGAGTCGAGAACATCGCTGATTTCCTGCCGCAGCTTCGGACGGACCTCGATTCGTACTACTCGCTCGCCTACCGGGCCACGGCCCGTGGCAGCGGCGCGGATCGCTCCATTGTGGTGAGGATGAAGAACCACGACTACACGGCCAGGGCCCGGCGGGACTATGTGGACAAATCGCCCGAGGGGAAGATGAAGGATCGGGTCATCGCCAGCCTCTTCCAGGAACCGGCCGGCGCGAAGATTCCGATCACGGTGGCCGCGGGCGCGGCTGAGTCGCAAGGCAGGCGTCACTGGCACGTTCCCATTCACGTGCAGATCCCCATCAACGCGCTCACCACGCTGCCTGAGCAGGGCGAGCACGCCGGCGCCTTCTCGGTCTACGTCGCCTGGGGCGGCGTCCTCGGCGAAGTGAGCGACGCCACGCGCCAGACCCAATCCTTCAGCATTTCGGACATGAAAGCCGCCGAGGCCAAAGCCGGCCATTTCGAATACGACCTCACGCTGGACGTCGACGACCGTACGCAAAACGTGGTGATCGGCGTTACCGACGAAGTCTCCCAGGAGTTCGGGATTCGGAAGATCGTGTTGCCGCCGAGGACGTAGGGGACCTGTCGTAGCGCCGGCGGCTCGCCGGCTGGACCGCTGCCGGCTCGGCGGCGGCGCTACGGCGCGCTACCGCGCTACGATTCACGACGCCGCCGTGCATGTCGTCTTCCTGACGGATGCGCGTCCTCCTGACGTCGAACAGCCGCTACCCCGCTTCGCTGGGCGGGAATGGCTCGTCGCGCGTTCATGATGCCATCGCCAAAGGTCTCGCCGAGATGGGGCACAAGGTGATGTATTGGGTACAGGACGGGATCGGCGGCAGACTGCCGAGGGGAGTCACCGCCGTCGATCGCTGCACGGTCGACGCGGACATCTACCACTTCAACAAAGTCCCGTCCGAGGATGAGGCTCCGCCCGGCGGCAAACCGTGGCTGCGGACGTATCACGCGGCGTGCGATTGGACCTCGTTCCGCAAAGCGGCCATGACGGACAACGTCGTCTTCGTCTCGCGCGCGCACGCGGAGTCGTTTGGCTGGACGCGCTACGTCTGGAACGGCGTCGACCCGTCGGAGCTGACCTACTCCGAGACCAAGGACGACTACTTCGTCTTCCTCGTCAGTCACCTCTGGCGCGGCAGGGAGAAAGGGCTCGGGATCGCCATCGCCATCGCCGAGCATTTCGGCGCGCGGCTGATCGTCGGCGCGGCACTCGACGATTTCATGCCCGACTCGCTCCGGTCGCCCAACGTCGAGTACCGCGGCATGATCGACGGCGTCGAGAAGGCCGAGTTGCTGGCGGGCGCGCGGGCGCTCCTGTTTCCGACGCAGATCACCGAGCCGTTCGGGCTGGTCATCGCCGAGGCCCTCTTCTCCGGCACGCCCGTCATCACCAGCACCAAAGGAGCCTGTCCCGAGCTCGTCACCAGCGACGTGGGCTTCACCTGCGACACGATCGAGGACTATCTGGCCGCCGTCACGGCACTGCCGACCATCCGTCCGGCAGACTGCCGGCGCCGGGCGATGGCCGAATTCGACTACCGCGTGATGGCCCGGCGCTACGTCGCGGAATACGAATACGAGCTCGACCGTAGAGGGAAAAGCAACTTTCTAAAAACGACCGGGTAGGGAAATACCTCTCCAGAACCTCTCCCTTGCATAGAATCACACGTGTCCTCCGACGCGGCTTGGGGCCAGGCGTCGGAAAAGGCGAGGAGAGATGGCAGAGAGAGGGTCGCTCATCGAGGAGCGGATTCTGCTTGGGAGTCTCAGCGGAGGTGACCGCGAGGCCTTCTGGCCGCTGTGGCTCGAGCACCGTCTTCACCTCTACAGTGTGTGCCTGCGGCAGATGCGCGGGTCGAAGGCGGACGCGCTCGACGCCGTGAGCCGTTCGATGCTGCTGGCCTTCCGCAAGCTGCCGGCGCACGCGACGAAGATCGAGAACCTCCAGGCATGGCTGACACGGCTCACGCGCAACGTCTGCGCAGACATCCGTCGCGAGCAGCAGCGGCTGAGCGTGGTCGGCGGGATGGCCGGCGTCGCCGCCGATGAGATCGTGACCGAAGAGCTCAGCGCGGCCGATCCGAGTCCGTCCCCCGAGGATGTCGTGCTCTCGAACGAGATGCGCATCCGACTAAAGCACGCCATCGACAGCCTCCCCCCTCTGCTGCGCACCGTGGCCCAGATGCGGTTCCTTCACGAAGCATCGTACGAATCGATCGCCAGCACCTTGTCGATCACGGAGCCGACGGCGCGAAAGCGCGTGCAGCAGGCGCGAACGGTATTGCGGTCATGCTGCTGACGACTTCACAAGGTTCGCCCGACAGCCGTCTTCCATTCGACAGCCAGACAGCCATGGACGCGTCGCTCGTGATGACGGTTGGGCGCAGGCCGGATGGCTTCGCCTTTCCCACGCCCGCTCCGGACTGGATCGAGCTTCGCGCGGATGCCGCCGGCGACGTCGATGCCGCGCACCTTCGCTCGCTGACGCCGGCGACGTTGCTCTACACGCTGCGCGGCGTGATCGACGAACGGCGGGAGCGCCTTCTGCGCGCGGCGGCGACGTTCGATCTCATCGATCTGGAGCGCTCGGACCTCGACGATACGCTGCTCCTGCAGCGCATCCGTCCGGAACGGCGCGTCATCACATGGCGCGGCCGGGCCCGGACGATGGACGATCTCGACACCGCGCTCCGCACCATCCTGCGCGTTCCGGCACGGCTCTACCGGATCGAAGTGGAGACGCCGCGCTGCAGCGAGACGCTGCTGCCGATGGCGCTGCTGAAACGCGAGCAGCGCCACGATCTCACCGCCTACGCCGTCGGCGCGATCGGACTCTGGACGCGCATCCTGGCGCCGCGCCTCGGTGCGTGCATCGCCTTCGCCGGCGACGACTCTCCGCTCGACGGGATGCTGCCGCTGGAGCAGTGCATCGCCGACTACGGCTTTCCGCGCCTCGAACCAATCGACGAGATCTTCGGCATCGTCGGCGATCCCGTGCTGCGCTCGCTCTCGCCGCGCCTGCACAACGCCGGTTTCCGGGCTCTCGGCCGGCGAGCGCTCTACCTCCCCTTCCACGCTCCTGACTTCGCCGACTTCTGGTCGGCACTGATCGACGAGCGCGGCCTGGAGTCGCTCGGCGCCGCGGTCGGGGCGCTCTGCGTAGTCTCTCCGCACAAAGAGGTTGCCGTCAGCGCCGCGCCGGCCAGGACGCCGATGGTGGCGCGCAGTTGTTCGACAAACTTCTTCGTGAACGAAGGGGGCCTTTGGACGGCCGACACCACCGACCCCGAGGGCGTGCTGCTCACTCTGCGCGAACGCCGTGTCGAGCCGCGCCACCAGCGTGTGGCTGTCGTCGGCTGCGGCGGGTCGGGACGCGCCATCGCCGCTGCGTTGCAGCAGGCAGGCGCGGACGTCACGATCGTGAACCGCGGCTTCGACCGCGCCTCTCTCGCCATCCGGCTCCTGCAGCTACCCTTCGTGCCGCTGGCCAGCTTCTCGCCACGCGGCTACGATATCGTCGTCAACGCCACGCCGGTCGGGTATCGCGCCGGTGACGTTCCGTTCGATCCATCCGAGCTCGGCGCCGACGCCGTCGTGATCGATCTCGTCTACGGCAACGAGCCAACCTCGCTGGTCGCGGCCACGCGTGCGCGCGGCCAGGTGACGATCGACGGCCGCGACGTGCTGCGCACCCAGGCCATGAGCCAGTTCCATCTCATGACTGGCGAGCGCATGCCTGCCGAGGTGCCGGGCCAGATCCTCGGCTGGTACGCGGACGACGACGAAGAGATGGTGGCCTCAGAAGGTGCGGCGTGACCCCGCTCGATCTCACGCCGCTCGCCGGCGTCTGGCGCAAGACAAACGAAGGGCCGCAGTGGATCGATCGTGTGGTGGTACGGATCGATGACGGCCAGGCCGTCGTCCGCGTCTTCGGCAGCGCTCCCCCATCGCGCCATGACTGGGGCGAATCGCGCGCCGAAACGACCTACGCCAATGCCGTCGACTCGCCCAAGGCCAGCGCTCTGCTGGTGCGTTATGCATTCGACGACTGCGACGTCGATGTCGAGGCGAACGTGAACCTCGGGCTGCTGGTCGTGGCCACGTTCGTCCGCTGGCATGACGGCCCTCGCAGCGATGCCTTCACGCGCGAGTTTTTCTACCGGAGCGACGTATGATCGCCGCCGTGGCTGAGCCGCGCGTCGTGCTCGATCTCTCTCCGCTCGTCGGTACGTGGAAGAACACGAACGCGGCATCGCGCGGCGTCGTCAGTCTCCACATCGCCGAAGCCGCCGATTCGATGCTGACGGTCACCGCGCAGGCCGGCGAATCGTGGGGCTCGGCAATCGCCCATCCATATTCGATTGACGGATTCGACGCCCGCAACGCCCTGGCCTTCAACACCACGTTCGCGCTCGGTTCCATGGACGTGCGTCTCCAGGCCAACATCAAAGCCGGCGTGCTGGTCATCGCGTTTCTGACGCGCTTTCACGATGACCGGGCGAATGTCTTCACCCGCGAGTTCTATTACCGGACGCGGGGGTCGGGAGTCGGGGGTCGGGAGTCGGAGATATGACTGTCGAGCCGCGGGAATCGAGCCTCGGGAGTCCGGCGTCGGAGAACGTCTCAGCTCCGATAACCGACAACCGACAACCGATAACTGACATCGCCGATCTCTACCTCCCCGCCGACCGGATCGACCTCGTCGCAAGCGTTCGCGCGCTGGCCCACGAGAAGCTGGCGCCGCGCGCGGCGCACTACGACGAGACGGCCACCTTCCCGCACGACGACTTCCGCGATCTCTTCGATGCCGGTCTCCTCGGCGCCGCCATTCCGCGCGACCTGGGCGGTCTCGGGCTCGGCCCGTTTCGCGGCGACATTTTCACGCTCTGGATGCTGATAAAAGAGATCGCCCGCGCCGATCTCTCCCTGGCCCGCTGCTGGGAAGGACACGTCAACTCGCTCGTGCTGATCGACGGCATGGGGACCGACGAGCAGAAAGCGCGCTGGTTCGACGGCGTCCTCACGCGCGGCGAGACCTGGGTGGCCTGGAGCGGCGAGCCGCAGGCGCGCGCGCCCGGCGAGACCACGCGTTTCGGAACGTACGCGGAGCGGGTTGATGGCGGCTGGCGCCTCGATGGGACCAAGGCCTTCGCCACCAGCGCCGGCGGCGCGCGATGGGCCATCCTCCTCGTCAACACCGCCGGCCCCGGGGGCGCGCGTCACGCTTCAGGCGACGTCGATCATCTGCTGCTCATGGCCTGCGATCTCTCCGATCCGACCGTCAGCATCGACGGCTCGTGGTGGGATCCGATCGGGATGCGGGCCACGGTCAGCCACGCCGTCCGCTTCGACGGCACGTTCATCCCCGACACGAACCTTCTCGGCTATCCCGGCCAGTACCTGCTGGAGAGCTGGCAGACCTGCTTCGCACCACAGTACGGCGCCTCGTTCCTCGGCGCGGCGACAGCGGCATACGACTACGCCATCGCCTCGATCGTCGCGCAGAAAAAAGGGGACGACCCCTACGTCCAGCACCACGTCGCGAAGATGTCGATGAACCTCGACACCGGCAATCTCTGGCTGCGCCACGTGGCGACTCTGTGGGAGAGCGGACGCTCGGCTGAGGCGCAAGTGGCGGGGAATCGCGTCCGGCATCTGCTCGAGCACCTCTCGGTCGAGACCGTCGACCATTGCATCCGCTCCTGCGGCGCGCGCTCGCTCATCAAGCCGAGCCCCGTCGAACGGATCTGGCGCGACCTCTCGATCTACGTTCGCCACGACAACGACGATCACGTCCTGGCCACGATCGGCAAGGCAATCCTCGGCAAGAGTTACGACGTCTCGTTCTACAAGCCCTGACAAGAACAGGAGGAGTGATGAACGGCAGCGATGCTCCCGTCCAGCGTGTCGACCGCACCATCTGGCTGTTCGGCCTCGGCTACTTCATCGCCTACACGCCGTACGCCGGGCTGGTGAAGGCCCTGTCGGCCGGAAAGCTGCCCGGCATGGCCGGCATCAATGGGCTGGTACTCCTGCCGTCAGTGCTCGCGGGCACGATCATCATGTTGCCGATCTACGTGCTGCTCCTCGGCTGGCGGCGCTATGTGTGCGTGCCGTCGCGACCCGTGATCATCTCGGGTTTCGGCACGGCACTCATCATCGCCACCACCACACTGGCCTACGCCTTCCACGGCATCTCCGTACTCTTCGCGCTGCTCCTGCTCCGAGGGGGCATGCTGATCATTGCGCCGATCACGGACCTGATCGGGCGGCGGCGCGTGCGCTGGTTCTCCTCGGTGGCGCTCATCATCAGTCTGAGCGCTGTCCTGCTGGGGGTCATGGCCACCAACAACCATCACCTGACACTCGCTGCCATCGTGAATCTGGCCGTCTATCTGATCGGATACCAGATCCGCTTGCCGCAGATGACGCGCTACGCCAAGATCGAGGATAAGCAGACCACGCGGACGTACTTCGTCAGCGAGATCATGGTCACGCTGGTGTTCCTCGCTCTCATCCCATTGCTCGGCGCCGCCCTCGGCGTCGGCAGTCTGCGCAGCGGTCTGGCGCTGGTGGTCAGCGGCAGCACCACGGCCAACGTCGGCCTCCTCATCGGCGTGCTGTATGCGACGCTCTACGTCTGCACAACGCTCATCTACCTCGACCGCCGCGAGAACACGTTCTGCATGTCCATGAACGTCTGCTCGAGTCTTCTGGCCGGCATGGCCGCCTCGTACGCACTGACGCGCGTCCTGGGCATGCCGACGCCGCAGTGGTTCGAGCTGACCGGCGTCGGGATGATCATGATCGCGTTGATGTTCCTTTCGCCCCTGCACCACATCCCGGAGTGGATGTTCGCGTGGGCGGTGCAGCGGCTGCCGAACCGGAGGCGGGTCATTTGATCGACACCCCGCTCCGCTTTCACTGGCGCCTGATCCAGAAAGGCGAGCCGGCCTTCGCCTCGCGCGCGTATCACGTGACCTCCGGCGACAGCGCCTTGCCGGACGTGGAGCAACAGTCGGCCTTCTGCCGCGCCGGCGAGGAGGCCGGCATCGAAGGGATGCTCACCAACTTCGGCTGGCACGAACCGGACGCGATCATCCTCACCACCGCCGTGGCCATGCACACCACGCGGATGAAGTTCATCATCGCCTACCGCTCGGGGCTGATGTGCCCGACGACGTTCGTGCAGCAGCTCAACACGCTTTCGGCGCTGGTCGACGGGCGCATCGCCGTGAATGTCGTCGCGGGCCACTCCCCCGAGGAGCAGCGGTACTACGGCGACTACCTCCCGCACGATCAGCGCTATGCGCGCACCGAGGAGTTCCTCGATGTCTGCAACCGCTTCTGGTACGGCAGCGGGGAGATCGACTTCGACGGTCGCTACTACAAGCTCGAGCATGGCAAGCTGCGGACACCGTTCGTCGCCGGCGACGGCGCGCGCGGACCGGAGCTCTACATCGCCGGCAACTCGGAGGAAGCGCGGCGCCTGGCCATCGCGCAGGGCTCGTGCTGGATGATGATGGCAGACGCTCCGGCGAAGATCGCCGCGCGCGTCGCTCCCGTGCTGCACGCGGGGCGAAGCATCGGCGTGCGCCTGGCCATCGTCGGCCGTCCCACGCGCGCCGAGTCGCTGGACGCTGCTCGTGCGATGGCCGCCCGCGCCGCGGAGCAGCTCGATGAGAAGTCGGCCGAGCAACGCTTCGTAGGCAACACCGACGCCGTCAGCCTTCGCACCACCTACGCGCTGGCCGACAACGAGTGGCTGGCCCCGTGGCTGTGGACAGGTCTCGTACGAACGCACGGCGCGCCATGCGTGGCGCTGGTCGGATCGCCCGACGAGATCGCGGACGGCCTCATGGAGTTCAAGTCGATCGGCGTGACGCAGTTCATCATCTCCGGCTGGCCCAAGCTGGACGAGATGGTCTTCTTCGGCCGCGAGATCCTCCCGCGCGTGCGCGAGAGAGAGGCGGCGGTGAGGAAGGTCGCGGTGGCGCGATGACTTCGCGGTTGCGGGGTCTCGGGGTTGCGGGGTCTCGGGGTCGCGAGGTTGCGCGGTCTCGCAGTCTCGCAGGCCACCAAGTCGAACACCGCGAGACCGCGCAACCGCGAGACCCCGCTACCGCGCTCGAACACCGCGAGACCGCGCAACCCCGAGACCCCGCGACCGCGCTCGAACACCGCGAGACCGCGCTACCCCGAGACCGCGCTACCGCGCTCGAACACCGCGAGACCCCGCAACCCCGCGACCGCGCGACCGCGCTGAAAATCATCACCAACTGCGGCGCGTGCGAGCCGTACATCGGACGCTGCATCGACTCGCTTCGGACGCAGACATTCGAGGACTGGGAAGCATTCGTCACCGTTGATCCGTGCGGCGACGCGACGTACGAGCGCGCGCTCGACGCGGCGCGCGGCGACGCGCGGATTCATGTCGTCCGCAACGAGCGGCGTCTCTGGGCGATGGAGAACGTCGTGCGCGCCGTGGCCCGCTCGGGCGACGATCCTGACGATGTCCTCATCGTCGTCGACGGCGACGACTGGCTTGCCACGTCGCACGCGCTAGCCACGATCGCCGCTGCCCATGCGGACGACGAGTGCTGGATGACGTACGGGAGCTGGGTGTCATCGATCGATCCGGACGATGGCCGCTGGGGACCGTATCCCGCAGGCACCCGCGACTTCCGTACTGCCTCGTGGCGCGGCACGGCCGTTCGAACTTGGAAGCGCTGGCTGTGGGATGCGATCGATGACCGCGATCTGCGCGACGAAGACGGCCGCTACTTCCGCATCGTCGAAGACCGCGCTTACATGCTTCCGATGCTGGAGATGGCCACCACGCGCCGGGCGCGGCACATCGCCGAGGCGCTGCTGATCTACAACCGCGGAAACCCGCTGGGTGTCGGCAAGGTCATGCTCGACGAGATGTATCGATGCACGGCCGTCGTTCATGCCCGCCCGCCGTATCGCCCGCTGCCGGAAAAAAGCGTTCACAACCAGCCCACGGCGGGCGTCTCTTTAGTAACCCAACACGCAGCAGCGAGGAGATAGTCATGGCCACTCCGAATCCTGTGATTTTCACGCTCTCGGACACTTGTCTGACCGCGCTTACCGCCGCTTGTCAGAACGCCGTCCCCGGCACCGCCCCCAACACGAAGAACGTCTCGCTAGCGAGGCCGTGCGCGGAGGAGACCTGGAACGCGCTGATGACGGCGCTGAAGGGCCCCGCTTCCGCCTCGAAGAAGAAGGGCGGAAAGACGAGCACAAGCGTCCGGCAGAAGAGCGGCCGTCCGACAGGCAGCTCGCCGCGCAGCGGCAAGGGCAGTTAATTTGTCATAGAACCTCCATGCCTGCTGCCGCAAGCCAGGGATCAATGTGGCACAGACACTTTTGTCTGTGCCCCGGCCGAAGCCGATTGCCCCTGAGAGCTTGCAATCTTGAGTCGTGGCGAGATCCAGCACAGACAAAAGTGTCTGTGCCACATCGGAATCCTGCTCATCGGCACCTCTCCGCCCTGTTGCGCAGACAGCGTGCGGGCAATTCCACTTGTCGCGTGAGAAGTCCGGACTAGCGCTTGACCACCACCCTCTCCCAGTTACCGCCGCAGCTCCGCGCGGTCGTGGCGCACGAGCTGCCGCGGCAGGCCGCGCGCGCCGCGACGATCGTTCGCGACCTCCTTCGCCGCGACCGATTCGATCGCGCGTTCGCACTGCGGCTCTTCACCATCGCCCGCGACGGCCGCGTATCGCACGAGCTGCGGTGCCTGGCGTCGCTGGCATTCGAGCATCAGTTCCGGCTCGCGCCGCGCGAGAAGGCAACCACGTTGCTGCATACGATCGGTGTTGGCGAGGACGAGGGGTCCATCCGCGGCCGCATCGCCCGCAACGAGGCCATTCACCAGCGTCTCCGCCGAGGTGCCGCCGGCCTGCGCGCCTTCCTGCGGCACACACGCCGCGAGTGCCGGCTCATCTTCGCGCGTTATGCCTTCACGCCCGCGGAAGTTGTGGCCACCATCCGGGAGCGGACGCGCGCCACGCCGGGCAGGCACGACTTTCCGCTGCTCGTTCACAACTGTAACGTCGACGAGGCCGCACGGGCCATGGCCACGCTGCCGCAGTACGAGCGGGAGATCGTGCGGCTCCTGATCAACGCGAAGGTCGTCTACTGGGTCGCTGAGTCGACGCCGTCATCGCTCAATGCGCTCGTCGAATATCCGGAGGGCACGGTCGTCCTGGTCGTCAAGCCGCCCGGCTCGGACCTGGAGATCGAGATCAAGCGCGCCGGCAGCCGCGGTCCGCACGCGATCGATGTCGTCCATCGCGACGACACCGGCAGCATCGTGCCGTTGCACCATCATCTGTGGGGCGCCTCACGCGGTGATCTCCTCCGTTTCGAGGCGGCGAACTCCGCGCTTCTGGCGCGCATCCACCGCCTCGCCCTAGGCATCGAGGCTCCGATCCCGCGGTTCGTCACCATGTGCGCCATCGACTCCGTGCCCGCCGCGGACGGAAGCACGGTGTCGCTCCTCACGCATTTCTCCGCTCCCGTGCGCCGCGGCCCGCTGCAAGCCTCACTGGAGCGCCTCGACCGGCCCGACCTGGTCACGCCGCTCGACTTCCCCGCGGGCCGCTTCCTCGAGGCCACCATGCCGGCGCAAGCCATCGTCGTCGGGACCACGTCGTTCCGCCTCGACCGGCTGCGCGCATACCTGCGCGACGGCGTTCCGTTCGATGGCGACGCGGACGAGCTGCTCGACGAGATCATCGACGACTACATCCCGCCGCCCGGCAGATTTCGGACGCACAAGGAGTACGTCGCCGCCGCGATGGCTCACAACCGCGTGGCCGCCGATCGCACCTACATCTCCGTCCTGACGCAGATCGGACGCTTCTGGGGAGCCGTCCTCGGCATGCGCGCCGGGAGCAGCGGCGAATCGTTCGTCACCCGCAACGTAGGCTTGCGCAAAGTCTGGTCGAACGGCCGCTGGCAGGTCCGCTACATCGCCATGGATCACGATGCCATGGCCGTGGCCGGACGCGTACACCGCTACTACAACCCATCGAAGAACGTCAGTTTCTTCGTGCTCGATCAGGCCCACATCCTCGGCGGCCCGATCGGCCCACGCTTCCTCCCCGGCGAGACCGGCACGCTGAAAGCGATCTACCGCGTCTCCTCCGCGGTGGCATCCGAGGGTCTGGCCGCATTTCGCGCGGTCCTGCGCCAGTCGTACGCCCAAACGCTGCAGGCGATGGCAACCGATCCCCGAGTCCGCGAGCTGTTCCATGAAGACTTCGTCGACACCATCCGCGAGTGGGACCGCGCCGTCATCGATTTCTGCCGCAATGGCCGGGACGCGGAGTCCCGGCTCCGCTGGCGCCGCCGCACCCGCGCGCGGCTTCGCCGCCGCGGCCTACCGCGACCGATCGTCGATCAGTATGTCAGCACGATCGTGGCGTACGCCGATGTGATGCCGTGGTTCGCGGGGTTGTACGACAGCGCGGGTAAACTGTGGCCATGTTGATCCGGTGCTGCCGGCTCCTGGCGGCTGCGTCCATGCTTGCGTTATGCGCATCGGTTTCCGCGGGGACACACATCCTCAATGCAAGCGCAAATGGTCCGGCACGATACATCGTGGTGCTCAATGACGACGTGGAGGATGTAGCCTCGGCCGCAGACGAATTGGTTGCCAGTCACGGCGGCCGGATGAGTCATCGATTCAACCGGGCGCTCCACGGCTTTTCCGTCGAGCTCACCGCCGAGACGGCGCTCCAGGTTCTCAATGACAGCAGAGTCAAGTATGTCGAGCAGGATTCGGTAGCATCCGGCGGATCGTCGCCGCTGCCATCGCCGCTGGCCACTCAAAGCTCCCCGCCATGGGGGCTCGATCGGATCGATCAACACGATCTGCCGCTGAATCAGAGTTACGTTTACACGGCCACAGGCCAGGGCGTAACCGCCTACATCGTCGACAGCGGCATCAACGCAACGCATGTCGAGTTCGGCGGCCGCGTGAGGAGCGGTTTCAATTTCAGCGCGACGTTGCCGCCCAGCGACTGCAACGGGCATGGCACACACGTCGCCGGAATCGTCGGCAGCTCAGGTCACGGCGTGGCAAAATCCGTGTCCCTTGTCTCGGTACGCGTCCTCGACTGTGCCAATCGAGGGTTTGTAAGCGATATCGTCGCCGGAATTGACTGGGCAATCGACGATCATCAAAGCGGCCAGGCCGCGGCCATGAACCTGTCGATTTATACCGATTCACCGTCAACCAGCTACGACACCGCGATCAACGCCGCGATTGCGGACGGCATCACCGTCTGTGTTCTGGCCGGAAACGGCACAGCGAACAACTTCGTCGCCACCGATGCCTGCTCGATCTCCCCCGCCAGAGTGACGAATGCGATCACGGTGAGCGCCACGGACATGACGGACGCCCGAGCGTCGTTTGCGAACTACGGACCGTGCGTGGACCTGTTCGCGCCGGGAGCGCAAATCGAGTCGACGTGGTACACCAGCAACACCGCGACGGCCATCGACAGCGGCACCTCCATGTCTACGCCACACGTCACCGGAGCGGCCGCGCTCTACCTGGAAGCGCACCCGACCGCGACGCCGGCGACGGTAGCCCTGGCGTTGATCGCCAGTGCGTCACTGAACAAACTCGGGAACACCGGAGCCGGCTCGGCGAACCGGCTTCTCTTCACAGGTGTGATCGAAGCGCCGCTCCGACACCGGGCGGTCGGGCCGCAGTAACCGAGCCTACCCGGCAATTCTCCACAATCTGCTTGAATCGCTTACCACTTCCTTTCGTCGAGAGTCCTTCTCCCCCCGCGGTTTCTTGCGGGGGGAGAAGGTGCCGAAGGCGGATGAGGGGGGCGTGTACGCGACATGAACGATCTTGCGCCACTGGGCCGGCCGCTTGGAGGCACGAGTCGCGCGCACAACTGACATTCGCGTGAAGCGCCCCCTCATCCGCCTGTCGGCACCTTCTCCCCCGCAAGAAACCGCGGGGGAGAAGGGCTCTCGACGGGGTACAGGGTGCCGACGATTCCAGTGAGCGTGTGAGAAATGCGGGCTCACGCGCCGCGACGCTGTCAAGGAGACCACGCACTCCCGGCAGAGGAACCGTGTCGCAATGCGATCATCCCCGCGTTGCAGCGGCACCCCACCGTGTCGCAGCACTGCGCCCGGTGCATACGTGCACACCCCGGCGCGCCGCGACGTTGCGCAGACACGCAACAGCGTTGCGCTGACCCGCAACAGTGTTGCGCTGACCCGCAACAACGTTGCGCTGACCCGCAACAGCGTTGCGCTGACCCGCAACAACGTTGCGCTGATCCGCAACAACGTTGCGCTGGCCCGCAACAGCGTTGCGCTGATCCGCAACAACGTTGCGCCGACCCGCAACAGCGTTGCGCCGACCCGCAACAACGTTGCGCCGACCCGCAACAGCGTTGCGCCGACCCGCAACAACGTTGCGCCGACCCGCAACAGCGTTGCGCCAACCCGCAACAACGTTGCGCCGACCCGCAACAACGTTGCGCTGACCCGCAACAACGTTGCGCCGACCCGCAACAACGTTGCGCCGATCCGCAACAACGTTGCGCTGACCCGCAACAACGTTGCGCTGACCCGCAACAACGTTGCGCTGATCCGCAACAACGTTGCGCCGACGCGCAACAACGTTGCACCCTCGGTGCGCAAGGTGCGCGCATATTGCTGCAAACGTTACACTTAGTCCGTCAGTTGCAGGACGACTCGCTGCGCTGTGACGCCCTGGCCGACGAGGCTCGCGCGCACGTTGTCTGCGCAATAAGCCGGAGAGGTGCCGATGAGCAGGATCGATGTGGCACAGACACTCTTGTCTGTGCGGGATCTCGCCACGCCTCAAGATTGCAAGCTCTCAGGGCCGGCCGGCTTCGGCCGGCGCACAGACAAGAGTGTCTGTGCCATGCCACATTGATCCCTGGCTTGCGGCAGCAGGCATGGAGCTTCTATGAGATTGTGAGAAATGCAGGCACTAACCGCCACCCCCTCCCGCTCTCAACCGCTCGTACAGGCAATCCCCATCGAACGCGGCACTCTTGTCCACCCCCGCCCGCCTCCACATCTCGTTCCAGAGGTGTACGGCGTATGTCGCGGCGGGAAGCTCGATCTTCACGGATGGATCGATCAGCGTCCGCCATTCGTAGAACGGGATCGGGCAGAAGACCTCGGGCGGCTGAACAAACGCTTCCAGCCCGTGCGCTCTCACGACCTCGGCGCAGAGACGCGCGCCGGTCTGGCCCCAAACCAGCGATGCTGGATCGGAGGCGGCGCATGTTCGCCAGGCTTGCTCCATCGCCGGAGAGCCGGCGGGCGCGCGGATGACGCACGAGGTCACGACCGTCGCGCCCTGCGAGAGCTCGCTGGCGAAGACGTAGTCGCCCTCGAAGTCGAAGTGCTTCACGCAGACCACATCGGTGTCCACCCACCACCCGCCCCGCTCCATGAGCAGCTTATAGCGGAAGAAGTTCGAGAAGCCGGCCAGGGAGCCGCTATCGGAATAGCGGAAGATCGCCGAGCGCGGAAGGATCCCGGCGGCATCGCGCAGCGTGACGCCGGCCGGCACGTTGGCGACATCGTCGTAGACATAGAGATCGACGCCGTGGCCATGCGCGACGAAGGACGACAGCGACAACTGCTCCATCGGCGTCAAGGCGTCGCCGACCCAGAGCGACTGGATGGTCATTGCGTCTGCAGCGTCCCAAACCAGGTGAAGTCGAAGCCGAGCGAGGCGGAGCGGAGATAGGCCGCGTACGTCCCCGGCTTCGGCGGGGTGAAGTCGACCTTGTACGTGCCGTCGCCCACCGGCTGCGCCGGCAGACGCATCTGCCAGACGCCCATGGCGAAAATCAGCACCACCCCGTCGCGCATCTCCGGGAGCGGGGCGCCGCCGCGATCGGCGAGACGGAATTGCAGCGAGACCGGCTGGCCGGGCTTCGCCGACGCTGGCCTGTCAGCGAGCTGGATGGCGATGTCGCGATGCGGTGGCGCGGGATGATTCGGGTCGGCGGCCACGGCCACGTCGTAGCAGTCGACGATGCTCGGCGCGTCGAGCAGGAAGGCCACGTCGTAAATCCCGGCGTGATCGATGTGGCGCACGGTCTCGTAGACGCCGGGCGCGCGTTCGCGCAGGCTGCGGTCGACCACCAGCACCGCGCGCGCCTCGCGGCCGTAATTGCTGAAGCTCCCTTTCGGCGCGGCCATCCCTTCCTCGTAGTAATAGATGGCCTGATCGGCGGGATTGGCGACGAGCATGGCGTCGTTCGACGCCGACTGCACCATCCCCGCCGCCGGCGACGGATGCGTCCCCTCGCCGAACGTACTCTGTCCGCCCGGGAAATCAGCCAGAGCAACCGGGGCGCTCGGGCGGCCGAGCTGCGTCAGACCGATCATCTGCACATCGGACATGTCGCGCAGACGGACGTACGCGAGCTGCGGCGTGAAGGCGATCTGCTCCGGCTCTCCCGGTAACTCCACGGTCTGCACGACGCGGTTCGAGGCCGTGTCAAGAACGAGCACCGACTTCGCCTTCCCATTGGCCGCCATCGCGTAGCGGCCGCCGGGAGCGACGCGCACCTGCACAAGTCCCGGCTTCGACTTCATCGTGGCGATGACATTCATCTTTTCGCCGCCGACGACGGTGATCGCGCCGTCCGCCGCGGCCACGTAGGCGGCACCGGCAAGCGGCGACCAGTCGATCGACGATGGCGACACGCCGGCAGCGAGATCCTTCACCTTCTTCAATTGCCGGATGTCGATCACCGACACCGTTCCGGCGGCGGTGTTCGTCACCAGCGCCCAGCGGCTGTCTGTCGAGAAGGCGATGTCCTTCGCTCCGGCGCCGGTGACGATCGTCGTCGCCAGCGAGAGATCGTGGGTCCGGACGACGGCCACTCCGCCCGGGACGACCGTCCAGACATACGCTTCATCGGGCTGCAGAACGAGCCGGTGCGGCGAGGCGCCGACGGCGACGCTCTTCTCCACCTTCCAGTTCCGCGTATCGACCGAGGCCACCTGCTTCGCTTCCGGCATCGAGACGAAGAGGTGATTGTCATCCTGGCTCAGCGCCCAGTCCTCCGCGGGGCTGGCCAGCGCGACCATGGCCAGCAGCTTCGTGCCGCCGTAGCCGAAGAGTGGATCGACGACGGTGATCGTGGCGTCGTCGTTCATGGCCAGCACCTGAAAGGCGTTGAGGTCGACCTCGGCGCGCTCGAGGAGGCTTCCGGCGGCGAAGATCTTCACGCGATCGGCGCACTGCGCCGGACGGTGCTCGCGATTCTTCGAATCCATCCAGGCGCCGGGGCGCGCGCCGCGGATCGGCGACTTCGTGGCCGCGTCCCTGACTTCAAAGCGGATGACGGCGTCGTCGCCTTCCTGAAGGACCGCGTCACCTTTGCGGCCGAGGCGGTCCACCGTCATGGTCACATCGATGCCGGCGTGCGAGGTCGTGCGAACGATGGGAAGCCGCGGAACGTCGCTGGCCGCGGCGTTGAGCGCCGCGGCCAGCGTGAGGATCGTGAGCTTGGGGAAAATCCGGTTCAGGGTCTCTTTCTCCATCTAGTCATGATGGCTCATATCGTGGGAACCGCCGTCGCCGGTAGAGGTCGACTCCTGTGCCGGCGCCGGAGTGGGTGGCGGATTCGTCTGCCCCGGTCCGGATGTGGCGCGGAACCGGTCGACCAGGCTCAGATCGAGTTGCGCCGGCGCCGCGGCCGGCACGTTCTGCTGGATGAGCGGAATGTAGCCGGTGGCTGTGACCGAGCCCCAGCGCTGCGGGCTCGTGCAGTTCGTGTCGTTGCACTTGAGCGAGGTGATCTTCACCGGAGGCGTGAGCGGCACGCCGGGCAACGTCCACATACCCGTATTGGGATCGATCTTCACCCGCTTCGATGTATGACCGCTGGTGATCTCGACTTCATCGGCCAGGGTGCCGGTCGACGGATTGACCGTCGTCGTCCCGGCGATCAGATGTTTGGTCACGTTGGCGACGCCGACCTGCGGGAAGCTCGTCACGGTGACGACGTCCTTGCCCGGTTCGCCGACGCGCAGCAGACCCCAGAGACCGGCGAAGAAGTCGTCGCCGATGAACGTGCGATACAGGTAATCGCCCGGCGTCTTCGCGGCGCCGCCGGCGCTGTCGACCACCATGTCGAACGAGACGCTCGGGCCGAAGCCGTCGCGCGCGCCGAAGACCTGCGACGTGCGGTTGTCGGCGATGGCCGTGGATCCGTTGTTGTACGGCTCCTCCTGGAAGGCGTGGCCGTGCAGCATGATGGTCTGCTCGTTGAGGCCGGCCGGATGGAGGAAGCGAATGCGGAACGGCGAGCCGGCGCTGGCGACGAAGACCGGCGTCTGCGGATCGGCCTGCACGAGCGTGTTGGACAGCGCGCGGCTGACGCCGAACGGCGAGAGCGGCGTGCAGGCGTCGAAGTTGTCGAGGAAATTGGGCGCGGCATAGCGGTACTGGAACGGCTCGGTGCGGTAGTTGATGGCGCGGTTCCAGTTCGACGGCACGGTCGCCGGCGCCACGCTGGTGGCGTTCGTATCGCCGATGGCGATCACGCCGGCCATGTTGCTCGTGTGTTGCGAGCACTCGAACGCGATCGCGCGCAGCTCCTGGGGCACGTTCGCGCGGACGCGAAGGTTCGCCAGAACGGTCGTCGGAGGCGCACTGATCGGCTGCGTGCCCCACGACGGCGGAGGCGGTGCCGCGACATTCGCGGGCTGCATCTGGAACGGCTGGCCGCCCGGCAGGAACTCGAAGACGCGGTTCGCCGCGTTCTCGTCGAGGAACAGCGTCACGCCGTGCAGCTTGTTGATCGTGTCGAAGACGATCGTGTCGCCGGGGAGAACCTTGTACGTGGAGTTGTTGGCGACCGGCGAGCCGTTGACCGCCCACGTCGGGCCGGTGGTGAAGTCGCCGCTGACCGTGATGGTCCGTCCGGTCGTAGTCGTGCCGGGCTGGTTGATGACGAACGTCCCCAACATTCCACCCTGGTGGATGGTGCACTCGAACGGCACCTCGGTGATGGTCGACGGGATGTTGCTCTTGACGGTCAACATCGCCAGCGTCATCGGCGCGCCGTAACCGGCCGTTCCGTAACCGCCCGGGATGGCAGGGACGCCCACCCACGGAACGCCCGTGTCGAACGACATCAGCGGCTGTGTAATGAGCGGATCGATGTCGAAGACCTGTTCGATGAACGCCTTGGTCACGTTTGAATCGCAGGCGATGCCGGTCGAACCGCCGCATCCGCCCGGCTGCAGGAACGTGAGGCCGTGCAACTCCGAGGCAACCGCGACGAGAATCCGGTCGCCGGGTTTGATCGCATACTTCGATGCGTTCGCCTGCTGCACGCCGTTCAGCGTCCATGCGTGCGTCCCCTCGCCTGGTGTGGTGCCGCCGACCTGGATGCCTTCGATGAGCAGGTCGTACCGCGGCTTGGTGAAGACGAAGGTTCCTTTCATGTTCTTGCCGTGGACGGTGCACTCGAAGTCAGCCGTGGAGCGGTCAGCCACACCGTGTTTGGTCGAGAGAGTCGCGATGGTTTGCTGCGGACACGAATTCGGGTCCGTTCCCCAGTTGTTGGGACCGAACCGCTTCGTGTCCTGTTGCTTGAAGGGCATGCTCGGCGGAACGATGTCGAACATGGCCAGGGCCTTCGTCTTGTCGATGAAGGTGATGCCATGCCTGGCGCCGCCGACCGTGACGCCGACGATGTCGCCGGCATGAACGACGAACTTCGAATCGTTCGGGACGGCGAAGGTGAACGTGGGAGAAGGAACGCCGGTGCCCCAGATCGGCACCGTCGTCTGCGGCTTGGTCGGGTCCGGAGCGCCGCGCTGCCCGTTGATGACCATGGTCGGACCGACGACGGTGCTTCCGTTCATCGTCAGGCCGGCAACGTCGTCCTGCACCACAGCCACGAACTCGCGGAAGGTGCTGCCGTCTTTCGCCGTCACCGTGGCCGAGGCGTTCGAATTCGCGTCGACGCGCCAAGTCGAGCCCTGCGGCTCGACGATCAGGCCGCCCAAAAGACCGTAAGGATGCTGCTTGAGCGGATCGGACGGCATCAGGTTCACCGCGCCGAACTCCACCGGCTCGTGTTTCCCGTCAGCCTGTACCCGCCCCATGTACCAGACGTACTTCGCGGTGCCGGGCGCGCTGCCTGCCGCGGGCGCGGTCTGCACCGGGTTGTCCCCGATGTTCATCCCCTCGGACGACGCCGGGTCGAACGAGACGAGCTGCGGATGCAGGCCGGCCTGCGCCGAGGTCGTGATCGGGATCCCGGCCACGATCTTCAGCACCGTCGGCACGCTCGGGTCGAACGTCACCGTGTACTGCGCGGCCGGCGCCTGTGACAGCGTCCAGGAATTGCCGCCGCTCTTCGGAACGGTGGCGACGGAAATCGACTGGCTGCCCGGGTCGGGCAACTGGAAGCCCCACCGGTTCCCGTTGAACGCGGCCATGAACCATGTCGAGTAGTTCTGCAGGTAGTTGAAGGCGTTGATGGCCTGCGAGACCTGGGTCGTCGAACCGCTGACCTGGAAGGCGACGCTATAGAACTTCGGGATGCTCGTACCGCCGAGACTCGAGCTCGGGCTCAGTGTATTCGTCAGATTGATCGTCACGCAGTCGCCCGCGTTGGCGCGGAGGACCATCGGCTCGAAGTTGTTGTTCGGAGGCGCCTGTCCGTTGACCAGATACACGATCGAGCCCGGATTGATGAGCTGCTGCTGGTTGCTGCCGCCGCGTCCGCGCTTGTTGTAGAAGACCAGTTGCTTTCCCTGGCCGGTGGGAACGGGCAGGCTGGAGACCGTCGTCGCCGTGACGTTGAACGTCTTCTGCGGCGCGTCCGTCCACGCGGTGCAGTTAGGCACCGTTCCCTGGCCCGGCGTGTTCCCCGGCAGCGGTTTGAGGGTGGGCTGCAGCGTGTTGTACGCTCGCATGATCCCCCAGCTTCCGGCATTGAGGCCGTTCGTATCGGACACCGGCGCGTAGAAATAGTCGGCGTGATCCGTGGCCGCGCTGTGCGGGACATGGAAGAGGAATTCGTAGTGTTCGGAGATGCCCATTGTCTGGGCGCCGCGATATCCGGAGTCCTGGTTATCCGGTTCGAAGAGCCAGTTCACGCCGTGTACCGAGAACGTCAGCGGCGACATGTGGGCACCGACGAGCGTGCGGACCTGCACGCTGTCTCCTGCATACGCACGCAGCAGCGGCGTGTACGGATCGGTTCCGTTCGCGCCGGTGAACGGCAGCGGGTAGGCGAAGGTCTTCTTCGGATCGCTGGGATTGATCGGCGTTCCCTCAGGCGGTTGGATATTCACCTGTGAGTCGGCACGGACGATGGAGCGATACACGTGCGAGAGATCGGCCGCATTCGGATCGACCGCCGGCTTGAACGGGTAGGTGCTGCTGAACGGCGCCAGACGGAACGGCAGCGGCTCGTTGCGGTAGTTGACCGAGTACGTGCCGGTGCCGAAGGAACCGGTGACGATGAACGGGAACGGCGCGTTGTTGCCGGCGGGCGGTGTGGGATTGAGGGGCGCGCCGAGCGCGTGCGACGGATCAGACCAGCCGGTATACGCGGCCAGGTTCAGCTGATCGTAGGGCGTGGGATGGGTGATGCTGGTGGCGTCGTAGGCGAGCTGGCGATCCTGGAACTCGATGGCGAACTCGCGGTAATTCTTCGACGCGTTCGTGGGCTCGCCGGCCCGGGCTTTGTCGACGATGAGGGCCTGCCAGCTCGTCGGGCCGCCGTCGTACGGCTGCTGTTTGTCGGCGCCGGGCGGGCGGTTCTGGTTTGATCCCAGGAGCGCGCCGCTCTCGGCATCCAGCCACTGCGAAGAGGTCGGCTCGGTCAGCAATCCCGCGTAGAGGCCGGCCTGCTGGTGCGTGGACGGGCCGAAGTGATCGTGCGTGAAGACCGTGCGCAGAGTGCAGTCTCCACCGCAGCCCGCGACCGGGTCGGCGTACCAGCGCTGGATCGTCGTCTGCGCGCCGAGCCAGTCTTTGTTCGGACCGGCGCCAAAGTACGGGATCGTCTTCGGCGCCAGCAGCCGCTGCGGACCGCCGACCAGGAATCCGCCCGGTCCGGCCTGCATCGTCGGATAGATGCCGTTGCGTTTGTTGATGCCGGTGATCACCTCCCGCACTTCCTGCGGGCTGAAGGTGCCGTCCTCGTAGTTGTACCCGTTGGCCGCGCCGTCCGACGAGGTCACGTCGAACTTCACCAGGTGGATGTGCTGGCCGATGATGTCGGTCGGCGTGCGCACCTGGAAGTCGTCGAGCTCGTAATAGTTCCCGACCAGGTTCGTGTGCCAGAACTCGATCACCTGCCTGCTGTTCGCGCGGAAGAAGAACGGCTGCGGCGGGCGCTTGTTGGCGATGGTGTCATTGACGTCGCCCCACAGCGTCAGAAGGCGCGTCTGCGGGTAGTGCCATCCCTTCTTGTTGACCACGGCGTCGATCTGGATGGCCGCGGCCTTGTAGCGGATCAGGCATGGCTGATCGGCGCCGGGATCGAGCGGCTGCGTCAGCGGACGGTTCTTGCAATCGGGACGGTCGAGAACCGAATTCCCTTCCGCGTCGACGGCCGGATCGGCGAATGGCGCACCCGGAGCCGGCGGCAGGCCGTTCATGATGAACGTCGCCGGCTGCCCACCCGGCGTGAACGAGGGGTGTTTGCGGATAGCGTGCGTGGCCATGGCCACCTTCTCGACCTCGGTACCTTCCTCCGGCACCTCGAGAGCGGTGATGGTGTTGTTCAGGCGCGTGAAGTCCCAGCGCGTGTGCTGCTCATACGGCGCGGGGTCGAACAGCGCGATCGAGCGCGGCAGGCCGCCGTCGAGATACGCGGTCTTGCCGTCCTTGTCCTTCTTCGGATTGCCGGCCGCGTCTTCCTCCCACGCGAAATCGAGCGGCGGATGCGAGACGCGCTGCCCGGCGATTCCGGCGATGAAGAACGGATAGCCAGGATTCATATCCTTGTCTTCCGTATTCACTTCCGAGGCGTAGCCGACCGTGACCGGATGCCCCTGCTCGATGGCCGTCACCGGCTGGATGCGCACGCGCGCCGGGATCGGCGCCATAGCGATGGTGGGCATCGGCACGAGGGCCACCGTCGGCGCGCCATGGGCGATCTCTCCGTCCGGCAGGGCGCGGTTCCATCCCGTCGCCACCGAGCCGTCGGCATTCATCTTCGTCCCCTCTTCGAACGCGTCGTGGACACGCCACAGCGCCCACATCCCCTGCGCGAAGTGCGGGTAGAAGTGGCAGTGGAAGATCGAGTCGCCGATGGTCTTGTTCAGGTTGCCGCTGCCGTTGAAGACGTGGTCCATCGTGTAGGCGGCGCCGGGGCTGATCATCTGGCTGTCGCGGTAGTGGCCGTTCTCGTTCTTCGGCGAGTGCAGCCACTGTTGCGCGTGCAGATGGTGGACGTGGGTGATGTTCGTGCCCGCGTGAACGATCTGCATCTTGAGGTGATCGCTCAGGTAGCTGTGGTAGACGTTCGACGGATCGTCTGGGTAATAGGCCTTGGTCGCCTTCGGACCGATTCCCATCGTGCAGTGCTCCGGCTCCGAGGGATCGCTGCAGACCTGCGCGTTGGCCGGGAAGTCGACCACCATGGCCGGATCGCCGTTCGTCCACGAGCTGAGGAAGAACTCCTCGAAGCGGCAGGTCGTGCAGCCGTGCATGGCACCGACGCCGAAGCGGTTGGCCAGGATCTCCGCGCCGATGCCGCCCATGCCATAGTTGATGGCGAAGAAGTCGCGCCCCGCCGCCAGCGTGTAGGCCAGCGGGCCGCTGAATTCGGGGAAGGCCTGCGTAGTGACGAAGTCGTCGTGGTAGTGGATGACGAACTCGCGGATCGGCTGCCGCGCATCGGGATAGACCTTATGGTTGGGCCGCTGTTCTCCCGCGCCGACAGGCAGCAGACCGGCATTCGGACCGGTGATGATCGCCGTCAGATCGCTGTGCACGATATTGCCGCGCGCGTCGGTCATCTTGAGGACCGGCACACCCTCGCGCATGGCGGCGTAGTTGATCACCGGCTGCCCGGCCGGCGTGTGGATGTAGCCGCCGGTCTCGGCCGGTTTGCCGTCGATGTCCATGATGACGACGTCCGCCCCATTGAATTTCCAGAGCGGGAACGTCTGGCCGTAGATGCGCACCGTGCCTTCCGCGCGCTTGACGTTGTCCGGCGTAGCGCGATACGTCGCCGCCATCAGATCCTCGCGCGTCACCTGGCTGCGATACCACTCCGTGCCCTGCGGCTGGACCGAAACGGTGCCGAACAGTCCCTGCGAGAGTTGGCCTCCGAACGCGCCCGGCTCGCCGACGTTCGCGCCCGTGCTGTACAGCAGGAACGGTCCTTCGGACGGTGCATACAGGAGGTACGTGATCCTGCCGCCCGGGGCCACCAGGCCGCTGTGCAGCGCCGCGCTGTTCGAGGCGAAGACGTCGTTCGCGCCGGACCAGGAGCCGTCCCCGGCGATGCCGGCGATCGGATTGCCGGCTTCGTCTTTCGCGGAAACGACATTCAGCCCGGTCACGTGGACGCCCGCGAAGCGCGTGGCCGATTGCGAGACGCTCGGATTCGCCGGCGTGGGCGGGATGGTCGGAGTCAACGACGGATTGGGCGGATCCCAGAGGCTCTGTTCGTCGGCCAGACTGGTCGACGTCACCGGCAGATAGGCCGGCTTCGAGTCGTTGCTGTTCGGTTTGTAGGGCGTGCTGCCGGTGCTGCCCGGGATTGCGTTCGTCGTCGCCGGGAAGAGCTTGTGGTTGTAGATCACCGGACCGTTGAAGGCGGGATCGTTCGGATTCTTCGTGTCGCCGTTGAGGAGATTCTGGAACGCGATCTCGAGGCAGTCGCCGGCATTCACGCGCAGCACGATCGGGCGCGGGCGCTTGGTCGGGCGAACCATCACGAAACCGGGCCGCAGCTCGGGGTGCGCCGGATCGGTCGAGACCACGTCACGACGCAGCGCGAAGATCATCCCCCCCGCCTGAAAGGCGCCCAGGCGGTTGTTGTAGAACGCCTGATCGAGCGCTACGACATCCGCATGGGTGATGTTCCGGCACGGCGGGCTGGCTTGCTGGGCCGCTATCGGTAGAGCAGCGGCGAGAAGGGCCAGGATGACGATGGCGAACGTGGCGGAGACCGGGCGGCGGCGCATGATTCCTCCTTACTCGTGGTGAGCGAGAGCGGCACTACGGCGACGGATGACCTGGGGCGACTCACAAAGGAGACGGTCGGCCGCACGGATTTGTGAACGACAGCTCGAGCTCGTACTGGCGGAGGTAGCCGGCGGCCATGCGGAGGTAATGAAACTGCCCGAGGGCGTACTCGCGGCATCGGGCCCGCGAGATCGCCCCTGACCGCGCAATGGCCTGGACATAGTCGTCCTCGCTGGTGCAGATGAAGCCAACGTCGCTGCTCACCAGCTCAGGGCAGGCACCCCGATCGCTGGCGATGACCGGCGTCCCCGAGACCAGCGCCTCGGCGATAGCGAGCGGGCCGGCCTCGTTCAAGCGCGACGGCAGCAGCAGCGCTTTCGCCCCTGCGAGCAGCCGAGCCTTTTCGTCGCCCTGCACATCGCCGATGTACTCCGCCCCCCACTCTTCACAGCACCGGCTCGCGGCGTCGATGGCCTCGGCGGTCTGCGCGCCGCCGGCCACGACGAGCGGCACGCCGCTTCGCGCGGAAGCGCGAAGAGCGATGTCGAGACCCTTCTCCGAGGCCCGATCGACCGCCGCAAGAAACAGCAGGTAGCCGCCGTGTTCGTCGCTGTATGTGTACTCGGACGGATCGATCCCGTTGATGACGTAGCGCGTCCGGCCCATCGTCGTCGCCAGCGTGCGCGACGGGAAGATCCAGTTGACGGGTACCTCTTCGACGCCGCGCGTCCGAGGATCGACATGACAGGTGGCCACGAACGGCCGCCCGCGCGCGGCCCACGCCAGATCGTGCCGCGGCCCACGCAAGGCGTAGGTGTGCAGGATGTCGACGTCGTCGATGAGCCGGTCGACGAACGTGATGCCGCGCGGCGCGTCAACGGAACCGCTGTCCGGTAGAACGTAGTAGACCTCGCACCCAAGCTCGCCGAGCCCTTTGGCGACCCAGTCGTGAACGCGCTGCGCGGACGCCGACGGCATCGCTTTCGGCGTTCGTCCGGCACCGACGCGCGGCAACGGCCAGGCGTGCTCGCCGGTCATCAGCACGCGCATCGACTCAGAGGCTCCGGCGTACCGGCGTGAGCGGCGACCACGTCCCCGCGCCGCTGATCCTGACGAAGCGAACGATGAATCCCGTCCGCGCCACCGTCGAGCGATTCGGAGCCGAGCCGTGAACCAGATCGAGATGGTGCAGCGACATCTCCCCCGCCCGCAGCGTCACGTCGACCGCTGCCGCCTCATCGATCGGGATGCCCACCGCCTGTCGTTGCCGCAGCATGTTGCGCTCGTCGCCGGTCTCGACGTGGGGAAGGCGCGCGCGGTGCGACCCGGCGATAACCCGCATACACCCTGATTCCGCCGTGCTGTCGCCGAGGGCAATCCAGGCGGAGAGAGAGTCATCGCCGCGGAATTCGGAGTACGCGCCATCCTGGTGCCACGCCACATACTCGTCGCTGCGCGGAGGCTTGCGCAGCAACAGCGTTCCCCAGATGGCGATGTCGTCCGCATCGCCGAGCAACTCCACGACCGGCGCGACCACCGCCGGATGCGTCGCCAGCGCATGCGCCCATTCGTGCTCGAGGTGCAGGCGCCGCACGTCGTCGCCATCACGGCCGAGGTGCTCCTCGGCGAAATCGCGAAACGCCGCCACCTCCGCGGCGGTCAACGCCCGGAGCGGAAAGACGATCCCGTCGCGCACGTAGCGCTCGCGCAGAGTCATACGTAACGAAGACGCAGGGAGGAGGATACCCGTGAAACGCCGGGGGTAGGATAATGTCGGCCTGGCGACCCTCCTATAACGGAATGATGAAAACAATGGGTTTTGCGCTCTTGCTCATCGCGCTCCCCGCGCTTGCGCAGCACGAACATCACGCCATCGCGGCCGCGGCGACGACCGCGATCAGCAGCGTGAAGCTCGACATCGTCGACGTGCCCGTCATCGATCAGACCGGCGCCTCTCGTCATTTCTACACCGATCTCGTCAAGGATCGCGTCGTGGTCATGAACTTCATCTTCACGACCTGCACCACGATCTGCCCGACGATGGGAGCTACCTTCGCACGCGTGCAGCGGCTCCTGGGCGATCGGAAAGTGACGCTGATCTCCGTCAGCGTCGATCCGGCCACCGACACGCCGCAGCGGCTCGATGCCTGGAGTCGGAAGCTCGACGCCCGTCCCGGCTGGACGCTCGTGACCGGCGACAAGCCGGAGATCGACCGCCTTCTCAAGAGCCTCGGCGTCTTCACTCCGAGCCGCGAGACCCACACGCCGACCGTGCTGGTCGGCGACGCGCACAGCGGCCGCTGGCAACGCGCCAGCGGCTTCGCCACGCCGGCCACGATCGTTTCCCTCATCGATCAAGTGACAAAGACTGGGAGCGAACAATGAAACGCACCGTCATTCTTCTACTGCTTGCCGCCGTCGCACTGCCGGCCTTCGCTACCGGGCCGGCGGGCGAGTACTTCAAAGATATCGTCCTGACCGATCAGAACGGCCATCGCGTGCGGCTTTACGAAGACGTGATCAAGGACCGCACCATCGTCATGAACTCGTTCTTCGCCAGTTGCAAAGGAAGCTGCCCGATCATGACGCAGACCTACGCCTCGCTTCAGGATCGTTTCGCCGATCACCTCGGCAAGGATCTGATGCTCGTCTCGATCACCGTCGATCCGGCCAATGACACGCCGCCGAAGCTCGCCGAGTACGCGCGTCACGCCAAGGCGAAACCCGGCTGGCTGCTGCTGACCGGAAGCAAGGACGAGGTGACGCGTGCGCTGAAGAAGATCGGCCAGTACAGCGAGACTCCCGAGTCGCATCTCAACGTCATGATCGTCGGCAACGACAAAACCGGACTCTGGAAGAAAGCGTTCGCGCTGGCCAAGCCGGAGGAGATCGCAGGCATCGTCAACAGCGTGCTGAATGACCGGGGCGACGCGGCTACGGCAGCGCCCGGCCAGCAATGACGCGCATCTTCGCGGCGGCGGCGATCCTCATCATCGTCACTGCACCGCTGGCCGCCGCGCCGCAGCTCACCGAGCAAGAAGCGCGCGGCAAGCAGATCTATCTCCACGGCGAGTCGCACGGCAGCAAGCCGATCACCGCGCTCATGGGCGACGAAGGAGTCGAGGTGCCGGCGACGATCGTTCCGTGCGCCAGTTGCCACGGCACCGACGCCCGAGGCCGCAATGAAGCCGGCGTCCGCCCGTCGAATCTTCGCTGGGGCGTGCTGACTCGATCCTACGAAGCGCCCGGCGAGCACAGTCACCCTCCCTACACGCGCGCTGCCGTCAAACGAGCCGTGACGATGGGCGTCGACCCCTCGGGCCACAAGCTGCAGACGGCCATGCCGCGCTACCGCATGTCGCTCACCCAGATCGACGATCTGATCGCCTATCTGCAGAAGCTGCCGCAGGACAGCGATCCCGGGCTGGCCGACGACTCCGTGCGCATCGGCGTCGTCCTCCCCGAGGGCACGCGCGCCGCGAACGCGCGCTCGCTGGTGACGAACTACCTCGCGCGGCTGAATGACAGCGGCGGCATCTTCGGACGAAAGGTCGAGGTCCGTTTCGCCGCATCGCCGCGATCCCTGCAAACGTTCATCGACACCGAGCAACCGTTCGCCATCGCCGCATCGTCGCTGATCGGCTACGAAGAGGATTTCGAATCGGTCGTCGACCGCAATCAACTCCCCGCGATCGCCGCCATCGCCACGCGCGAGCCGAAAAGCCGTTACTCGTTCCACCTGCTGGCGGGCATCCGCGAACAGTCCGTTGCGCTGGCGCAGTACGCGGCAAAACGCGGTGTGAAGAACCCGGTCATCGTCTTCACTGACGAACAACCGTGGCGCGATATCGCCGCCGAGGTCGAGGCGGAGACGAAGTTGCCGGGTTGCCGGGGTGCCGACTTGCCTTCAGGTTGCTGGGTTGCTGGGTTGCTGAGTGGCTCCCCGGCAACCAAGCAACTCAGCAACCAAGCAACTCAGCAACCAAGCAACCCAGCAGCCGAGACACCCGACGCGTTCATCATCCTCGGTCCCGCATCACTTCAGCGTGACGTTCTCCACACGGCCGCGATCTCCCCCCACCCACCCCTCGTCCTGATCCCCGGCGCCATCGCCGTCTCACTCGACGACTTACCTTCAACACTCGACCACCGCGCCGCCATCGCCGTCCCGCTCATCCCCTCGGACGCCTCCCCCACCGGCCTCGCCGAACTACACGCCCTCGGCGACGACTCCATCTCTCCCGCCGTCACCGGAACCTTCATCTCGGTGCAACTCCTCGTCGAAGCCCTCCGCCGCGCCGGCCGCGACCTCGGCCGCGAGAAGCTGATCGACACGCTGGAAAGCCTCTACAACATGGAAAGCGGCCTGACCCCCAAGATCACCTTCGGCCCGAACCGGCACACGGGGACGGATGCCGCGCATGTGCTGGTGTGGAGCGGGAGGGAGAGGACGTTCGTGGGGGAGGAGGGTGGGCAGTAAGCGGTTGTCGCCCTTCCTGTCATTCCGAGCCGGCGGCGCCCCGGAGGGGCAGAGCGCGACGAGGAATCCCCAGCTACTTGCGCTGGCGGTGGCTATCGGGTTCCTCGCCGAGATCGCGACCCAGCGTTACCCATGAAGGACGTTTGAAAGCAAGTGGCGGAACGTACACAGGTGCTTCCCACGCATCCGGATCGTTCAATCGTTCAAGTGTCTGTGACTCGATTTCGTCATCCGTGTATTTTCGTTTTCGTGCGCTCATATAGGCCAACCAGCCTCGACGACTTACTACCGAGGGTGCCATTCATCGATTGAAGAATAGCTATAGCGCGAACTACCAGAGTAGGTTGTCTGAATGTAGGCTAACCGCAGGTTTAGACTAGCTTCAAATTCTTCGGCAGTCTCGCCAAACGACCGCAGCACACCAGATGCATAGTCGGCGTCAGAGTGAATTCGCTCCAGAAGCGGTGTTACTCGCTCACCGTAGAACCGGCCAAAGTCAGCCCAATGGGACGCCCTCTCACTTTTCAACTCAACCTGGGCGGCGCGCAATGACATTAATAGATCGGTCTGTGCGTACACGTCGAGCAGGCGCTCCTTCTCCAATCGTGTGACCTCCACCACATATGGCTCCAAAAGCACAGACCTGAAGAGATCGTTATGTAGAGAAGCCTCTCGCTGGAGTGTGTCGGAGTGAAAGAAGTAGCGGTGACTGAATCCGTAGCTATGACGAACGCGCGTCGATTGGTAAACCCACTCGAACTTAGCTGTTAGTAGCTTCTCCAGGACATTCCATGCTTGATGATGCAGCGCAAAGACGCTCGCTGCCATGTAGAGGAACCCAGCCTCAATCTGAGGGATATTCGCGATTGCTGAGTAACCAGCGATACCTTCGCTCAACTCGGTGGTAAATTCGAGCAGCCGCTTGAAGTGTGGGAACAAGGGCTCTGCATCTACACGCGCCAGCGCGAGGCTTGCCGCAAGGAGCGCTGACTGCGACCTGACGAACTGCTCGGCAACAAGCGGAGCCTCAACGTTTTGAGACTCAATCTGTGGGTGCAGCGCAAGCCAGATTATCCGCAGCTCGTTTTGCAACTCATCGAAGACGAGCGATGCGCGCCGGGGATCGCCCACGAACACCTGGGTGAACGAGTCATAGCGCTTCCGCAATGATCCACCGTTGCTGCCACCGTTGACGGACGGATTGCGGAACGACGCCAGCAGTCGCTGGCACAGATCGAGTAACTCGCCTCCCGTTTGGATACGCGCACTCGGCTCCTCGATGATGCACCGCGAAAGCACCTCATCCAGGACCATCTGTAACCGCGGCTCACGCTGAATCTCATCAGGCAGGAAGGCCTTGTCGAGGCGCTCGCGCAACAGGTAACGGCCCGTGAGCATGAAGTGCAGCAGTTTGCCGGCCGCGTAGACATCCGCGGCGAACGTCACCTCGCTGACGCCACCGTGCTCCTGCTCCGGAGCCATGAAGTACTTGGCTCCCACTGTCTCACCGACCTCGGTGATTCTTTCGTTACCGGGCGTTTCCCGAAGCAGGCAGATGCCGAAATCGGAGATCAGCGGATCGCGCAAGGACCGATTGGTGAAGAGAATGTTGCCGGGCTTCAAGTCACGATGAACAACGCCCGCTCTGTGAGCGGCATCCAGACCAGTGGCGATGCCGGACATCAGCTCGAGCGAAAGCTCCAGACGTTCGCGTAACGTGTCGATGACATCCTGGAGAGAGACCTCCGCGAGCGGCATCACGATGTAACCCTGAACGCCGTTACTGGCTGTTTCGTCCAGGTTGTGACCGAGCAGCGGCATCACGTTCGGCGCTCTTGCGGCCGAAAGAGCCGAATGAATGTTGATCTCCTGAATGAATCTGGCGCGCTTCTTGGGATGGGATAGCCGAAGCACCTTGACGGCGACGGCTTCTCCGCCTTCTCCACGGAATGCGCGCCAGACGATGCCCTGTCCACCCTCCCCAACCTTCTCGATCAGCCGGTACGGACCGATCTTCTTCTCCTCTTTGGGTTTAGCGTTCATGGATTTGCGACCGGCTTCTCACGTCGATTCAGCAACGAATCGTAGCATCTCGGAGCTTCCTCAGCCGTCACTCGGCTTCCCCACGGCGGATGGTCCAAGGAAGTTCCCTCTAGCCGGGGGTAGGGAAACGGGGTACTCTCGACACTCCCCTATCAAGAGACCTCGACCGGCGTCGAGGACGCATCAGCAAGGTTCCCAAACATGGCGAGCCGTCCGGCTCGCCCAAAACGAGGAGGAGCGCCATGAGCGGTCAAGACTGGTCCATCACCATCGTTGCACTCGATTCCGGCGGAGCGGCGTTTCAGCCGGACTTGATGGGCGCAAAGCCCGGAGATCCGTTGCAAGCAGGAAACGCCGATTTGATCTCGTGGAACAACCGGACCGCCAACGTGCACCAGCCGTGGGCGGCCGACGCTCAGTATGTACCGTTGCCCGAGAGCCAAATCGTGAAGGGGAATCCCGGCAACTACCTGTCGGACCCCATTCCGGCGTGGCAGCCTTCGACGCCGGCCTACCTGACCACCGCGGCCACGACGCAGACGATCATCTACTACATCTGCAAGAACCACCCCGGCGAGCACGGCCAGATCATCATCAACGCATAGCGAAGAAGAGGAACGATCGATGAAAACTCATCAGACAAGGTCTCTCAAATCCACTCTCTTCACTCTTCTCGCGCTGCTGCTCGCGCAGGGTCTGGCGGCACAGAAGATCCCCTGCCCGCCGCCCAACCCGGACCTGGTCCCGATCCCGGAGCTGGTCTCGAAAGACGGCAAGCTGCAGGGCACACTGGTGGTGACGGCGCAGCAGCAGAGCATCGCCAGCCGCATCCCGCCGTCCGCGCCGGAAACGACCAGCACCTTCGAGTGCTACCCGCAGTGGGTCCGGGTCATGAACGGCACCGGCGCTCTGCCAGCCGCTCCGGTCACCCCGGCGGGCACATATCCCCTTCCGCTGCCCGGCCCGACGCTTCGCGTTCGCGTGGGCGAGCTCGTCGAGTTGACATTGCTGAATCAGATCGATGCCGGCAAGTTCCCCTACTCCATCGACCGCGGCGACTCCGCGGAGGGCGGCTGCGACCAGACATCGGCATACCCGGGGCCCCTTACCGGTGCCCACGACACCTACCCCGATTGCTTCCACGGCTCGAGCACGGTCAATATGCACTTCCACGGGACGCACACCAACCCGAACTCGACCGGTGACAACGTCTTCATCGAGGTGCGTCCGTCGATGCGGACGAAGGATCAGGCCAACAAACCGATCGTGACCGCGGCGAGCGTGAAGAAACCCTTCAAGGAGTTCTTTGAGCACTGCGAGGCCAAGCTCACACCGGCGAAGCAGCTGAGCCAGTGGCCGAGAACGTGGAAAGATCTCCCCAAGGAGTACACCGACGAGCAGAGGCGGCTGCTGAAGATCTATGACCTGACGCCGGGCATCAAGAAACTGTGGCCGGTCGACAAGGCCCAACTGGAGAAGCAGGATTGGCCGCAGTACTACCTGGGCGCGTATCCCTACTGCTTCCGCCTGCCGGAGTACACGGAGACGACATGGCCGCCCGCGGACAACCCGCCCGCCAACGGCGGCGCCGGCACCGCCGAGCACGCGGAGATGGGGATGGAGCATCCCCTGAAGATGGGACAGGCGCCGGGAACGCACTGGTATCACGCGCACAAACACGGCTCCACGGCCATCGACGTCGCCAACGGCATGACCGGGGCCATCATCATCGAGGGCGGCTACGACGACTACTTCAACACCCAGTATGGCGCCGGCTGGACGCGCAAACAGCCGGTGATGGTCATCAATCAGATCGGAACGGCCACCAACCTGGAGCGCGGCGGCGGCGGCGTGGGAACTCCCGCCACCGATCGGTCGCAGTGGAAGGGGCAGGACAAGGGTCCGGACTTCTCGGTGAACGGCCGCATTCAACCGGTGGTGAAGATGCATCCCGGTGAAGTGCAGATGTGGCGCATCGTGAACAGCTCAGGACGCGCGGGCACGTTCTTCGTCGGGCCGCCCGCCGGCGGGTTCGAGTGGAAGCAACTGGCGCAGGACGGCGTGCAGTTCGACGACGACAACTACAACGCCAGGTGGAACAAGAACGCTTCGTTCCTGCTCATGCCCGGCAATCGCGCCGACCTGCTCGTGAAAGCTCCCACCACGCTCGCGCCCGGGGCCACGCTGTATCCGGTCCTGGTGCAGAATGAGGTCGACCCTTCGGACCTCCCCTCCGCCGCCAAGATCCCCCTGCTCGAAATCCGGATCGACGGCTCGGGAACGGAGATGAACTTCCCCGACCACACCGCTCCCTTCCCGCCGTTTCTTCAGGACATCGCCGCCAGCGAGGTGAAAGGGACGAAGAGGATCGTCTTCGCCTCGGTCCCGCCGACCCTCGGCAAGCAGCACACCATCGACGGAAAGCAGTTCGACGGCGAAGTGGGTGAAGTGGTCCTGCTGAACACTGTCGAAGAGTGGACCGTCGTCAATGAGACCTACGGCCCCCTGATCGCACACCCCTTCCACATCCACATCAATCCTTTCCAGGTCACGGAAGTGTTCGATCCGAACAAACAGTTGAGGTCCGGCACGGGCTCCGGCACCGTGTCCACGACCAAAGGTTCCGCGACCGTCACCGGCACGTCGTTCACGACCCAGCTTCACGTCGGAGACCTGATCACGATCAGCGGCCAGAGGACGGCGGCAGTGCTGGCCATCGCCAGCGATACGTCTCTGACAGTCAGCGCGCCAGCCTCGGCCACCGCGACGGGATCGACCTTCACGTACATCGTGCCGTACTACACCAGCTCCAAGACTCCCCAGGCCGGGCAGTGCGTCATCAATGCGCTCGACCCCAGCTCATTCAAGCCCTGCGACGCCACCGCGCCGAAGGACCGGATCTGGTGGGACGTGTTCCCGATCCCGGCGGGGAATCCGAACGTCGTGGTGGCCAATGCCGACGGCACCACGAAGACAGTCAAAGTCCCCGGCCAATTCAAGATGCGCAGCCGCTTCGTCGACTTCTCCGGTTACTACGTCATCCACTGCCACATCCTGGCGCATGAGGACCGCGGCATGATGACCATCGTGGAAGTGGCACCGCTGCGCTCGCCGTACTCGCATCACTGATCTTTTCATTCATCGTTTTCCGCTGTCACCCGGGATGGACCCGGGTGACAGCTGTTTTGGGTCTCGTTTTCCGGTGAGGTGCGCATGGATGACACCACTGTCCAAACGCGGTACCAGCACGTGCAGCAGATCCTCGACGATGCCGCCGGGGGCGACTCAGCGAAGCCGAAGCATGAATCGAAGGGCCGATTCTGGCTGCTGCCGCGCGATCAGTTCGTCACGCTGACGATCTACGGCATCGAGCTGATCCCGGAGAAGTATCGCGGCGGAGGTAGCTCGGCGGGTGCTTCCACTGGCGGCGATTCGTGCTGCGCACACGAGAGCACCTCGGCGTCGTGCTGCGCGAGCGACACCTCATCGTCATCCGCAAGCGCATCCGCCGACGTCAGCGATGCCGGGTTGATCAAGGCCATCCGCGGACTCTTTCCATTCGACGGCTCGCGGTTCCCACGCATGCCGCAGGGACGCCCGCCGGTGCCGGAGGACGGCATCCGCTACATCGAGCAGTGGATCGCCGACGGTTGTCCCGGCGACGAGCCGCACCATTCGCAGGACCGGCGCCTCGGCCCAAGCAGGAAGGCTCTCGGACTCGAGGAGCATGAGCCGACACGCTCCGGCAATCTCGACCGCGCCAGCCGGCAGGAAGGGAAGCTTCGCAAGAACATCGAGGCCCTTTTGCCCAGCGAACTGACGAATCTCCGCAAGGCCTTCGGGATTCTGCGGAAACGCGATGAGTCGCCGAGCGGCTATCTGGATGCGACGAGCTACGGCTACTGGGCGCGCATCCACGGTTCGTCATGCCAGCACGGATGGGAACAGTTCCTGACCTGGCACCGCGCGTACCTGTACGAATTCGAACAGCTCCTGCAGGACGCCGTCCCGGGCGTCACGCTGCCGTACTGGGACTGGACGATGGACAAGTACAAGAACGGCGTCGGCGGCATCATCCCCGAGGCGTATGTCGGCGAGACGTTGCCGGACGGGTCGAAGAACTCACTCTGGGTCGCTCAGCGCTATCCGGGCACGCTGGCAGAGAATCACTATCCGACCAAGCCGGAAATCGAGAACCTGATGCAGATTCCGGACTGGCGCACCTTCGGCGGCGGGCCGGAGTCGAATCAGTCGTTCGGCGTTCTCTCGATGAATCCGCACAACACCATCCACCTCTGGAGCGGCGGACAGAATCCGAACCCACCGCAAGACGCCGGCTACATGACCAATAACCTGACCGCCGCATTGGACCCGATCTTCTGGGGGCATCACAGCAACGTCGACCGCCTGTTCGCGGAGTGGCAGATCAAACACCCGGGCGCCAATCCACAGGGCCTCGACGACGTGCTCAGCCCGCTGAACTTCACTCCAGGGGACGTGCTGAGCATCCACGACCTGGGTTACGACTACGTGGCCGATTCGAATCAATTCCTTACGAATTCCGGCGAGGCCTACACGCGCTTCAAATCCGTGCCGGTGGCGATTCCCGAGCAGTTCTCGGCGACAACGCGTGCCCGCATCCGCCTGCATCGCATCCGGCGGCCGGTGCAGTCGTTCTACATCCGCGTCTTTCTCAATCAGCCTGACGCCGACGCGTCCACGCCGATCGTCGACAATCCCAATTACGCCGGCTACGTGGCGATTTTCGGACACGGCGAGTGCATCGGCTCGACGCCTGAGCACTGTGCCCCTGCTCTGCAGCCGCGCAGGAAGTTCGATTTGCGAGGCCGTTCCCACAACACCCCCCAGACAGCACGCATGAAGGCTACCCAAACCGCGCAGCGCCTGGTCGCCGCCGGCGCGAAAACGCTGCAGGTGAGCTTCGTGGTCGTCGGCGGCGACGGCAAGCCGCTCGACAATGCCCTCCGCCTCGACGCTGTCTCGCTCGACTTCAAGGACTAGCACGATGCAAACGAAATTCAAGATTCATCCGTCCATCGGTCTCGCCCGCCTCGGCAACAGCGACGACTTCTACATCGGCCCCGAGTCATTGAGCGCGCTGCCCATCGACTGCGACCAGCAGGGCAACGCCGTCGCCGGCCCGGACGGTCAGGAGCAGCCGATCTCCACCTTCCGCGATGAGCAGAAGAGGATCAAGCGGCAAGCCGCGCGCTTCCGCATCTTCATGTACGACGACGCCAACCCAGACGGCATCGAGGTCGTCGTGCAGGACAATGCGCGCGGAATCAAAGGGACGATCATTCAGGGCCAGCGAGACAGCGGCGAGCTGGTCGACATTCGATGGGTGGTCTGGCTCGCCAACAAGAAGTCGGCCTGGTTCGAGTTCCACGAATTGGAAGGCGAGCACGGATACGTCGACGCCGATGCCGTGATACGCAATGCGGACATCGCCAACCGGCAGGCGCTGCTCATCGATCCCGGCCCCACGTTCGTCACCGGCGCGCAAGCCGCCGCGGAGATGGCGCGCGGCAAGAATCCACAATGGACGCAGACGTTCCCGCCGCCGCTCTCTCCGGCGTCGATCGATTCTCTCGGCAGCGTGCGTACGGACAAGAACCATCGCCTCCTCGTCGTCGGCGCATACGGCAACTCCGGATCGATGAAGAGCGGATTCGGCGACCCGCAAATTACGGAGTACGCGAACAACGACGGCTGGTTCGACGACATCGCCGACGGCCCGGTCACGGCCGTGCTCCTGTACGAAGCGCCGAACCAGCGCGTGAACCCGGTGGCAGTCAACGATCCGGCCTGGTGCATCGTCGGATATCCGCGATTCGCACCGGAGATCCCCGACCTCGTCACACTCGATGATCTGATTTACGATCTCTCAGTCCGCAGTTTCGCCTACAACCCGTGGCTGTATGGCGCGCCGCCGTTCAAGTCGCCCGGCATCGATCTCGAGGCCCTCGGCACCGACGCCGCCGCCGATCAGGCGCTGGCGAAATGGCGCCGCCAGGCAAAGGTCTTTAACCCTGACTACTTCCCCTATTGGGACACGGAGATTTACCCGATCCTCTCGCGACCCTTCCTCTATCAAAACTGGACCACGGTCATCATTCAGGACGATCCGCACGAGACCGGCCCCGGCGGCAACTTCGACATGTCGGTCATCAACAAGCCACCGGCGCAGCCGTACGACCCCGCCAACGATCCCGGCTGGGGACCGCGCAACACCATTCTCTCCGTGCTGCGCCAGCCGGGCCAGGAGAACGACTATTCGGTCACGAAGTCCATGCCGCCGCCGCTGCAACCGATTCAGCAGCCGCTGATGCCGCTGCTCAATGGCGACAATCCGTTGTCGAACCAGGTGGTCTCGAAATTCTTCCGGCTCACCGAAACGCAGCTCTTTTTCCTCAAGCAGTGGGCGTGCGGGAAGTTCATCGGCGGCAATCAACCCACAGACGACCCGTCCACGATCATCGGACCTCCGCCGCCTCCGCCCGGCGTCCAGCTCGATCGCGGCGTGATCGGCAACGGTCTCGGCGGCGCGTTCTGTCCGGGCGCCGAGGTGACCTGGTTCATCCGCAATCTCCAGATCTGGATCAAGCCATACCGTATTCATCAGGCGCCATGGCAGATCAACATCGGCGACACGGTGCAGGCGGTGCAGTGGTACGTGGATCCGCAACTGGACGCCTCGACTGATCAGAACCTAACGGATGGCCTCGAGGCCGGCGACATCACGAAGCACAACGGCGTGCCCTGGCAATCGGACTTCAACGAATGCACGGTCAATGACACGGACGTCCGCTATCGCGACTGGAATCTCACCAACGAACCGCCCCTGGTGGTGCGGCAGATCATCTGGTGGCCGGCACACCGGCCGCTGCAGGTGAACGTCAATCCTTTCAGCTCAGCCCCGAACCTCCAATACGTGCAGTGGTCAAAGGGCATCGACCAGACGAACGCGGGTGATTTCAAGATGGTCACCGCGTGGAAGAGTCTCGGCTTCCTGAAGAACACCTCGACGACACCCATCACCAGTCCGTGGTTCCAACAGGTCGAGAGAAACAACGAGGAGCTGTGATGGCCGGCCGCGACATCAGCATCGTCATTCCGATCTACCAGGGCTTCAATATCCTCGACGTGACCGGTCCGATCGAGATCTTCAACTGGGTGGACGGCCTGAAGACTCGTATCGCCGCCGAGACGGGCGACGTGGTCACCAGCATCGAGGGCGTGAAGGTCGTGCCTGATTACTCGTTCGACAATTGCCCGGAATTCGACGTGTTGTGGGTGCCCGGTGGCTGGCCGCCTTACGCGCCGTTGCAGATGGCCGGGTACATGGACTTCGTCCGCGAGCGAGGCGCGCGAGCGAAATGGGTGACCTCCGTCTGCATGGGAGGTCTCGTGCTCGGAGCGGCCGGCCTGCTCGACGGCTACAAAGCAACCACGCATTGGGCGTTTCTGAGCTGCATGGCACTCTTTCCGAAGGTCAAGCTCAAGCCGCCCAAGCCCCACAAGAAGAACCAGCGCTATCCGCGGTGGGTCATCGATCGCAACCGCGTGACCGGCGCCGGTGTGAGCTCCTGTCTCGATGAAGCGCTGGTGCTGGTCTCACTGCTGAAGGGCGATCTTGCCGCGAAACAGACTCAGCTCACGGTGCAGTACGCCCCGACGCCGCCGTTCAAGTCCGGCGATCCGGAGGAGACCTCGCGCGCCATTTACGAACATTCCGTCAAGAGCGGAAAGGCCATGGTCGTCAAGACGTCGCAAGTCATCGAAGAAATGATCGGCAGCAAGTAAGGAGGCCAACATGTCCGCAGCACTCTCGAATCCATTCCTCGGCAAGTGGACGTACCGCAGCTTTCTGAACGATCCCGATCCCAAGGCCGATCCGACGAAACAGTTGCTGTTCGGGCAGGGCACGCTGGAATTCACCAGCGCGCCAATGGGCAGGTCGCCGGCAAGATCGGCGGAAAGGGGTGGTCCCTGAAGCTCGAGGGCTGGATCACCTACGGCAATCCCTACAGGGCGCGCTTTCAGGGCAAGGGCGTTGTCGGTGGGCATCAGTGGATCTACGACTACGACGGGTTTTACGTGAGCCACTGGCCGAACGGAGTCGATCAGGTGGAAGCGATCGTCGGAAGCGTCATTCGGACGATCCCGCATCCTGACAACGGCGGCGTCGTTAAGGCCGGCGTGGTGGTCTCGTTCTACGCGGTACGGCAGTCGTAGAAACTGCCGGCCGTCAGACGCGGGCGAGCACTCCCTCGCGCAACATAGCCTGCAGGGCACGGATGACCGTGGCATCGTCAAACCACGGGGCGCAGGCGGAGACGACGTCGTGTGCACGGCGCGGTACCAGGCAAATCGTTGTGATCTGCTCGATGCGCAGCCGCGGGTCGACTCGATCGATGGCCGCGCGCGAGGCATCGCGTGTGCACAGCATGGCCATCGGATCGAGCGTGATGGCGCCGCGGCGGCGCTGCCAGAAGAGGCTTTCCGGCCAGCGCTGTACGAGCCCGTAGTATCGGTCGCGGGTGGCGAGGTAGTCGTCGAACGCGCCGCGCACGGAGCGTTCATAACCCTCGAAGGAGCCGGCGGCGATGGCGTTCGCGGCGTCGACCGCGTTGCAGAGCGCCTTGTGAATGCCGGACGACGAGAGCGGGTCCCACGCCGAGGCGGCGTCGCCAATGGCGAGCCAGCCGTCGCCGGACAGGCGGTCCAGAATCCCTGACGCCGCGGAGCGGACGTGCAGCGGCTCACGCAACGCCGCGTCGTTCGCGCGCTCGCGTGTATGCCGCGTGGCCCGGAAGGCGGCCATCCAGCGCTCAGGGTCGTTCAGGCCTTGCTGCCGGATGATGTCGGAGTCGGACATGAACGCGACAGCGATGCGGCCGTCCGGGACAAACGCGGAGTACCACCAGCCGTTCTCCACGGCCTCAACGATGGTGAAGCCGTCGCCGGCGGTGCCGTCGCGCCGCGCATCCATCGTCGTGAAGACGCCCGCGAGCTGGTCGTACGCGATCTTTCGCGCGCCTCTCCGCCGGGCCTCCGCGGCAGCGAGGCCGGTGGCGTCGACGACGACGGAGCACTCGAAGTCCGCCGGCGTGGCTTGGCTGTTCGTAAGCAGATGCGCGCCGGCGTCGCGCGCGGCCGCGGCCAGCGCCGCATCGAATCGCGGACGATCGAGGAGCCATCCGTCGCCGTGTGTGCCGGCGAAGAAGTCATTGTGATCGAGCGTGTCGGATTCCCACGCCGAGGAGACTCCGTAGGCGCGCCGATGGGGTGACGTGTCGTCGTCCAACCGTACGCTGAGCTGATCGAGCAAAGCCCTCGACGCCGGTTGCAGCATCTCGCCGGGTCGAGCGCCCGAGTAGTCGCCGCGCTCGATGATGCACGACATGATCCCGTGCCTTACAAGCGCGATGGCGATCGCGCAGCCGGCCGGTCCGCCGCCAGCGACTACGACGTCATACCGCATTCATGGCCGCCCGAATCACCGGAGATACCTCTCCTAGTCGCCGGTAAGCATCACCTTTCTGCACCAGGCCTGCAACAGCGTCCTCCTGGTCGCCGACATGTCGCGCGTGCGCGGCATGTAGCTGGTGGTCATCCAGATTGACGGATCCGTCCGGGCGATGATTGCCGAGGCGCTGCCCGCGACCGCGGACTCCGAGTTCAGCGGAATGTGGGCGTTCATGATCGGGTAGAGCAGGTAGTACGTCCGCAACACCTTCGCGAAGACGATATCGAACGTCAGCGTCTCGTTGCCCACAGGCTCGGGCGCGGATGGATCGACGTAGTACTGCGAGAAGTCCTCATCGTTCGGCAGGATGCGCAGGCTGATCTGCGGCGCATTCGTCAGGATCGTGAAGGGCGGGTTCAGGAAGGCGCTGTAACTCGGAGGCGGTGGCGGTTGATTGCCCACCGTGAACGTGAACGTGAAGTTGCCGGGCAACGAAGTGTCGACTTCCAGCGGCTCTCCCGGCAGGTAGTCCTGCGCAACTTTGACCAGAGCACCGGGGCTCTGCAGCGGAACGGTGCTGTAGCTCCACACGGTGATCGGAGGGCAGTCGCCGGCCGCGAGCTGTTGGCCGTGCTGATAGACGCAGATCGTAGCCGGCTCCGCCGTCCCCTGATTCAGGAACGAATCACACGGACCTCCCTGCTCGGCATAGATCGCCTGCTGATTCGAGACGATGTAGTACTCGCTCTCGCTGAGAACGTAGCTGAAAAGCTCACCCATCGACCCGCTGGAGCCCGTGTTGCTCAGGAGCTGGAACGTCGCGTTCGGATCCTGGAGCACATATTGCGCATCGGCGTTTCCTGAGATGTCAAAGTCGAAGAGCCAGCCGCGCTGATCGCCTCCGGCGGTATCGGCGTAGTCGACGGCGCCGATCGTCGCGGTCCGGCCATTCCCGTCCACGGTGAGGCTCACCGGGCCGAAGTCGTACTTGTCGTTCGATGTCCCCTGGCTGTTGTCCGGAAACGTGCCGACGAATTCGACGGAAATGCGATTGCCGTCCTGGTGCACCACCGCCGGCGCCAGCGCGATCGTCCCTCCGCCGTTGTTGTTCGTCAGCGGGGCCGTCGAGATCGACGGCGGCGGCGCGACGAGCAGGCGTCCGATCGGCCCGGTGGTGATCTCTTCACTCTCATAGAGCGGCGCGATCGTGGCCACGAACTGCAGCGACGCGGCATTCTGTCCCTTGCTCGCGTACAGCTTCTCGAGCGCGTCGTTCTCCGTGATCGGCTGGACGATGTTGTAGAGGTAGTAGCGGAAAATCGCTCCGACGATCGACGGATCCTCGAAGCCGGGGATGTTGAGGTTCCCGCCGCACTGCGACTTCAGGATGACGTGGTACATGTAGCCGCCCGCGCCCGCGTCCTGGGTCTGATTCACGTTGCGATAGAAGTTGATCCATTGGCAGGCGCCTTTCGAGGCTGGACCCTGCAGCGCGATATCGGAGCCGTTCATCAGCGTCAACTGGTCGATGAAGAACTGCGTGGCGGGCGGCGATCCCTCCGAGTTCACGTCCGTGATGCCGCCGTTGTAGGTGAGCGGCGACCCGATCAGCGCCGTGACCGGCACGGAGGGATCAGGGGAGGTGTAAAGCTGACACGGCCCGGTCTGCACGCCGATGACCGACGCGTCGCCGCTGTTCACGGCGGAGGTCATATCGCCGTAGTAGTTCCACTCCGCGGGGATGATCGGCTTTGTCGAACCGTTGAACGGGTGTGCCGTCTGCACCCAGGCGATGAAATCGGCATCCGACATCCCATAGGTACGCGGCTGCACCAGCTTGGAGTCGATCAGCGCCAGCGTCTGGCCCTTGAACGGCCCCTCGGGAAACGTCACGCTGCCGGCATAGTCATCGTTGTTCGCTGTCCCCGGATTCAACGTGACGGTGCCCTTGATGTTGATGCGTGGGTAGTCAAAAAGAGTCACGAAGTCCTCCGTCGAAATGCGAGTTGTTCAGGTTATCGCCATCATGCCGGAACGACGTTGACTGGTGCAAGTGGGAGAATGACGGCATGTCCTTCGACGACGATCTCGCCGATGCGGAGGGATGCACTCGCGGTGCGGTGTTCCATCACTTTTCGACGCGAGCGGGAAAAACAAAGTTCCTCGTCGTTCTCAACCATACCTGGCCGCCTGACGATGGGCTCGTCGCTTATGCATTCACGACCACGAACGTTGACCATTTCACGGAGGAACGCGTTCGGCAGCAGCCGGTCGTTCGACTGAGCACCGGCGATTATCAGTTCGTCACGGCGCCGACCGTCATCGATCTTACGAGACCCGAGATTGAGCAGCTCGCGGCTATCGTGAGCGCGCCGGCATTCAAAGTGGTCGTGCAGCTCCGGCCGGAACATGTCAAGGCGATCGACGACGCAGTACGCGCATCGACCGTGATCGTTCGCAAGCTGAAGAAAATGATCCTGGCCGGCTACGGTGGCTAGGCGTAGTTAGCCCGACGCGATGTGCCTCTCCGGTTGCGCGGTCCTGTGCGTTGCGAGCTCCTCAGCGACATCGCGATCTTCCTGCTGCGCCTCGACAAAACGAAGCATGTCCGCCGCTTCCGGGTGCCCTTCGAAAAAGAGCCGATAGTCCATGATCACGCTGCTGCCCGGAGCACGCTGCTCGTTGGCCAGTCTCCATGACGGTTCATCGTGCGATTGTTCGCTCAGCTTCCACGCCGAAATCGAGCCGTAACTCTTCTGCGCATAGTCGAGTGCCTCGATATCCGACTCGGAGAAAACGTCCAGATCCGGTTCCTTCCTTGCGCGGAAAACAGCGTACTTCCTGAACATCGATTTCTCGACGGTCAGGTACTCGTCGAAGAGATCCTTCACCAACGGCCTGAAGTGTTTGTCGTGAGCAACGACGTCGTTCATCACGTTGAGTGACGCGGACGGAACGGGCCCGTACTCCATGCACGCATACTGATCACCGATGACAGGGCGGCCGTACTTCAGCAAATGATATTTGTCGGCGTGAAACAGAAGCTTCGCCGCCTTCATCTTGTCCAGATCACGCACGCCGCGCTGCGCAAAAAACACAAGGGCCTGGACCAACTTCTCAGGAGCGAAACGAAATCGGATCTGCACCATGGTTATCAGACACCAGCCGTGAGGCCGATCGTGTCGGATGAAAGTGTACCTCGGACTCACTCCCGAAACGACGCCACCACCCCCACCGCCCGCCCGATGTCCTCCGCGTTGTTCGCCAAGCCGATCGACGCCCGCACCGCGCCGACGGCGGTGTTGCTGCACTCGGCGAAGCGTTCGGGAGTGAAGCGGTCGCCGAGCGAATCGAAGCAGGCGGCCATGCGTGCCGGGTCGAGGCCGAAGGCGGCCTCCGAGGCGCCGGGGTTGCAGAAGCATCCGCCGCGGAGGGAGACGCCAGCGCGGCGGGCACGCGTCTCGACCAGTGAGTAGGGAATCGGTTGCCCGTTGCGGTCGCAGACGTTGAAGGCGATGGCGCCGCCGCGGGCGGTCATGTCGCGGGGACCGTAGATGCGGACGACCGGCGTTCCGTTGCCGTGGCGGAGGGCGCGGAGATCGTCGAGCAGCTCGCGCGTGAGTTGCGAGACGTGCTCGGTCAGGCGCGACATTCCAACCTCGTCCAGCAGCGCAAAACCCGCGTCGAGCGCGGCGATGCCGAGGAAGTTCGCGGTGCCGTCTTCGAAGCCCTCGTGGAGCGGACGCAGAAGATGCCTGTTGGCGGCAACCGACGCGTACAGGACCGTTCCTCCGGCGAACCACGGGCGGCGCAGACGGGCCAGGGCGTCGCGGCGCGCAACGAGAGCGCCGAGGCCGGTCGGATAACCGAAGAGTTTGTAGAACGATAGCGCCACGAAGTCGGCCGGGCAGCGGCGGAGGCTGAAGGCGTGGCTGGGGATGAACGCCGCGACATCGAGCAGAACGTCGAAGCCGAGGGCGTGCGCCTTCATGACCAGATCGAGCGGATGTTGCACACCGGAGAAATTCGATTGCGCGGGGAACGCGACCAGCCCACCGCCGTCCAACGATTCCTCGGCCAGCAGCACCTCGGCATCGAGCAGCCGGAGCTCAGCGTCGAGCGGGAGGTATCGCACGCGCGCTCCGGCCCGCCGCGCATATTCGCGGATTCCATTCACCGAGTTGTGGTTGTCGACCGCGAGGAAGCAGCCTCTCTCCGGCGAGAACGGATAGGCCTCGGCCACGAGTTTGATGGCAGCGCTCGTGTTGGCGGTGAAGCAGACATCGTGCGTCGATTCATCGACGTCGAGAAACCGCAGCAGCGTCTGCCGCGCCGACTCGATGACCTCGGTGCTCGCACGCGAGGGGCCGGAGTCGGAGTGCGGATTGCCGAAGAGTCCTTCCCGCAGCAGCGCGTGGTGGGCGCGGAGCTGCGAGTCGCCGTACAGGGCGCTCCCTGTGTAGTCGAGATAGGCATGATGCTGCGCATCGAGACGGCTGAACTCCGATTCGCGCAGGGCGTCGAAGAATGTCCCGGTCTCGATCGCGGCGGCGGTCAGCATCCCCGCCTCCGGATAGCGGCGGCAGCGGCTACAGAGTCGCGCGCCGGCACCGGCAGTTTATCGACGACTCGCGGAACACCGCCGAAGTAGCGGCTGACGACGCTGGCGCGCTGAAACGCGGCGCGCGCGGCAGGCGATGCGTTCTCGGTGATCGTGGGGTTCATCACATCGTCGATCCACTCGCGCAGCCCGCCGCGAAGGAAGTAGATCTTCCGGCTGCCGAACGCCCGCGCGGCCTGCTCGTCGCCGGAAACCAGCACGATCGTCTCCTCCGGCGTGAACGGAGTGGCCGGCAGCGAGTCGATTGCGATCCGCTCCGCGCGCGGGAGGTGATACTCGTCGAACTGTTCCTCGGTGCGCAGATCGATGATGCGCAGTCCCGGCTTGCGATCGCGAAGCCACTCCGCCAGCTCGACGGCGGTAACGTCGACGACGACCGGCCGCGCGCGGTACGGACTGCCGGCGAACAACGCCAGCACGCCGAGGAGCGCGGCGACAGCAGCCAGAACGCGTCGGGTCACGCGCGCCTCTCCAATCGCTCCGCGAATTGAAAGGCGATCAAGGCCATGGCCACGACGGCGAAGACGACGGCGCCGTACGGAATGTGCAGAAGGTCCGGAAGCGTGAGCGATCCACGCGCCGTGCTCTCGTAGAAATGCTGCAAAGGCACGAAGGCGAGACCAGTGGCCAGCACGCCGACGAACATGCCCAGCATGACCAGCGCGCCGTCACCGCGTCCGGTCGCGGCGGCGACGCAGGAGGTTCCGGGACAGAGTCCCGCGATCACGAACCCGGCGCCGAACAGCAATCCGCCGGCGAGCTGCCGGAGAAGGTACGTTTCCGGGATGTAGACGCGCTCGAGGTCGAGGATGCCGAGGCGGGCGAGCCAGAAGGCGCCGAGCATCGCCGTAACGATGGCGCTGAACATCACTTTGAAGACCGTGAAGTCGGTCAGATAGAACTGGCCGGCCAGTTTGGGAGCACTTCCCAATCCTGCGCGCTCCAGCGCCCATCCGAAGGCGACGCCGATGGCCACGGCGGCGGTGAGAGGCGCGCTATCGAACAGCGGCGCAATCATCGCCAGGCCTTCTTCACGATCGGTGCGAACAGATACGCGCCGGCAAACGCGGCCATCATGAAAATCCAGCTCCCGGCGCTGAGCAGCGCGCCGCCGGTCAGCGCAAGGCCGCTGGTGCAGCCGCGCGCCAGCACCGCGCCAACTCCCATCGCCGAACCTCCCGCGAACGCGCAGGCCAGCCTCCCACCGCGGCCGATGCGCGGTCCGCGCTCAATCGCGGCGCGCAGCCTTCCTGCCAACAACGCGGAAAGGAACCCGCCGATCACGACGCCTGCGATCTCGAAGAGCAGCCATTCGCGCCATGGCCCGTCCCCCGCCAGGTATCGCGCGAAGTAGGGGCTGGCGGCCGCGCGCGCCGGCGACGCCGCCGCGACGACACCGGCAGCGCCGCTGGCGAACGCACCCGATGCGCCGAGGCCGCGACCGACGATCACGTACGCCGCCAGCAGCACCAGGCCGAGGCCAACGCCAGCGACGTACGGATCGGCGTAGGCGCGCGGTCGCGAGGTCTCGCGGTTTCGCGGTCGCGAGGTGTTTTCCCCGCGAGACCGCGAGACTTCGAGACCGCGAAACCACTTCCTCACTTGCCCGCCTTCTCCGACGGGTTATCGACCGCGTACTCTTTGTGACGCGACCAATCCTCGAACGAACCGTCGTACAGCAGCACCTTGTGACCGAGCGTGCGCGCGGCGAACAACATGGCCGTGGTCTGCTGCCCGATGTGGCAATAGCCGATGACGGTGTCGCCGGGCTCGACGCCCGCCTTCGTGAACAACGCCGCCAGCTCGGCGTCCGACTTGAGCATGAGGTGGTCGTCGGTGATCGACGTGAATGGAATGTTCAGCGCGCCGTGGATGTGTCCCGTGCGATGCATCTCTCCGTGCGCGCCGCCGGTCTCGATGCCGTCGTAGTACGCGGCATCGCGGCCGTCGACGACAGCGATCCCCGGCGTGCCGATGCGCGCATGGACGGTCGCGGCATCGACGATGATCGGACGCAGTTTCAGCGCGGCTAGCGTGCCGGTCTTCGCGGCTGGCACATCCTTCGTCACCTCACCGCCGTTGCGAACCCAGGCATCCTGCCCGCCGTCGAGCAGCGATGAACGAGCGCCCAAGCCGGCGTAATCAAGGGTGAAGACCACGCGCGTCGCCGGCGACACCCAATCCTTCCCATAATAGACGATGACGCGCGACGTGTCCGAGATGCCCAGCGCTTCCAGCCGATGCCGCAGATCCTCGGCGGGTGGCATCTCCAGCATCAGCCCATGCCCGCTGTGATCGGAAACGGAGATGTCCCCCAACGAGACGAACCGAGCCCCTGGGATGTGCCCCGCCGCGTACCCGTCCTTGTCGCCGACATGGAGAAGGACGAGGTCGGCGTCATTAATGTGCTGCTTGAGCCAGGCTGCGTCGACTACGAGAGCCTGGCGCGGGCTGGCCATCACGGCGCCGGCGATGAGGAATGTGAGTGTTAGCAAGAGTTTCGTTTTCATCGAGTTCTCCTTCGATGATGAGGATGGGGGAGGGCGCTCCCGGCGTCGTCTTGTTTGCAGCGAATTGGACTGGGGGGAGTGCGAGATGGATCGCTCTGCGGGGACTTCGGCTCTCGCAAACCTCGTCGCGACGCCTATGCCTGCTTCACCGCCACTGAAACCCACTCACCATAGAGGCACTGGGAGCGCAGATGTTCTCCGTGTCCTCAGTGTCTCTGTGGTTGAATTTCTAAAACGGAAGCACAAACACAACCGAGGACCGCGCACGAAGCGCGGTCCTCGGCATCACAACACCTTAGTGGTTGGGCCCCTTGCCCGGGACGACGTGGATGGTCGCTGTGCTGCTGTTGTTCCCTGGCACAGGATCGGACGTGGCGGACGACACCGTCGCCGTGTTCGAGACCGACGTCGACTTTGTCACCGGCGGAGCGGTGATCACCAGCGTGATCGGGGCGGCCGGTCCGAGGGCCAGTGTCGGCGTCGTGCAGGTAACGACGCCGGCCGCGAATCCGCAGCTCCATCCCGAGCCTGTCGCGCTCACAAAACCGGAGCCGGCCGGGAGCGGGTCGGTGACCGAGACCGACGACGCGGACGTGGGACCGTTGTTCGTGACTGCGAGGGTGTAGGTGACCGGAGAGCCGGCGAACGCCACCGGCGGGCTGGCGAGGTTGGCGCTCTTGGCGATGGTGAGATCGGCGCTGCCGGTCTGGAAGTTCGTGACCTCCGACAGCTCGGTTGCCGACATGCACTGCTGGGCGTTGGCCCCGAACGCGGCAAGGTTCGCCGCTTGCGCCGCGGCCGCGGCCTTCGTCCCCTGGCCCGTTGCGTAGTTGACGATGATCTTGGTCTGGCCGGGGTTGAGCGTAATCGAGTACACCCAGTACGGGTTGTCGTCACCATTGACGAAGTTGATGTTCGACACCGGCGTCGGCGCGCCGCTTCCCTGGAACACGTGCCCGATGCGCGGGTCGCTCGAGGTGTTACCCGAGAAATTCTGGAAGGAAGTGGCCCAGAGATCGCCGGTCGTGACGATGGCGTCGCCGCTCGACGTCGTCACCACGATCGTGTTGCTGTCCGACCCGAGGTTGTTCGACGTAACCATCGTGAACGTGATGGGAGCCCCGGTCGTGTTGGTGAAGAAGTTCATCCAGCGGACGTACCGGTCATTCGTAGGGACGTAAACCTTGCGCTGCACGCTCAGACCGCCGATGGCCTTCGCCGGCAGGACGAATTGCCGGTTGGTGCACTCGAGAACCGCCGGCACGGACGAGTCGACCGAGGCATGGCCGTTCTTGTTATAGATGACGAAGTTCGGGTTGCCGGTGGCGCATGGTCCGGTGCTGTTGGTGAGGCTCACGCAGAGGGCGTTGTACCCGTCGAACATGTCATTCAGCGTCGACATCACCGTGCCGCCAGCGGATGTACTCGCGGCGATGGCATGCGTGTACGACGCCTCAGAGGCGGCGCCGGAGGCCGAGGAGCTGGTGCTGAAGGTAACGTCCGTATTGATGAAGTACTGCAGACCACCGGCATCGACGAGACGAATGGAGCCCGTGGCGTCCGGCGCCGCATGGAAGGACAGATCGGACAGCACCCGGCCGGTGGAGTGCGCGTGTTGTCGTGCATGCTTGGCAGCGCGCTTGGCGGCGTTCGCGTCCTTGAGCGCCGTCCGGTCGGCCGGACTCTGTTTCAGGTGGCTAAGCGTCGACCCCTTGTCGGTCAGCGCGATGTCGGCGAATGCGGCGTGAGCGAAAAGTAAGAAGGCACAGGTAACCCAGTATCGTTTCACTAGATGTCTCCTCTCTCTCTCGACGAATTGTCCAGGGGAACCTTTAATTTACGCCTGAACTCGGTAAAGTGCCAGAGGACCTGGGCGTAAGTTGACGACAGTGTGACCAGCGGGAGGGCCGGACTTCCGCCTGCCAAGTATGCACGCCGGCGATGGGAACACGCCAGGATTTGCGACCGCAGCCACTCTCACGGATTCCACTGAAATAATTCATATGGTTGAGGTTAAGCGGCATCGATCTCGCACTATCGATGGTCGGAGGAACACCCCATGACCAACAGAAAGATCCAGGCGGCACTGCTGAGCTTCGCGCTCCTTCTGCCTGCCGGAAGTGCATTCGCGCAGACGTACCATCACCGTACCCATGTCTACCGTCACCACTACAGTCAGACCCGAGGCGCCGTGATCGGAGCGGTGGCCGGGGCGGCCATCGATCACAAACAGCCGCTCAAGGGGGCGTTGATCGGAGGCGTGATCGGTGAAGGTGTACAGGCTCTTCGTAACCACAACGCCAAGCGCCACTACCGTCGCTACTAGCCGCGCAGACTCGTAAGGAGCCCGCGCGGCAGAAGGTTCGGAGCGCCACTGTTGGCCGAGCCTTGGGCAACCAACGCTGCCGACACAAGGTATGGTGGGGCGTGATGAAACGCCTCACCATCCTTCTCCTGTTCGTTGCCGCCGCCGTGCGGGCAGCAGCACCAAACAAGCACGACACCATCGCCGAGTTCGCGGAGTTTCTGGCGATCCCCAACCTCGCCTCGGACACCTCCAACATCGCGCGCAACGCCGCCGCGATTCAGGCGATGTTCGAGAAACGCGGCGTCAAAACCCGCCTCCTAACGCTCGACGGCGCGCCTCCCATCGTCATCGGCGACATTCGCGTCCCCGGCGCCACGCGCACCATCGCCTTCTACGCGCACTACGACGGCCAGCCGGTCGACGCAACCCAGTGGAAAGGCGCACCATGGACTCCGGTGATGCGCAACGCCGCCGGCAACGACGTCGACTGGCGCAACGCGGCATCGCTCAATCCTGAATGGCGTCTTTACGCGCGCTCCTCGGGTGATGACAAAGCTCCCATCATCGCCATGGCCGCGGCCTTGGACACTCTGCGGGACGCGGGCCGCATGCCGGCAGTGAATCTCCGCTTCGTCTTCGAAGGCGAAGAAGAAGCGGGCTCGCCCCACCTCAGCGCATACCTCGATAAATATCCCGACGTCCTTCGACCCGATGCATGGATCCTCTGCGACGGGCCGGTCCACCAGAGCCGCCGGATGCAGATCGTCTTCGGTGCCCGTGGCGTGGTCGATCTCGAGCTGACCGTCTACGGACCGGTGAAAGGGTTGCACGACGGCCATTACGGCAACTGGGTACCGAATCCGATCATCCGGCTCACGCACCTGATCGACTCGATGCGCGACGAGAGCGGCCGCATCCTCATCCCGCATTTCTACGATGACGTGCAGCCGCCCTCGGCCGCGGAGCAGGAGGCTATCGCCCGGATGCCGCCGGTCGAGGCCGATCTCAAGAGCGAGTTCGGAATCGCCGCTACGGAAGGGAACAACCGCGCGCTCAACGAGCTGCTCATGCTCCCCGCGCTGAACGTCCGGGGCATTCAGTCCGGCCACGTCGGCGCGCAGGCATCGAACACCATTCAGACCGAGGCCCAGGCATCGCTCGACTTCCGCCTCGTCCCCGATGAGACGCCGGAGTTCGTGAAGAAGATCGTCGAGCATCACATCGAGGCACAGGGCTACACGATCGTCCGAACCACGCCCACCGCTGCCATGCGCGAGGCCCGCCCGAAGATCGCGAAGGTCACATGGGGTCCCGGTTACCCTGCAGCCCGCACCCCGCTCGATCTTCCTCTCTCCCGTCAGATCATCACAATCATGACCGCCTCCGGACACGATCCCGTCCGCGTCCCCACCCTCGGCGGCAGCATTCCGATGTACCTTTTCCAGCAACCCGCCAACACGCCCGTCCTGATCCTCCCCATCGCCAATCACGACGACAACCAGCACGCCGCGAACGAGAACATCCGTCTGCAGAATCTGTGGGATGGGATCGATGTGTATGTGGCGCTGTTCGAGGGGTTGAAGTAGAGCAGTTATCGCGCGCCGCCGCTAAGGACGCCAGCTCCTATTGCCGGGAGATAACCGCGGGAGTGCCCTCGTAACGGCCCGTGGTGATCCGGCCGATCTTGTTGCCGTGTCTCTCCAGGAACCAGAGGGCGCCGTCGGAACCGGCGACGATCGACCAGGTATCACTGCCGGCTGTGGGGATGTCGAAGAGGGTGACCACGCCTTTCGGAGTGATTCGGCCGATCTGGTTGTCGATGTCTTGACTTTGAGTAAACCAGATGTTGCCATCCGATCCAAGGGCCATGCCGCGCGCGCCGTACTTCGACTTGGGAATCGGAAACTCGGAGATCACGCCATCCGCCGTGATTTGACGAATCGCGGGGCCGGCACCTTCGTCGAACCAGAGACGACCGTCTCCACCGGACACGATCACCGAGGAACCATAGCCTCGAACATCCCCGGCGCGCTTGAACTCGCTGGTGCCACCGTCCATGGTCATTCGCCCGATCTTGTCGTTCTCGAATTGTATAAACCAGAGCGCGCCATCCGGTCCGACCGCGATCCCTGCCACCGAGCCGTCCATATGAGTGGCGAACTGTGTGACGACGCCCCCCGTGGTGATCCGCCCGATCTTTGCGACACCCTCTTCGCCGAACCAGAGAGCGCCATCCGGTCCGGCCACGATTCCGTGTGCGCTATAGGGAATCGGAAACTCGCTGACGACGCCCGCGGTGGTGATTCGCCCGATCATCGATCCCGACTGGTGTGAGCCGTTCTGCCAGGAGCTCCAGATCCCTCGCGTGAACCAGAGGCTCCCATCGGAGCCGGCGACAATGTCCACGGGGCAGGTGAACCCCGGAAGCTTGAACTCCTTGATCACGCCATCGGTGGTGATGCGCCCGATCTTGTTCGCCGACCATTCCGTAAACCAGAGGCTCCCGTCGGGACCCGCTGCGATGCCGAGCAAGAGACTCCTGGCCGAGGGGACTTCGAACTCGGTCACTTCCTGAGCGTAGGCAGCACCGCCGGTACACATCCAGAGTACGATGCCTGTCAGGACTGCAACCCTTCCCGCGATCGTACGCTGACTCGACATCCCGGCCTCCAGCTTCATTAGACGACCAAACAGGCGGGGCCGCGGTGACAATCTGGCATCGCCGCCGAGCCGGCAGCGGTCCGGCCGGCGAGCCGCCAGCGCTCCGTTACACTTTCCACATGACCAAAGCCCGTCTGGAGACCTTCACTGACGGCGTGATTGCCATCCTCATCACCATCATGGTGCTGGAGCTGCGGGTGCCGCACGGCGCGGACCTGAGCGCGCTGCGGCCGCTCATTCCGCTGCTGCTCACGTACACGCTGAGCTTCATCTTCCTGGCCATCTACTGGAACAACCACCACCACATGTTCCACACCGTCGATCGCGTCAACGGGCGGATCCTGTGGGCGAACATGCACCTGCTCTTCTGGCTGTCGCTCGTGCCGTTCGTCACCGGATGGATGGGTGAGAACAACTTCGCCACGCTGCCGACCGCGATTTACGGATGCGTGCTCCTGCTGGCGGCGATCGCATACACCATCCTCGTGTACGCGATCATCGCCGATCAGGGACCGCACTCGAAGCTGCGGGCGGCCATCGGGCGGGACGTGAAGGGGAAGATCTCCGCGGCGCTTTACGTCGCGGCCATTCCGTCGGCATTCGTGCATCCGGGGATTGCCGGAGCGATTTATCTCACCGTGGCGTTGATGTGGCTCGCGCCCGATCGGCGCATCGAGTCGAAGATCAACTCAGGCCGTCTTCCGAACGACCAGGGTGGCCGGGCGGAGTGAACCCATGGTGAGGATGGCCAGGAAGACCGCCACCACGCTCGATCCGACCGACCTCGACGTGCAGCCGTTCGCGGCAAAGCTCTCTGCATACTCGCGCCCGTGACGGATGTCGTCGATGACAGCCTCCCCTCCTGGTTTGAGAACACGCGCGATCTCGGCGATGGCCTGGCGGCGCCCCGGCGCGTCGTAGATGTTGTGGATGGCGGAGCAGGAGACGATCACGTCGAAGGTCGCGTCCGGGAACGGGATCTTGCGCATGTCCGCGGTCTGCACATCGACCCGATCGGCCACGCCTTCGCACTTCGCATTCTCCATGGTGGCCTCGGGGCGATTGCCGGAAAGGTCTTCGACCTGCCAGAGATCAATGCCCGAGGCGGTGCCCGTGGTGAGCCGCTTGGCGGCGCCGATGAGCATCAGTCCGCGGCCGCAGCCGACGTCGAGCACGCGCTCCGCGCCAGTCCAGCGCACGGCGTCCAGCAACTGCTCCCGGTTGCGCATCTTGCCGATCTTGCTGTCCCACAGCATCCAGAGCGCCATCAGAAGGCAGGTCCCGGCGGGCCAGATGGCGATGTGCCCAAGCGGAAGACGAACGCCGAGGCCGGCAAGATCTCCCGACCACCAGCCGAGAATCATCGTCAGCCACAGCAGGAATCCAGCGACCGCGACGATCAGCAGATTGCGGATCACGCCTGGTGCATCGACGCCGTAATCCGGGCCTTTCACGATGCCAGTTGTGTCCGATGTGTTCATGTGGTCACTGTATCTGATGTGACCCGAAGACGTGCTGGCCGGCCTGGCCACTCTGCAAGCGGCGAAATAACTGGTAAGGTGCTGGCGGAGGCTTTCATGTCAAAGATCAATGGAGACAAGGCGCGTACGGCCGTGGAACAGCGCCGCCGCACCGCGCAACGCGCAAAGGATCGCGCCCGCCGCGCCGAAATCGCCCAGGCCGCGGCCAAACCGGCCGCGAAAACGAAGAGCGCGAAGTAGCGACGAGGTCGCGCGGTTACGAGGTCTCGAGGTCTCGCGGCTGTATGTCGAATGGCCGCCACGAGACCTCGTAACCGCGCGACCGCGTGACCCCGTCCCATGACCTGCCTTCTCATCGTCGATGATGATCCGGACCTCGGGTTCGGCTTGGCCTCGGCTTTGGAATGCGACGGGCGCCGTATCATCGTCTGCCGCGATCTGGAGTCGGCGCAGATCATCCTCGGCATCGAGCCGGTCACCGACGTCGTGACCGATGTCAAACTCTCCGGACCGTTTCGCTTCGAAGGGCTCGATTTCATCACCGAGGTTCAGCGCGTAGCGCCGGCCGCGCGCGTGATCGTGATGACCGGGCACGTCACCGATGAGCTCGAAGCCGAGGCGCAGAGGCGCGGTGCGGATGCGGTGCTGTCGAAGCCGTTCGCCGTCAGCGAGCTCGAGCCGCTCCTGACCATTCCGGCAGCCGGCACGCCGTCCTCGCTCATCCTCGTGCCGACGCTCGACGAGATCCTCGGCGGCGGCAATCTGCGCCCGCGCTTCCAGCCGATCGTCTCCCTCGATGACGAGGTAGTGCGCGGCGTGGAATCGCTGGCGCGCTACCGCAGCGATGGTCCGTTCGCCCGGCCGGACCTTCTCTTTACATACGCCGCACACAGGAACGACGTGGCCCGTCTGGAGGCGGCGTGCATCGCGGGGACGATGCGCGAGGCGGTGACGTTCCCCGAGTCGCTGACTCTGTTCATGAACATCCATCCCGCCGCGCTCGACGACATGGGCGTGCTCCTGGCACTGGAGTCGGCCGCGCGGAAATCCGGCATCGACCTCTCACGGGTCGTCCTGGAGATCACCGAGCAGCAGGAGATCCGCCAGCACCCGGCCCTCTTCGAAGGCATCGAACGCCTTCAAGCCCTCGGCTGCCGCTTCGCTTTCGACGATGTTGGCGTGGCCTACTCGCACCTGCCGTTGATCGAACGGATCCGCCCGGCGTACCTGAAGATCAGCCAGCTCTTCGGGACGCTTTTTGAAGCCGATCCGACGCGAACGAAGATCGTCCGTAACCTCGTCGCCCTGGCCGCGGAGTTCTCCTGCGCGATCATCATCGAAGGGGTGGAGGATCGCTCCACCGCCGACGCTGCGCGGGAGATGGGAATCACGTTCGGCCAGGGGTATTTGTTCGGGAAGGCGGAGGATGCGCCGTGAGGGAGAAGCCCGCTGCTTCTTGCAAGAAGCCACCGGGTTTCTTGCGAGAAGTACCACGAGTTCTTGCGAGAAGCCCCCGATCTCTTGCGAGAAGCAGCCGGGTTCTCGCGAGAAGCCACTGGGCTTCTTGCAAGAAGCCTCGTTGCCTCTTGCAAGAAGCCACCGAGCCTCTTGCGAGAAGCCCGCTGCCTCTTGCGAGAAGCCCGGAGCTTCTTGCGAGAAGTCCGCTGCCTCTTGCGAGAAGCCCGGAGCTTCTTGCGAGAAGTCCGCTGCCTCTTGCGAGAAGCCCGGAGCTTCTTGAAAGAAGCACGAAGCCTCTTGAAAGAAGTGTCGCGCTTCTTGCAAGAAGTACCTGGTCACTTGCGGCGGAATGCCAATGGCACCCAGAAGTGCCAATGTGTCAGATACTTGGAGCGATTCCTCAGGGTCAGTCGAACGAAAGCCGGCGCTCGCGTCACTCCCGCCTGATCATCGCGTAGATCGCCGGTGTCACCACCAGCGACAGCATCAACGCGAAGAGCAGGCCGCCGATGACGCAGATGGCCAGGGGCTGGAGGAGCTCCGAACCGGAGCCGAGGGATAGGGCCAGGGGGAGCATGCCCAGCATGGCGGCGAGGGACGTCATCAGCACGGGGCGGAAGCGGCGGCGGCCGGAGCTGCGCAGGGCGGTAGTGAGGTCTTCGCCGGAGCGGAGGTGGTCTTCGACGGTGTCGAGCATGAGGATACCGTTCTTGGAGACGATGCCGACGATCATGATCAGGCCCATCATCGAGACGACGTTGAGTGTGGTGCGGGTGACTAGGAGCGCCATCAGGCTGCCGGAGAGGGCCAGCACGGCGCCGGCGACGATCGCGGCGGGATGGGCGAAGGAGCGGAATTCGATGACGAGCACGAGGAAGACCAGGGCGATGGCCAGGCCGAGGGCGACCAGGAGCTCGCGGAACGAAGCCTGCTGCTCCTGATAGAGGCCGCCGTATTCGAGCGTCGTTCCGGTGGGGAGGTGCAGCTCGCGACCCAGGCGCGACTGGATGTCCTTGATCGCCGAGCCGAGGTCGCGGCCTTCCAGGCGGGCCGTGACGGAGACCGACTGCCGCAACCCTTCCCTGCCGATCTCGGTCTGGCCGGGATCGTAGTTGATGGTAGCGATCTGATCGATGCGGACGTAGCTGTTCGACGACGGAGCGCGAATGGGCAGGGCGCGCAGCTCGTCGAGCTGCGGACGCGGGCCGCCGAGAAGAACGCGGACGCCGGTGGCGCGCCCGTGCTCGATCATGCTGGAGACGACATCGCCTCCGAGCGCGGTGGTCATGGACTCGTTCACGTCGGCGGCGGTGACCCCGTACATCGCCGCGCGCTGCGGGTCGATCTGGAAGACGACGGCGGGGCCGCTGACGACGATGCCGTTGAACACGTCGACCACGCCGTCCACTTTGGAGATCGAGGCTGCGATGGCCTGGGCCGTATGGTGCAGGGCCGCCGTGTCTTCGCTGAAGACGCGGATCTCGATCGGCTGCGGAGCGCTGACCAGATCGCCGATGAGATCGGAGAGGATGCCGGGGAACTCGACGTGCAAGGCCGGCTCGGTCGACTCGATCTTGTGTCGCAGCTCGCTGGTGACGGCATCGGTGGAGGCTGACTCTTTCAACTTCACGGCGAAGTCGCCGGTGTTCGGCTCCGTCACGCCGGCCAGGCCGAGCTGCATTCCGGTACGGCGCGAATAGCCGTCGATGGCCGGGTTCTCCTTCAGCATCCGCTCCACGTGTTGCAGCATCCGGTCGGTCTCGTCGAGCGACGCGCCCGGCGGTGCTTTGTAGTCGAGGATGAAGCCGTGCTCCTCGAACTCCGGCAGAAACTCCGAGCCGAGGCCTTTGTAGATGAAGAAGGTGAGCACGGCCAGGACGCCGATGACGATGAGGACCGTCCCGCGCCGTGCCAGCGCGTGTTCGAGCAGCCAGTCATATGCGTTGAGGAGGCGCGTGAGCAGAGGACCCTCTGTTGCGGTCTCGTGGTCGCGCGGTTCCGCGGTCTCTGCCGCGGTCGCGAGGTCTCGCGGTTGCGAGGTCTCGGCGGGGTGAGGTTCTTCTTCGCCGCGAGACCCCGCGACCCCGCGACCGCGCGACCGCGACCGCACCCGCACGAACTGTTCCGCCAGCACGGGCGTGAACGTCAGCGCCAGGAACAGCGATGTCAGCAGCGCCACGCTCATCGTCAGCGCCAACGATCGAAAGAACACGCCGGTGATGCCGGTGAGCAGCGCCAGCGGGAGGAAAACGACCACAGGGGTGATGGTGGAGCCGATGATCGGCCCGGAGATCTCGCTGACCGCGTTCCTCACGGCCTCGGCACGCGACTCGCCGCGGACCATGTGGGTGTATATGTTCTCGACGACGACGATGGCGTCGTCGATGACCAGGCCGATGGCCGCGGCCACGCCGCCGAGGGTCATCAGATCGAAGCTCAGCCCGACGATCCACATGGCCACGAACGTCACCAGCACGGTGACGGGGATGACCAGCGTCGCGACGAACGTCGTCCCCCAGTTGCGGAGGAAGCCGTAGAGGATGGCCACCGAGAGCAGCAGTCCGATGAGGATGGCGTCGCGCACGGAGCTTACCGAGCTGCTGACCAATAGCGACTGGTCGTAGTACGGGCGGACCTCGACGTCGGGCGGAAGGACCTTTTTCAGCCGCGCCATTTCCGCTTTCACGTCATCAGCGACCGCGATGATGTTCGCAGTCGGCTGCCGCAGCACGTTGAGCAGCACGGCCGGGCGTCCGTCTGCCGTGACGATCGTGAAGCGCGGCTCGAGGCCTGGGGTGACCGTAGCGACGTCGCCGATGCGCACCGGCACGTTGTTGACGGTGGCGACGACGATGGCCGCGAGATCGTCGATCGATGATGCCTGCCCGCTCACCAGCGCGAGCTCGAGCTGATGGTTCTCGTTGATGAGACCCGGCGAGGCGATGACGTTGGCGTTCCTGACGGCGTCGGAGACCTGCTGCAGCGATACGCCGCGCGCTTCGAGCCGCGTGCGGTCTACGAGAACGTGGTACTCGCGCAGTTGTCCGCCCTGCACCTGCACGCTGGCCACGCCGTCGATGCGCGCCACCGGCGGCCTCAGCGTGACCTCGGCCAGGTTGCGCAGCGTGCCGGGATCGCGCTTGGGCGAAGTGATGCTGTAGCCGAGGATCGGAAAGACGGCGAAGGTGAGCCGGTCGGCGCGCTCGAACGAGGCGCCGGGCGGCAGCGCGGTGGCGAGCTGCGACGCTTTGGCCTGCACGATCTGCAGGGTCTGGACGATGTCAGTCTTCCAGTCGAAGAAAAGGTCGATCTCCGAGGAGCCGCGCGCGGTGGTCGATTTGATGCGCGCGATCCCGGGGATGCCGCTCATGGCCTCTTCGATCGGCCTGGTCACGGAGACGAGCGTCTGCCGCGCGGGGGCTACGCCGTTCTGGGCGACGATGATGATGCGCGGGAAGTCGGTCTGTGGAAACAGCGCGCGGGGAATGCGCGCCAGTGCGATCAGCCCGCCGACGGAGAGGAGGGCGATGACGAGCAGCACCGCCCGCTTCTGGTTCGAGATAATACGGCCGAGGTTCATCAGTCCTTATCCGCCGCGGGCTTGGCGTCCGGTTTGGCGTCCGGCTTCGGTGCCGCGTCGGCGTTCTCGACCTTCGTGCCGTCGGGCAGGCCGTAGTTCCCTTCGATGACGACGGTCTCGCCGCCGCGAAGACCGGAAGTGATCTGCGTCCGGTCGCGTGTGTGCGCGCCGGTGGTGACCTTCACCTCGTGCGCGAGCGATTTGTCGTCGACGACCATGACGATGCCGCTGTTGGCATTGGTGGCGTCGAGTGTGACGGCCGAGGTCGGGACGACGATCGCCTTCGGCACGTTGCCGCTGTGGACGGTGACGCGCGCGGCGCTGTTCGTACGCAGGCGGCCGTCGGGATTGGGAAGGGTGATCCACAGCTCGACCGCGCGGCTCTGCGGATCGGCGGCGTGCCCGACGAGGCTGACCGTCCCTTGCAGCGTGACGCCGGGGAGCGAGTCGGGCTGCACGCTGGCGGCGTCGCCGGCGCGGACGCCCATTGCCGCGTCGATGGAGAGCGGCGCCTTGACGATGACCGTGGAGGTGTCGGCGATGGTGAGCATCTTGGTTCCGGCGTTGGCGAAATCGCCCTGGTAGAGGAACTGGTCGCCGATGACGCCGTCGAACGGCGCGCGGATGGTGGCATACCCGGCCTGCGCGGTGAGCGATGCCAGACGTCCGGCTGCCTGCTGCTCTTTGCTACGCGCCGCGGCGAGGTCGGAGGGGTTGGTGGTGCCCTGGTGCAGCGCCGCCGAGCGCTCCGCCAACCGCAAGTCGTCTTCCGCTTTGGTGACGTCGAGCTCCGAGGCTTCGAGATCTTTCTTCGAGATGCCGCCCTGCTCGTAGAGAGTCTTGCGCCGCTCGTACGTCTTGCGCATGTTGTCGGCGGTGGCCTGTGCGTCGTGTACCGCTTTCGCATCCTGGGCGTTCGTCAGCGGGATGTTTCCCTGGCCGATGTTGTTGAGACCGATCTCGGCCTCGTGCAACGCAGCGGCGGCCTCGGCTTGCTGCCCGTTGAGGTCGCGCGACTCGAGCACGGCCAGGACTTCCCCGCGGTGGACGACGCGGTTCTTGATCAGTCCCATCTTCGCGATCTGGCCGCTGACTTTGGGGCTGATCGTCGCTTCCTGTCGCGCGTTGATCACGCCGACGATATCCAGCGGCTGCGCGATCGGGCCGATCTCCGCCTTGGCCATGCGCACGCTGACGATCGGCTTCTCGGCCTCGCCTTCGCCCGCGGCGCCGCGGTGCCAGCACCAGCCGGCGATGATGAGGATCAGCAGGCCGAGGCCGGCTCCGATCTGCACGCGCCGGCGTTTCCAGAGCGGCAGATCAGTGTTCGTTGGTTCGACGTCGGTATCGGTCATTCTCCTGCGGCCTCCTGCAGATGAGCGCGGGCGATCTCGAAGTCGAACAGCGCCTGCTGATAATTCGTTCGCTGCTGGGCCAGCGTGCTGAGGGCGTCGGTCACCTCGACGATGGGTGCCTCGCCGGCACGATATCGCGCGATGGAGATGTCGACGTTGCGCCGCGCGTCGGCGACGGCGGTGCGGGCGTTGTCGGCGCGACGGATGGCGGTGAGCGCCTCTTCATGAGCGGCCTCGAACTGCTGCTCGATCTCGCGCTGCGTGATGGCCAGTTGATTCTCCGCTGCCTGCGCGCGCAACTCGGCCTGGCGCTGTTTGGCGTGGCCGATTCCCCAGTCGAAGATGGGGATGTTGAGGTTGGCGGTGGCCAGATAGCCGCGGTGCTGGCGGATGTCCGAGGCGTGCAGCGAGGGCGAATCGAATCCTTCGTCGATCTCGTAGGTCAGCGTCGGAAGCCGGCCGGCGCGGGCGACGCCGATGTCGGATTTCGCGGCCCGGAGCTGGGCCTCGGCCTGCGTGAGCTCCGGCCTGCGCGAGATCATCACCGAGGTGAATCGATCGATGTCCGCGGTCGTTGGCTGCGGCGTCAGTTCCGAGACGGTCAGCGGCTCCGGCGCGCGGACACCGGTGAGCACACGCATGGCCACGAGGGCCTGCGCTTCCTGCAGGCGTGCCTGTTCGAGGTCATCACGTCGCTGCGCGGTCTGGAGCCGCGCGCGGATGACGTCGACCTCGGCGAGCTCGCCGCCGCTGTGCTGCAAGCTTGTAACGCGCTCGAATTCGCCGGCGGCCGCGAGCGTCTCCTCGGCGCTGCGACGCTTTGCTGTGGCCAGGCCGAGGCCGAAGTAGGCCTCGCGCACGCCGCGCACGAGCGCGCGGCGGGCGATCTCCGTCCCGGCATGTGCCGCCGCCAATAGGGCGGCGTTGCGGGCGATGGTGGCACGCACGCCGAGGTCCAGCGAGCCTTCGAAGCCGAGGAGCTCCTGGTACTCGCGCTCGGCATTCTGAGCGATGAACGATGGGTCGATGGACCCGGGATGGAGCGGCTTGTTGTAGATCGCGGTGGAGGCGCTGCGCAGCCGAGGCAGCAGCGCGCCGCGCGCCTGCGTCACATCCATCGCCGCGACCTGCTCGTCGATGACCGCCTGCTGATACGCATTGGCCTGCTGCAAGGCAGCCTGCGTCGCGCTCCGAAGGGTCATCGGCGGCGCCGTCTGCGCCCCCAGCGGGACCGCGAAGAGGATGAGAATCAAAAGAAGTCGACGGCTGAACATCGGGCGCCGGAGTTTATCTGAAGGAGGTGAATGGGGAGTAAACGTAGGGTTACCGCGAGCTGACGAGATACCTCGGATCCGAGGGCGCGCGACCTTCCACCGCGACGACGGCCACTCCCGATTCGAGTGCGGCGGGCGTCGAGACGACGAAGCCGATGGCGTCGGGGGTGGTGGCGATGGCTTTGACCATCCCCTCGTGACTGTCGATCACCCGCGGCGCGCTGGAGGCCCGGCCGCGGAAGACGGCGCCAAGCCACCATTGCGAGTAGTCGATGTCAGACATGCGCACGAGACGATCGAGGAAGAGCCGCCCCTCGGGAGTGTCCGAGGGACGGACGAACAGGATGATGCGATGTCCGTTGCTCCACCGGCTGATCTCGCCGAGAAAGATGCGGCGGAGATCGCCTGCCGAAACGTCGCGGACCGGGTTCTTCGCGGAGACGAGAAACGACACGCTCGGATCAGACGGCGCGGCCCCTCTCGTGCTCGACGCGAGTACGAGAAGGAGAATGGCGAAGATCGACGGCCGGCAAGCTCGCATGACCATCAGAATGAAATCGAGGCCTCGACGCGGAACAGACCCTGGTGGTTGGGAGCAGCGAGCTTTTGCGTGCGAAAGTCGCCTTTGACCGCCAGTTTCGGTGTGACGTCCCACCGAATTCCGGACGACCATGCATTCTGATTGTGCACGTCGCTCAGGTACTGCTCGCCCGGAGCGACGTGGAGGTGATCGAGGAGGAAGTAGGGGCGAAACGCTTCCAATCGTCCTCGGGGACGCCACGAGGCCAGCAGATACCAGCCGCGCGTGACGTACTCCACCGGCCCGGAAACCGGTTTCACGATCGGGGTATGGTCCATGCGCGCCCATTCCCCGCGCAGCTCGACGCCTCCGCGCACGAACGAGGAGTAGATCGTGGCATCGAGCTCCTGCATGGTCTGGCCGGGCGCGCGGATTCGTCCCACGTACCCGGCGGCACCGGCTTCGAAGCCGGTCAGTGCGTCGGGAGCCATGCTGATCATGAAGAGCCCTGCCGGCGAGAGTCCGTGCCGGACGAGGGGCTGGATGTCATCGCGCTCGGCGCCGCGTGCCGCGCCGATCCCCACTCCGTACGCGGCGCCCAACTCGCCGGGAACACGACCCGAGGCCCAGGCCCCTGAGAAGTGCAGCGGCCACGCCCCGCCCTGCACTTCGCGATTGGCGATCGAGGGAACGTCGATGGGTGTCTGCAGGAACCGGCTGCGGTGCTCCCGCTCGTTCCATTGGACGATGCCGGTGTGGATCTGACCGATCTCGATACGCAACCGGTCGGAGGGGTCGTATGCGACATAGAGACGCTCGAGGTTGGTCTGGAAACGCGACTTGCGGACGAGATCGGGGTTCTCCGCTTTGCCTGCGTGCTGGACGAGAACCTCACCCAGCACGGACCAATCATTCGTAATTGGCGACGACGCGTAGAGGTCGACCTCGCCTGCTTCGTACTCGACCTTCCCCGCCTCGGCCGGGTGGCTGAGGACGATGTCGGCGAACGCGCCGAGCCGGAAGGCCGGGAAGTGGACTGCCGGCGGCGGGGGCGGCGTGTCGTCGTCAGCGCGGCCGCCCGGCGCGAAAGCCAGACAGCCGATGAGGGCGATGGCCGCGCTGATCCGCGAGTTCATAGTGCCTATTTGACGGTGAACATCGCTCTGGCCAGCAAAGGATCGTTCGCGTAGTAGATCTTTAGGTTCTGCCCCTTGTCGTTCACGGTCAGTGATTGCAGACGCCATACGCCGCGCGCGGCATGGGCGTCGAGACGGATCGTGCCGACGAAGGTGGTCCCTTCCCGCTGCTGGAACGAGAAGAACATCCCGCTGGAACTGCTGCCCGGTCCGACGACCTGGGCGCTCACGCCGCCGATTCCGCAAGCGTCATCGGAGACTTGGGCGGTGACCTCGACGACGGGCTCGTCGCGCCCCATCACCACCTCGGTCTTGTTCAGGGTGACGCTCTGCACCACGGGCGGCGTGTTGTCGCAACTGTCGCTGGCGATGTTGAGGCGGACGGCGGCCACGGCGGGATTCTCGGCGCGCACCGTGGCGAAGTTGTTGGCATTGTCCTGGAGCTGCACCTGTTCGAGTGTCCAGTCGCCGCAGTCGAGGCAGAGAGGCGGGTAGACGTCGCACTGCCAGACATCGTTCGAGCCTTTCTGGCAGCCGACGCCGATGCGCGCCAGTTTCGACGGACTCAGGAAGACGGCCGCGACGAGATGGACGCCGGACTTATCGTCCTGGGCGTCGACGAAGAGGGTGTTGTGCTCGCCGGCACGCATGGCGCGCCGATCCAGCCAGACGTTGCTCAGCGTCGGCGGGGTGGAGTCGGAACCGGAGGAGACAACCTTCAGCGCCGCCGTCGGCGGAAGGCTTCCCTGCGCGTAGCTGAGCGTGACCGAATTCGTAGCCATGTCGCTCATGGTCAGGAAGCTCACCTTCCAGAGCCCTTCTTCTGCTTTTTCCGGGATGTGGATGCGGCTCAGGTACCGCGAGCTGTCGCCGTCGCGCTGCTGCGCGAAACCCTGCACCGCTTTGCCGTTCGGGCTGGTCAGCGTGCCGGAGATACCGCGGATACCGGAGAGGTCGTCGGTGGCGGTGATGATGAGCGTGGTGTCGCCGCCGTCCTGCACCTGCGGCGGGTCGAAGTTGATGGAGAGGAGCTGCGGCGGCGCGGTGTCGGAGTTCGGGTCGACCGGGCCGGTCGTGCCGGTATTCGGTCTGTTGTTGCTGTTCGGCTGAAGAGGCTGCACCGTCGAGGGCGTTGACGCGGACCTCGAACTGAACGCGTTCGCGATCGGCTGGAGGAGCTTGGAGATCATCGACTGCGGCTTTACGGGTGCCTGAGGAGTGGCGGTCTTGGCTTGCGGCTGCACCACCGCCGTCGGCTTGGCCGGTCCCGGCGGCGCGGCGAGTGCGAGCAACTCGCGGAAACGCTGGGCACGCGCGGACCAGGCCGATGACGATGTCTTCGCCGCCGCCGTTGCCCCTGCCGTCCCTGCCGCGGAACCGGTGGTGCCATTGGCTGGCAGGGGCTCATAGCTGGTTCGCGCGCCGACAGAGCCGTGCCCTGTATGCGCGGAGGCCGAACCGGTGGTTGCCGACGCCGATTCGGTCGTGGTCCTCACCGAGTACGCGCGGACGCGCACCACCAGTGCCGTCGCGAATGCAACGGTCAGCAGCGTCAGGAAGATGGATAGAAACGAAATCTTGACTCGTCGGCGCACGGGGAACCTTCAGTTGACAACGCCCGGAACAGCGAGAGTGAAGGGCGCGATTTCCGCCCGGAACGTTTCGCCGCCAGTCAGGCGCATCATGTAACCGCCCTGCATCGATCCCATCGACGTCCGCAACGGGCAGAAACTGGTGTACTCGAAGGCCGCGCCGGGCTCCAGCGACGGCGTCTCCCCCACCACCCCCGCCCCCTGCACCTTCTCCACGTTTCCGTCGGAGTCGGTGATGATCCATTCGCGGCTGATGAGCTGGGCCGCCTCGCTGCCGACGTTCGAGATCACTACGTGGTAGGCGAAGAAGAAGTAGCTCTCCTGCGGATCGCTCCGTTCTTCGACGTACATGCTCTCGACCTGGATGCGGATGCCGCGGGTGGTGGTGTCGGACATGTGTGTGCTCGCGGTCTCGTGTGTTGCGGTCTCGGGGTCTCGGGGTTGCGCGGTCTCGCGGTTGCGGGTCGCTAAGTTGCTAAGTGACTTTATCATTCGCCGCCGGCAAGCTCGACAACTCGGCAACACCGACACCCCGAGACCGCGAGACCGCGAGACCCCGAGACCCCGAGACCGCGCTACCCCGAGACCGCGAGACCCAGCAACTCAGCAACCCTGCAACTCTGCAACCCTGCAACCCTGCAACCGCGAACCATGCTCACCCTCCTTCTAGCCATAGCCATCCAGGGCCCGCCACCGACACCTCTACCGCCACCACCGGCCCCCGAGATCTCCACCATCGTCATCCCCATCCGCACGTCGCTCGCTCCCCTGCTTCCGCAACTGGAGTCGCAGGTGCCGAAGAGCCTTTCGAAGACGGACGCTTATGAACTCGATCCGCAGAAAGAGTTCGGGATGAAGTACCGCGTCGTCCGCGATCCGATCGTGCTCAATGTACTCGGGAGCGGCATTCACGCCATGACGACCGTCCACTACGCGCTGGAGGGCTGCCGCCGGACCGAGAAGCCGTTCGGCGGGGAGATCGTCATGTGGCCGTGCATCTCCTGCGGCTTCGGCGAGCCGATGCGCGACGCCTGGATCTCGCTCACCTCGCGCCTCGAATGGGATACCAACTGGCGTCTCCGGTCGATGACGCGAGCGATGCCAGTGGACTTTTCCTCCAACCGCTGCCAGGTCACTTTCGCCAACATCGACATCACCGACTGGAAGATCGGCCCGATCGTCAACGAACAACTACGTCAGGCAGTGAAGACGATCGACGCCAATACGCCCAGGCTGACGAACATCCGGCCGGCAGCCGCTCAGGTCTGGTCGGCTCTGCAGGCACCGATCGTCATCGCGCCGCGGACGTGGCTGGTGATGGAGCCTGTCGACGTCGCGCTCGGTCCGATCACTGGCTCGGGACTCGTGCTCACGAGCGCGCTGACCCTGCGCGCCCGTACGCGCGTCGTCTTCGGCGAACGGCCGCCTGTGGCGCCAAAGCCGCTGCCGGTGCTCCGCGTCTCCCAGGCCGCCAATGACGGCATCCGCATTCCGTTCGACGTCGAGCTGCCCTACGAGGAGGCCAACCGCCTGATGAAGGAGAACTTCGCCAAGCAGACCTACGAGGGCGTCGCGGTCGATTCCATCCGCCTCGGGCCGGCCGCCGATGGCCGCGTCTCGATCGAGCTGAACGTCAACTACCGCGCCTCGTTCCTGAAGCGCTACAGTGGCCTGGTCTTCCTCGAAGGGACGCCGCTGTTCGACGCTGCCACACGCACGGTCTCGCTCCAGAAACTCGATTACTCGCTCGATCCCCGGCGGAAGAATCCGTTTCTCCGCATCGCCGACCGGATCGCGCACGAGAGGCTGCGTTCGACTCTGACCACTGCCGCGCACTGGTCCGTGGCCCCGCAGATCGACTCGCTCCGCGACGAGATCGCCCGCGCCGTGACGCGACCACTGGCACCGGGCGTGATGATGCGCGGCCGCGTCGATGCCATCGAGCCGGGCTCGCTGTTCCTCGACGCAAACGGGATCATCATCCACGCGCTGGCGACGGGAAGCGCGGAGGTGGAGGTCAGCGCGATGAGGTGACTGACGTCTCAGCGTCAGGACGGTGGACGTTCGGTTCCACGGGAAGCGTGCGGGACGCGCGCGAAGGCGGCTTGGACAAGACAGCCCCGCGCTCGGCGCACATACCCGCTAACTTATGGTGGCGTGCTTCGGGGAATCCTCGATTGCGTGTGCCGCGATAGCGGCTGAAGACGATAGCCAGGGGTGCGAGCGCTTTTTGCGAGCACCCCTGGTCACGATGTCACTGCAGTCGTGCCGCGTCAGCGTCACTGGAAGTCGTCGGACGACTGTGACTCCACTCCAGTGCCGCTCACGCGGCACGCTTTCGAGAGACAACGCAGACCAGGGGTGCTCGCAAAAAGCGCTCGCACCCCTGGCTACCCTCTTCTGCCGCTATCGCGGCGCCTTGCCGTTGGGTTCAAACTAGCGCGTATGTATGCGCTCGGCGCGGGGTTGTGTGCGGGAACCAGAATGTGCGGCCGCGGAGGCGGCCGCCGCAAGGAGCACGAGGTCGTGGATCAGATGCCGAGATCGGAACGGTTGTCGTGGCCACCTACGCGGCCACACATCCTTTGATCCTAAAACCCCGCGCAGAGCGCGGGGCTGCCTTGTCCGGCGCGCCTCCGCGCGCGTGTACCGTGTCGCTTTGCGACGCATGAAACGGGCGGCGAGCCGCCCGTTTCTATTCCGGTATGACGATGCTCGACCACGGCAGCTTGCGGACGGCGATGACTTTCTCGTCAACCGCGTCCTGCGTTGCCGTGGCGCCGAGGACACGCTGAATGTACTGCACCTCGGGTGAGACCAGTGGCCGCTGCATCAGGCGTGCGGCCGCCTTCCGGATGTTGCTCTCCGAGACAGTAACTTTCGGGGCGCGTTTCGGTTTCAACACGTTCGTCATAAAACACAGCTCCTTTTCGTATTACGCCGAGGCGACGGCCTTCGGCGCTTCCTTCTTCGACTTCGCTTCGTTGACGACAACAGCCTGACCGTTCATATCCTTGCCGTTCAGAGCGGTAATCGTCGCGCGCGCTTCGTCATCACTGGCGAATTCGACGAAGGCAAAACCCTTCGACGTTCCGGTGACGCGGTCCTTGACCACTTCCGCCGTGGTGGCGGTGCCGTACGGCTTCACGATCTCGCCGAGCTTCGCGTCGTCGATGTCCTTGGGCAGATTTCCGAAATAGACCTTCATTGGAGGGACTCCCGTTCTTTCGGCCACACACATCGAGCAGCGCGAAAGAATCTCGTTTGCTAAGAAGATTGAGGTTCAGAAGCGCTGACTCAGCTCAGGCGACCTGAAGGATGAGGAAGGTTCCTCAAGAGCCCACACCATACACTCTTTGTGCGAATAAGTCTACTGGCCGCGAATCTCAGCGAAGAACGCCTCGCTCGAAACCGGACGCCCGAGGAAGCGTTCGACGAGATCGCGCGCCGGTTCCTCGCTGCCGCGCGAGAGAATCAGCTCGCGGAAGCGTCGACCTGTGGCCTCGTTCATGACGTCGGGGCCAAAGGCCGAGATCATGTCGAGCGCGATCACCTTCGCCCACATGTATCCGTAGTACCCGGCCGCGTAGCCGCTGGCGATGTGCTCGAACGTGCCCGGGAACGCCGTCCCTTCGACGTAGCGCATCGGGGTGGAGCCTTCCATGGCTTTCCAGAGGGCGAGTGATGCTGAAGCCGTTGTCGGTTGTCGGTTGTTGGCAGGGAATCGGTTGTCGGTCGTCGGTTGTCGGTTGTCGGTTGTCTGGGAACCGCTGCCTGCCTCTTCTCCGACAACTGACAACCGTGAACCGACAACGGATTCTGCCTTTCCCCCGACCCCCTCCCCCGCCAATGCCATATCAAAACTGGCGTAGAGAAGCTGCCGGCCGTAGTCGACTCCGGAGCCGAACTTCTTGGCGGCGCGGATCCGCTGCACGAGCGACTCGTCGATGAGCGGGCAGGTGGCGCAGTGATTGCGCATCAGGGTCAGGCTCTCCATCCGGCTCGCCCATTCCTCGTACATCTGCGACGGCGCCTCCACGAAATCGCGCTCCACGCTGGTGCCGGAGTGCTGGTTGTACTCGGTGCGGGAGAGGACGCCGTGCATGACGTGCCCGAACTCGTGCAGCAAGGTCTCCAGCTCGCTGTGCGTCAGTCCCTGCCGGTCGAAGTTCGTGACCAGAACGCTGATCGGCTGGCGGCCCTCGTTGCGCGAGACGCCGCGCACCGGCCAGGCCGCGGCGTGCTTGTACTTGTCGGCGCGCGGATAGAGGTCGAGATAGATGCCGCCGATGCGCTCGCCCGTGACGGCGTCGTCGACGTCGTAATACATCACGTCGCCGTCCCACACGGGGACGATTGCCGGACTGAAGCGGATGCCGTAGAGCCGTTCGGTGATGTCGAGCATCCAATGCACGGTCGCCAGCGTCGGGAAATACTGGCGCAGCGTTTCCTGATCGACGGCGTAGCGCTTCTCCCGAAGCCGCTCGCGGTAATAGACGACGTCCCATCGCTCGATCGAGGCCTGCTCGACCGGGATGCCGACCAGCTCCGCCTTCATCTCCGCCAGTTGGCGCAAGTCGCTGAGCTCGGCCTCGGTGACGGCATTCTTCACTTCGTCGAGAAAGCGCGCCACCGTCTCCGGGTTCTCAACCATCCGCCGCTTGGTGACGTAGTGCGCGTAGCTCGGGACCCCGTAGAGATCGCCGATCTCTTTCCGCATCGCCACGATCTCGTCGAGGATCTCGAGATTGCGCGGCGTTCCACGGTTCAGGTTGCCGATGTAGTAGCGCTTCCGCGCCTCACCGCTGGCGGCATTGGCCATGAACGGTACGTAGTCGGGATAATCGAATCCGACGACGATGTTCCCCTGCTCATCGCGCGGGACGCGATCGAGGTACGACTGCGGCAAGCCTTCGCACTCTTCCTTGTTGAAGGTAAGGACGGTCTTGTTCTCGCGGATGTTCTTGCTGAACTCCTGAGCCAGCTCCGTGATTCGCTCGGAGATTGCCTTGAAGCGATCGCGCTTTTCGGGCGGGAGGGCCACGCCGCTGTCTTCGAACGCTTCGAGCAGATCTTTCCGCAACTGCGTCTGCGCGTTCGTGCGAGGCACGACGCGGCGCACGCGTTCGAAGAGCTTCTCGTTCTGAAAGAGCTCGGTCATGAACACCGATTCTTCGATGAGTGCCTTGTCGCCGGCATCGCGCACTTCCGCGTCGGAATGGACGCTGTTGAGGAGTGAGATCGGGCCGTACACGTCCTCGATCATCATAGCCATGCGATCCCAGGCATCGAGCACGGTCTCGGGCGTCACCTTCTCCAGAGGCAGCCGCTCGATCTCCGCCAGCCTGCGCCGCGCCTCGGCCAGAGCACGCTCCGCCGCCGCCACAAGCGCGGAGGCATCGTAGATCGGGATGGTCGGTCGGGAGTAGACGGTCGTCGCTTCGGTCATTAAAAGAGCGGGCATTCTAGCTGAGGGAGCAGCATCACCGTGTCACACCCCGCGCCACAAGAATGGGATAGGGATCGATCGCTTCGCCTTTCGACCATGCCTTGCTCGGCGGCAGGAGCGTAATGGCGAAGTGCAGATGCGGCGTGTCCGGCGGCGCGTTGCCGGTCGTGCCGACGTAGCCGATGACGTCGCCCGGCTGCACGCGCATCCCTTCGACGATGTCGCGCGCATAGGCGTCGAGGTGCGCGTAGTAGTAGCATCGCTCCCCGGCCACATCGAACTCGTAAATCGTCAGTCCGCCGTCACGGCTCTCCCGCAGCTTCCGAATCGTCCCATCGACCGCGGCGAGCACAGGCGTTCCCCGAGGAGCGAGGATGTCGATGGCGTGATGCAGATGACCGCTGCGGGTGTTGTCGAAATCGCCGCGCAACGCTTCCCTGGAGACGCCGGCGACAGGGATGACGATGGCATCGATGCTGACCGGCGGCGTCTCCACGCGCGGCGTCACAGCCACCACGCGCCCGGTGATGAGCGTAGCGACGCCGATGGCGGCGAGAAGCAGCCTGATGGTTGTTCGCACTGAGGACCCGCACACATAAAAGCGAGCAGAGCCGCGATAATCCCACCATGCCCGAGTTGCCGGACGTGACTGTGTACGTCGAGGCGATCGCGAAGCGGATCGCCGATCAGCCGCTGCTCAAGCTTCGCCTCGGCAATCCGTTCGTGCTGCGCAGCGTCGATCCGCCGCCGTCGGAGCTTGCCGGCAAGCACGTCACCGCCGTTCGCCGCCTCGGCAAGCGGATCGTCATCGCCCTCGAATCCGATCTCTTCATCGTCATCCACCTGATGATCGCCGGCCGTTTCAAATGGCTGCCTTCCGGGGCGAAACTCCCGGGAAAGATGGGGTTGGCCGCCTTCGACTTTCCCAACGGGACGCTGCTGCTGACGGAGGCCGGCTCGAAGCGGAGGGCATCGATCCACATCGTGCGCGGCGAAGAGGCGGTGCATGCCCACGACCCTGGCGGCATCGAGCCTCTCGACATCTCTCTGCACGATTTCCGCGCTGCGCTCACCCGCGAGCGCCACACGCTCAAGCGGACGCTCACCGATCCGCACGTCTTCAGCGGCATCGGCAACGCCTACTCGGATGAGATCCTCCACCGCGCGCGCCTCTCGCCCGTGCAGATGACGACGAACCTCACCGACGACGAGGTAGCCCGCCTCCATGACGCCATGCGCCGGACGCTGCTCGACTGGACCGAACGCCTCCGCGCCGAGGCCGCCGTGCGCTTCCCGGAGAAAGTCACCGCCTTCCGCCCCGACTTCGCCGTCCACGGCCGCTACGGCAAACCCTGCCCCGACTGCGGCACCCCCGTCCAGCACATCGTCTATTCAGAGAACGAGACGAACTACTGCGCCCGCTGCCAGACCGGAGGGCGTCTCCTCGCCGACCGAGCCCTATCGCGCCTGCTGCACAGCGATTGGCCGAAGTCGATTGACGAGCTGTGAATCGCGGTTGCGGGGTTGCGAGGTCTCGCGGGCAGAGTCGGTCTCGACTTGCGGCACAGGGGATCTCATGCTATATCTCATTCGTATATCTCGGAGGCGCTATGGAAACCGCTAAAGTGTTCTGGTCCGGTCGCTCACAGGCCGTGAGACTGCCGAAACAATTCCGCGTGGAGGCGCGAGAGGTACGTATCAGGAAGCGAGGGAAAGCGATCATCCTCGAACCGGTCCCGGATACTTGGAGCTGGCTCGACGATCTCGTCGGGAAACTTGACGAGGATTTCGTGAAGGCAGTACAGGAACAACCGCAGGCGACCGAGCGGCCCGAGATCGAGAAGCTCTTTGGGTCATGAAGTACCTTCTGGACACAAACGCGGTGATCGCTCTTCTGAACGACACCGGATCGAGGACCGCGCGACGAGCACGCCGGCATAAGTCAGCCGACATCGGTGTCTCCGCGATCGTCGTGCACGAGCTGTACTACGGCGCTTTCAAGAGTCAGCGGACAGCACGAAACGTTGCTCTCGTCGACTCCTTAGAGTTCGAGGTCATAGAGTTCGATCAGGAGGACGCGAAGCAGGCTGGTGAGGTCCGCGCGCTTCTGGCGGCGCGCGGCGCTCCGATCGGTCCCTATGACGTGCTGATTGCCGGTCAAGCCAGAGCACGAAAGTTGACCTTGGTTACTCGCAATACCGCGGAATTTGCACGCGTGCCGGACTTGCGGATCGAAGACTGGGAGAGCGCAGGGGAAAAGAAGGGTTTCGTCACTTAAGAGAAAAACCTTAGCCCTCGATCGCTCTCTTCGGCGGTCCGTACAGCAACGTCAGGAAAGCACGGGACGCTTCGTCCTCGGAGTATTCGGGATGGCGGCGCCGAATTCCGGCAAGGGCTGTTTCCCGCACCGCGTCACTCAGGTCGATGGCGATCTGCACACGGCCCGATGGTCCGAGAGCTCTGTAGAGTTCGATTTGAGCCGCAGCAACCTCGGGCGACGTGTCGGTTATGACCATGCAAGAAACGATACCGCTTAGAGGGTTGGATCACCAACTCACTGGCTGAATACCCCTCGATGCGGGCAGTGCAGCGAAGCATGTGCTTCAGGTAGACACTATCGTCCTTCACAGAGGGATGGCCTCGTCGAGTACACAGTCGCGGAGCAACTCATCCAGCCCACGCTCGGTGATGATCTGAACTCTGCGTCCCAGAAGCTCTTCCAGCTCAGCGACCAGTCCGCCAGGAAACCATGCGCTCGGCTCCGGGCCGACTTCAATCAGCAGGTCGACGTCGCTTTGCGGCCCGGCATCGCCGCGCGCCATCGAGCCGAATACGCGGACCCCAGTCACACCATGCCGGTGGGCCAGCCGGAGTATCTGTTCCCGTTTCGCATGTACGAGTGCAAACATGGTTCTTCACCCAGTGGAAGCCAGTGTACCGCTTGTGCCCAAGCCGCGATTGCTCTCCTGATCGCTGCGATGCCCAGATTCTGGACATCGCAGCGATTGTCGGCATCAACCCTGTCGCCGCAGGTCTCGCAGTCCCAATTCAGCGCCGTGTCGGCTCCATTTGTTCGGTGCTCCGCTTTTGGTTCACCGCTGCGACCTCCGCCCACTCACGGGCCCGCACTGCCAGCTCACCGCAGACGTCGGGCCAGTCGTGAAGCGTCGCAGGATCGAAGTCAGCGCCGTTTGGCCATGTGAGCGTCCCAGCTTCAGGGTCAAGGACGACTGCGTTGAAGGTGGTCAGGTCCTGAAGCGGCCCAAACACGACGCCCTGCAATACGGGTCGGAAGTCAATCCGCTGCTCTGTACCGTCCCCAAACGCGACGTTGAGCGTGTGAGGGCCGACGATGTTGAACCGTGTGACGCGATGGATGGCGTGTTTCATAGCTCACCTGAGCGGATCGATCTTGACGGGAGGCTGGCCGGATTGCAAGAGATCCCAATCCCGCCGCAATTCCTCGCGGTGAATCTCGGCCCAGGCTTCGACCAGGCGCTGTTGCGGCCGAGGCAGGCTACCGCCAAGACACTCGAGCGTATCCAGAGCGAAAACCGCGCCTTGATCCTGGTAGTACGCGTGAACGTGTGGCCGCTGATGCGGAGCACCCGCTTCGACAAACATCCGAATCACGATGCCAAAAAACCGCGACAGCTCCGGCACTGATGAACCTCCGCCTCTGCGATGCGATTGTCGCCCAAAACGCGCCGTTTTCAGGCTGTCAGGGGTATCCGATCACCATATCTCCTTACCGACCGGAGGCCCCCATTCGGTCTCGGCGTGGAGATTGGAGGGCTTGACGCCCGCGAGAAGCTCGTCGAGCGTGTGTGAAAACGCCACCAGAGGCGCAACGACAAGACGTCCCTTTTCGACGGAAAGCTCAACCTCTCCGTCCTGCTGAAGGCCGGCCTCCAGTGCGATTGCCTTGGGAATCGGCAGAGCCAGACTGTTTCCGCACTTCTGAACCCGGGCTCGCATGCTGGAACCTCCGTAGCTACACCGAGTCTGGCGCTCGGGGTCGGACTCCGTCAAGACTGCGGTCGCGCGGTCGCGCGGCTGTGGCGATCACTAGACCTCGCAACCCCGCAACCCCGCAACCCCGCGACCCCCTTCTAACTTTTCCCACACGCGCACGTCTATCCCCTTAGACCGATGCACGCCACCCCCCTCAACATAGACTCGACAAGGGACTTGCCCGGAACCGTGCCGAACCTGACGATCATGCCGCAGCCGCGCGGGAGCGAAGACGACCTTCGCCTGGCGCGGGCTTGCGCTGACGGCGACTCCGAGGTCTTCGCATCGATCTATGACCGGCACGGCGAGCGGATGAAGTCGATCGCCTATCACCAGCTCGGCAATGTCGCGGATGCCGAGGATGCCGTGCAGGAGACATTCATCAAGGTACACCGGGCCGCGGCGAGCTACAACGCCGAGGCCGCCTTCACCACGTGGCTGTACCGCATCCTCATCAACACCTGCTACGACATGCTGCGAAAACGCACACGCAGGATCCGTGAGACGCCGATCGACGACCTGATCCACGCCGGCCACGCGGCGAACGCGGTCGACGACGTCAAGCGGATGGCCCTGCGAACGCTGCTGAACGAATTGCCCGAGCAGCGCCGCACCGTCTTCGCCCTCTTCGAGATCGAGGGCCTCAGCCACGCCGAGATCGCCGGGATCCTCGACATCAGCGAAGGGAACTCGAAGTGGATTCTCTTCTCGACGAAGAAACAGCTCCAGGAGCAGTGGAAAAAAACATGACCATCAACTGCAATCAACTCGACGACCTCCTTCTCGAAGGTGACCGCGTCTCGCTCGAGCTCGCCGCGCGGCATGCGCAGACCTGCGAGGCCTGCATGCAGCAGCTGGCCGGCTGGAACGAGGTCTCCTCCACGGCGCGCGAGCTTCACGCGACCTGGAACAACGACATGCTGTGGCCGCGTATCGAGAGGGCCATCCGCGACGAGCGGCGCGGCACGCGGACGCGCGTGTGGCAGATCGCCGCGGCCATCTTTCTCCTCGCCGCCCTGGGCGTGACCGCATGGATCGCCCAGCGGCGCGTACACGCCTCGGCCTTCGACGAGGCCATCCTCAGAGCCTCCGCGGTCGACGAGGTCGAGCGCGCGGAAAAGGCACACATCGCCGCCATCAACCACCTCGAATCACTCACCGCCACGAAGCTCGATCAGCCGTCGACACCTCTGCTGGTCAGCTACAAGGAAAAACTGATGATGCTCGACGAGGCCATCGCCGAGTGTCAGGGCGCCATCAACAGGAACAGACAGAACGCATACCTCCGCACGCAACTGCTGACGATGTACTCGGAAAAACAGCGGACGCTGCAGGACGTATTGCGGGAGGACAACGACCATGCTTCGAATCGATAAGTGGATCATCACCGCGCTGCTGCTCGTGGCCGCGCCCGCGTTTTGCGAGGATCGTTTTGAACGCACGTTCAGCAGAACGCAGACGTATCAGGGCGGCCGCATCTCCATCGAACATTCCATGGGCGCCGTCTCCGTGCGCCCCGGCACCGGCGATGAAGTCAAGGTTCACGCGCTGATCCGCTCCTCGGACGCCGAGATCGGAAAGGCCATCACCATCTCCGTTTCGACTTCGTCCGCCAACGGCATTGCCATCAGGACCGAATATCCCGAGATGCACTTCCAGGGGCACTCGCTCTCCTATTCCGTCGACATCGACGTGACCATGCCGGCCACCGCGCCGCTCATCGTTCACAACCGCTTCGGCAGCGTCGACGTCGCCGGCCTTCACGCCGGAGCGGAGATCGTGAACGCGCAAGGCGCGGTCGCGCTGCGCGACATCCGCGGCACACAGCGGGTGGAGAGCTCGTTCGGCTCGATTCTCGTCGAGCGGAGCGCCGGTGATACCTCGGTGCAGAACGCCAACGGATCGGTTCGCGTCGTCAATGTCGACGGCGTGCTCAGCGTGACCAACCGCTTCGGCTCCGTATCCGTGAACGACGCGCATAACCTCACCATCCGCAACGCCAACGGAGCGGTGGAGGTGCTCCGCGTGACCGGCAACGCCACCATTGTCAACTCATTCGATAACGTGAAGATCGCCAACGTCTCCGGCGACCTCGATCTGAACAATGCGAACGGCCGCGTCGACGTACACGACATCAAGGGCCGCGCCACGATCAGGAACTCTTTCGGCGACACGGAAGTCGTCAACATCGGCCGCGATCTCACGGTGACCGCCAGCAACGGGAGCGTCGAAGGATCGCACTTCGGCGGCGGCGCCACGATCACAGGCAGCTTCGACACGATCTCCGTACACGACATCAACGGAGCAACGCAGATCAAGAACTCGAACGGGAACGTGACGGCGGCGGACATCCGCGGCAACCTGAACATCGACACGCGGTTCGGCCTGGCCCGCGCGGAGCTGATCAAGGGCAGCCTCGACGTCGACAACGCCAACGGCGGCGTCACCGCCACGGACGTCTCCGGCGGCGTGCGCGTCCACACGACCTTTGCGCCTGTGCTGCTGAAAACGATCGCCGGCCGCGTCACGGTCGAGAATGCCAGCGGCTTGATCTCCGTCTCCGATCTTCGCGGCGCGTGCGCCGACATCAACCTGAAGACGAGCTTCGCCTCGATCAAGGTGGATGTGCCGCGGAACAATGGCTACTACGTCGATGCCCGCACCAGTTTCGGCTCGATCACGACGGCCATCCCGTTCATTTTGACGTCGAGGACGGAGAACGCGCTCATCGGCAGGATCGGCAACGGAACCTGCCGCATGCTGCTCCAGACGACGAACGGCGGCATCGAGCTGGAGTGAGCCGGCACGGCCGGCAGCGTTAGTAGACTGGAAAACGGAAAGCGCCGCTGCGAGCAGCGGCGCTTTCGACATCATCAAACGATCTGAGGATCAGTCGAGCTTGATCGACTTTTTCGTCTTGGCGCGCCGGGCGTCGTCCTTGGCTTTGTACTCGTCCATGCAGGAGTCCTTGTCGACCATGGCGCAGCCGAGGTAGTCGGAGATCTCCATGATGACGGCGCGGATGGCCTTGCCGGTGGGGGTCTTCTCGTAGTTGGAAAGATGGCCGCCGAAACCGCCGCGGTAGACGCTCACGCCCATGCCGCCGCCCGTGGAGCGGGCTTCGACGGTGCGCGTGAACTCGATCTCGCCACTCGTCGTATCGATGACGCGGAGGTCGACGGCGATATAGGCCTCTTCCTGCTTGCCGCCGACGCCGATGCCGTGGAAGCTGATGCCGCCGCCCGTGTCGCGCGTCTTGTTATCGAAAGCGCTGACGGTGGCGACGACGACGTACTGCGCGCCGGTCATCTGCCCGAGCTTGGCGCCGGTCGACTTCTTGACGCGGCCTGACGCCGCCAGATCCTGCTCGTCGAGGACGGCGCCGAGCTTGTGACGCTCGACGAGTTTGAACTTCTCCGTGCCGGCGAGCTCGTTGGTCAGCATCCCGGCCAGATCACTGCCAACGTCGGACGACCACCAGCCGGCCGAGGTGTCATTTCGGAATTCCGCCACCGCCAGGACCGGCTTCGCGGCGAACGCCGAGGAGATGAACAACGTGAGTGAAGCGATTACAAACAGTACTTTGCGCATCATTTTCCCCTTTGTTTGTGCATTGAGAACTTTACCGCAATTTGGATCGAAGGGCCGTGACGCCGCTCACGGAGTCGGAGCGCTGGCGTCCTCGCTGGCTGGCTCGGTAGAACCTGGCGGTTGCTGGGTTGCTGGGTTGCTGGGTTGCTGGGGTTGCTGGGTCTCGCGGTCTAGTGGTCTCGCGGTCTCGTGGTTTCGCGTCTCGTGGTCTCGTGGTCTCGCGGTCTCGTGGTCTCGTAGTCTCGTAGTCTGAATGCACAAAATGACAATCCACGATCCTGAAAAGGCGGCAATTGGCAATGGCACCCAGCAACCGCGAGACCCCGCGACCCCGAGACCCAGCAACCTAGCAACCCCAGCTCGCCGAGACGGCGCGCGCTCCGGCGCACGCAAAACGGGCCGCCAAACCGCGGCGGCCCGTCCAACTCAATCGATGCGAATCGCGATCAGTACCGGCCGCGATCATCCTCGAGGCGGAGGCCTTCGAAGACGCCGCTGCGCGTCCAGTCGCCGGAGATCTCGGCGTAGTCGCCGGGTCTCAGCTCTTCCATGCGCCGGTCGCGGATGATCGCCGTCACGAACGCGCCGGAAGCGTCGTCGCGCACCACCAGCGTGCCGCGGCGGTAGTCGACCGACTCGACGATCCCGCGCAGAAGCCCGGAGCTGTATGACGGGCTGTATACCGGTGCGCCGACATACGCGCCGTCGTAGCCATAGTAGTCATAGGCCTCGAGGTACCCGCGAGGATCGTAGTAACCGCCGAAATTCAGCGCCAAGCCGATGCGCAAGCGAGGGAAGAGCCCGATACGCGCTTCCGGAATGAAGATGGGGAAACGTCCCCCGTCGACCCACACGCGGAAGCCGCCGTTCTCGTGCTCAAAGCGGTTGATGCGCCCGCCGAACTGCATGCTGCGGCGGCCGCGGTCATCGAACGCCGCCCGTTCATTGCGAACACCGACGCTCTGGAAGCGGTTGCTCTCGAAGCGGTTGCTCTGGAAGCGGTCGCCGCTCTGGAACCGGTTGCTCTCGAAGCGGTCGTTGCCGCGGCTGCGGTACGTGTCCGCCTGCACCCGGCTTTCGTTGCCGCGCGTGTAGCCTCGGTCGTACGACTGCGGCGTGCTGGCGCGGACGTCGCGCCGTTCATACGTCTGGTTGCTGGTCCGGGACTGGTTGTACGTCCGAGACTGGTTGCTGCTGCCCCGATCGTGCGAGCCCCGGTTGCTGTCGCGGCTCTGGCCGCGGTCCGAATGCTGGGAACGATCGCGCTCCGTCGCATCGCGGTGACGGGTGTCCGCAAAAGCGGACGTTCCAACCAGTGTCGCGATCGCCACCGCTCCTGCCACCGTTGCTGCTAACTTCTTTGCCCTGTTCATGTTGTCTCCTTTGAGCCGTTCACTGCCACCTACACATATCGCAATCGGTCTGCCAGGTTCATAATCTCGAGGCCATGAACGAGAATCTTACTCCCCTGCCGCTGCCCGAATGGCAACCAACCTGCGACACGCTGCACATGTGGACGCAGGTGGTCGGCAAGGTCCGCCTGGCGCTGGCCCCTCTGGTGAACCACTGGTGGGAGACGGCGCTCTACGTCAGCCCGCGCGGCCTGACCACTTCCGGCATTCCCTATCGTGACCGTCTCTTCGACTGCGAGTTCGATTTCATCGATCACCAGCTCCTGATCCGCGTCAGCGACGGCCGCCTCGGGCGGGTGCCGCTCGCCCCGCGCTCGGTGGCCGACTTCTACGCCGAGACGATGGCCCGCCTTCGCGAGTGCGGCATCGACGTGAAGATCCGGCCCGTCCCCTCGGAGGTCGACAATCCCATTCCGTTCGCCGACGACCACGAGCACGACTCGTACGACCGGGAGGCCGTGGAGCGCTTCCGGCGCATCCTGATCTTCTCCGACCGCGTGCTGAACCGCTTCCGGGCCTCGTTCATCGGCAAGTGCAGTCCGGTCCATTTCTTCTGGGGAAGCTTCGACATGGCCGTGACCCGTTTCTCCGGCCGCCGCGCCCCGGACAATCCAAAGGCCGACGCGATGACGCGCGAAGCCTACTCACACGAGGTCAGCAGTTGCGGATGGTGGCCGGGCGGCGGCGCTTTCCCCGACCCCGCGTACTACTCGTACGCAGCGCCACAACCGGCCGGCTTCAAGGATGCCCGCGTCGAGCCGGCGGAAGCCTTCTACAGCGACACCTCCTCGTTCTTCGTCCTCCCCTACGACACGGTGCGCCAATCGCCCGACCCGGAGGACGTCCTCCTGCGTTTCTGCCAGTCCACGTACGTCGCCGCCGCCGACACGGGCGGGTGGGATCGGGCGGCGCTGGAGAGGGCGGAGGGATAGGTCAATGGCGGACGGAATGGCGACGTTGCGGGTCGAGGTCGTAGTGTGCCTGCAGGATGTCGGCCGGGAATGCATTCGCGTTGGCCGGGAAGACCTCGATGTACTGCGACCGGAGGACGTTGCTCTGGCCAAGCGGATAGATGCCGGTCTGCAGTAGCGCGAGGTACGTGGCGACTGTACACGGCGTCGGGTTCGTGACCGGCTCGGAACAAGCCGCTCCCTGCCCCGTCGATCCGAAGTAGTTGTTGGTCTGGAACGCGGCCATCGTTCCCAACGTCTGCGCGGCCTGGGTAACGGTGGACGATGCCTGCTCACCAGGCATCAGAAAGTTGAACTGAACGACCAGATGTCCCGGCCACTTCTGGCTGGCCAGCGACAGCAGCGGCTGATTGGCATCGGGAGGAGTTCCTTTGATGATCGATCCATCCTCGGCGACCGCCGGGAAGGCATTCTGGGGAATGATGGCCACGCTGAAGGTCTTGTCGGGAAAACTCTTCTTGAAGGAGCCGGTGATCTGATCCCACCCCTGGAGCAGGAGAGACGGTCGATATCCTGCCTGCCGCCAGATCGAGACCGCGTCGCTGACGCACGCCAGGCCGGTGCTCTGGGGTGTCTCCGCCGGCAGTCGCAGCTCGTCGGTCGTGCGGTTGATTCCGGTGAGGCGCAGGAGCGTCACGTCGCCGTAGGTGCCGGCGGCTTTGAGATGGGCGGCCACCGCGGCCAGGAGCGAATCCCATTGCGCCAGAAACGCCGGATCCCAGGGAGGGGCGACTGTCTCCGAATCGCAGACTCCGGTCGCACCGGAGTGAGGGGAGATGGTGAAATTCAACGGAACGGCACCAGCTCCGGCGGGCACCGGCTGGAACAACCATGACGGAGTATCGATCCCGGCTGTGATCGTCAGGTTGACCTTCTTCCCTGACGTAACCGCCTGGTTCATCCACTGATCGAGGGTGGCCCACTGATACTGCCCCATCGACGGCTCGAGGGCGCTCCAACTGATGACCAGCACGATTCCGTCGACCCCGAGGACGCCGAGGGACGACGTCACCACGTTGGTGTAGCCCTTCGAGATCTGCGACACGTCGCCGCTGTAGACGTAGATGCCGCGAATGTCCGGGGATGCGCTCTGCGCGCGAAGGAGCGGGGAGATGAGGATGATCAGCGACAGGAGCGAGGCTCTGTGGAAACGCTTGCCGAAGTGAATGGCCATGTGTGGTCGTCCATCAACGCGTTACGGGCGTTCGCGTTCGTCGGGCGAGAAGATCGCGCGGACGACGGTGGATGTCAAGGTGCGCGACGGCGCAACCTGCGTTCTTGACCGCGCGAGCAGTGCCGGACTGCTCGTGATCTGTGTTCGTCTGATCGCGCGCAACATTTCACTGCTCGCGAGCAGTGCCGGACTGCTCGTGACCTGTGATCGTCTGCTCGCGCGCTGCATTTGACTACGCACGAGCAGTGCCGGACTGCTCGCGACCTGCGATCGTCTGCTCGCGCGCTGCATTTGACTGCTCGTGAGCAGTGCCGGACAGCTCGTGCGCTGTGGGTTGACTGCTCACGTGCTGTGTTTAACTGCACGCGCGGTGCGTTTAGGCACCTTGTGAGCTGTCTTTGACTGCTTGCGCGTCAACGTTTGACCCATGCGAGCTTCGTTTTGGATCGTGCGCGGGTCATTGTTTGACCCACGTGAGCCAGTTCGATCCTCGCGCGCAAGCGCGGACGTCGCGCGTCCTCCGCGTGCGGCCTTTTGATGACGCCGTTTCAAGCCGGGCGTCCGCACCGCTTCCAGCCGCAGCTCGATCGCGTTGCGCGCGCGGTCGAAGGCCCTGGCGTCGTGCTGGAGATTGAACGAGTAGTTTGCGCCGAAGAAGAAAGCATTGAGCTCGAACGCGAGCTGGGCCGGATCGAGCTTCGGATCGACGTGGCCTTCGTCCTTGGCCATGCGGATGGCCCGCTCCAGCGCCGCCATCCAGTCCGACATCTGCGCCGCCACGGCATCGCGGACGACGCCGGGGCGGCCGTCGAATTCGAACGAGGCCGCGGCGAAGAAGCATCCGCCGGGAAAAACGCTGTGTTTCACGTAGGAAAGCCAGGACTGGCAGAGCGCCACCAGCCGCGGGTAGCCCCGAGGCTTCTTCAGCGCCGGGCGGACGACCACGTCGATGAAGCGGAGGCTGGCCGCTTCGATGGCGGCAAGCTGCAGCTCCTCTTTCGAGCCGAAGTGCGCGAAGAGACCGCTCTTGGACATCTTCAGCTCGTCGGCCAGCCTGCCGATGGTCAGGCCCTCCAGCCCCTCCACCGAGGCCACGTCGACGGCGCGGTCGAGAATGCTCTGCCGGGTTCGGTCGCCCTTCATGAGTATGCGGGAAGGTTCTTCAGGAGCCCATGATGCACCGAACGGAAGAGATCCGACCACGGAGCGGGGCGATAGGTGTCGCGATCGACCTTGACGATGGTGCGCTCGCCGCGTGCGAACGGCGTTTCGCCGTCCTCGCTGGAGCAGAGGAAGCCGTAAACGCAACTCGTCGTCCCGAGGTGCTCGACCCACAGGTCGATGCGCATCTGGCACGGACCGAGCACGGGGTTGAGGAATTCGATGTGCAGCTCGCGCACGACGTGGAACTGATCGGGGTTGGCGTCGGGGTCCAGCTCGAATCGCCCGCCGTTCGCCGCGTACCACCTGGACACCGCCCGTTCCACGTGCGCCGCGAACCGGGCGTTGTGCAACATCATCATCGGATCGAGCTCGTCGAAGTGGACGGGAGAGAGGTAGGTGAAGCAGGGGTTGAAGAGAGCGTCAGGCATGGGCATCCTCCTTGGTGTGGAGAATAGCACGAACGTTCGTTTTTGTGGATGGGGTCGCGGGGTCTCGCGGTCTCGCGGTCTCGGGGTCGCGAGGTGGACGGGCGACGCAGTGCTCGCAAGGCTGATGTCGCGCGATTGCACGGTAGCGAGGTGTCGGGGTGTGAGGGGCCGCGAGACCTCGCAACCGCGTGACCCCGCGACCGCGATATCCGCGCCGGCCTCACGAGAGACGATGAGCCGCAGGGTCACTTCGGATCGAACAGCTCTGCTTTGATGTCGGCCCACGGCCGCGCGGTTGATGGATCGGCGTAGTACGCCGCCAGCCGCCGGTCGAGATCCTCGCGCAGGTCGTCTTGAATAGGCACCGCCTCGGGAACCTCAACGAGGCTATCCCAGATCGCTTCAACGAGTTGCAAGCGCTCGGACGGCGGCAGTGCCAACAACTGAGAGAGGTCGTTCATGGCGCGTGATTTTAGCAGACGCGCAAGGACCGAGGGCCTGGACCCGGCCTCGCCTTTAGGCCCCTCAGCTGGCCTGGCTGCTTGCCCCGCCGGCGCGACCTACTGTTCCGGAAGCACCTTACCGCTCCACCGATCTCGCGGGGCCCAGTATGGACACATGGGACACACCTCACCCTCGGGATAGTCTTTTCCCTCTTCGTGAGGACAGCCGATGATGCCCGGGCTCATGCCAACCGACTTGACGCCGTGTTCCCCGATGAAGGCGATGATCTCTTCGTTCACCTTCGGATCACGCCGAAGGTCGGAGGTATCCGAGAACCATCTGCGGAGCTCTGTGACTTCGCCGCTCTCGGTGGGGACGATCCCGACGACCACTTTCGACGCACGCGAGGCATCGGGTCCGTAGAACGCCACCGTGGCCATGGGATATCCACGCTGGCCGCGTCTGGCCTTCTTCTCCAGTTTCGTCGGTTCACGTTTGATCTTCATCTATCAACGTCTCATGCTCATCGATCGCAACCGTCCGGCGTTACGCGCGTCTTTGCCTTTATTGTAGGCGCTCGACGTAGTTGATCGGAGCGTGGTCGGCGAGCGGCTTTGGCGGATGATGAATCAGATCGAAATCGCTAGTCGACGGCGCGGTCAATTGGTGAAGTTCGCCTACGTGTCGGTAACCGAGAGCCTCCGGCGGGAGCTTGGTTACCAGATCCGAGTCGTCGACGACTCGATAGATCGGCATGTCCTTCAGGCTCAGGCAAAATGCCTCGTTTCCCACCCGCGGCGAGCCGAATGTATAGACGGCGGTCGGCCGGCGCCGGCTTGCCGCCAGTGTGGCCAGACCAGCGCCGAGACTATGACCTGTGAAAAAGACCGGAGAGGTAATCTTCTCCAGTCCGGATACAACCTCTTTCCAGACGGAGTCGAGAGCCTTGACGAAACCCTCATGGACTTCGGCGTCTCCGTCTCCCACCGGCTCCTGAATAGCATCCGCATCGATTTGATAGTCCTTCGTTTTTTGCTCCGTGCCCCTGAACACGAGCGCGGCGAAGAACGGTGCTCGAGTCGATTCGACCAGGAACCCCTGGGTTCCCGTTTCTTCCGAGTTGATGGGGAACACCTGTCGAAGGCCGGCCTGCGCAAGGAAGGTGCTGCGGAGAGGAGTGAGAGGGTCCTTATCCTCATCAACATCGTGACGATAAACGAGCCTGGAGAGCTCCGCGAGCCACCATGCGTTTGCGGCGGAGTAGCCATTCGCCGCTGGATCGAACGCCGGTAGCGGGTTGCGATCAAAGAAACTGCTGGCGTCACCAGGACGGAGAAGATCGGACCAAGTCGTGACAGTTCGCATGGGAGACCCCCATGATAGGAGTGCCGCAGGCTGGGATTTCCCTACCTCTGCGCGCCGCACCGCCCTATCCAGTCTCCGATACCGCATCGTCGAGCTCTTGCTCGAGATAGTGCGCAGCCCGGTCACCACCTCGGCGATATCCACGCTGGTCTCAAGCGAACGGCGAACATGAAAACGACTATTCAATCGGGTAGCCATTTCTCCTGCTAATCGCCGATCTTCTGATGATCCAATTTGATATGGATGTGGTTGTCATGTGTGTGGTTGAATGTCACCTTAGGCTGGCCGGCGGGGTCCGGCGGAAGGTCCCAAGACCCGAGCGCCAAGTCGATCAGCACGTTCCCTTGCTTGCAGTCCTGATGGAGGGCTCGTTCATTCAGTTGGAGCGTGTCCCGAACCTGACCGCATCTCGTCAACTGTTCCATCCATCCATCCGGCAACGCACCGCTCTTTGCGCCGCGTCCGGAAAACACGTGGTTTACTTTAGGGTCCGATGCGAGCTGAGCCAGCTTTTCGCGAAGAGTCGTGAAGAACACCACAAGGGTATCTTTCGACCCTCCGCTGAGTGCCTTCAATGCCTCGCTTGCCAGCAGTCCGTAATTAGCAGCTGCGCTCGCGCCCGGTTTCGTCAACCGCGTGAAATGATAAACGTCCAGGTCTGTTCCCTCCTTATGTTCTCTATGACCAATATTTCGGCCATGCTCACCCGATATGTCGTTGACCGAAGTAGCCGAAAGCAGCGTAACGTTGGCCTCGATCCACGCGTACGCTCCCTTGCTGCACCAGTCGTCGCCGCCAAGCTCGCGGCACGAGTACCTCGGTATCCCAAGGCGATCGCCCGGCCACCTCCAAAGCGGCCGGAACACAGGAGAGTCCTTGGGCTTCGGCTGCACGGGCCCGGAAGTCGTTAGCGTGACCCTGTAGAAGATGTGGCCCGTCGGGGGTGGGCTCGCGGCCACGTTTGACAGGCTTCCATTTGGACTAAACGTTACAGGGACTAAAATGCGCTTCGAATCAACCTTCTTCGAGAGTCCGCCGATCGGTTCCTCAATCACTTTGGAGAGCAGAATGTCGCCGCCGTCGTGATCATACAGATCGACTTGAATCGCCGTGACAGTCGTGTCATCCGGCTCGACGGTCACAACGAGATATCGTGGGAACACGTTCGCGGATCCCTGCTCTGGGACACTGTAGAACGCCGATCCTGCCTCCGGAGGCTGAGTGTTGCCCGGACGATCGCAGCCACCAGACACCGGATGAGCCGCCTGATCCTGCAAAGCGCTGACGATCGTCACCGGCGCGTCGGCAGTGAGAGACGCGCATACCGTCGTTGGATAGAGGCCGTCGCCTATGTTCGTCGACGAAACGATAACCGATAGCAGGGCGGAGCTCGTTCGCGTTAGTGCCTCAACATCGACGGCGACCAACTGGTCGCCTGTGCTGCCGTCAGCTTGCCATACCGGACCGTCAGACAACTGCGAGTTGACCTGCCAATGGATAGGCGGAGACAACAACGGCTGCCCGTTAGGTCCTAACACCCGAATCTCCCAAACGTCATCGAATTGATTGGTGGGGCTGACGTAAACGGGGTACTCTTCAGTCGAAACGGTATATCGAAGCCACACCATGGTGGTACCTAATGGAACCACCATATGCAGGGTCTGCTTCATCTCAACGCCCTCCGCTCCGCCGGAAACAGTCACAGCGCACGGTACCGAGGATGAGGACGGCGCACGATGCTGCACTTGTGCGCCGCGCGGTGCGACAATCGGCGGACCTCCCTGCATGGCCCCCGTCGACGCGCCGTTCACAATGTCGTCAACGCTCAAAAGGTCTACATCCACAGATCGGTCGGCATCAAGGACAACCAGCGCGTTCGTACTGTAGTAGGTCCCCGAGTCGAGCACCTGGGTAGAGATGGCAACGGTGCCCGGTGGGAGCAGTTTAGACTCGAAGTGTCCATCCGCCGCAGTCACAACGCTCTCTTCGATGTTCGTGTTCAGAACCTCGAGCAGGATTGCTCTACCAGCGACAGAGAGTGTCGGTTTCGACTTTGGCGGCTCAAGGTGTCCGGAGAGACGGAACCATCCTACGTTGAAGGTTACGTCTGCGGCGTACGTGTTGAAATCTTGTCCAATGATGGTCGCGCTGATTTTCACCGGTCCGTGCGTCGAGTTCGCCAGGCTTTTTAATTCCGTGAGCGAGGTCACCAGAATGTCATTCGAAGGGCTCACCGTGAAATCCGAGGTGTCGGCGATGCTCGAGTCTTCGAAGTCCACTGTTCCTGGGCCGATCTCCACTTCATCGAGGCTAGCAATCGCAATTGGACTACCTGAGTCGGAGATCAAGCGCAAGGTCAGATGATCGAAATCCGATGGCAGCAGATTGTCGATGATTTCGTCACTCTGCAGCTGCGCGGTGGCTGTAACCTCCGCGTCCTGAAGGTATACATCGACGGTGGCCGACGCTCCCGGAGCTATCGTCGCGCTGGCTTCGCCAAGCGCAAGCGAGGGTAAGATTGCCCGCACATCATTCGCTCCCGCCGGCACCTGAACGGTAAGCGTTCCATCGGCTGAAGTGTCACCAACGTGATTGCCGTTCACTAGGACGGCGACCCCACCTGCAGCCGGGACATCAACATCAATAAATACGCGGACCTGCAATTGTACACTCGATACAGGTGGCTGCATGGCCCGGTGCCGCACAGCCACGGACACCCCCTGCTCAACAACGAATGTTTGGCCGGCGATGATTATCGAGCCGCTGCGCGCCTGAGATGACGCGTTCGGCTGCACCGAGTAATTTAGCGTAAATGGACCTGAGCCTGACCCGCTAAAACCTGATGTGACGCTGATCCACGATGCGTTGCTGGAAGAGGTCCACTTGCCGTTGCAACCGATGGGTATTCCCGCAACCGTTACGCCACCGCTTGCTCCTGAGCCCGACACGGACACACTTTGAGGCGAGATCGAGTAACCTGCACATCCTTGCACTGCGGCGAATATCCAAGCGGCCCCCGTGCTGCTGTTGTCGAAGTATCCTCCGACGATGGCCGTGTTGCCATCCCCCGAAAGAGATACCGAGGCGCCTTGACCCGCGCTCCCTACGGCGCCCGAGCCGACCAGCTTGCTGGGTTGCTGAGTCCAGACTCCTCCGCTTCTCGTCCAGACCCACGTGGCCCCGGCGGAATTGTTGTCCTGGCCCCCTCCGACTATTGCCGTGTTGCCGTCGGTGGAGAGGGAGACGAACGAGCCTTGTTGAGCCGTCCCCATGGCTCCGGAACCAACGAGCTTCGTGGACTGCTGAGTCCAGACTCCTCCGCTCCTCGTCCAAGCCCAAGCGGCCCCGGCGCCACCGTTGTCATTGTCCCCTCCGATAATGGCGGTGTTGCCGTCCCCGGAGAGGGAGACGGAAAAGCCTTGTCGAGCGAACGCCGTGGCGTCTGAGCCGACCAGCTTGGGCCCCTGTTGGGTCCAGGCTCCTCCACTTCTCGTCCAGACCCACACGGCCCCAGCGTCATTGTTGTCCTGGTACCCGCCGACGATGGCTGTGTTGCCATCGGCGGAGAGTGCTACGGAATAGCCTTGTTCAGCGTTCCCCGCGGCGCCCGAGCCAAACAGCTTACCTCCCTGCTGAGTCCAGATTCCTCCGCTTCTTGTCCAGACCCACGCGGCCCCGGAGTTACTGTCGTCGCCAAACCCTCCGACAATGGCCGTGTTGCCGTCTCCGGAGAGCGCCACCGAAATGCCTTGACGAGCATGCAAAATGGCGCCCGCGCCAACCAGCTTGTTCCCCTGCTGGGTCCAGATTCCCCCGCTCCTCGTCCACACCCACGCGGCCCCAAAGTTCCCGTTGTCAGAGGCACCGCCGACGATGGCCGTGTTGCCATCCGCAGAGAGGGACACGGAAGAGCCTTGAGAGGCGTTAATGGCGCCGGAGCCGACCAGCTTGAGTCCCTGCTGGGTCCAGACCCCTCCGCTCCTCGTCCAGATCCACGCGGCCCCAGCGTTACCGTTGTCGTTGGGCCCTCCGACGATGGCCGTGTTGCCGTCCGAGGAGAGGGACACGGAAGAGCCTTGAGAGGCGTTCCCGCCGGCGCCCGTCCCGACCAACTTCGGCCCCTGCTGCGAGAACTGCGCGAGCGCTGGATTGGAGGAAAGCAGCGTGGCGCAAACGAGGACGCTGAGCGCGATGTGACGGCGCATTCTCATGGGAACCCTCCAGAGGATGCGTCATTCTACGCGCTTAAAGCGGGTTGTCCCTAATTAATTCTGCGAACCTCTAAATGTGGAACGTAGAGCAGTCGGACTGGAGAGTCCGACCTACGTTAGGCCGCGGCGGTCAACAACCTCAATGCGCCGCCACCGCCCTATCCAGCCTTCGGTACCGCACCGTCTCCGGAAGGCAGCTCTTGTGCTCGATGTGGTGCAGGTATTCGGCGCGGAACTTCTTCACCGAGGAGATGACGGGGCCGATGGCGGCGTCGCCGAGGGCGCAGAGGGACTTGCCGCCGATGTTGTCGGACATGTCCAGGAGCAGGTCGGCGTCCTGCTTGCGGCCTTCGCCGCGCTCGATGCGGTCGAGGACCGACTCGAGCCAGTTCGTCCCTTCGCGGCAGGGGGTGCACTGGCCGCACGACTCGTGGGCAAAGAACTTGGAGAGGCGCCAGACGGCGTCGACGATGCAGACGGAATCGTCGAGAACGATGATGCCGGCAGAGCCGAGCATGGAGCCGGCTTTCTGAATGGCGTCGAAGTTGAGGGGGAGATCGATCTCGTCCGGCGTGAACATTGGCGCCGAAGCGCCGCCGGGGATGACTGCCTTCAGCTTGCGGTCGCCGAGAATGCCGCCGCAGTGGTCGTAGATGAGCTCTTTGAGGTTGACGCCCATCGGGAACTCATAGACGCCGGGCTTCCTGACGCTGCCGGAGACGCAATAGAGTTTCGGGCCGGTGTTCTTCGGGGTGCCGAATGATTTGAACCATTCCGCGCCGTTGTTGATGATGAGCGGCACGCAGGCGAGTGTCTCGACGTTATTGACGACCGTCGGCCCGCCGAAGACGCCGATGATGGCGGGAAAGGGCGGCTTGACCCGCGGCTGTCCGCGGTGGCCTTCCACCGATTCGATGAGGCCCGTCTCTTCGCCGCAGATGTACGCGCCGGCCCCTCGGGCGACCGTAATGTCGAAGTCGAAGCCGCTGCCGAGAATGTTCTTGCCGAGGTAGCCCTTCGCGCGGGCCTCGTCGAGAGCCTTCTCCAGGACCATCGCTCCGTAATAGAACTCGCCGCGGATGTAGATGTACGACATGGGATTGGAGCCGATGGCGTAACCGGAGATGATCATCCCTTCGATGAGAAGGTGCGGATCCTTCTCCATGAGGACGCGGTCTTTGAACGTGCCGGGCTCGGACTCGTCGGCATTGCAGAGCAGCCAGGTGGGCTTCGGAGCGTTCTTGGGGACGAAGCTCCATTTGGCGCCGGTGGGGAAGCCCGCCCCTCCCCTGCCGCGGAGCTCGGAGTCTTTGACGACCTGCGTCACTTCTTCGGGCTTCATCTTCAGGGCTTTTTCAGCGGCTTTGTAGCCGCCGCCGTCGAGGTAGACGTCGATCGACGTGGAGTTCGGCTTGTCGATATTCGCGGTGAGGATTCTGATCTGATCCATTGCTATTTCAGCTCCGCGAGCAGCTCGTCCATTCGGGCGACGTCCATGTTCTCGTGATAGTCGTTGTTGATCTGCACGACGGGGGCGGTGCCGCAGGACCCGAGACATTCGACCTCGGCTACCGTATAGAGACCATCCTTCGTCGTCGCGCCGGGATGGACGTCGAGCTTGTCGCAGAGGTGGTCGTAGATGTCGTAGGCGCGGCGGACCATGCAGCTCAGATTGGTGCAGACCTGCAGGTGGTATTTGCCCACCGGCTTCTGGTTGTACATGTTGTAGAACGAGACCACGCCGAACACCGTAGCCGGTGAGAGGTCGAGGAGCGTGCCGACATAGAGCACGGCCTCGGGTGAGATCCAGCCCCACACTTCCTGCACCAGATGGAGCGTCGGCAGGAGGCACGCTTCCTTGTTGGGGTAACGCGTGAGGATGTAGTCGAACTTCTTCCTGCCCTCGGGCGGGAACTCGACCGCCTTCTTCGGATCGGGGAAGCGGTCGGGGGCGTAGGGATTGTCGGGATGGAGGTCAGCCATGGCTAGAAGTCGAATGCCTTTTTCTTCCAAACGTAGACGTAGCCAACGGCGAGGAGGGCGATGAAGACGAGCATCTCGCCGAAGAGGAACATGCCCCGCGGTCCGGCGGCGACGTCGCGGTAGATGACAGCCCATGGGTAGAGGAAGGCCGCCTCGATGTCGAAGAGGATGAAGAGCATGGCGATCTGGTAGAAGCGGACGTTGACCCGCTTGCGGTTCTCATCGAGGGCCGGCACGCCGCTTTCGTACGGCTCCTGTTTGGAGGCCGTGCGGGCGTGGCCGCCGACGAACCAGGCCAACGCGAGCATCACGACACCGACGACGACAGCGAGCAGCATCATGATGAGGACGGGGAGGAGGGTGTGGGTCATAAACGGCGGGAATGCTAACACTGCGCCCGTGCGATTGTCTGCGGCGTGGTCTGCGGCTTCGCCGCGTTGTCTGCGCGCTGCGCGTTGTCTGCGCGCCTTCGGCGGCGTTGGCTGCGCGCTGCGGCGCGCGTGGTGGTTGGTCGGGTTGACCGGTTGCCATCAGGCAGTAGGCCCGGTGGTCGCCGAACACTGGCGACACGATCCTCGGGAAACCGAGATCCATCCAGGGGATTCTCGACACTCCCCTCCGGACGGGACGCGCGGCCCACGAGCGGGCTGACGGGTTTCCTCGAGAAGATCGGAAACATTACTCGGGATATGTCGTCGCTATCATCGAGATACCCCGACCCTATCCTCGGGATACCCAGACCCTATCCTCGGGATACCCCGACCCTATCCTCGGGATACCCCAGCCCTATCCTCGGGATACCCCGGACCTATCCCCGGGATACCCCGGACCTATCCCCGGGATACCCCGACCCTATCCTCGGGATACCCCGGCCCTATCCTCGGGATACCCCGGCCCTATCCTCGGGATACCCCGGCCCTATCCTCGGGATACCCCGGCCCTATCCTCGGGATACTCCGAACCTATCCCCGGGATGCCCCGAACCTCTCTTCGGGAGTGGCCGCGGCGAGCTTGCAGATACCCGACGCTCACTCGGGGATGAACCGAATCCTCCCAGAGGTGCCGGCAACCCACCCCCGCCGTGTCCCGCAACCGACAACGCGCGAAGCGCAGACAACGCGGCGAAGCCGCAGACAACGCGCGCGAAGCGCGCGGTTCACGCGGCGTGGTCGGTGAGGTACTCCATCGCGGTCTCGCGGGTGTCGAAGATCTTGAAGACGGTGTCGAGCTTCGTGATCTTGAGGAGGGCGAGGATGCGATGGGACGGCTTGACGAGAGCCATCTTGCGCTGGCGGTCTTCGAATTTCTGGAGGTAGCCGATCAACTCGCCGAGGCCGGTCGAGTCCATGTAGTTGATCGCTTCGAAATTGATCATCACCGGGCCGGTCTCGTCGTTGAGGACCTTCTCGAGGTAGCTCGAGAACTCGCGGGCGCTCTCCCCGAGCTTGATGACGCCCTGGATGTCGAGCACGGTCACGTCGTCGACGCGGTTCTTAATGATGTTCAAAGCAGGCTCCTGAGTGGCGTAGTGTACGGGATTGCCTGCCGCATGTCAGCTTCCGCAAGATCCACGTGACCATGCGGCGGCTGCGAGGCAGTCTGCTAACCTTCGTCCATGCGACTAGCGGTCAACATCGATCACATTGCCACCATCCGTGAAGCTCGCAAGAGCGATGAGCCCGATCCGGTGGCGGCGGCGGCCATCTGCGAGCTGGCGGGCGCGCAGGGCATCACCATCCATCTGCGCGGAGACCGGCGGCACATCCAGGACCGCGACGCCGAGCTGCTGACGCGCACCGTGGCCACGCACCTCAACGTCGAGATGGCGGCCTCGCCGGAGATGGCGCGCGTGGCCCAGACGGTGAAGCCGCACCAGGTGACCCTGGTCCCGGAACGTCGCGACGAGCTGACTACGGAGGGTGGGCTCGACGTCGTCCTCCACTCGGGCAACATCGACAAGGTCGTCCGGCAGCTTCTCGACGCGGGCATGGACGTCTCGATCTTCGTCGACCCGGATCTGGAGCAGTTGCGGCAGTGCCAGAAACTGCGCGCGCCGAAAGTAGAGATCAACACCGGCAAGTACGCCGAGGCCTGGAAGCGCCGAGGCAACTGGCCGGCGGAGCTGGAGAAGGTGGCCACGGCGGCTAAGGCCGCGCGGAAGATGGGGCTGGCCGTCCTGGCCGGGCACGGCCTCGATTACCGCAACATCGACGGCATCGCCGCGCTCAGCGACATCGAGGAGCTGAACATCGGACACTCGATCGTGGCCCGGGCGGCGCTGGTAGGGCTGGATCGCGCGGTTCGGGAGATGGTGGCGTTGATGGCGGGGCCAAGGAGATGAGGTCTCGCGGTCGCGGGGTTTCGCGGTCGCGCGGTGCGATGGCGAAGTGCTTGAAAACAATCAACTTCAGCGCGAGATCCACCCCCTCATCCGCCTTCGGCACCTTCTCCCCCGCTGAAAAGCACGGGGGAGAAGGCTCTCGACGTTACAGTGTCCGCGAGACCGCGTAACCTCGCGACCGCGTCAACGACTCTCCGCCAGCGCCCTCCGGATCCGCGCCACCCTTCCCTTCTCCGGCTGCCGGGAGAATCGCTCGGCGTCGTAGAGAGCGATGAGCGGCTCCAGCTCGGCGGCGGCGATCGGGTGCAGACAGCGCAGCTCGTCCAATGCTTCCGACATCGTCATCGCCGGACCGACTTCGATCCCGAGTCGATGAAGGTGCGCGGCTAGTAGATCGAAGAGGGAGCGGCGACGGCGTACGAGGACGACGGCGGCGAAACCGGCGGCGATCAGCACTGCCATGAGCGATGCGTAGTCACGCGTGGCCTTGCTGCGCAGCGCAAGGTTGGTCACTCTCGCGGCGGCGCGGAAGCGGTCGATCAAGTCGATGGCCAGGGCAATCTGATCGCCGAGGCCGTAGGTCAGGATGTGGCGGTCCCAGAAGTAATTGACCAGGTCAGCAAGGGCCAGGGCATAGACGCGCATCAGACCATCGTGTGCGTTGCCCGGCCGTAGAGATGCGGGAGTGGGATCGAATGTCCTCCATGCCTTCCCGTCCCACACCTCCACCCAGGCATGCGCATCGTCACTGCGGACGACGAAGTAGCCGCTGAGCGGGTTGAGCGTGCCGCCGTAGAAACCGCCGGCGATGCGCGCCGGAGTATTGAGCGCCGTCATCAAGGCCACCATTCCCGCGGCGAAGTACTCGCAATGGCCGCGATGCTCCTTCAGGAGGAACTGATCGACCGTCATCGCGTGGCCGATTTTGGCGGGATCGGGGACATAGGTGAATTTGCCGGAGAGGTATCTCTCGATCGCGGCGGCCTGCCGCAGCGGATCGGTTTCGGTCCCAACGATCTGCTGCGCCAGCGCCCGTACCTCCGGTGTGACCGGATAGTTCGAGACCGTGACCCGCGGCAGGCGTCGCGGCGTCGTCTCCTGTGCCAGCGAGACGTCATAGGCGATCGTGTCGCGATGCGATTGCCAGACGGTGAAAATATCGCGCGTGGGGCCCTCGGCGATCTGGCCGGCGCCGCTGACCTCGTACGTGCCGACCGGCAGGAAGAGCCGGCTCCCCATCGGGAACCGCTGCTGCACACTGGCCTTTCTCGTGAACCCGTCGGGCACGGCCACCCGAGTGGTGCCCTCGCTGCTCTCGAGCGGGACAAAGTCCCGGCGTCCCTGCATCCAGGTGTTGTTCGTGAAGCGCTCGTAGATCGTCCCTTTCAGGCGCAGGGGCGTGAAGAACGGGATCGTCTCCGGCCCCATCCAGACGCGGCTGATCACCGCGGCATCGCTGCTGATCGAACGCGGCTCGTTGAGGTTGATCGAGTCGCTGAGACCCGTCGTGGCGTTGCTAAGCGGGCCGGCCATACCCGGAAGCAGCGGATTGCGGACGCGAGGCAGAAACGGGAAGAGAAAGACGCCGATCAGCATGGCGCCGCAGACATAGAACACTGCCGCCCGGCTCGAGGGCGGTTCGTGAACGGGAGCACCGGTCATCCTGGCCGTCTCGTCGTGGCCGAGGTGCATCAACTGGCGCAGAAGGAGGAACCCGAAGAGGATGATGAACGGGAGGATGGCGATGTGCGTGGACGTGGCCACGCCCGCGGTAAAGATGAGCGACGTGGTGAGGAGCCGCTGGGCGATGTTGTTCGACCGCTCTGACTCGATGGGCTGGTAGGCGGCGATGAAAAGGACGAGGTGCGTCGACGCGGCGATGGCACTTCGGGAGATGAGCGCGGCATCGATGACGTAGAACGGAATGTAGGCGATGGCCAGGCCACGCATGAACATGGCCGGAATCACCTCCGGCCCTTTCCCACGAGCCACGCGAAGGGCGATGGCCAGCAACATTCCGTGAAAGGCCAGCAGCGGCGGCGCCGAGATCGCCTGTGTCACATAGAGCGGCACGGCGGAGAACATGGTCAGGAAGAGAAGCTCGAGCTCGCGGCGGCGGGAGTCGGGGGTCGGGAGTCGGGGGTCGGAGAGAGCTGTGGCGGTCATGCTCCGACTCCCGACATCCGATTCTCGGCCCCCGACACCACGGTAAAGATCACGCTGTCGCGATCGATCGTCTGCGCCACCGGCTCGCGTGACGCTTCGAGAAGCGCCAGAGCACGAAACATCGAAGCGTCGCTATCGCGGTCGGAGCGAAGCGTGACGTGCGGGATGGAGAAGACGATTTCGAGGTCGCTGCGCAAGGCATCGTCGAGGAAGGTGGCCGCCTCGCTGATCATGGCCTCGAAATTCTCCTCGCTCACGTGTTTCGGCCGGAATGGGTCGACCACGATGTGCACCGAGCGGCCGGCCTCGACTTCGGTCTGCTTGATGATCCAGCGGCCGACGGACGCGGACTTCTTCCAATGCACGCGCCGGAGCGAGTCCCCGCGGACATAGTCGCGGAAGGAGTGGATCTCGGTGCCGCCGCCGATGCGGTTCGTGGAGTACAGATCCCCTTCGACAGGACGAAAGCGATTGCGAACGACGTCCGCGTCGAGAAGCCGAGGAAAGACGACCACGTCGCCGGATAGCCGGACTCTGCGCTTCTTCAGGAAAAAGCCGAATGGGTAGCGCGTGTAGAGATCGACGCGGCTGAGCTGGACCAGGCCGCGGCGGCGGAAGCGGAACATGGCATGCGCCACGACCTCGCTTCGGCGCTCGATGATCGGGATGCAGATCGGCGCGTCCAGCTCGGCGGCGGTCACGATCACGTCGCGCACGTTCCAGATGCGCGAACGGTTGATGATGCGAAGCCGCCCGTGCGCCGGCCGCATCGCCCACACCTCGTCGACGCCGTCCAGCTCCACCGCCAGATGTTTGAGGCCCCCCTTCGATGCCAGACCTGAAAGCAGCAGACAACCGAGCATGAAGGAGAGGCCGATGTAGAGCGAGTTGTTGCCGGTGTTGATGGCGGCGAAACCGATGACGATGGTGAAGACGACAAACGACGTACCGACGCGCGTCAGGCGTACCACACCGTCGAACTGCCACGTTGCGGCGGTAGAGGGCTCGGTCGTCACGGGAGTATCAATGTTGGAGAGGGTGTGGGGATTCCTGGGGGTCGCGGTTGCGCGGTCTCGCGGTTGCGGGGTCTCGGGGTCGCTGGATCGCGGGGTCGCTGGGTCTCGGGGTCTCGCGGTTGCGGGGTCTCGCGGGTGCCCGCTGCGACAAGAGCCGCGAGACCGCGAGACCCCGAGACCCCGAGACCAAGCAACAGCTACACTTCCGTATGCGTCACCGCCTCTTCCTCATCGCTGCCGTCACCGCCGGCGTAGCTTGCTCGCGGGCCTCGGGACAATTGCCTGAATCAGTCTCTGTGGCGCACGATCTCATGCTGCAGCATCACGAGTTCCGCGCCGATCAATTGGCGAAGCCGTATGCGACGGAATCGTCGGGGAACCCGCCGCGGGTCGTGCGCCAGCCCGCCAATGCGGCGCTGCACGTGCCGGCAGGGTTCCACGTCTCTCTTTTCGCCGACAAGCTCGGGAATCCACGGGCGATGCTTCAGGCGCCGAACGGCGACGTGATCGTTTCGGAGCCGGGCGAAGGGAAGATCACTATCCTCCGCGACGCGAACCATGACGGGATCGCCGAACAACAATTCACGTTTGCCAGCGGCCTCGATGATCCATACGGTCTCGCCTTTCATGATCGTTGGCTTTATGTCGGCAACGAAGGTGCCGTGGTCCGCTTCCCCTACGCGCCGGGCCAGACAGCCGCGAAGGGAAACCCGGAGCAGATCACGTCTCTGCCGTCCGGCGGCCATTCGACACGCGGCGTGATCTTCAACCGCACCGGCACGAAGATGTACGTCTCGATCGGCTCGTCTTCCAATGTCAGCACCGGGGAGCCGCCCGAGCGGGCGGCGATCATCGAGCTCAATCCCGACGGCAGCGGCAAACGGATCTTCGCCAGCGGCATGCGCAACCCGGTGGGCATGGCATGGGAACCAGTCACCGGCGCGCTCTGGACCGCGGTCAATGAGCGCGACGGCCTCGGCGATGAGCTCGTTCCCGACTACGCCACCAGCGTGCAGAACGGCGCCTTCTACGGCTGGCCGTACGCGTATCTGGGGCAGCACGAAGATCCGCGCCACGCCGGCGAGCGTCCCGACCTGGTCAAGAAGACGATTCTTCCCTCGGTACTGATCCAGTCCCACTCCGCACCGCTCGGCATCGCCTTTTATCAGGGTGCGATGTTTCCGGCCGCATACCGCGGCCGCGCCTTCGTGGCCCTGCACGGTTCCTGGAACCGTTCCCTCCGCACAGGCTACAAGATCATCAGCATCCCGTTCCGGAACGGACAGCCTACCGGCGGATACGACGATTTCATCGCCGGCTGGATGACCGACGAGACCAGCCGCGAGGTCTGGGGACGCCCCGTCGGCCTGCTCGTGCTTGCAGATGGATCGCTTCTCATCTCCGACGACGGTGCCGGAAAAATCTGGCGCGTGACGTACGGGAAGTAGGCGAGGTTTCGCGGTCTCGCGGTTGCGGGGTCTCGCGGGTTGCGCGCGGTGCGACACCCCGAGACCGCGAGACCCCGAGATCCCGAGACCAGCAACACAGCAACCAAAACCCCGGCCCCATACAATGTCCCGATGCCGCTGGTTCCCGAGCTGAACGTCACCGACCGCACCTGCGAGGTTGGAGACGTCACCATCCACTACGTCGAAGCGGGCCGAGGTCCGCTGGTGGTCCTACTGCACGGCTTTCCCGAGTTCTGGTACTCGTGGAGGAATCAGATCCCGGCGCTCGCGGCGGCCGGCTTCCACGTCGTCGCGGTCGACCTGCGTGGGTACAACGACTCGTCGAAGCCGCGGGGCATCGACGCCTATCGAGTTCCCGAGCTCGCCAAAGACATCGCCGGCGTGATCACGCAGATCGGAGAGGCGCCGTGCGTGGTGGCGGGCCACGACTGGGGCGGCGCCGTGGCCTGGCTGACGGCGATGCTCTACCCGGAGCTCGTGAGCCGCCTGATCATTCTGAACTCGCCGCATCCGGTGGCATATCTGCGGGAGATGCGCCGGTCCGCGCGACAGAAGTGGCGAGCCAAGTACCAGCTCATCTTTCACCTGCCATGGCTGGCGGAATTCGCGATGCGCCGCTTCCGCTACGCCATCCTCCGCCGGGCCCTGGCACGCCTGGGCAGCTTCAACACCGAGGAAATCGAGAGGTACGTCGAAGCGTGGATGAAGCCGGGCGCGCTCACCGGCATGGCCAACTATTACCGAGCCATGCGCCACCGCAAAGCGATGCGCGGACTGATGCGCCGCATCGACGTCCCGACGCTGATGATCTGGGGCGACCTCGATCCATTCTTCACGCCCGAGACGTTGCGCGACTTCGGAGAATACGTCCCCGACCTGCGCATCGAGCACGTCCCCGATGTGGGCCACTTCGTCCAGACAGACGCGCCAAGCCGGGTGAGCGAGTTGATGATCGGGTTTGCAAAGTCTGTAGAATAATCGTCCGGTCCTTTATCTGTTGGCATCGGTGCCGCGCTACTCGTCGTTTTCAGGGAGATCGCAATGAAGCACTACCGTGCATTCGGCCTGGCGTTATCACTGGTTTGTCTTCTCGCGGCACCTCAGAGCTTTGCTGGGGGCGCCGACAAAGACGAGAAGGACAAGCATTCGGACAAATCCACACCGAAGCCGAAGACGCACGGGACGCCCTCATCAGGCAGTTCTTCCTCGTCGTCCCACTCTCATGCAAACTCGTCGGACTCGGGCAACACGTCGACTACGTCGCATGACCACGCAAGATCGACGTCGTCCGACCGTGTCACGCATACTTCCGAGCGGGAACATCATGTGATGGCTGAGGAGACCAGGCGGAACCTGGATTCCATCAATCGTCATCCCGGCAGAGAGGAGCGCATCGTGGCGCGGGATCGCACCCGGTTGGAGGTCGGCCGGTTCCAGGGGCACGTCTTCGCCCCGCTCCGCTTCCACAGGACGGACACGGTCTTCCTCACCCACGTCAGGATCATTCCGACGACGTACTACTACCGGAGAACGGCCTTCTACGACGCCTACGGCTGGCGGCCCGCGGTCTACTTCTATGGGTTTGCTCCGCGATACGGCCTGTGGGACGCGATGTTTCTCGCCTTTGCTTTGGATCACATCGCCGAAGATCAGTACGCTCTGATGCTCTACCACCATCGGCACGACGCCGAGATTCAACAATGGATGGACGACTCGGATCGGCTCGCCGAGGAGAATGATGAGCTCCGGGCAAAGATCGAGAACATGAAGCTGGAGATGGCGAGGCTGGAGGAGCAGGGGGTAACGGTCGACGCGTCGTATGTTCCGCCCGATGCTCAGGACGTGGCGCTGTCGCCCGAGGTCATCACCGCGTTGACGACGTCGAAGTAGGCGGCCGGCACGGCCGGCAGCGTTGGTTGCCCAAGGCTCTGCCAACAGTAGCGACCGAACGTTTCTGCCGCTCAGGCTCCTACGGGGCTGCGCGGTAGAAGGATCTACGAAGATGGGCGGCCGAGCCTTGGGCAACCAGCGTTGCCGGCCGTGCCGGCCTAATTCACTGATCCGCTGCTTCGAAACTCCTGCCACTGCTCGTCGAGCGACGAGGTGAACTCGCGCACCGGCTTCCAGCCGAGCTTGAGGCGAGTGGCCTTACTCGACACGCGCTGATCGATAGCCAGGGCGTCGGCGAAGGGGCCGTATTTCTGGCGGGCGACCTCGATGGGAATGGTTTCGATTACCGAGCCGGGGGCGGCGGCGAGCGCGCACCCGAGAAGCGTTTCATTCGTGTCGTCGACCGCGTGGAAGATGCCGGTGGCCTTCTGCTCGATCAGGCGAACGTAGCAGTCCGCAAGATCGTGCAGGTCGACCATGGCCCATTGATTGTTGCCATCGCCGACGAGATAGACCGGCTGCTTCTTCTCGGCGGCCTCAAACCATCCCCGGCAGAGGCTCTGCTTGCCGCCGTAGACGCATCCCGGACGAAGGACCGCGCTTCGTCCCGTGGCCAGGGCGGCCTGCTCCTGCTCCGGACGCCAGGCCACGATCGGCAGCGGGTTCGGCGGGGTCGATTCATCAACCGTGGCATTGTCAGTGTTGCCGCAGACCCAGACACCGGAGGTATAGACCAGGAAGCCTTGCTGCGCGGTGAAGACATCGAGCGCCGTGCGGTTCAGCGCCGCGGCGTCGGGCGTGTTCGCCTGAGCGATGTGGACGTACGCATCGTAACCGCCGAGCGAGCCGGCAAGGGACGGCAGCGAGGCCATGTCTCCGGCGACGATGGCGATACCGAGATCGCGAAGCTTCTTCGAATCCGTTTCGGGCCGGACCAGGGCGGTCAGGTCGTGTCCGTGATCGTGCAGAGCCGGCGCAACAGCACCGCCGACGTATCCGGTCGCGCCGGTGATGAAGATACGCATTACTTGCGCTTCTCCATGGCACGCTTGAACGCCAGGGCCATGGCGCTCTCGCCGGATTCGTTGTCGCCGCGCTCTTCGGCGAACTTCACGTACTCGTCGCGCTCCGCTGCCGCCTTGGCCGCCTCGTGCGAGAGAGAGATGCGCTTGCGCTGCGGATCGATGCTCATGATACGGACGGCCAGCTTCGCGCCCGCTTCATGCGCGCGCGACGGATCAGCGCCCGGCGCGACGGAGATCTCGGAGTTGGGAATCAGGCCGGTGAGGCCGGGCTCGATCTGAACGAAGATGCCGGGGGCGCCGCCGTGATCGACGGTTCCTTCGACCACTTTGCCGGCCGGGTAGCGTTGGGCGGCGCCTTCCCACGGGTCGCGGGTGGCCACCTCGCGGAGCGACAGCGAGAGGCGCTTCTTGGAGGAATCGACTTCGCGTATCCAGCCGGTGACCGTGGAGCCGATGGCGATATCGGCATCGCCCTGCTTCACGCCGAAGGGAAGCTGCGAGTAGTGAACGAGTCCGTCGATGCCCGGCTCGACCTCGACGAAGAGGCCGAAGTCGGTGGTGCGCACGATGCGCCCGCTGAACTGCGTGCCGGCGGGATAGCGATCGCCGACGTCGCTCCAGGGATCGGGCTCCTGGTCCTTCATGGAGAGGGAGATGCGTTTGCCGTCGTTCTCGACTTTGATGACCTTGACCCGAACGTCCTGGCCGACGGTGACCACTTCCTTCGGATCGGTGACACGCCTGCGGCTCATCTCCGAGACGTGGAGCAAGCCGTCGATCCCGCCGAGGTCGACGAACGCGCCGAAGGGGGTGATGGTCTTGATGGTGCCGGTGAGCTCGGCGCCGGGCACGATGGTACGCCGCGTCTCGTCGGCGCGGGAGGCGTTGGCTTCCTTGAGCAACGCGGCGCGCGAGACCACGATCCGGCGGCCGTCGTCGGACAGCTCCGTGACCCGGAACTCGTAGGCCTGGCCGATGAACTGGTCGGGATTGTCGATCTTGCCGAGGGCGATCTGCGAGAGCGGACAGAAAGCGCGCAGTCCGCCGATGTTCACGTCGAAGCCGCCCTTGTTGCGGGCCGCAACCTTCGCTTCCACCGGCAGCCGGTTCTCGTACATCTGCCGGAGCAGGTCGAGCGACGCCTTTCCTTTGGCGAGCTTGCGGGAGATTCGGATCTCGGGCGAGGTCTTGACCACCGTCCCTTCGACCGTGTCGCCGACATCGAGCCCATCGAGCTCGTTGGTCGCCATGACCGCCTCGGACGGGCCGCCGTACGAGACAAAGGCATCGTCGCCTGAGATCGATACGATCTGTCCTTTGAGCAACTCGCCCTGCTCAGGGGTCTTGAAATTCAAGCTCGCTTCGAACGCCTCAGCAAACGTTGCTTCGGCGGCTTCTCTCGTCTGGGTCATGGATCGTAAAGCCTTTCAGTGGGATGGATCTCAGGACGGCGAGATCGGTTGGGCAGCGTATCTTACTCGAAAGTCGACTCGCTGGCGATCGGTGAACGCGGACGTACATCAGTCTCTTCCGGGCCCCGTTTTGGAAGCCGATGCCGGCACCGAAAAAATATTTTCGCGACCCACTTGCGGACCGCAAAATGCGGACGTAGATTGATGATCCCTGACGCGCCGGATGCTTCATCGCAGATGTCAACGGCGAGTCGGGTGGTCTCGGAACGCGATGGGTGCCGGGACTGCCACGCGGATGCTTCTTTGCAGATGTCAACGCGTGGCGAACGGTTGCGACGGGCAAAGGACGTCGGAACCAAAGTCGGTTCGGATGCCCCCTGGTGGCTGTTAACGGATCGAGAACGGGCTCGCGAGATCAGGGATCGCGAGCCTTTGGTTTTTTTCGAGGTCGCGCGGTCTCGGGGTTGCTGGGTCTCGGGGTTGCTGGGTCTCGGGGTTGCTGGCTCTCGGGGTTGCTGGCTCTCGGTGTTGCTGAGTTGCTAGGCGGAGACAATGCCACCGACCGGTGCCAGCTCAAGCCGGAAGGAAGTTCGGCACGAGGACCCGGCGGATGACGTCCTTCCAGATCCGGTCGCCGTCCACCGTCGATCTCATCCGTTCGGCGATCTCATCCATCGTGATCGGCGTGGCATGCTGCGACGTCAGCCCCTTGGTGTCGATGATCTTCGAAGCCCCCTGGATCTCCAGCATGAGCGGACGCCCGCGATAATCGAGGTGGACCGTCACACCCGAGGCCAGCGACTCGCTGCTGGTAGCCTCCGACGTGTCGCCGAGGTCGAACGACAACCCATCCGTATGGCGATCGAAGAAGTACGTCACGTCCATTGAGAGGGACATCCTGCCACGATTCCCCTCTGTTACGATGCGAAACCAATGACCACCCGGGTGTACCTCGTCCGCCATGGCGCGACGGAACTGACGGACGAAGACCGTTTCGCAGGCGCCATCGACGTACGGCTGTCTGATGAAGGGCGCGAGCAAGGGAGGCTACTCGGCAAGAGGCTCGAAGCGGAACCGATCAGCGTGGCCTTCGCCAGTCCCATGCAGAGAACGATGGATACAGCCGGCCTGATCGTCGCCCCGCATGGCCTCGCGGTGACACCCGTCGACGGCCTGCGGGAGATCGCGCATGGACGGTGGGAGCGGAAGACGCGGGCCGAGGTCGAGGAACAGTTCCCGGAGGAATACGCGCGCTACGAGACCGACCCTTTCTCCTTCGCGCCGACCGAGGGTGAGAGCGGCCTGCAGGTGACGGCGCGAGCATTGCCGGCGCTGCTGAAGATCGTGGAGGAACACTGCGACCAGCGGATTCTGGTGGTCTCGCACAAAGCGACGATCCGCCTCCTCCTGAGCTCTCTCCTCGGCTTCGATCCTCGCAAGTACCGCGACCGCCTGGACCAGAGTCCCTGCGCCCTCAACATCCTCGACTTCAAGGACGTCACCTACCCTCGACTGACCCTGTTCAACGATACCTCGCACTACTGCGGCGATGTTCCGGCGGTGCCGAAGAACAGGCTGTCGAAGGTGTGGGGCGAGAAGAAGTAGGGTTACTGGGTCGCTGAGTTGCTTGGTTACTGGGTCTCGTGGTCTCGTGGTCTCGTGGTCTCGCGGGATCAGTAGCCCCGCGACGC
>Ga0307470_10000002_pt1 | contig 187877 bp, 166 predicted proteins | sample atmos_gasesAM3C__FD_204565 | JGI IMG/M metagenome (GOLD analysis project Ga0307470, IMG submission 204565) | Hardwood forest soil microbial communities from Morgan-Monroe State Forest, Indiana, United States - atmos_gasesAM3C_05 | ecosystem: Environmental > Terrestrial > Soil > Temperate... | reverse complement strand
GATCACCTCCACGCCACGCCCAAGCGCGACGTCCGCTCCTTCATCCTCAAATTCCTTGGGTGGTCCGGCGACATGCGGGCGCTTCCTGTGTTGATGAACTGTCTGCAGCATCCCGACTCCGCCGAGACGGCTGCGCAAGCTCTGACCGACTTCGGCGACGGCGCGGTACCGGCCGTTCTGGAAATGCTTCGCACCGCGGAAGAGGACGAGATCATCGCGCTGCTGTTGCGCGTGTTGAACGTGATCGGAGGACGCGACGCCGGTCCGAACATCCTCCCGCTCCTCGATCACGAAAACGCCCTCATTCGCCGTCTGGCGATCGAGACGCTGGGCGAGATCACCGACCCGCGCTCGATCGATTACCTCCTCGCGAAACTCGACGACACCGATGTGGCGTCGCAGCAGGCCGCGGTCAACGCCATCTCCGGCCTCGTCGCCGCCTATCCCGAGAAAAAAGGCGAGGTGTTGACCAGGATACGCAGGCTGCTGCAGGCGCCCTCGGTCCCGATGAAGCTCAACTCCCTCTCCGTATTCGTCAACATCCAGGGAGACGGGTATCACGACGAACTGCTCCTGGCTTCGAAGGACAGCGATCCCGTCATCCGGCAGAAGGCCATCTCGCTGATGGGGAAATTCAGCGAAGAACGGTTCGGCGATCAGCTCGTGCTTTCGCTCACCGACGAAGCAACGGCGGTGCGGCTTGCGGCGATCAATGCCATCGTCCGGCATCTCCCGGCGCAGGGGCTCGATCCGTTGATCAGCGCTTTGGAAGACTCCGACATCTGGATTCGAACCTCCGCCGCGCAAGCGCTCGGCGAATATCGGCATCCGGATGCCTTGCAGCCGCTCATGCACCATCTCGCGCACGACCTACCGCCTGTTCGCATCGCCGCGATCGAGGCCCTCGGCAAGTCAGGCGACGAGCGAGTAAAGGACGTGCTCTTCAACTGCGCTCATGAATCCGATCTCGAGGTTCGCCGCGCCGCCATCCTCGCGCTCGGGCGTGTGCCCGGCAACGAGGTCTTCGACTATCTGATGTTCGCGACGACCGACGACGACTGGCGTGTGCGTGCCGCGGCCGTGACCGCAGTTGCCGTGCGCGGCGATATCACCGCGCTGCCGGCGCTGCATGTGGCGTTGCAGGATCCCGACACCTACGTGCAGCAGTCCGCCGTCATGGCGCTCGACAAACTGCCGGACCGTTCGTCGTTTCCGCATCTGTTCCGGGCCCTGGAGAACAGCGCCATTCTCGACGAGGTCTCGGATCTCTTTGTCCGGCACAAACAGCTCTACCGCGATCTTCTGGAGGAGGCGTGGCGCACGGCCGACAGCCGGCGCGAGGTGGTGATCGCGGCGATTTTGCAGGCAATGAAGGGGTAGTGGAGCAGAGATCAGAAGACTAGAGATCAGAGATCAGGGGAGCCGTCGCCGTGCCTTCGTTTTGATGTCTGATCCCTGTTGTTTGAAGCGAGAGAGAAGCAGAAATCAGAGACTAGTGACCAGAGATCAAGGGACGGTCATGCCTTCCTGATCTCTGATCTCTAGTCCCTGATCTCTGGTGTCCCATGTCCACATTCAACTTGTCCCTGAATCACCATCTCGATCTGCCGGACGACGTGTTCAGGCTGATGCGGGATCAGATTTACAAGCGGACGGGAATGTGGTTCTCCGACAACTCGAAGTACCTGCTGCAGAAGCGGCTCTCCCCTCGCGCCAAGGAACTGAACTTCGACTCCTTCCAGAAGTACTTCTACTTCCTGCAGTACGACCCGCGCGCCGAAGCCGAGTTCGATCAGATCTACGACCTCGTCACGACGAATGAGACGTATTTCTTTCGCGAGCCTGCGCAGCTTGCTGCCTTCGCCGAGGAGATCGTTCCCGAGATCCTGAGCCGCAAGACGGTGAAGAAGATCCGCATCTGGTCTGCTGGTTGTTCGTCAGGCGAAGAACCGTATTCGATCGCCATGCTGCTGTCGGAGGCCGGCCACTACAACCACGCCGTCTTCGAGATCTTCGCCAGCGACATCAACCAGCAGGTCCTGGCCAAGGCGCGGCGCGGGTTCTATCGCGAGAGCGCATTCCGGGCCACCGAGATCCCGCTGCGCGACAAGTACTTCAGCCCCAACGGCGACGGATCGTGGCGTCTGCACGACGACATCCGAAACCGCGTTTCCTTCGGCCGCCTCAACCTCTACGACGAGGCGCGCGTCTCTCTCCTCGGCCACCTCGACATCATCTTCTGCCGCAACGTCATCATCTACTTCGACGACGTCTCGAAAAAGGTGGTCGTCACGAACTTCTACAACCGCCTCTCCGAGTCCGGCTACCTCCTTCTCGGCCACAGCGAATCGCTCATTTCCCTCTCCACGCAATTCAAACTGCGCCACCTGAAAAACGACATGGTTTACCAGAAGTAACGCGCTGGTAGGATGCCCGCCCGAATGCCCCTCCGTGCCCTCGTCATCGACGACTCCGCCTACAACCGCGTGACGATCTCGCGGATGCTGGAGTCGTCGCCGAAGATCAAAGTCGTAGCCACTGCCGTCAATGGTGAGGACGGGATCAAGCAGGTCATGAAGCACAAGCCTGACGTGATCACGCTCGATCTCGAGATGCCGGTCATGGACGGGTTCGCGTTTCTGCGCTGGCTGATGGCGAATATCCCGACGGCGGTCATCGCCGTGTCGTCGCGATCGAGCGACCGCAGCGTGTTCAAGGCCCTCGACCTCGGCGCGATCGACTTCATCGGCAAGCCGGGCGGACGTGTTTCGCCTCGGCTCGAGGAGATCGAGCGCGATCTCGTCGCCAAAGTGCTGCAGGTGGCCGACATCCGGATGGAGAACCTGCGCCGCCGGATCGTCGAGGAGGAACAGCTCGAGCCGCAGGACACAGGTCCGTCAGGCGCGTGCGAAGGCGGGATCGAGCTCGTCGCCATCGGCTGCTCCACGGGCGGCCCGCCGGCGCTGCAACACGTTTTTCAATCGCTGCCGCTACTGCCGATTCCGATCGTCGTCGCGCAGCACATGCCGCCCGCTTTCACGCGTCTCTTCGCCGAGCGCGTCAACAAGCTCACCACCTACACCGTGAAAGAGGCCGACGACGGCGAGAAGATCGAGAACGGGACGGTCTACATCGCACCGGGCGGCATGCAGATGGAAGTGCGCCGGAACGCGGACGGGCTACTGTTGCGGACGTTTCCCGCGAAGGTCGCCGACGTCTACGCGCCATCCGTCGACCGGCTCCTCAGCTCCGCCAGCGACGCCTGCGGCGAGCGCCTCGTGGCCATCATCATGACCGGCATGGGTGACGACGGCGCGCAAGCAATCCGCCGCGTCCGCGAGCGAGGCGGCAAGACGATCGCCGAATCCGCCCAAACCGCCATCATCTTCGGCATGCCGAACGAAGCGATCAAGACCGGCTGTGTCGATCAAGTTCTCCCACTCGGCGAGATCCCGCGGGCGATTCACCGCTTGTGCAGCGGGGGCGACCCTAACCTGCGGGCGGTCTGATCTCTCTCAGAGATACTTTTGACGCAAGAGCCCGAAAGAAGGTTCCGCGGCAGGAAAAAATACCTGCTCAGGAGGGTGAATGGAGGGGTTCGGATCAATCCAGAGTTGATCCGGATCAAACCAGAGTTGATCGGGAGGAAAGAAAAGATGATCCGGATCAATCCAAAGATGATCCCGATCAAAAACAAGATGATCCGGATCTCTCCAAAGATGATCCAGATCCAAGAAAAAGATGATCCCGATCAATCCGAAGATGATCCGGACCAAAGAAAAGATGATCCCGATCTCTCCAAAGATGATCCGGATCAAAGAAAAGATGATCCCGATCTCTCCAAAGATGATCCGGATCTAAGAAAAGATGATCCCGATCTCTCCAAAGATGATCCGGATCAAAGAAAAGATGATCCGGATCAATCCGAAGATGATCCGGATCAAAGAAGAGATGATCGGAATCGCCCGTTCCGGGCGGCAGAGGGTCATGCCCTTGCTCTCCTGGAAGTTGCAACTCGTTGATAAGACTGGCGCTGGCATCGCTGGTTGACAGCCAATCGTCAAGTGCACACCGGCGGCAATTCGCGCCAATATCCGGTCTCACGCTCGAACGCGCTGGCCGCGCGCAACAGGGCGCGCTCGGAAAAATGCGGCCCCATGACCTGAAGCGACAGCGGCAGCTTCCCGCGCGAAAAACCGGAGGGGACCGCGATGGCGGGGATGCCGACGAGGTTCGCGGGTGCGGTGAAAATGTCGCTGAGGTACATCGCCAGCGGATCGCCGGTCTTTGCGCCGATGGCGAATGCCGGCTCGGGGGTGGTCGGCGTCAAAAGGTAATCGAAGCGGGCAAATGCGGCGTCGAAATCGGCGCGCAGCCTGGCCCGCACGGCCTGCGCGCGGCCGTAGTAGGCATCGTAATAGCCGGACGAAAGGGCGAAGGTTCCGAGCATGATCCGGCGCTTCACCTCGTCGCCGAAACCTTCACCGCGTGACTCGAAGTAGACCTCGCGAATCGTTTTCGCGCGCGCGCTGCGATGCCCGTAACGAATACCGTCGAACCGCGAGAGATTCGCGCTCGCCTCGGCGTTCGCAACGATGTAGTAGACGGCGATGGCGTAGCCGATGGTCGGAACGCTGACCTCTTCGATGACCGCGCCGGCGCCGCGAAGTACGGTCAGAGCGTCGTCGAAATTGGCGCGCACCTCCCCTTCCAGTTGCGAGACCGCCTCGCGAACGACACCGAAGCGGAGCCCTCGGATGCCGGCGTCGAGATCCGCGGCGTAGTCATCGACCGACGCGGATGACGACGTCGAATCGAGCGGATCGTGCCCGGCGATGACGCCGAGGAGGTCGGCGCATTCGCGGACGGTCTTGGTCACGATCCCGATCTGATCGACACTCGATCCGAACGCCACGAGGCCGTTGCGGCTGATGCGGCCGTAGGTCGGCTTTAGCCCCACCACGCCGCAGAGCGCAGCAGGCTGACGCACGGAGCCGCCGGTCTCCGAGCCGAGGGCGGCGGGCACCATCCGCGCGGCCACGGCCACCGCAGAGCCGCCCGACGATCCACCCGGCACGCGCGTCGTATCCCACGGATTCCTGGAGGTGCCGAACGCGGAATGCTCGGTCGACGATCCCATCGCGAACTCGTCGAGATTGGTTTTGCCGATGATGCTGCAGCCGGACTGTCGCAACCGCGCCACGGCCGTCGCATCGAATGGCGAGACGAACGACCCGAGAATCCGCGACGCGCACGTCGTGGGCATTCCGATGGTGACGATGTTGTCCTTCACCGCGACCGGCATTCCGTCGGCGGCATCACGGGCAACGTGCAGAAATGCGTTCAGCGCGGGGTTGCGCTCGTCGATGGCGCGGAGCGAGGCGTCGAGAAGTTCGCGCGCGGTGGCCTGAGTCTTTGCTTCGTGCCACGGAAGGTTGAGAAGCTCACTCACCGATCACCTTCGGAACGATGAAGTGGCCGTCAGCGCTGAACGCGGGAGCGTTCGACGCCACCGCTGCACGATCAATCGACGGCCGCGGCACATCCTCGCGCAGCGGCGTTGCATCGGTCGACGAACCGCCGTCGAATCCGGCGATGTCCACCTCGCGGAGCTGGTCGATGTACGAGAGGATCTTCGTCATCTCGCCAGCCATCCGGTCCAGACCCGCGTCATCGAACTCGAGATGTGCCAGGCCAGCGATGCGTTTTGCTTCGTCGCGATCGATCTTCATCGGCCACGAAGTGTATCGCGACGAAAGTAGCGCAGGCATTCCTGCCTGCTCCCGCCGGGCGTCCCTGCCCGGCGGTGGTTCGGAACGCAGTCAGCGTCGATTGGCAGCCCCAGCCCGCATTTCTCACACTCCCCCCCTGAAATTTTTCTCACCACGCTTTCAATCGAGCGCCGAAGGCCGGATGAGGGGGCGTTTGGCTGTCGCTGCAACGTTGCAAAGGCGCCAGACAGGTCAATCGGGTCACGCTCGCGAACAACATGTTTCTCCCATCTTGCGCCCCCCTCATCCGCCTTCGGCACTTTCTCCCCCCGAAAAGCACGGGGGGAGAAGGCGCTCGATTGGAGAGAGTCGCGATAGGGCTGTGAGAAAGGCGGGCCAGGTGCGATCACGCATCTCTCGAGTTTGACGGACTGGGGACCGCCGGCTCATCCACACCGCCGGGCAGGAATGCCCGGCGGGAGCAGGCAAGAATGCCTGCACTACGTTCAGGCGCGAAGCGCGGTCACCTTGTCGAGGATCTCGCGCTCGGTCGGGAAACGGCCTTCCTCTTTCTTCGAGAAGATGATTTTGCCGTCGATCGAGACGACGAAGATTCCTCCGCTGCCGCGGACGACTTCGCTGTCGATCCCGAATTTCCGTTTGATCTCAGCCGCCAGACTGGAGGCTCGTGGGAGGTAGTTTCAAACGCCGCAGTAGTCGATTCGAATGTGCATTGGGTTTGAGAGATCAGAGACTAGAGATCAGAGATCAGGGCCTTTTGTCTCTGATCTCTGGTTCCTGATCTCTGCTATATCGTCTTCACCAGGATCGCGGTCACGTTATCCAGCCCGCCGCGTTCGTTGGCGGTATCGATCAGCTCCTTGCAAGCCTTTTCGAGATCGTCGGCGTTGCTGGTCACGAGCTTGAGGATCTCTTCTTCGGGAACCATGCCAGTGAGACCGTCGGAGCAGAGGAGGTAGAAATCGCCGGGCCGGCTCTCGATTTCGGAGGCATCGGGGTTGACGGAGAGGGCGCCGCCGAGGGCGCGCGTGATCACGTTTCGAAGAGGATGCTTTTCCGCTTCCGCCTCGGTCAGCATGCCCGCCTGCACCTGCTCGAAGACCCAGGAGTGATCGCTCGTGATGCGGGTGATCTTACCGTTGCGGATCATGTAGGCGCGCGAGTCGCCCACGTGCGCGACCGACATCTTGTCGCCGTCCGCCATGGCCGCAACCACGGTCGTGCCCATGCCGCGCAGTCGGGCATCCTTGCGCATTGCTTCCAGGACGCGGGTATTGGCCATGCGCAGAGCCGCCATCAGCCGGTTCGTGGTCCGCGAGTAGTGCTCGTCGTAGGCGTGCGGCCACGTGCCGTCGTCTTCCTTCGTGTGAACGATGAACTCGGAGATCGAGTCGACGGCGATCCGGGAGGCAATCTCGCCGGCGGCGTGTCCTCCCATGCCATCAGCGACGAGGAACAGCTTCGCCTCATCAGCGACGAGGAACGAATCCTCGTTGTGCTGCCGCTGCCGTCCGACATGTGTGAGGCCGTATGCCTTCACGTCCATTCCTCAGCCCTTTTTGAAAAGGGTAAACCCCTTTCCGCCTTCCTTCGCCTCACCACGCTGGCGCAATTCGGCCAGTGCCGCACGGATTTCAGGATTGTCTGTGTCCCACTTTAACGCTTCCTCGAGATATCTCTCCGCTTTTGCGGTCAGCCCGGCGCGTTTGCAGATCGATCCGGCGTCCCGCAGGAACAGGGGATTGATCGGTTCGCGCTGCACCGCCGTCTCGATTGCCTGCACCGCCTGGCGAGAATATGCCGGAATGCGGGTCGCTGCGAGCGCGAGATAGTGAAAGGCTTTGCCATCTGCCGGATTGTGCTTCGCGGCCATGTCGAAGTTCTCGTACGCGGCGCTCATGTCGCCTTCCTTGTACGCCTTGACTCCCCTCGACAGGTAGACCTTGGACACCTGCACGAAATCAGCAGGACCTGTCGTCGCGCGTGATCCTGCCGAGCCGATCTCCGCATCGTGCTGCTTGCGGCGGGCAGTATTCGTCAGAACGTTAACGGCTTCGGTCAGGGTCTGGAACTTCCGCTCCGCATCCGCCTTGTCCGTGCCCTTGTAGCGGTCGGGATGCTGCTCGCGGGCAAGCTTCCGGAAACGCTCCCGGATTTCCGGCTCGGATGCGGAGCGATCGACTCCGAGCACTTCGTAGTAGTTGACCTTCATTCAGGATTTTTGACTGCGTTGGATGTAGACCTTCCGCGCCAGGCCTCGGACGGTTTCGCTCACGCCTTTGTCGTCTTTCAAGCCCTTCAAATCACGCAAGGTTAATCGATTGATCAATGGCAGGACAACCCCCACCGGGCACTTCGGATTTCGCGCCAGGGTGACGGCGATGTTGTACTTGGAGATCCACTCGCGCTTCAGGGTGATGAGCCGGAGCACTTCCTCCGCGATGTTTCTCATCGAGGCGATCGACTCCACCTCCGACTCGCTCATCCGCGGATTGCGCATCACAGCGCCGCACACCAGCCTGTTGTGATCGCGGATGAGGATCATCCGCTCGGTCTTGCCGCCTTTGAACCCCATTTGCACTTTCTCGGAAACGGTCATCACCAGAATCTGGGAAAAGACGGAGAGCTTTTTCTCGTCCAGCTTCTCGCTCTCCATCAGCGCGGGCGGCGGCGAATCGCTTTCCGGCTCCTGCGCCGCTTTCTCCAGAAGATCGGCGATCGGCTCGTCAGAGAGCGTCAGCATCGCCTCGTCCTCATCGACCTCGGCCGGCTGTTGTGCGGCGATACGCGCTTTCTTGTCGAAGAACTCCTCGCGCGTCTCGAGCGCCCGGCGGCGTACGTCCGGCGTCAGCTGCGGATTCGCGAGGAGTGCGTCAAGGATCCCGGGAGTGCGAATGATGCGCGCCTGATTGATGGCAACGACTTCCTGCACGGCCGCATCAGCAACGGCAGCCAACTCCACGATCAGCTCGTCGGGCACGGCCCGGTTGCGGATCAGTGCCTCGAGTACGAAGGGATCCTCGCTCGCCCGAAGGAGCATCGAAAGATGCGCCGGCGGCAGAGATTCGTTCGCTGCAAACGAGTGAATGCTGCGCGAGGGGACGTCGGCGAGGGAGCTGCGCGCCGCGGACGCGATCTCTGCATCGGGAGATCGCGTCAGATACGCCAGAACGACGATGAGATCGTCCTGCGGCAGTGGCAGAAAACCGCGTGCGAACGTCTCCACCGCCTCACGCGGGTACTCGCCGGAATTGATCCGCTCGATGATGATGTCGCCGGACAGCTCAGCCGAGGAAGCGCTCATCATTGCTGCGTCTTCTGGAGGGATTCGCGATCGAACACGACGTCGTGCAGAACCTGCCCTCCCCGCCCGAGCGGCGGCACCGGCTTGTCGTTGAGCGTCAATGCGATCCCTGCCGCGTTGCCAATCGTGCGGAAGCGAAAACGCTCTTTCGCCTCGATCGTGCGGTGGTAGCCCCGGCGAAGCTCATCGTTGATGACGGTCTCGCCGTCGGCTTCAAGGACCACGACGGATGGCTCGTTGACCTCGATGCTCAGCAGCAACGGCGCCGCCTGTCCCGGCTCGGGAGCAACGGGAGCCGTCGAGGTCTGCGGCAGCGCCGCGGGCGCTTTCGGCGGCGGCGCAGTAACGACGGTTTTGGCTTCGGCGCTCAGACGTTCCTCATTGGCCAGGCGGCTTTCTCTGCGGTGCTTGAGCGCCCAGTAGCTGACGGCGACAAGGGCGATCACGACGAGGATGAGGATGTAGACGTTGCGGTCAACGCGGGCGTAGGCCGGCGGAATGCTGACTTGCGGCGCCTTCTTTTTGGGCATCGGCGGCGCCTGGGGCGTCGTGAGCCGCTCGAGATGCGCCGACTGCTCGATACGATCATCGCCGACGGCAGCGAAGTTGTATCGATTGACCATCTCTTCGGAGCTCAGGCCGAGGTAGCGGGCATACTCGCGGACGAAACCGCGCGTGAAGACCGGCGCGGGCAGCGTCTTGTGATCGTTGCGCTCGATCGCCTCCAGAAAGCGCTTGCTGATCTTCGTGGCATCGGCGATCTCTTTGAGCGAGATGCCGCGAATCTCACGCTCGCGCCGAAGCTCCTCGCCGAATGACGCGAGCTCCGATTGAAGGGGCGTGGGATCCTGATCAGGCATAGTTGCGCGAAGAAATCAGAGACTAGCGGTTAGCGGGAGGAGGACGGGTCTCGGGGCACGTGATCTCTGATCTCTGGCCGCTGATCTCTCAGCTCTGTCCCACCATTCTAACGAAAACGCGCTCTCGCAGCCGTTCGATGCAGCGGCGCAGGTACGTTGAAGTTGCAGGATGTTCATGAATGAGGCAGAGGTCCCGCTGGGACAGGAACCGCAACTGTGACGCTGCGGACGACCGCGGCGTCGACGGATTCATGACCAGGGCCCTGCGGATAGCGTAGCGAAATGACCATTTCCGATCTGCTGCCAGAAGCCGCAGAGATTCCGGCAACGCGCTCTCGGAGCCGGCAAACAGCACCAGATCTTCCTCACGCAGCCGTTGGTTGATCAGCAGAGCCGCGAAGACCTTCGGATCAGGGTCGAAGAGGAAGACGTTGATCAAGGCGGCGCTGCATCGCTTCGCCGAAGCGATCTTCTCGCCGAGGGAGAGCTTTTTCACGCGAAAGAGCAGCTGCGTCTCGACCGCGCGTCGCACCTGCGCTGGAACCTTCATATCGACCGAAAGGCGCAGCAAGTCCGGCCAGAAAAGGTAATGAACGAGCTTGACCGCATGCGTGAGCGGCGTGGCGCGATGCTGCACCAGACGAAAACGCACCGCGTAAAACGCCGTGAGATGGGTTGTTCTGGCGATGGCCTGACAAAGCGTGGCGCCGCAGTTGGGATTCTCCAGCAGCGCCAATGCCTCGTCCTCGAGAAGCGAAGAGCCATTCTCGGCAAAGAACGCCGATAGCTCTTCCCGTGAAAGGTTCCGGAGTGCAAGGCTGGAATACTGCATAGGCTGCCGGCGCGGCGCGCCGCTGTTTTTAGAATAACTTTCGATTATGATCGGCGCAAACACATTGGTGCCTTACGGAGATAGGTGGTGGAGGGTGGGGAGTGGGAGTGGGAGAAATGGATCGCTTTGAAGAACGATCGTTTTGTCTCCCACTCTCGACGCCCGACTCCCCACACCCCGGCCTTGCAACTCCCCTGATGAACGTCTCGACTGACAGCCGTACGCTTCCCACGCCTCTCTTGCGCACGTCCGCCTTTAGGGTGGCCATCCTTTTCCTGCTGCACGTCCTCGTTTTCACGGCGAGCTACCTCCTGGCCTGGCTGGCGCGTTTCGACTTTTCCGTGCCTCCTCGTTACGCCGCCGTCATGTGGAGCAGCCTCCCCTTCATCGTGCTGGTGCAACTCGGCGTGGCGACGGGATTCGGGTTCTTTCGAGGCTGGTGGCGGTATGTCGGCATCCATGACGTCCTGCGGATCGCGACTGGTATCGTGGTCGCCCTCGGCGCAACGATCGCGCTCTGGTACATCAGCGCGGCGCTCGCGTTTCAGCCGGTCGTGGGCGTCTCACGCAGCGTGCTCCTGATCGACTCGATGTTCGCCCTGCTGGCGATCTTCGGGGCGCGCGTGCTCGTTCGGCTGACCAAGGATCTGACGCGCGCCGACACCACCCACGAGGCCAGGCGAATCCTGATCGTTGGCGCAGGCGATGCCGGCGAAGCTCTGGCGCGTGAGATCCAGCACCGTCCGCAACTGGGGATGAAAATCGTCGCCTTCGTCGACGATCACCGGGCCAAATGGCGATCGCAGATTCGCGGCATCGAAGTGCTTGGTCCCATTTCCGGCGTTGGAGCCATTGCCGAAGACACGCGCGCCGACGAGGTGCTTCTCGCGATTCCGAGCGCCTCGGGCCGCCGGATTCGTGAAATCATTCATCACCTCTCCGCCGCCGGTCTGAAGTTCCGCACCATGCCAGGCCTCGACCAGATCGCCAGCGGCAAAGCACAAGTAACCAGCCTCCGCGAGGTGAACGTCGACGATCTCCTGCGCCGCGAGCAGGTGGTAATCGGCGATGCCTCCACCCGGGACCTCTTCCGCGGACGCAGGATCATCGTCACCGGCGCCGGCGGCACCATCGGCTCCGAGCTGGCGATGCAGATTCTCAACTACGAACCTTCCGAGCTGCACCTGTTCGAGCGATCCGAGCACGCGCTCTACAACTGCTGCCGCCGCATCGAGCGCGAGGCGCCGCAGATGCAGCGCGTCATCCATCCGCACCTCATCGACTGCTCTCAGGCCGGCGGCCTTGTTGCGTCGATCCGTCCCGCGATCGTCATTCACGCCGCGGCACACAAACACGTGCCGCTGGGCGAGCAGAATCCAACCGAATACGTGCGCAACAACTGCCTCGTTGCCCACCAGTTCGCGGAAGCGTGCGCCGCCGCGGACGTCGAGCGCTTCGTCTTCATCTCGACGGACAAGGCGATCAACCCGTCGAGCGCCATGGGTGCCAGCAAGCGCGCCGCGGAGATCGCACTCCTGGATCTCGCTGCGAGAACGCAACTGCGCGTGATGGTGGTCCGTTTCGGCAACGTCATCGGCTCATCGGGAAGCGTCGTACCCCTCTTCCTCGATCAGATTGCCGCAGGCGGGCCGGTAACCGTGACCCACCCCGACGTCACGCGCTACTTCCTCCGTCCATCTGAGGCCATCTCGCTCATTCTGCAGGCCGTGGCATTCGGCGAGGGAGGCCGTATCTATATGCTCGATATGGGAGAACCGATCGGCATCGCCGAGCTCGCCCGCGACCTGATCCGCCTCTCCAGTCACTCACCCGAAGAGATTCCGATCACGTTCATCGGCCTGCGTCCAGGCGAAAAGCTCAACGAAGAGCTCTTCACTGGTGGCGAGACCATCTGTGAGACACAGCATCCGCAAGTCATGGGAGTTGAAGTCCGGCAACCGGATGCCGAGGTTGTTTCTGCGTGGTACCGCCGCCTCGAAAACGCAGTGACCCTCCGCTCCGGAAACGTCAAGCAACTGCTTCGGGAGCTCATCCCCGAGTACGATGCAGGAAGCTCGGAATCGGAGTATGCAGCCGTTCCGGCAGCGGCTGAGATGATCGACGCCGGAGCGACAGTGAATTGACGAACTGGACGCGCATCACCCTTTCCCGATGACCGCGAAGTCCAGGTTACGTACATCCGGCGCGGGTCCGCAACGTCGCATCGCGGCGGCGAAACTGCCGTGGATGCTGGCGGTCGCTACGACGCTGCTCGTACCGATCGCGATGAGCTTACGCGGCCAGGATCCGTTCCGGCTGCCGAAGAATCTGCTCCTCCTCGCCTTTGCCATCACCATCGCGGCCGCTGCGATCGTTGTCTGGCTGCGAGGCAGCACGCGCGACCCCCAGTCAGGCGCCGTCCGCACCGTGCCGCTGATCGCAATCGGAAGTGTCTGCTGGGCGGCGGTGGCGTCGCTCTTCAGCACCAACCACGCACTCAGCCACCGTGCGATCCTCTGGGTCGCAGCCGTCGCCATCTTCGCCTGTGCCGTCGACCTCGGTGGCCGCGCCCGCGGCACGCTTGCAATCGCATGGCCGCTAATTCCCGCAGCCATTAACGCGGCCATCTTTCTCCTCCAGCGCTTCCACGTCTGGAATCCGATGACCTTTCCGGAGGACCTGCCGGATCACATGCGCTACACGGCACTTCTGGGGAATCCGGATGATGTCGGCGGACTGCTCGTAGCTCCCGCGCTGGCCGCGGTCGCGCTGGTTCTTTGCGACCGGCGCCGGCGCCCACTTTGGATTCCTGCGGCGATGCTGCTGCTCGCCGGCATCGCAACGGGGCGGCTGACCTCCCTCCTCGCCTGCGGCGCGGGGCTGCTGGTCATGGGGTTTGTGCGATCCCGCAAAGTCGGCGCGATCGCAACCGCATTGCTCGTTGTCGGAGGAACCGCCCTCGTCGTTGCCGATCCGCCGATGCGCGCACGCGCCACGAGCATCGCCAACGCATTGCGCGCTCACGACTACGCTGAAGCAACCTCCGGCCGGATCACCGCGTTTGTTTCCGCGTCGATGATGGCGATCGACCATCCGTTCTTTGGGGTGGGGCCAGGTTGTTTCCGCTGGGCATACTTCGAATACAAGGTCGCCGCCGAGCGCGCGCATCCATCGCTGGCAAAAGCGTGGAGCGCGGATTACAACTTCGGCGAAGCCCACAACGATCATCTGCAGACTCTCGCCGAGAGCGGCCTGCCCGGCTACGCGCTCTTCGTCACTGCGCTCGTCGCAGTGGCCGCCTCATCCCGCCGCAAGAAGAACAGCGAAAACGAAGACGAAATGGAGCGCGACACTCTCGTTCGTACGCTTGCACTTCCGACAAGCGTGGCCATCGCCATTCTCTGTCTTGCTCACTTTCCGCTGCACCTCGCCGCATCGACGGTTACCATTGTCTATATCGCCACACTCTGCGTGACCTGGGGAGCCCATGCGGAGGTCAAGGTCCCTCCGGCACTGAACGAGCGCCTCGCCACAATCCTACGCCCGCGTCGTTTGCCGCCTGCCCTCTCCATAACGTTCGCCCTCCTCGTCGTGATCGGGGCAGCATTCCTGATCAGTCGAATCGCGCTCCAACCCTGGCAGTGCAATCTGACCGAGAAAGAGATTCAGGCCAGCACGAGTCTGACATACGACAGTGTGGCCGACCCGATGCAGACGTCACGGAACGTACACGAGAACCTCGCCGCGCTGGAGCCGTGCCTGGACGCGGCGCCGTACGATATCGCTCTCTATATGCTGGCCGCGGCAAACCAGCGGCTGATCGGTCGCGACGCGGATGCGGCGACGATGTACCGGCGCGCGCTGCAATACGACCGCCGTCCGGAGCTGTACTACAACCTCGGCGTCGTCGAGCTTCAGCTGCACCAGCGCGCCGCGGCGATCGCCGACCTGCTGACGGCCGTCTCGTTCAGCCGTACCTATCTGCGCGATCTGCCGGTCGATGTGCAGGCCGAGGTTAGTGACGCGCTGCGGCGGCAGTATCCGTATCTCGCCGGGAGCTGAAGAGCGACGCCGCCGTGCGGGCAAGCAGACGAAGATCGGACGCAAACGTCCGGCGATCGAGCCAATCCAGATCGATGCGTAACTTGTCGCGCATGATTCGATTCACGTATTCATCGCGCCACGCTTCGCCCGTGAGCAGCGCCTCCTCGTCGCGATAGCGAAGTGAAGCCGGGCTGGTGATGCCGGGCCGTACGCGCAACACGCTCAGCTCCTCAGCGGAGTAGAGCAGCACGTATTCGGGCGCCTCGGGACGCGGACCGACGACACTCATCTCGCCGCGCAAGACATTCACGAATTGCGGCAACTCGTCGAGCTTCCAGCGTCGAAGGAACCGGCCAACAGGCGTGACTCTCGGATCGCCTGCACGCGTAATCGACGGCCCAGCGGGGCCGCTTCGCATTGTTCGGAACTTCAGGATCGAAAACTCCGCTCCGAAGCGCCCGATGCGAGGCCCGTGGTAGAAGACCGGCCCGCGCGAGGTGAGTTTCAACGCCACCGCAATCACCGCAAAAACGGGTGACAGGAAGATGAGGGCGGCCAGCGAGATGGCGACGTCGAACGCGCGCAACATCACCGGGCCAGGACGCCCGACGCGCCGCAAATCACGGCCGTCACCGCGCCGATCACCGCCTCCACCTCGGCATCACTCATCCCCGAGTAGATCGGCAGCGAGACTTCGCGCTCGTACTCGGCGGTGCTGACCGGGAAGGAATCCGGCGTGAAGGAGTAACGGTCACGGTAAAGAGGATGAAGGTGCAGTGGGATGAAGTGCACACTCGCGCCGATTTCCTTGGCGCGTAGCGCATCGACAAAGGCTCCGCGGTCGGCACCTGCGGGCAGCCGCAGCGGATAAAGATGCCAGGCGTGATCGCGCGCATCGACGAACGCCGGCAACTCGAATTCATGACCTTCGAACGCGGCGTTGTATCGCCCTGCGATCTCCTGCCGCCGCGCCCTCATCGCATCCGCTCGTCGCAGTTGCGCGAGACCGAGCGCGGCGGCGATGTCGGTCATGTTGTACTTGAACCCGGGCGCGACCACCTCGTAGTACCACGAACCTTCAGCCCGGTAACGCCTCCAGGCATCGTGACTGATCCCGTGCAGCGACATCAACCGGCATCGGGCCGCGTAGGCGTCGTTATCGGTGCAGAGCATGCCGCCCTCGCCCGTCGTGATCGTCTTCGTCGCGTAAAAACTAAAGCAAGTGATGTCGCTGATCGCGCCGATGTACTTGCCGTTGTAGCGCGACGGAAACGCGTGCGCGGCATCGTCGATGATGGCAATGCCGCGAGGCTCCGCCACGGCACGAAGCGCATCGAGATCCGCAGCCAGTCCGCCGAAATGAACGGGAATGATCGCCTTCGTCCGTGCCGTCACCGCCTCGGCTACACGGCGCGGATCGATGTTCAGCGTCCGGGCATCGATGTCCACCAGCACCGGAGTCGCACCAAAATAGAGAACGACTTCCGCGGTCGCGGTGAAGGTGTAGGCCGGAATGATGACCTCGTCGCCGGCCCGAAGACCAACGGCTTCGAGAGCGAGGTGCAGCGCCGCCGTGCACGAATTGAGCGCAACCGCGTGTTTGGCGCCGACCGCCGCAGCGAACGCGGCCTCGAACTCGTGCACTCGCTCCCCGGTCGTCAGCCAGCCTGATTCGAGAACAGAGCGGACGGCATCCATTTCCGCTGCGCCGAGATCCGGCCGTGCAAAGGGGATGAAGGTCACGATGGCGGCTCCACGTTCCGCGTGAGCTCCACCATCGGACGACCCTCGGCGGTGACAAACTCACGCGACCTCAGGAATCCCTGACTCTCGTAAAAGCGGATCACGCGATCATTGTCTGCGGCATCGGTGGTCAGCCACAAGCACCTCTCGCCCGAAGCCGCCAGGTGCCCGGCAAATGCGGCAACCAGCGCCCGGCCAATCCCCCGATGTTCCTGTCCCGGATCGACCGCCAGCGACATCAATTCCGCGCCCGCCGGCTCGTGATTCCCGGCACTCGTTCGCTGACGCGCGCGACGCGAGACACGCGCGAGGGTCGACGGATGGCGCAACACGATTGGAACGATTGCCAGCACGAGCCGCGCAAAGCGCCGCTTCATCAGCCGCCGGTAAAACAGCCTCGGATTCGCAACGCCGGCGACGAAGCCAGCCAACTGCCCGTCCGTAAGCGCGACAATCGCGATGCCTTCGCCGGCGATGAAGCCGTAGAAGACACGAAGAAAGCGCGGCCCAAGAAACGACAGGAAAAAGTTCGGAAAGGCCGCGCGGTGAATAGCAACGACGCGAGCAAGGTCTTCTCGCGCCATCGAGCGCACCTCGATCACGACCGCACCAGTGCCTCGATGGCATCGGCGAATTGTGCGTAGAGCGCACGGGCATCGAATCGCATCGCCAGCTCACGCGCTGCGATTGCCATCGGTCCGCGACGACCCGGATCGGAAAGCACAACGATTGCGGCGCGTAGAGATGCAGCATCGCCGGCTTTGTAGCGAATACCAGCGCGGGCACCTTCGATCAATGCGCTCACCTCGCTGTCGAGCGAAGTAATCACGGGAAGTCCGGCCGCGAGGTAATCGAACAGCTTCGTCGGCAGCGCAACGGTCGACCCTGCGCGGTACGGCGCAAGTCCGACGTCCGCACTCGCATAGAGCTCCGACAGTTTCCCCACATCGACCGCACCGGCGAAGGTGACATTGGGCAGCGAAGCCGCGCGCCCGCGCAACCGCTCCTCGACGGGACCTCGCCCGGCAATTGTGAGCAGAACCTCATCAGGCATTGTCGCGACAACATCGAGCAACGTGTCGAGATCGTAGTGCTCGCCCAGACTTCCGGCATAGACCAGCGTGAGGCGATCGCCCGCGTGTTTCTCGGGCGGCGCAAAGGCATCGACATCGATGCCAATCGGAATCGTCACCGTTCGCAGTGCGCCCTCATGCTCGAGCACCACGCGGTACGTTTCGGCGACGGCGATGGCGAGCGACGTCGCGCGAAGATTGCGGCGGCGCAACCGGCGCAACGGCGCCGAAGCCGCGTTGACGAGGAAGCGCAACGAAGACGGCGCGGCGGCAACGAACAGTTCCGGCCAGAGATCGAAGCAGTCAATGACGAATGACGCGTGATGATGACGAGCCAGTCGGCGTCCGGCCGCGCCACAAAACTGGGGAGGATCGGCGGCGAGGACGACATCAGGCTGCGGCAGCATCCGGCCGCGTTTACTCACGCGCCACGCAAACATATGCTCGAACCAGAGCCGCGAGAAGCTGATGTTGCGGCGATACGACGGTGTCGGAACGAGCTCGATCGCGAATCGCTCGCTCACTTGGCGGCGCTCCCATTCCGTGGCCCGCTGCTGTTTCGACTGATGGGCAAACGTGGCCGTGAACCAGGTCACCTCGTGGCCGCGCTCCGCCAGCGTCCGCGCCATGAGCGTGAATCGGTAGTCGCGCCAGCCCTCACCCGGAATCGGTCCGTAAGGATTGAGGAGCCAGACGCGCATGGGATCAATCCTCGGGCGCGGCGCGTGGCAACGGCGACCACCGAATCGCGAATGCCGAAGCGGTTCCGGCGATGACGACCGGCAAAACCACGACCGCGTACAAGACGAATGCGTAGCCCAGGGCGGTGGTCTTGTCGGTGCCGAAGAGGGAGAGAGCGAGGACGACGAGGTAATGAAAGAGACCGACTTTGCCCGGAAGCGACGGCGGTGCTGCACCGATCCGCAAAACGACAGCGAGAAAGAGCGCGGCAATCAGTCCAAGGGAGATTCGCATGGCCACGAACACGATGTAGTTCGTCAGGATGGAGAAAGCCAGCACGGCTGCGGAAAGAAGCCAGATCAGGAATCCGCGGCGCCACGACCGAAGCGAGCGAAGGGCGCTCAGTGCAGCCTCAGCCAATCGCGTGACGCGTATCGCCCACGGCCGCGGGATGCGAAGCGCCGCGCGATCAATGAATTGGAGGATGCCTTCGTGCCAGAACGTCAGAGCGAGCGTGGCGGCCACGAGGATGGCCGCCGTCCAGACGAACGCAACACCCGAACGCGCCATCCATGCGGGCAATGACATCGCAACGACGAGCAGCCCGATCGACACAGCAAACATCGCAAGATCGGCCACCTTTTCGACGACGATCGTCGCCATCACATGGGCCTTGCTCAATCCTTCACGGCGGCAGACAAGATACATGCGCGCCAACTCCCCGATGCGTCCCGGGAGAGCCGTGTTCACCGTCTGGCCGATGAGAATTGCGCCAGAAAGCGGCACCCACTCCGGCTTCCCTTCTTCCGGAGCAAACAGCAGCGACCATCGAATCACGCTGAGCGCCAGCGTGACGATGACCGAACCGAGCGCCAGCAGCGCCATGGCCGGATTCGTGCGCAGTAGAGCGGCCCAGACTGCGCGCCAATCGACCCCCCGAACGGCAAGAAGCAGCGCGGCACTGCCGATGACCGTCCCGACGACGATATGCGGAGTGGCGCTACGGACTCTGGATCGCCAGTCGAAATCTACGGTTGTCGCTTCCATTGAGAACTTTGAATGCCGCGCCACACTCGAACGGCTGCAATCAGCGCTAGTGGGCCAAAGACAAACGCATCCCAGCGGCGGCCGGAGGTCGCGAATCCAATACAGAAAAGCAATGCACCTATGCCGGAGGTGAGACCCCACCATGGCTGCCGGAATGCGTCCGGGCGCGGCATGCTCCCCGTTGCAGCAATCCAGTGATAGTAGCTCCACGACGAAAGCACGATGGAAGCTCCAACGATCCACGTGGCACTTCTGGCCACAAACCACCAGTCGATCACGTGGCGGCAAATCCCGGTGAAATGCCTGACTCGGACATCACTCCTTCGTGCAACGCCACAATCAGCGCGAGCGCGATCCAGAAGAAGATCCCGACTTTTGCTCCCAGCGCAATCGTGTCCGCAGTACCGAACACGAAATACGCGATCATGCCACTCGCCAAGCCGCCGTTGATGAGGCGCTGATCCGCGTTCAGCGTACGACGAATCGTCATTGTGAGAAGAGCTGCTGCACCGAACCAGAGAGCGAGATACGAAATCAAGCCAGGCAGGCCAAGGTCAAGTGCGGCCTGAAGAAAGTGATTGTGTGCGTGAGCGACATCGGTATCCGGCGAACTCAGGAACGTCGGATAGAACACGGGCATGACCTTGCGAAACGAGTTCATTCCCATGCCTGTAATCGGAAAATCCTGAATCCCGTAAATCGCCCGCGACCAGAGCTCGATTCGACCGTCAACGTCTTCCGCAATCCCGCTGCCAGCCGCTCGTGCGATAAGGGGCGCGATCCGTGACCACGATGTCAGGGCGGCGACGGCACCGATGATTGCCGCTCCTGCGAGCACCATCCGCGATCGGCGACTGTGCCATACCGCCCACGCGCATATTCCGACGGCGAGCGCTATCCAGCCACTCCGCGACTGCGTGAGCAGCAGCGTGCTACCAACAATCGCCAGAGCCCCAAGATGGAACAGCCGGCGCACTGGGGAAACGCTTTCTCGCGAGGCAGCTGCGAACGCGATCTGCAGCGGAACGAACATCACTAAAACGCCCGCAATCGCATTCGGCTGAAATCCTTCCGCCTGCCCCGGCACACCACGAATCACAGCCGGCATCTGCGCCGTGATTTTCTGTAGGAGTGGAACCTTGCCGATCCAGTTCGTTCCGAGCAAACCAATGATCGCCAGGGCCATTCCCGCTGCGATGAACAACTGGAGAGCAAGGTCGATTTGAGACTTGTTCCGAATCGCGGAGATGATCGCGAAGAACGTAGCGATGCCCAATACGACGCCGAGAACTTTAGATGCACTGAAGTCGATATCGAATGTCGCCCAGAGGCTCACGAGAACCATCACCGCCAACAGGGCCAGCGCCCCGTTGAGTGACGTCAGCGGCAACGGATCAATCCGGACAATCAACCCGACGATCCAAATGAGCGGAAGAAAGACGATCAGTAACAAGACAGGGTGACCGAGTGGAGGAAACAGGAAGAGCGGCGCAAGCAAAGCAACCCAAAACAACTGCCAGCGCAAAAGAAAAGCGGCCCCCTTGTGGGCCGCTCTCGGAACCGGAACCGGCGCTGACCGATTCACCGGCTGACCACAGGAACGTCAAGCCTGAAGCCCGCCTGCGCGGCGTCATTGAAGAACATCTTCACTGTATCGAGCGAATAGTCGGCCAAGTCGCGACCGATGAGGTCGAGCTTCTTGAGTATGTCATTCGTCGCCGTGATGATGTGGCAGCCGATCTCGTCGGCCTGGAAGACGTTCAGCAGTTCGCGGGGGCTGGCCCAGATCAGTTCCGCGCCTGGTACATCAGCGAGGATTCGCACCGACTCCGCCATGAGCGGCATCGGGTCACGCCCTGTATCGGCGATGCGGCCCGCGAAGACGGAGACATTGCTCGGCGCGCCGCCGCGAAGTGAGTCGGCGATGGCGCGAACCTGGTCGAGCGTCATCATCGCTGTCACGTTCACCTTCACGCCATCGTGCGAAAGCGAGCGTACGAGCTCGTATGCAGGTTCCCGGCGCGTGTTGGTGATCGGAATCTTGACATAGACGTTCGCGCCCCACGTCGCAATCTCGCGCGCTTGGCGCTCCATTTCATCAAACTCGTCGGAGAAGACCTCGAATGAAATCGGGCGGTCGGGAATCGCGCTCAGAATCTCGTGCGCGAAACCGCGGTAGTCAGTGATGCCGGCTTTGCGCATCAGCGTCGGATTCGTCGTAAACCCTTTCACGAATGGCTTTCTGTACATCTCGAGCATGCCGGCTTTGTCGGCGCCATCAGCAAATAGTTTGACCTTCAGATCCTGGAGCGTATTCATGGTTCCTCCGTTGCGATTGTGCTAACGATGCCACGCACGGCCTCGGCAAGCGAGTGCACGCGCGAAAACGGCGGCACGGGCTGGCGCTCAGCATAACCGTAGTCGATGAAGTAGTTGCTGCAACCGGCGCGCTGTCCAGCCTCGATGTCGCGCCATCGATCGCCGATCAGAAACGACGAGCCGAGATCGATGCCGAGGCGAGTGGCGGTGGCGAGGATGCCGCCGGGTTTCGGCTTGCGGCACCCACACGCGGCGTTATCGTCGTGATAGCAGACGACGAACTCGTCGATCGGCAATTCGGCGGCGAGGTGAGCGTTGATTGCTTCGACCGTCGATCGTTCCTGCGTACCGCGCGCAACGTCTGGTTGATTGGTGACCACGATCAGTAGAAAGCCCTCGTCGTGCAGCCGCCGAAGTGCCGGCAAGGCGTCCGGCACGAGCTCGACTTCCCGAAGCGTCTGCGGTGGATGGGGTTTGCCATCGCGGACGAGAGCGTGGTTGATCACGCCGTCGCGATCAAGAAACACGGCTCGTTTCAAGCGACGCGGACTCCCATTTGGTCTGTCTTGCTTTGAGCGCCGGATGCGACACAAGCAAGTGCCAGATCACGGCTTGAAACGCCTCGGAGTGCGGCGTGACGTTCTCCGGATTCACGGTCGGAACGATGACGCACACGTCGGCAACTTTCGCCGTATAACCACCGTCGCGGCCGACGACCCCGGTCACTTTCGCTCCGACTGTTTGCGCGTATTGCAGCGCACGGACGAGATTCGGACTGATGTTTTTCTCGAGATTGCCGCCGCCTACCGAGAAGATGAAGAGCACGTCGTTCGATGACAGCCGGCTCGTCCTTAACCATTCGACGAAGACGGTTTCCCAACCTTCATCGTTCGTTCGCGCGGTAAGCTCGGAGACGTTATCGGTCGGCGCGTACGACTCGATCCCGACGATCTTCCGAAAGTCATTAACGGCGTGCGAGCAGTTGCCCGCGCTGCCGCCGACGCCGAGAAAGAAGAGTCGCCCGGCACGCTCACGAAGATCCGCCAACATGAACGCCATCCGCTCGATGGCATCAGCGTCCAGCCGCGAAATAACTTCGGACGATTCAGCGAGATGTTGCTTTGTGTAGGACATCATTCTCCACAGGAATTTGGCGAGAATAACACGTCACCGGAAACCGCCGAAAACTCTAAGGCGCGCTAGGAGAGCAGGATTTTGGTACCCTCGAAATCGAAACGAAAACGAACTTCTTCGAGCCCTGCCCGCGACATGGCGTGGCGCAGCCGATTGCGGTCTTTCGCATAAAACATCAGGAAGCCTCCGCCGCCGGCACCGACCAGTTTGCCGCCGACCGCACCGTTCTGAATTCCGAGGTCGTACCACTCGTCGATCTTCGGATTGGACATTCCGCCCGAGCGCCGCTTCTTGTGCTCCCAGTGCTCGTGCATCAGCACACCAAAGTCGGCCACCTTTCCATTAACCAGCGCGGCCTCGCTTCGAACAGCCAGATCTTTGACGTAGTCGAGGTTGCGGATCATCTCGTCATCGCCGGCCTGACTGCGAACCTTCTGGTCCTTCAGGATGCTACCGGCGCTCCGGGAGAATCCTGTGAAAAAGAGCAGCACGTTGTCCTCGAGATCCGCCATCGTATCGAACGCGATCGGCAATGGTGACGCGCTGACCGATTCATCCGGATTGAATCGGAAGCAGGTGATGCCTCCGTGCGCGGCAATGTACTGGTCCTGCTTCCCCACTGGTTCCTGCAGCCGATCAATCTCGATTTCGCAAGCGAGGCGCGCGAGGTCATGCGGAAGAATCGTCCTGCGCCGATGCGCATAAAGCGCCTTCAACAGAGCGGTCGTGAAGCTGCCTGATGACCCCAGACCGGTGCCTGACGGAATGTCGGCCAGCGTAGTGATCTCGACCTGAGGCGTTTTGAAGTCGAGCATCCGAATCGCTTCACGGATGATCGGATGCTGTACGTCGTGCACATCGTCCGTGTGCTCGAGTTGCGAATACTTCAGGAAGATACCGGGTGTGAACGGGCGTGTGACCGTGACGTAGACATATTTGTCAATCGCCGCGGCGAGCAGGTAGCCGCCATGCTCCCGATAATAGGAGGGAAGGTCCGTACCGCCACCACCAAGCGTGATTCGAAGCGGACTGCGGGCAATGATCATTTCCTGGATGCCTCGTAGATCTTGCGAACCACATCGAGTGCCGCTCGGGCCTCGGCAAGCCCCGCGGATGGAGTCCGCTTCTGTTCAATGTCGTCGAGAAACTCGCGAAATTCGAGCCCCCACGAGTCGTCGCCGCGCGGATACTCCCACGAGGTCGTCTCAGGCGGTCCCATCTCAGGCAACATCCGGTAATAGGTCAACCGTTCGACGCCGTAGCTCCCGCCAAGTCCATCTATGGCCAGTTTCCCGGTGCGCCCGTAGATCTCGAATGAAAAGAGATTCTTCCATTCGGTGCAGCTCACATGGAGAAACGCGGCGAGGTTCTTCTCCGTGCGCAGCAGCAGAAACGCGTTGTCGTCGACCGGCATCTGCCAGAAATAGGTTCCGGCGTAGCCTTCGATGCGCGTGAAGTCGCCGAGAAACCAACGGGCGAGATCGATGACATGGACTCCCTGATCGATCAACTCTCCGCCCCCGGCCCGCTCTGGATCGGCGCGCCATTCCTGGTCGTACCCGATGCGACCGCCATGTCCGTAACGTCCTCGCACGAACATGAGCTGACCACACACGCCCTCATCGATCAGCGCCCGCGCTTTCTGCAACGCCGGATGATAGCGATGATTGAATCCGACACGGACGCGCACATCGCGCGCCTTTGCCGCGGCGATAAGCGGCTCAATCTCTCCGACTGAGCGTGCTCCCGGCTTTTCGACTAGAACGTGCTTGCCGGCCTTGATCGCCGCCAGCGCAATCGGCGCGAGCGATTCGTTGGTCGTTGCGACGATGACAATGCCGACATCCTCGCGCCCGATAACGTCGCGCCAATTGCTGCACGACGTCGCGTTATAGGCGCGCGCAAGCGCCGCCGCACGATCGGAAACGGCATCGCAGCAGGCGACGAGGGTCGCCCCGCCGAGCGCCTTTGCCCGCTTCTGGCCGATGAGACCGCAGCCCACGATCGCAACCTTCAATCGACGCCCCATTCGAGGCTGCGATCCTTCGGCACGATTCGGCGGAGCGTATAAATATCGGTCTTCGTCAGATCATCAAGGTGCTGCGGCAGGTCACGCCAAGGGTCCCAGGCGGCACTGATCAGCTTCCCTGTGATGCCATTGCTCGCTGCACTCGCCAGAAACAGGCAGAGCTCCGCCGCTCGGTCGCAACTGTCGTCGGACGCACGGCCCGCAATCTCGAGCTCGCGCGATCCTGCTTTCTGTGCGCCTGCCGCCCGTATGGTTTGCAGCATTTTCGTGTTCATGACACCCGGCGCTACCGTATTTACGTCGATCTGCCGGCTGCGCAGTTCTTCGGCCAGCGTCTCGCTGAAACGAACGAGCGCCGCCTTCGCAGTCGCGTACGCGGAGAAATTTGGACGCGCGGTAGCGGCACCTCCACCGGAGAGATTAATGATTTTACCGCCCTCTTTCATCAGCGGGAGAAGAGCGCGGCAGATCGCTACGGGCGCGAACAGATTTACGCGCAACGTCGCTTCCCATGCGTCGCAGTCATTAGTGGCAAACGGGCCGACCGGACCCTGAATCGCCGCCGCATTGATCACGACATGCACCGAGCCAAATGCGGTACGTACCGCATTCGCGATGTGCTCCGAAGCATTCAACTCTGAGAGATCCGCAGCAACGTTGATAAGCCGCTGCCTTGAGAATGTCTCCTCGTCTGCCTGGTTTGAGCGCGTGACCTTGACAATATGAGCTCCGGCGTCCTTGAACCGTTTCACTAGTGCAGCCCCGAGGCCGCCAGCCGCACCAGTGATCACGCAGACCCGGCCGTCCAAGCGAGGTTCATTCATCACTTGTGCCCCGGTTGGCGATGTCCTCTCTCGTATGAGCACGCTGGCTACGCATTGGACTGAATCTGTCGCAGTAAGAAGAAGCAGTGACGACCCAGCACGTGATCTGTGTTGGCGTATCCCTCGGCAAGAATCTCGGCACCTGCGGCCGCCAGAAACTGACGCCACTCCGGTGCCGTGAATCGACGCTCCGATCCATCAAATACGGATGAGTACAATCCGTAGAACCAGGCAGTAAGACCAAGCTCAATCGCGTGGAGGTCGCGAAGAAGTACAAAATTGCCTACGCGCAGCTGCTCTCGCAGCGCGGTGAGCCGGTCCGCCGGCGGGATATGGTGAAACAAGAAACTGCTCGTCACGACGTCGAAACTTCCATCGCGGAGCGGAAGACCTTGAGCGCTCGCGGCGAGGAACAGCGAGTCGGCCCACAAGCGATGCGCGTCCCTAACCATGCCATAGGATAGATCGACGCCAGCGTACTGCCTCGCGCGCCAGAGCTCTACGACTTCCGCGCGCTGCTCCCCTGGCCCGCAGCCCACATCGAGCACGCTCGAGCCAGTCATCACCCGAAGGCAGCATCCCTGGTACTCATTCCACATCCGCTGTCCTGACGCTTCGACGCGATCGGCGTTTACAAAGCGCCGCACAAGGGAGCGCACGGAAGCCATGATCCACCTGCGAAAGGCGTACGCACTCGCGGACGCATGCGTAAGCTCGGCCCACTTCGCGAAGATTCGGGCTGGTCTCATTTTCTTTCCCGGTGCATCCTCAAACACCCTATCTTGTGGAAATCGAGCCACGCACGAGCTGATAAACCGCGGACAAACGCAGAATCTGTGTTCTTCTCACACGGTCTCCTTCAGATTTCGCCCTGACGCCGCAGAGCGCGCCTCAACAGCAGCTCCGCCAGAGATCCGGCTTGGCAGAATGGTTTCTGCTCCCGGCTGGCTGCGCTCGTCGAACAACCAACGATTCTCGCTAAGAAAGCGGACCGTACGGATTATACCCTCACGGATGCTCAGCTTCGGCTTCCACCCGAGGGAACGAATTCTAGTGCAGTCCAGATAAATGAGGGGCGAATCGCCGACCCATCCACGCTCCCCTCCGGCATAGTTAAGTTTTGGAGAGAAACCAAGCTCAGTGGTGATCCATCCGACGGAATCGTTGACCGTGCAGAACTCGTCAGTCCCAAGGTTGAAAATGCTGACCTTCGCGTCCACGTTCTCGACGGCGAGCAATATCGCGTCGATGCAGTCCTGGACGTGCAAATAGGACTTCCGTTGCAGCCCATTGCCCAGGATAAAAAGGTCGTCCGGATCGCGCAGCAGCGACTTGCAAAAATCAAAGACGTGCCCGTGTGAATAGCGCTCGCCAAGAATAGACACAAAACGGAAGATGAATCCCTGAAAGCCAAAACCTTCGCAATAGGCCTGAATCAGGCCCTCTCCGGCGAGTTTGGACGCTCCGTAAAGCGAAGTCTGAATTGGAAACGCCACATTCTCAGGCGTCGGGAACAGCTCGGGCTCTCCATAGATCGAGCCCGTCGAGGAGAACGCGATGCGGCGGATTCCGGCAATCCGCATCGCCTCGAGTGTCTTGAACGTGCCGATGGCGTTCTGCTCTACGTCGCGATGCGGGTGCTCCAGTCCGAACCGTAGATCGGCGTTTGCCGCCAGATGGACGACGAGGTCGCAGCCGGCCATGCTGGCAGCCAACCGTGGCTGATCCAGCACATCGCCCTCGACGAAGCGGAATGCGCCTGAAGCACCAGCAGGTGCAAGAAAGCGCTCCTGCCCCGTGATCAGATTGTCGTAACCGACCACTTCATGACCAGCGGCCAGCAGCCGATCGACAAGGTTACTTCCAATGAAACCGGCCGCGCCGGTCACAAAAACCTTCATGTTCAAGTCCTGAGCTTAGAAATTATGAGCCGGTGCCGGCGACGACGACCCACGCCGTTCGCACCAGAATCTTGAGGTCGAGAAAGAGCGACCAGTTGTCAATGTACTCCAGATCCATCAACACCCAATCGTCGAAGTTGGAAATCTTGTTTCGGCCACGAACTTGCCACAGACAGGTAATTCCCGGCCGGATGCTGAGTTTCCTTTTGTGCCATACGTCATAGCCCGGCAACTCGTGGGGCCCGGCCGGACGCGGACCGACGAGCGACATGTCGCCCTTCAGGACACTCCAAAGTTGCGGCAACTCGTTCAAGCTGAACTTACGCAAGAACTTGCCCAGAGGTGTCACTCGTGGATCATTCTTGATCTTGAAGACCGGTCCGGTCATTTCGTTTTGAGCCATCAATTCCTTCTTGCGCTCGTCGGCGTCGACGCACATCGTTGAAAACTTGTAGCCGGTGAAACGTACGCCATTGCGGCCGACGACGTGCCATTTGTAAAACACCGTTCCTCGGCGATCGGACAACTTGATCGCGATCGCAATGAGCAGAAACAACGGCGACAAGACCGCAAGCAGCACCGCGCTGACGATGATGTCGAACACTCGTTTGAAGAAGAGTGCGTCGGAGTCGAAGTGGGGAGGCGCGAGAACAACGGCCGGCAGGTGCAGAAGCTGGAAAGGATACAGCGTGCGAAGAGTGCGAACTTTCCCAAATAGAAGCCCTTGAGGGACGATGCGCAGGAGAATACCCAACGAATCGCAACTGTCGATGACCTCAGGCATCCAGGAAGAGTTGCCATTCGGTTGGACGGCGACTACTTCATCGACGGGATGGGTGATCAGGACATTCGCCAGCTCACCCGCGTGTCCTATCACGGGTACTCCGGGGTCCGTTTCCTGGTCATTCGCGTCGGCAGGGATCGTGAGGTACCCAGCGATGCGGTACTCAGTAGGGGGAACTTCGTCCGCAAAATAGTTCTCCAACCATCGGATGACCTCGCGCGGACCGATTAGAAGCACGTTCTTGGTATAGAAACCGGCGCGCCGTCTTTGCACCATGTACTGACGCAGAGACATGCGGAACATGATCAGTAGCGCCGAGCCAAGCACCATGAACGACACCAGGAAAAGCCGGCTCCAATCGACGCTCTTCTCAAAGAAAAGGAACAGCGTGATCACGCCGGCGGCGCCGATGGGAGCGAATAGCGACGACAGCAATACGCGCGCTCGGCTTTGCTGAAGCAGAGGACGATACGCTTCCTCCGCCTCCAGGATGAAGATCGTCGCCACGCCTGCGACCGCCAGCATCCTGGCGATGGAACGAAAGGGCGGAAGTTCTCCTCCCGTTTCAAGTGGCCGAAGCCACAACGGCAACCATTCGAACCGCACATCGACAAAAAATCGGTGCAAGGCTGGCCACAGCGCATACGCCAGACAGAAAGCAAAGGCCATTACGGCGAAGTCGAGAATCCAGAAAAAGCGGCGGGGAATCATGAAGGTATCCGATCGGGCTCGTTTCTGCTTCTCGATGACTTACTATCGCTTGGGGTCATTTCGCGTGTCAGCCTCCAGCGGAACTTCCGGAACATCCGTAGGGAGCTAAGAACCTGGTGCGCTCCCGCAGAGCTCCATGGGCGCCGCATTCCCGCTCTTCCGAGCGCATGCACGGCGACGGCTGAAGGAACATAGCAGACCCTCCAACCCGCGCGCCATGTCCGGCAGCACCAGTCCTGGTCTTCCGAGTAAAGGAAGTAGCGCTCGTCCATTGCCCCGATAGCCTGAATCATCGAACGGCGTACGAGCATTACGGCTCCCACAACCCAGTCAACGTCCGAGGCTCGGTCGGCTGGCAGATTTATACCGAGGTAGTTTCCCATCGCACCGTCGGGGCGCGCTGTACGGTCCAACCGCAGGAAACGGCGTAGAAGAATCACTGGTGTCGAGAATGAACGCGCCGACGCCTGTCGCGTGCCATCAGGATTGAGGAGCATCGGACCGGCGATGCCGGCGTCAGGATTCGCATCGAGAAACTCGACGAGCCGGTCCATCATGCCGGACCGCACTTCCGTGTCAGGATTGAGGAGGAGCACATAGCGTGAGGGCGGAGCGACAGCCATCGCGCGGTTTACATTTGCGGCGAATCCCAATGGCGTTGCATTGCGGATCATGGATGCGGAAGCATCGATATGGCTTACGGCATCACAAAAACGATCGGAGATATTCTCGACCGCGGTGAGCGCGAATGAGACCTTCGCTGACGACGCGTAGACCGTCTCCACGGCATGGACGGCGACTTCGCCATGACCGTGACTGATGATGATTACGACGACGTCAAGCATGCCTGTTCTGGGGATCCATTCAGAAGTTCGTCGTAAACGGAGGAGAGTTGTTGAATCATGCGTGACGCACTGAAGCCGCGCAGCGTCCACTCGCGCGCGTACATCGCGAGCTCGCTCCGTGTTGCTTCGCTTAGCCGCAAGTAACCTTCCACTGCGTCAGCGAGTCTCGCGACGTCACCGGGTGGAAACAGACGTGCCGCCGCACAATGCACCAGGATCTCCGCTGGACCGCCGGCGTCAGGTGCTATGACAGGTGTTCCGCTTGCCAGCGCTTCGAGGAGTACGAGCCCAAACCCCTCTGGGACACGGGTCGGGAGTACCAGCACATCAAAGCAACGCATCAGTTCGGGAATCAAATCCGTTTCTCCGAGAAACCTGATGTCATCATCCAGGCCCAGCGTATTCCTGAGGCGCTCAAGCCGGGCATAGTAATCCTCATACTGGAGTACCGGCCCGGCGATTACGAGCCGGACCTGGTCGTGACGTGCTCTAACGGCGGCAAAGGCGGCTATCAGGTCTTCCAGGCCCTTAATTGGCGAAATTCTGCCGACGTAACCCACAACCCAGGCTTCGGCCGATAAGCCAAAAGGCCGCCGCGACTCGACGCGGTCGCCTTGATGAAAACGCTCCACATCGACACCGTGATGGATCACGCACATCCGGCCGTCGTCGATCTTTCCGACGGCGTCAGCCACTGCGCGCGAGATCGCCACAATCCTGTCGGGAAGCCGCCGAATGCACCAACGAAGCACGGCCCCTACGAGCCGCGAACGGCGAAGGAGATCGATTTCACGCACATGCCACACGCATGGGACACGCGCAAGCCGCGCCGCCACTGCGGCGGACGTAACCACCGCACTGTTGACGTGCACCAGCCGGATGCCGCGCGCCCGGATCAGACGCCGCAGCCGCACGACGGCGGACAGCCAGCGAAAAGGGTAGAAAAAGATGTCGCTCACTCTGCGGAACCGCTTCAGTGGCGCGGTATCGATCACTTCAATCGCTGCGCCGGCGCCCTCGAATAGGACCGCAAGAGGCCCCCGCCCAGGCTGCGCAACGAGCGCTTCGAAACGATGTCGATCCAGCGCCCGAATGATTTCCAGGAGGTCGACGTCGGCGCCGCCGATCTCGAAAGTCCCATTCGCAAACAATATCCGCGCCGGGCCGGGTCCTTCTAGGGACTGTCCCCGAGGTGAGCCCGTCAACGGCCTCGCTCACTTGATAACCGATCGCGTGAGGATCTCTGACAATGCCGCTGACGCCTCATCAATCTCGCTAAGTCCACGAAGCTCTCGAGGCTGCCAACCGAGCGGCCCCGATCGCTTCCTGCTGGCGTTACTGGCATCATCGTCACGACGAAGTGGCCATGGCCATCGAGAAGGTCCGCGCGCGGCTCAGCAGACCGATGACCATCCACAAATGCGTGTATTGAATCGTGTCCCACAGGACGAAACAGATCCACGTCATCAATACCGCGCCGCGAAGCGCGCGGACCCGAGCCGCGGCGCGGCTCTGCTTATCGCCACCCAGCCCCTCCAGGCTAGCGAACAGCAAACCGATCGTGACGAGAAAGCCGATGATGCCGGTCTCCGACAGCATGAGCGCATAAAGGTTATTGGGGACCGGCGACTCGGCTAATTGCGTGTCTGCAAACGTGTGCATGAAGTACACATACGTGCCCCATCCTCTTCCGACAATTGGCGCGCCAGTGAACATGTGCCAGGCGATCCGGAGCCCGGCAACGCCAATCGGTACACCGCTCGACGCATTCTCCGTGTCTGCGAGAGACTGGAGTTGGGTTGCGACAAAGTCCACCGGCGACTCCTGGCTAACAGCAGCGAGGCTGCCGGCGATGAACGCAATACCCAGGACAACGACACACGTTGCGATCCAAAGACTGCGGGACGATCCAATGAGTTGTCTCCAACAGCTAAAAAGAAGCGCCATGGGGATAACCGCTGTGACGATGTAGGTACTTCGGCTGGCGGTGAACGCGAACGCCGCAAAAAGTGTGACCAGGAGGGCCAGCCGCCGCGGCCAATGCCGAACCCGATTTTCCCCGAACGGCGTCGACAGAATGACCCAATAGGTGAGCAGTGGAGCAAGTAGGTAGGTGAGATGACGGGGTTCGTTGGCAAATGCCGAGATGCGCACGATCAGCCGGCTTTGATCGCCCCCGATCGTCGCATCCCGCAAATGAACGCCGCCACCGAAATCACCCAGAAGCGGGCTGGTGAAGCGAGGCAACGCAAGAACGGATTCGCGCAGGAACAGCCAGAATCCGACGGCCGCCGTCATCACCGCACCTGCAGTCCACGAACCGATCATTGTGCGCAGTTGCTTCTCGTTTCGGACCGCCATCACAACGCACCAGAACCCGCAGGCCGCAATCCAAACAGCTCCGGCGCCCGTAACCGAACGTACGAACGGAAGGGAGCGCCCGGCACGAAGGATGGCCGTTCCCTGCATCTGCCCGGGCGAGATCCACAACGATCCGATGGTCCAAATCGTGACGAGGCAAACAAAGAGGATGACCCACTTGGCGAGCCGGCCCGCCAAAGCCTTTCCCAACGGAAATCGAAGCGCGAGCATGAGCGCAGCAAGAGCGGCGAGGATCTGCGATGTCTGGAACGAACCGATAGTCAAGTCAATCGGTTTCCAGGCGGTAAACCACGTAAAGAATCCCATTGCATACACGAGCGTTCGCGGCCTGACGAACCCGACAATGGCGCTCACCGCCACCCAGATCAGGCCCAGTACGACTGCGCTCACATTGATCGAGGCCAGGCCCGCTACAGACGATTCAGCGCCAACGTACTGCTGCAGCAGGGCGATTGCTAGAGTGAAGATCACGAAGACAATCAAGTGCCTTATTGGTTCAGCGGACGCGAAGGGGACGCGATTAATACCTGGCCCACTCACTTCGCCGGCAGCGGGCCGGCTGCTCAACATAGGCGTCGCGGCCGCGTTCATGCTTACCGCGTCACCCATTACACGACTCGCTCATACAAATAGGTGAACGCCCTGTACAACCTATCTTCGGGGCGCCGCAAAACGCTTGGCCCTTTGTAAAGCCGCTTGAAATTCCGCTCCGCTGGGACAAGCTGCGAACCGGGCATATTTGTGCGTACCGATCCGCCCTGCTCCCTGAATTCCAGCGGCATATCATGATTGATATGCATGAAGTACTTCTTGCAGATCTTCTCGATGACCAGGAGATAGCGGCTAGATGCTTCCTGATCCATTTCCGAAAAGCTATGAGAGTTGAACACCAGGTCCGCCGAAAGGTCGCCCAGTTGCTCGACCATGAAGTGCGGGAACATCCCAAAATCGAAATCACCGCAATACTCCGTTGTGACAGGTCCTTCGCCGCACAATCGGAACCGCCGGGCCGGGAACGTCTTCATCAGAAAATACGTCGCCACCGCGAGTACTTCCGGAATATCGAAGTCCAGATATTTCCCAAACGGCCGTCCTGACAATTCGTACTGAGTTACCGTCTGATGTCCTTGCCCACCGAACCCGCCGCCGATTTCCACGACGACCGGCCGGTCGACTTCCAAGAGCAACCGGACGATGGAGTGGGCATAATATGCATGCCTCAACGTCTCAATCGGCACGATGCTCCCATAGGCAACGACGCCGGCAGGGTTTCCGACTACCGGGTAGTCGAGGACTGAAGGATTACATCCCGATTCGAGAAGATGATTTCGATAGTTGCACCACACGCTTCTGACATAGCGCGATCCGAAAAGCGGTGACTGGTGGCGTAAAATGTCGTCGTAGCTCCCGCCAGTGCCGACTGCGAGTTGATCGCGACTGAAGTTCTCGAGAATTCGCAGTAACGCATCCGGTTGACCGGAATTGAGCGCTTCGACGAGCTCGCCATAATTGATGCTGATCCATTCTGCCCAGACGCCACGAATCTGATACGGCGCGGGAGCTGTCTTCTGGGCACTCTTTGCGGCTCTGTATGCGGCGATGATTCGGCTCGCGTGCTCGCTGTCAACACGGGAACTGCCGATGGAAGATTGGAGCGGCTGCCGGTGATCTCTGAACCCTTCTCGAACCGACAGTTTCTTGTCGGATGCAGGCAACCTGAGATATGCCGGAACGATCGTCAGAAATGTGACGACCTCCGTCGCCACCTTTCGCTGGAGACGCGCAAGTAAGTTGCCGCTCGCGAAAGCGTGTCTCACTTTGCGCCAGTAATAGTTGGTTCGAGCAACGATCATGAGCTATCGATCTCTGGCTGGCAAGGAGAGGGCTATCGGGGCAAGTCAGCCGGTTACCGCTGGCGTTTTGATGCCGTGGCCGGAATACTCACCGCATGGGCCCTCAGGCGCGCGATGGCGGTTTCTAATTCGCGTTGCCTGGGAAAGAACCGAAGCAAGCGTTCGTATTCGCTGATCGCCTCTGAGGTTCGGCCATTGGATGCGGTCCAGTTCGCCCAGATGTAGCGCGTGTCAAAGTCATAGGGCCTGATCAGAAGCGCACGCCTGAAATCGGCCTCAATCTCGACGGCCGGCCATCCGAGCGCAACGCGGGCTAAGCCGCGGTACAGATAGGCACGGCCAAGCTGCGGATCCGTGTTGATCGCCTCATCAAGGTACTGCAGCGCTTCGGCACTTCGCCCGGACCGCTGCAGCATTTCTCCGTGTGCGGCGCGCACCATCGCACTCTTCGGAGAGACGGCGACAGCCAGCGCGGTGCACCGCAGGGCTTCGGCCGCTCCTCCATACAACGCTGCCCGCTGCCCGAGCGTTACCAACCGAGCGCTTGTTTCGGAATACGGCAGCTTGCGCAACTGCATTGCCGCCTCTACGACGTTTCCACGATCATCGAGCGCCTTCGCCAGACCAATACGTGCCACGACATCGCCCGGGGCGGCAGCAAGCCTTTGTTCGAACAAGATCTGAGCGGAAGCCGAATCGCGCGCCGATAGTCCAAGTAATCCTACATTGCCGGAATTGACGCCACGAGCAGCAAAAGGAACCTCAGTCAGCAAGCGCAAGACTATCCCTTCGCCACGGGGGCTCGAACCTCGCGCGCGGGTTCCCTGCGACTGTCCACAAAGCTCAAAAGCCGGCGCATTCCGTGTCATCGCACAAAGCACGCGGAGATTCGCGGCGTTTGCGCGGAACGCATTCACGGCGATTGCGCCTACGATGACCGCAACCAGGAAGGAGACGAGGCGCCTGCGCATCACGTTAGCAGCCGCCGCCTAAGCGCATACTTCGCGCACTCGCCGCTCGACGTTACCTCTTTCGGAAGAGCAACGAAATGACGTCCTTGTCGTCCACGAAGAAGTCGTTCTGCGAAGTTGATCAGACCCAGTGGCGCCACTCCGCGAGCCGCGTCAACCGCCATCTTCGCGCGAACCCGCAATCTGCGGCGAAGCGGTAGACCGGCAATCAACGCTTGCATCGGCCGGCGCACGTCTTCGTCAAGTGTTCGGCCTGCGCTCTCTGCCTGATGCAGTTGGAACACTGAGGCTTCGCTGTAGTCTCCGGCGGAGATCTCGTAGCGCCGCGAACGCTCCGGGAAGAGCGACTGCAGTTGCGTGAGGCTCTCGTAATAGCCGTTGACGAACAGGGTTCCGTACATCGCCCTGCCGCCGAGGCTCACTTTAAGCGGCGCACCCGACTTTTGCTCGTCCCGCCATCGCCTCTCTCGGTCCTTCGCGTACACGAGCCCGACTCCCGAAGAGCTGGCGGTTGCGCCCGCGATCATCAGAGGCTGCTCGATCATAATCATCCTGTCCGTGTGGAGCAACGCGGCCCCTGCGCAGTAATGGTCCGGATACGGCGGACGGTAAAGAACATCCGAAGTCCCGATTTCTTGCAGCAAACGGCGGGAATACATGACCGTCTGCGTCGCGAAAGGGTAGTGAAATCCGAAAATCATCTCCAGCAGTGACCCGCTCGGAAGAGACAAAAACCGAGGCCGGCGTTTCGTTGGGGTGATGAGTGTATTGCGAAAGTGCCGGTTTGGATAATCCGGAAAACAATAGAGCGCAACGGAACTGCCAACCATTTCGGCGCCGGTCTCGGCGATCGCATCCATATAACGTGTGACAGCACCCGGAAGGAGATAGTCGTCGTCGCCCATCATGATGACGTAGTCCCCGCCAGCATGCCGCCAGGCCATATTCCAATTATCGACGAGTGACAGTGGCTCCGTCACGCGAATGGCGGTCAGCCTCGAGTCATTGAAGGTGGCGATGATTGCCGCTGTATCGTCGCTCGAAGCGTTGTCCGACACGACTACTTCGATCGAGGCGTAGTCTTGCGTCAGTGCAGATTCAATCGCCTGGCCCAGCAGCTCGCCCCGATTGCGCGAAGGAATGAGTATGGAGACGACAGGCTTCACTCGGCGCCAACCTCATGCCAGAGACGTCTGCGCTGAATGAAGACCCGTGTACTCCAATAGCCGATTGCAAGCATCACTGCGAAATACGCAACGGCGATTCCGTAGGCACCGTAAGAATGACCTGCAACGTAGCTGAGACCCGCCACGAGAATTCCTGCCGCCAGGGACAGAACGAGAAATGGCTCTTCTTTATGCGCGCGGAGGTATACGGCCTGTGCGCCAATGATCTGGTTGATCAGCGCCGTTGCGAAAAAGAGCGACAAGGGCAGCAAGCCGACGAATCTCTTCGCAATGGGGAGGCCAATAAAGCCTGCAACGGCCACCGTACACCACACGATCAGCAGCCCCAGCGCCGTCACAGCCGCCGAAATCCGCGCCGCACGGAAGAAGGCATCATCCAGCGCGTCGAACCGGCGGCTGGCAATGAGAGTTCCGAAGGGCGCGGCTTTGGTACTGACCCACGTAAGGCCGGTGGTCGTGATTGCGCTCGCTACCGCGATACTCATACCAACCCGCCCGGCCTCCGCCGCCCCTCGGAAAGCAAATATCATCGGCGTAAACAACTGAAAGATAAAGTATCCGCTGAGCCAGCTCACGGCGATGCGCCATTGAAACGGCCAGATCTCGTGCAACCAGGAAATTCCTCGCGCGCCTCGCGTCTGACGTAGTATCGAAACAAAGAAACCAGCATAGCCGATCGCGAGACACGTTCCGGTGACCAACACTCTCACGACAACGAAAATCGCGGCCGCATTCAGGCGCAAGCCCAGCCGGAGTGCAGCCCAAAGTGCCAATGTGGCGATAATGTCCTGAGCCCCCCGAATCATCGCCACGTTTGCAACCTTGCCGGTACCCTCAAGAACGGAGAGCAGAGGCGTCATCAGCAAGAGCACAGCAGAAGCCGTGACAACCCATTGCCATGGCGTCTGCCACTGAACGTTTGAGGCGCTGCCACGGCCTAGAAACAGCGCGCCCAGTGGCAAAACGACGCCTACGAGGACGACACTGACCGTTCCGTACCAGACGACCGCGAAGCGCACGAGCGAAGCCAGGCGCCAGCGCGCGCCATCATCCCCTTCGACGTGCCGCCCCACCCAGCGTAGGAGAGCCATCTCGTGGCTGGCGAACTGCAAAATGACGACGGCCAACCCAAGCTCTATGACTACCTGCAGGGCAATGATGCTATTGAATGTGAAATAGAAACCCTGTTCGGCCGCGGTAAGCGATGTTCCGAGCAACAGGAGTGTGATCGGTGCCATCACGACCGTCGCCAGCCGCCCCGAGACCGAAAACAGAACCGCGCGGTCAGCGCCACCACGGCGCAGCATGGCAACAATAAAGTTACGCATGGGATGGGCGACGAGCAGGTAGGTCTCCACCACTGCTCAAACGCAAAAGGACCAACGCGACGAAGACGATCGCGAAAAACGAGCTCCTCACACAGGAGGTTCTACCGCTCCCACGATCAGTCTTTATCAGGTCCCCTCCATGCCGACGGGAGTAGCGAATGGCTCCATCTCTGTATTTGGCCTGCCGAATGCGATTTTTGGATACGCGTTTGCGTAGGTATCCACCATCACCTGTAAGAGCGCTGGTTCCAGGGGAGAGGCCCACAAATATTCCAGCGCTGCATCAACGTCCGATGGGGCATCGATAGTTTGCGCGGGGACTCCGTAGGCCTGTGCCACTTTCGCAAAATCGGGGCAACTGTAACCCCACAACGTAGACTGATAGCGCTTTTCGAAATAGCTTTCCTGGAACTGCCGGACCATCCCATGACAGCCGTTGTTGATGATCACGATTTTCAGCGGTAGACGATTGCGTACAACGGTCTGAAGCTCCTGAATGTTTGATTGAAAACCGCCGTCGCCGGCGATGACGACAACCGGCCTGCCGCTGGCGGTAAGAGCGGCGCCAATCGCTGCTGGCAAGCCGAAGCCCATCGAGCCCATCCCGCCGGAGGTGATAAATCGCTGTGAATCCGACAGCTCCAGCGATTGCGCGGCCCACATCTGATGTTGTCCCACATCGGCCACGAAGGCCGCAGCGGACTTCGACTGTTCTGACAGCGTATGCATGAACTGATTGGGATTGATGCCCGCGGATGGCGCAATCTCCGCAACGTCTGGCCACTGGGTACGCAGCGCGCCGATTTCGCTAAGCCACTGCGTGAGCCTGGCTGGCTTCGCCGCATATTGGTTGGCTACGTTGAAAAACTCCCGCAGTTGCGCGTGGATGGCGTGGCAGCCAGCGACCCGGTTATTGATCTCTCCAGGCTCGCAATCCACGTGAAATATTTCCCGGCCCGTCTTGAAGGTGTCGGTATCAGAGCCCGTTTGACGTATGTCGAGGCGGCTGCCAACCACAATCACCAGATCGCTTCGTCCGATCGCTAGATTTGCCCAACGATTGCCGTAGCTCCCTATCATGCCCACTCGCAGTGGATCATCGAACGCAAGGACATCAACACCCAGAAGCGAGGTCACGACCGGGATCTGCGTCTTCCGGACAAATGCGCGGAATCCATCGATCGCGCCCGCTGCGCGAACGCCGCCGCCAGCCAGAATCATCGGACGTTTCGACTCGCGGACAGCTCTGAAAAGCTCATCGACAAGACGCTCGTCGACAGGTTCTGGAGACTCGAGGTTGCCTACGGCGCCGATATCGCCATCGATATCGGCCCGTTGGATGTCCATCGGGATATCTAGCAGCACGGGTCCGGGCCTTCCGCTGCGTGCGATTGCAACGGCCCTTCTAAGGTCGGCTGGTAATTCCTCCGGGCTCGCGACTTGCCAGCTCGCCTTCGTAATCGGCTTGGCCATTGAAACGATGTCGGTCTCCTGAAAGCCAAGCTGCCGGATCGCGCGGCTTCCTCGGAGCTCATGACGATTGACCTGGCCCGTGATGAAGACAGCAGGCGACGAATCGAAATAACAGCTCCCGATTCCCGTCAGTAGATTTGTAGCGCCGGGCCCGCTGGTCGCCATGGCTACGCCGGGAACACCGGTCATCCGGCCGAATGCATCCGCGGCAAAAGCCGCCGACTGCTCATGATGCATACTGACAATCTTGATCTGCGTCACACGGCTGATGGAGTCGAGCATGTGCATGATCATGCCGCCCGACATTTCGAACACACATGAAACGCCCTGCTCTTCGAGAAACCTGGCGATGTAATCAGAAGCCTTCATTGACTCAACCGTTCAGTCGGACCGCCACTCGTCGAACTGTCATTCTGGCTTGCAACAGCCGAATGCCACGCGACCGTTCGCGACAGCCCGTCAGCCAACTCCACTATTGGTTTCCAATTCAACGCCGAACGCAGACGTGTGACATCCGCTTCGAGATGCATGATCTGACCCGCTGGATACGGTTTTGCGCCGAATCGAAGTGACACCGCGGTTCCGACACTCGCACGAACCTGACGCGCAATTTCCATCACGGTGACAGCCGCGCCTGAGCCGAGGTTGAAGACACCCCTCATATCGCCACGTTCCGCGCACATGCAAATCGCCACGGCAGCATCCTCGACGAAGAGATAGTCCCACTTCTGTTCTCCGGGAGTAAGAGCGGGCTCCCGGCCTGCTTGCAACTCGTCGATCAGGAAGGGAATGAGGTGGCTCCTGTCATCCATCGGACCGTAGCTGGCGAAAAGACGAAGCCACACGAATCGGATCCCGTATTCGTGGCACAGAGCTTCCGAAAGTTGAGCCACGGCAAGCTTTGCCACACCGTAGAGGTTTTGTGGCTGTGTGCGAGCACTCTCGGAAAGGATACCGGTCCCGCCATATTCAGCTTGCGAACCAATTCCGATCAACGACGCCGCTCGTACTTCAAGAGCAATACGAACGAGCGTAAGCGATGCAAAAACATTTGTCTCGATCTGTTGAGGGTCCTGTCGTTGCGCGCTCCCGACTCCGGCCCAAGCCGCGTGAATTATTGATTCGGGCGCAAACACTTTGATCGCGCCTTCTGCCGCAGCGAGATTCGTGAGGTCGCCATCAATCTTCTGAATGCGGCGAGTAACATCGGCGAGTCTCCACGGATCTCGTCCTGCGCGAACAAGCACCGCCGTCTCGTGGCCGCGGCGAAGAAGCTCGCGTACGACGTAAGACCCGAGATGCCCGGAGCCACCGGTGACTAGGACTCTCATCCGGTCAAATGTTGGCTGGTCGTCTCAATCCTGTCGACAAAGGAGTGCAATTCCTTCGCAACAAACTCGCGCATCGGTACCGTCAGCCCCGGATACACCCCGATCCAGAATGAGTTGCTCATGATCAGATCCGAGTTTGTTAGGTCGCCCACGACCCGGTACGGCTCGGGCCGTTGTTCTTCGATTGCCGATTGCCTCAGAAACGTCAGAGCTGGCTGGCGAGTCAGGTTGCCCGCGAACAACATGCGCGTCTGTATCTTGCGTTGCTCGAGCTGACCGACAATCTCCGCGCGCTCGAAAGGTGCTCCCGGTCTGACGGTGAGCATGAACCCGAACCAGCTCGGGTCGCTGCCAGCAGTCGCCTCAGGCAGAATGAAAAACTCACTGAGATCGTCGAACGCATCACGATAAAAGGCCCAATTGTCTCGACGGGCCGCACCAAATCCATCGAGCTTCTGGAGCTGCATGACGCCAACCGCAGCCTGCATGTCGGTCATCTTGAGGTTATAGCCCAGGTTGCTGTACGTGTATTTGTGGTCGTATCCAAATGGCAGTTCGCCGAGTTGCCACCCAAATCGCTTGCCGCAGGTGTTGTCGACACCCGGCTGGCACCAGCAGTCCCGGCCCCAATCGCGGACGCTTTCGACCGCGCGGATCATTAGCTCATCCTTGCAAAGGACCGCGCCACCTTCCCCCGTCGTCATGTGATGCGGCGGATAGAAGCTGAGCGTGGCGAGATCGCCAAAGGTGCCTGTCTTGCGGCCGCCGTATAACGAGCCGGCCGCGTCGCAATTGTCTTCGACCAGCCATAGGTTGTGCTCGGCGCAGAGTTGCTGGATCGCATCGAGATCGAAAGGATTTCCCAGTGTGTGGGCGATCATCACCGCACGGGTGCGTGGAGATATTGCGTCGCGAATGCGCGACACGTCGACGTTGTAGGTCGGCAGCGTGATATCGACGAAGACAGGTACGAGGCCTAGTTGCATCGCCGGCGCAACGGTGGTCGGGAATCCCGCTGCAACTGTGACGATCTCGTCGCCATGACGAAGCCTTCGCGGGCCCAGGAAGGGGCTCATGAGCGCCGCGGTAGCCACGAGATTTGCACTGCTGCCGCTGTTGACGAGGCGAGCCGCCGGCACTCCGTACCACTTCGCCAGATCGCTCTCCAGGCGGCGGTGCCAGCGGCCGCCTGTCAGCCAGAACTCAATCGCACTTTGACTAAGTGCGATCATTTCCGCTTCATCGTAAACACGCCCGGCATACTTGATGGGCGTCTTTCCGGGAACAAAGTCTTCTTCTTTGCTGCGCAACCGCGCAATCCTTGCGACGCGATCGAGTATCTCGTCCGTTAGTTGCTTTTCGAGTTGCTTGTCTTCGGCGTTCGGCATGTTAGTTTTCCGCCAGGTACTCGCCAATTTGCGACTCGGTTAGCTCTCGCATCCCCGTCGAGGATGGCCGTTCAGAGTGCGCGCGATACCACGCGACCGTATGCCGGCAGCTCTCTTCGAAACTCCAACGCGGCCTCCATTGAAGCTCGGATACGGCCTTATCAATACTAAGCCGGAGTGTCGAAGCCTCAGGCGGCGCACCAGGATCGCTCACATCGTTCCATTGGCCGTTTCCCCACGCGCGAATCACTTCCATCACCAGATCTCTTACGGTGCGCGCCTCAAAGGATACGGGGCCGAGATTCCATGCGTCACAGTAGATGGCGGCGTGTTCCCCGGCCAGTGAGCGCGCCAGCGCCAGATATCCGCTGAGAGGTTCGAGAACGTGCTGCCATGGACGAATGGCGCGAGGGTTTCGAACGGCAATCGGCTCGCCTCGGCCCAGGGACCGGATGCAGTCCGGAACGATCCTGTCGGCAGCCCAATCGCCACCGCCAATCACGTTGCCAGCACGGGCGGTTGCGATACGGATACCGTGTCGATGAATCTGGTCGACGGGGAAAAAACTGTTTCGATAGCTCTTCGCAACAAGTTCCGCCGCTGCCTTGCTCATTGAATAGATATCGGAGCCACCCAACGGATCTGTCTCACGAAAGGCAAAATTGCCTTCGCGGTTTTCGTAGCATTTATCACTCGTTACCACTACCACGACGCAGGGGCGTCCGGCGCGCCGGACGGCTTCCAGAAGGTTGGCGGTTCCCAGAACGTTGGTCTCGATCGTCTCTGCGGGTTCCAGGTAACTGCGTCGCACGAGTGGCTGGGCGGCCAAGTGGAAGACAAAATCCGGCCGCGCCGAGGCAACGGTTGATTCGACCTTCTCTCGATTCCGAACATCGCCAAGGTGATGTTCGCAAATATCCGCGAGGCGCAAAACATCGAACATTGCCGGCGTGGTATCGGGCGCAAGGGCGTACCCCGTGATTTCTGCGCCTATCCTGGCAAGCCAATAGGTCAGCCAACCTCCCTTGAAACCTGTGTGCCCGGTGATCAGAACGCGTTTGCCGGAAAAGGTGTTCTTGAGCGCGTCTGATGCAGGAGTCCGAGTCATGGCTAGCCGTTCCAGATCTTCCACGGCGCCTTTCCGTTCGCCCAGATTTCATTGAGCAGCGAGTACTCACGAAACGTGTCCATCGGCTGCCAGAAACCGGTATGAGCGAATGCTTCGAGCTGACCGTCGGCAGCGAGCCGGCGGAGAGGGCCGGTCTCCAGAACTTCGTCGGCACCCCCTTTGAAATAGTCCCACACCCGTTTGGCATCAAATACGAAAAAACCACCGTTTATGAATCCGCCTGTTGCCTGAGGCTTTTCGTTGAATTCATATACGTGCGAGCCATCAATTCCGAGCTCACCAAAACGGCCTTGGGGGCGAACGGCGGTTAAGGTTGCGGCCTTACCGTGACGGCGGTGAAATTCGACAAGATCGGTCAGGTTGACGTCAGCGACTCCGTCGCCATATGTCAGCAGAAACAGATCGTCGTCCCCGAGGTAGGAACGGATTGCCGCGACTCGTCCACCCGTCATCGTGCTTTCGCCAGTGTCAGCCAAGGTGACCAGCCAATCCTCATCGTGTTGCCGATGCAGATTCACGGACCGATGTTCGCCCAGATTTACGGTGATGTCGCACATCATTGCACCGTAATTGAGAAAGAACTCTTTGATTGTCCAGCCTTTGTATCCAAGGCAGAGTACGAACTCGCGGAAGCCGTGGGCGGCGTACCCTTTCATAATGTGCCAGACAACGGGCCTGCCTCCAACCGGGAGCATTGGCTTCGGAAGAAGCTCGCTCACATCCCGGATGCGCGTGCCCTGACCGCCGCAAAGAATTACGACCTTCATCTCAACCCCAGGCAGGTAAGCGAAACCGCCGCCGGCTCAGCGTCGGGGCAGGCTTCGCCCCCTTCGGTGTACAAACCGTCTTTGCAGCCGGTGAAACGGCGGTCACCACTTCATATCGTGAGCTTTCCGCCCGCGAATCCAGGTCACTATGCGGGCCCGGTTTCGGAGGAGAGCGCGCGAACCTCATCCGTCAGTTTCTCGATTTCCTTCGAGAGGAGGTCGTACTCCGAGATCTTCCGGCGCAGGAATGCGTAGGTGATGTTTACCTTCTCCTCAATGCCTTTCGGCGTGAGGACATACATGTACGCCGTCTTGCGTCTGCTGTTACCGAAATTGCGAACTTTCAGCAGCCCCTTCTCCATGAGCGCCCGGAGGCAATAGTTGGCCTTGCCCAGACTGATCCCGACCTCGATGGCGAGCTGCCGCTGGGTAGCATCAGGATGGTCGGCAAGGTACTTGAGGAGGCGATAGCTTACTTCCTGGCTGAGGGCGTGGCTCATGGTTGTTCAATCGTTGAACAACGAAATTCAAGCACAGAAACCCGTTGACCGCAAGAGGGCCACTGGTTTGCGGTCCTGTCCGCTAGCTTGATGAAACTGCCCCGAAGCGGCCGATCAATTGATCACCCGATGCAGTCGCTTCTTTTTCAGCGCCCGTTGACTCCCCGAACAACCCTCCCGGCACCGTTTCACTGAAGTGAAAGAAGCACGAGAATCTCGCCTTCTCCGCTCGGAAGCGGCTCGAGGGCCTTGCCGATCAGCGTTCCTGGACGGTGAATCGCAATGCCCCCAAGGTCGAGCGGTTGGGACTTCATTGCTGTACCCGCTATGTCGCTGGTCACGAGAAGGTCCCCCACTGAGATGGGCGCTTTTGTCGCGTCAACGCGTACCTTCACTCGTCCGGACGTCGCAATCTTCGCTTTGGATGCTCCCTCGACCCCAAGGATCACTCCGGGATTGGCCGAAACCACGCCGGCAACTCTCGTGTCGTACGAACGCCCGGAAGGGGCCACACCGTTCCGGGCCGAACCGTCAACCACCACGACCGTGCCAGGGGCCATCGGTTCTGACGCCGGCACCCATTCCGCAAAATCCTGATAGACCGCTCCGATCACGGTACCGCCTGTGATGCTGCCAGTCGCACGGATGTTGCCTGCAACGTCCAGCTTTTCCGCCGGTACGAGGGTGCCGATACCGATCCTTCCTGCTCCCGTAATCCGCATCTTCTCGGTGAGCGCAGTGCCATCCTGGGTTGCCAGGACGAAGTCCGTAATGTTATTTGCTCGATATTGGATGCCGATACTTGCCTTGACTGATCCCTGATCGGCCTGTGCGAAGGAGATGTTGCTCCAGGTATCGACCGCGCCATTCGAGTTGATGAGCCCAAGCCCAAATTGGGCCACATCACCCGCAAACGTAGTGTTTGCGGAGTTGTGTTTGACCTCGAGCTTCCACGTCGGATACGCCGAGCCGATACCGAGAGTACCGGCGTTGACATTGAAAACGAACTTCGCGTGCGACTGAAGTCGATCACTGCCAATGTTGACGAGGTTGGCGTCGCCCGCGTCGTTGTAGATGTACGGGCTACCACCCCGTAGCGCGAGGCCGCTTATGTTTCCGGCGTCCCCACCGCCTCCGGCAGGAGTCAGGCTCAGCAGACTCGCCCCGGCCTGGTCCGGTCTCTGCGTGATCTTCAGCACGGGATTGGCTCCCCATACCTCGAGAAGAGAAGCCGGCACCGGCGCGCCGGTGCCAATGCTGGTATTGCAAGGCTGATTCGTCGTGCCGCTGACGACCGCCCACGCACATTGTGCGAACACGTCCGGAGTGGTCGATGCCACGACGACTAATGTCGCCACCATTGCAGGTAAGGCTGCGAGTATTCGTTTCATGATGATCTATCTCCTGTGCCTGTCATCTGCCCTGGGCGACTGGCATATGTATGTTAGCACTCCATGCTCGACTGCAACGAATGTTCCGCCAGCTTCCGAGCCTCGATTCGTGCCTGCTCCATTCGAACAAACGTTCGTAGCCCTGACTGAGATTCGCAAGCATAGCTGAACTTGGCACCCGCCGAGTAGTAGCGGCCGTCACCACCCCGAGGTGCGCGACCGGGGTGCGCCGAGCTCGCGCTACAATCGTCCCTCTGATGGCCGCAAACACTCCCCAAAAACGTGCATTCGTCACCGGAATTTCGGGACAAGATGGCTCCTACCTCGCTGAGTTTCTCCTGGCTAAAGGCTATGAGGTGCATGGGGTTATCCGGCGCTCTTCGAGCTTCAACACCGACCGCATCCAGCACCTGTACCAGGATCCTCACGAGCCCGGCAGACGGCTGACCCTCCACTACGGTGACCTCAACGACGCCTCATCCCTGAACCGACTCCTTCGCATCGTCAATCCCGATGAGATCTACAACCTCGGCGCGCAGAGTCACGTGCGCGTGTCATTCGATACGCCCGAGTACACGAGCGACGTGACGGGACTCGGCTGCATGCGCCTTCTCGAGGCGATCCGCGAGATCAAGATCCGGCCTCGCATCTATCAGGCCTCTTCCTCCGAGATGTTCGGGAACTCCGGCGAAGTTCCGCAGCGCGAGACGACCCCGTTCCGGCCGCGCAGTCCCTACGGTATTGCCAAGCTTTACGCCTACTGGATGACCGTGAACTACCGGGAGGCATATGGCCTCCATGCCGTCAACGGAATCCTTTTCAATCACGAGTCTCCGCGCCGCGGCGAGACTTTCGTGACGCGAAAAATTACGCGTGCAGTTGGCAGGATCCGACACGGTCTCCAGGACTGTGTCTATCTCGGGAACCTCGATGCCCAGCGCGATTGGGGCTACGCCGGCGACTATGTTGAAGCGATGTGGCTGATGCTCCAGGAAGAGGCACCCGATGATTACGTGATCGCCACCGGCGAGACCCACACGGTGCGCGAGTTCTGCGAGCGCTCCTTCAGCCGGGCAGGCCTCGATCTGGTCTGGCAGGGCACGGGAGCCGAGGAGCGCGGAATTGAACGAGGTAGCGGCCGCACGCTGATCGCCCTCGATCCTCGCTACTTGAGGCCGACGGAAATCGATCTGCTGCTCGGCGATCCCAGCAAGGCTCGGGAAAAGCTCCGCTGGACTCCGAGAACGTCGTTCGCCGAACTAGTCGACCTCATGGTCGACGCAGACCTTGTCCTCGCTGCGGGCGAGGCAAAGCTTCAGGGATGACCTTCTGGAAAAACAAGCGCGTCATGGTGACCGGAGGCCACGGGTTCCTTGGCCGTGCTCTCCTTGCGCGGCTCGGAACCGCCGGAGCAACTGACGTCCTAGCGCCATCACGACGCGAGCTCGATCTTCTGGATCGAGATCACGTATGCCGCTTCCTCGACGAGCACAAGCCGGACGTCATCATCCATGCTGCCGCGGTCGTCGGCGGAATCGGTGCAAACCTGAATCATCCGGGCCGTTTCTTTTTCGAGAATGCGCTCATGGGCATCCAGCTCATCGAGTCCGCGCGTCAGGCTGGCGTTGGGAAACTCATTTGCATCGGAACGGTCTGCGCTTATCCGAAGTTCACGGACATCCCTTTTCGCGAAGACGACCTTTGGAAGGGTTATCCCGAAGAGACGAACGCGCCGTACGGTCTGGCCAAGAAGATGCTGCTCGTCCAGTTGCAGGCCTATCGTCAGGAATACGGCTTCAACGGCATCTTCCTTCTGCCTGCGAACCTTTACGGGCCTGGGGACAACTTCGATCCGTCGTCGAGCCATGTGATTCCGGCGATGATCCGGAAGTTCATCGAAGCAACCGAGCGCCGCGACGGCTTCGTGGAGCTTTGGGGAGACGGCTCGCCGACGCGAGAGTTTCTTTACGTCGACGACGCGGCCGAAGGCATCGTGCGCGCGTCGGAGAGCTACGACGCGCCAGAGCCGGTGAACCTGGGCACGCATGAAGAGATCTCCATGCGGCACCTAGCACTCCTCGTGGCCGAGGAGTGCGGTTTCCAAGGGGATATCCGCTGGGATACGACCAAGCCGGGAGGCCAGCCGCGCAGGCAGCTCGACACCCAGCGTGCGAGGGCGGCATTCGGATTTCGCGCCCGAACGCCGTTCAGCGAAGGCCTGCGGCGCACCATCGCCTGGTACCGAACCTCACGCGGCCGCGCCGATCGCGATCAATCAACAGCGTAGAACTCCCTGTACCACTCCACGAATCGGGCGATGCCGGTCTCAATTGGCGTGCTGGGACGAAAACCGACAGCTTTCTCCAGATCGGTGACGTCGGCCATCGTCGACGGAACATCGCCTGGTTGCATTGGCAGCAGGTTCAGAGTGGCAGTTTTCCCTAGCGCTTTTTCCAGTGCGGCGATGCAATCGAGGAGCGGGACAGGACGGTTGTTGCCGATGTTGAAGACGCGATACGGCGCGTAGCTAGTCGCAGGATCGGGATAGTCCCGAGGCCACGAGGGATCAGGAACCGGCACATGATCGAGGACGCGGATCACGCCTTCGACGATGTCATCGATGTAGGTAAAGTCGCGGATCATCTCGCCGTTGTTGAAAACCGGGATTGCCTCGCCGGCCAGGATGCCGCGCGTGAATTTGAAAAGGGCCATATCCGGCCGGCCCCATGGCCCGTAAACTGTAAAGAAGCGCAGGCCGGTCGTGGGCATCCCGTACAAATGTGAGTACGAGTGCGCCATCAGCTCGTTGGCCTTTTTCGTCGCGGCATAGAGCGATACTGGATGGTCGACGCTGTCGTGCTCGGAAAAAGGTTGCGTCACGTTGGCGCCGTAGACCGAGCTCGAAGAGCTGTAAACGAGATGCTCCACCGCATTGTGCCGGCAGCCTTCCAGGATATTGAGAAACCCTTCCAGGTTGCTCGTTACATACGAGTGTGGATTCGTCAGTGAGTAACGTACCCCAGCCTGCGCGGCAAGGTGAATGACGCGCCGCGGTTTCTCATCTGCGAAGGCCGACGTCATGGCGCCGCGATCGGCGATGTCGTCGCGGCGAAAGCGAAAATTCGGGTATGCCCGGAGGCGGTCGAGCCGCGCTTCCTTCAGTGCCGGATCGTAATAGGCATTGAGATTGTCGATTCCAAGAACATCTTCGCCACGGTCGAGAAGCCGCCGCGAAACGTGATAGCCGATGAAGCCGGCGGCGCCGGTGACCAGAATCATGCTTTCCAGAGCCGTCCGTTCGTTACGGCATCTGCGGAGACGATGTTCCGCGTGTCGACGACGATGCGCGCATCGCGATAGAGGTCTGGTTCTTTGAACTCGGCGTGCGCTGTCGAAATCACGATGGCATCGTACTCGGCGAACGACCGCCGAGTACAGGCGACCGACGTCAGATGCAGATCGTGTTTGCGTCCCGGGCGGGCAACCGGAATGTGCGGATCGCAGTAGGCGATTTCGGCACCGCGCTCCCGCAGCAATGCGAGAATCTCGAAGCTCGGCGACTCGCGGTCATCGTCGATGCCGGCTTTGTACGAAAGGCCCAGCACGAGCACCCGCGCACCCTTCATGCTTTTTCCCGCGTCATTGAGAGCGGCGGCGGTCTTCTCGACTACGTAGCGCGGCATGGAGGTGTTCACTTCGCCGGCCAGTTCGATGAAGCGCGCCCACACCCCATGCTCTGCGGCCTTCCATGTGAGATAGAACGGATCGAGCGGAATACAGTGACCACCCAGGCCCGGGCCGGGCTCGAACGGCATGAACCCGAAAGGCTTCGTCTTTGCGGCAGCGATGACTTCCCAGATATCGATGCCCATCCGGTCGAATACGACTTTCAGCTCGTTGACCAGGGCGATGTTGACGGAGCGGAAGATATTCTCGAGCAGCTTCGCGGATTCGGCCACTTCGGCTGATGCAACCGGCACGACCTGATCGACGACCGCACCGTAGAGCGCTGCAGCGGCCTGCAATGACGGATTATCGATCCCGCCCACGACCTTCGGAATCGTCTTGGCGGAGTAACTCTCGTTGCCTGGGTCTTCCCGCTCCGGAGAAAACGCGAGGAAGAAGTCACGCCCGCATTTGAGACCGCCGGCCTCGAAACGCGGCAGCAGTTCTTCTCTCGTCGTACCGGGATAGGTGGTTGATTCGAGAATCATGAGCTGACCGCGCCGGAGCGTTTTCGCGATCGCATCAGCCGTGGCGCGAACATACGAGAGATCGGGCTCGCGATGATCGCCCAGAGGCGTCGGAACGCAGATGATGATGACGTCGCACGCAGCGAGCTGCTGGAAGTCGATCGTGGCCGAGGCGCGGGCGTGGTCGACAAAGGCTGCTCGTACTCGCCCAGTTCCGATGTGACGGATGTGCGACATACCCGCGTTCAGCGCCCGCGCCTTGTTCGGGTCGACGTCGAAACCGGTGACCTCGAAGCCTGACTCCGCAAAAAGAAGTACGAGAGGCAGGCCGACGTAACCGAGCCCGATCACACCGACGCGGGCGGTGCGCGCGTCGATCTTTTCGATCAACGCATCCAGCGATGTGGACTCGACCATTGGCGCTTCTTCGATCGTCATTATGATTCACGAACCTGGCTGGCTCCGCTCCTTACGGTGCACATGGTGTCATACCGGGTGCTGCGTTTCATCGACACCGCACACTGCTATTCGTGCGCGCTTCGAATCGCCACGACGCTCTCGCGCGGAAACTCGGCCAGGACAGACTTGTTCAGCGCGGTGATCGACACGACAAGCCTTGTGGCATCGAGCTCGCGCACCACGGTTCCGACATAGCCGTGAAAAACGCCGTCATCGATGCGCACCGCGTCGCCGGCGCCGATTTCCGGATGGGCCACGAGCACCGCGCCCGCTTCCTGCAACGCGCGAATCTGCCGCAGCTCCTGATCCAGCAACTCCTGATCGCCGACCTGGATCATCCGCACGACCGCTTTGGTCGACCAGAGCGTTTGCCGCGTATCGTCGTTCAACCGGATGAACAGGTAGCCGCCGAAGAGTGGGATGAATGACTTGAATGTCCGCCCATCGCGCCGAACCTCCTTCTCGATCTGAGGCAGGTAGAACGGCTGCTTCCGTTCCATGAAGAGGCGCGCCACTGCCTTCTCCTGACGGCTGCGGACATGGACGATCGTCCACGGGCCGCCGTCCGGAATCGAAAAAAGATCGGCCGGAAAGATCTCGCTCTCCCTGCGCAGGATGGGCATGCGCGCCTTACGACGGCGCGGCGCGTGCGCGAAATTCCCTCACAAAGCGCGGACGCGGCGCCATGCTTCGAACATGACGACACGCCAGATCAAGGCGTCGTGACTTTCGCCAGCAAGGTGACGCATCCAGAGACGCTTCACCGCCCGTCGATCGAAATAGTCGTCATCACGCGGCAAGTTCGTTTCGACCCAATCGCGAAGCGCCGTGCGAAGCCAGTGCGCGATCGGCAGACCAAAACCGCGCTTTTCCGCACCGATGAGCGATTCGGGCAGGTATCGCTGCAGGAGCCGGCGAAGTATCCATTTCCCGGAGCGTTCCCGGACCTTCATCGTTACCGGGAGCGACCAGGCGAATTCGATCAGGCGGTGATCGAGGAGCGGCTCGCGTGACTCCAGACTCACTGCCATCGTGGCGCGGTCGACCTTCATCAGAATATCGTCCGGAAGATACGAAGTGAAGTCGAGGTACATCTGCAGCTCGGTGACATCGCGCAGGCGCGGCCACTCGGATGGCTGATTCAACACGAAAGGCAGACCCGGGGCGTCGCCGATCGGCAGCCGCTCATCGAAAAGCGCGGCGGCATGAAACGCGATCGCGTCACGCGCGCGAAACGCCCCACCATAACGGCGAACGCGTTCGCCGGCAAAGCCCGCCGCGCCAAGCATGAGCCCAAGCGGCTTGCGCAGAGGGCGAGGAACGCGTTCGATTGGCCGCCACATCTTCCTGCCCAGAAAATAGCGATGGTAGCCGCCGAACAACTCGTCGCCGCCATCGCCTGAGAGCGCCACGGTCACATGCGGTCGAGCCAGCCGCGCGACGAGGTACGTCGGAATCGCGGACGTATCGGCGAGCGGCTCGTCGTAGAACTGCGGCATCAGAGGTACGGCGTCGAGGAGTGCCTGCTGATCGACGCGCAGTTCCTGGTGACAGGTTCCAAGGTGTGCGGCAACGCGCGCAGCAGCATCGGACTCGTCGAGTTGCGGATCGTCGAATCCGATCGTGAACGTTTTCACCGGCGCCGACGCGCCCTGCTGCGCCATGGCCGCGACCAGCGCGGAGTCGATGCCGCCGCTGAAAAAAATGCCAACCGGAACATCCGCGATCATGCGAAGGGAAACGGAGTCTCGCAAAAGAGCGTCGAGTGCCGAGACTGCGTCATCCTCGGTCCCCTGAAACGGAGTGGTTGACGCCGCGACGTCCGCTGGCGACCAGTAGTGCTCCTCCGTCCTCGATCCGTCATCTCTCGCGACGAGCAGCGTTCCCGGCCTGACCTTCTGCACGCCGCGCGCGATCGAAAACGGAGCGGGCACATACCCGAGCCGCGCGTAAAGTCCCGCAGCTCCTCGATCGATCGCCATCGTGAAATCGGGATGCGCGGCAAGGGCATCGATTTGCGACGCGAACAGAAGGTTCCTTCCTTCACCGGCCGCATACAGCGGTTTGACGCCAGCGCGGTCGCGCCCGAGAATCAGGGCTCGTTCGTGACGGTCCCAAACGGCAAAGGCGAACATTCCGATGAAACGAGCAACGGCTTTACGGACGCCCCACGCCTCGAAACACGCCAACATGACCTCAGTATCCGAGTGCCCGCGCCAGGCCGGCGCGGCGTCCGCGCGATGTAATTCTTCGCGCAAGCGCTCGAAGTTGTAGACCTCGCCGTTGAAGACGATCACGTAACGGCCGCTCGCCGAGGTCATCGGCTGCGCGCCGGCGTTCGTCAGGTCGATGATGCGCAGACGGCGAAATCCGAGTGCCACTCCGGCGGTGGCATCAACCCAGGCCCCGTCATCGTCCGGACCCCGATGCACGAGATGCGTTGCCATTCCTTCAGCGGTCGCGCGAAGGTTCTCCGCGCTTCTCTCAGCATCGAAGGAGACAAAACCAGCGATTCCGCACATGCAGACTGACTAAGTGCAGCAGCGGACGGAGAATTGCGAAGCGACCGAGAGGTGTGAGAGCGAATCCATTCAGGAGCGACGCAGCCAGACATGCTTGACGGGCGCGTTCTACGCTGACATTCTATCCCACCAGTCAGGAGCCAATTTCAGTGCCAACTACTCATAGTCTGCATGGGGAACGAGAGCTTCCTCTCGATCCCGAAACCCCGATCTCATTCAGCCATCTTTTTCACACGCTGCGCGCCTACTCCGCGGTGATTGTTCTGTCGATCACCGGCGTCGCCATTGCTTATTCGATCGTGGCCATCGCCCTCTACCTTTTCGCTCCGACGCTCAAGACCACCAGCCTATCGTTTCGTCTCGACTTCGAGGGGGCGGAGCGCAGGCAGTATCCGAACGGGCTTCGTTTTTCCCCATCGGAAATCGTCAGCGCACCCGTACTCGTGAAAGTGTTCGACACGAATCATCTCGAGCGCTTCACGAATTTCAACAATTTCAGCAAATCGATCGTCATTCTCGAATCGAACCCCGCCTTTGAACTGCTTTCGGCGCAATTCCAGGCGCGCCTTGCCGATCCCAAGCTGGGACCTATCGACCGCGAGCGCATCGAGAACGATTTCGAGATGAAGCGCGCCAGTCTGGCCAAGAACGAATACTCGATCAACTACCTGCGGGGCTTCGATCGCGGGATTCCCGAAACGCTGATCCGCAAAGTCCTGAGCGACACGCTGTCGACCTGGGCGCAGTTCGCGATCAACGAGCAACACGCACTCGATTACCGCGTCTCAGTGTTGTCGCCGCAAATCCTGGACGTCGACCCGGTGGAGCCGGACGACTACATCACCAGGATTCAGGTCCTGCGGTCCAAGGTATTTCGTGTCATCGACAATGTCAGCGATCTGCAGAAGATGCCCGGAGCCGATCTGGCCCGGACGCGCGATCATCTCTCCCTGAACGAAATCCAGTTCCGGCTTGACGAGATCGTGCGATTTCGTTTCGAACCGCTTGTGGGACTGGTACGGAACAGCGGCTTGATCGCGAACCCGGCGCTGACAGTCCGATTCCTCGAGAATCAGCTCGCCTATGACAAGCGCCTTCTGCAGGCGCGTCAGAGCGAGGCGGACATCGTCCGGCAGTCGCTGGCCGTCTACACGGAACAGCGAGGCGAGTCGATGGCCTCGGCCCCCAATGGCACAAACGAGAAAACCGGACCGACGCGCCCGAGTGGGGAAACTGTCATGCCGCAGCTTAGTGACAGCTTCCTCGACCGCTTGCTCACTCTCACCACACAGTCGGCCGACACGCAGTACCGGCAACATCTCGTGAATGACTACCGCCTGGCGACGACGAAAATGATTCCGCTGCAACAGGCCGTCGCCTACGACACCCAGATTCTGGAAGAGGTGCGCAACTCCGCTGTGGCAGCGCAGAGGAGCGATCCGTCCGTCGTTCAGCGGCAGCTTGAACAGTCCGTCGGCGAAGTACGTCAGCTAATCCTCAAGATGAACGAGATCTATCAGGTGGTCTCGCGCAATACGAATCCGTCGACGCAGATCTACGCTATTACCGACACCCCAGTCTCACACACGGAGACTGCCTTCAGCGCGTCGCGCCTGTTGCTGTACGGCGTCCTCGTTCTGCTCATCGCCTTTCCGATCACAGTCGTCGCATGTCTTCTGCACAACCGCGTGCGCGAGGAAGAAGCGGAAGAAGGATATCTGGAGGAAGGAGCGATTCCTCAAGCGGGAAGCTGAACCTTCCGGGACCATCAGCCGCTGCGTTTGTGAACAGAGAAACCGCGCCTACCGTGCGCTCTTTCGAAACCAGTCGAAGGTCGTGCTCAACCCTTCGCGCAGCGTCACCGGTTCCGGCAGCGCGGCCAGTGCACGTAACCGCCGGCCATCGAGGACGCTCCGCATCTGCTCTCCCGCTTTCGCCGGCGCGAATTCGGCTGGAGCCGGCAGCCCGGCGATAGAAGCCAGCGTCTCGTACAACGCATTGATCGAGGTCTCGACCCCGGTACCCACGTTGTACTCCCCCTGCCACTCGGACTCGGAAGCCGCGAGGTTCGCCGCAACGACGTCGCCGGCGTAGACGAAGTCGCGTGTCTGCTCGCCGCTTCCGTTGATTGTCACGGTCTGCCCGTTGATCATGCGCTTCGCGAAGATGGCGACGACTCCTGCCTCTCCGTGCGCGTTCTGCCTTGGACCGTAGACGTTGGCGTAGCGCAGAGCGACGGACGACAGGCCGCGCACGACGCGGAAATAGTGAAGATAGTGCTCGATCGCGAGCTTCGCGCAGCCGTACGGCGAGAGAGGCGCGGTCGGATGCGTCTCCGGCTGCGGCACTTCGACCGGCTCGCCGTAGATCGCGCCACCGGTCGAGGCAAAGACAACGCGTTTCACGCCGGCGTCCGCGGCAGCCTCCAGCAGACGCAACGTCCCGACGACGTTCACATCCGCATCAGCCGCCGGATCCTCCACCGACTTGCGCACGTCCATCTGCGCGGCATGGTGACTGATCACGTCGGGTTTCAGCTTGCGAATGAGATCGCCGGCCGCGGCGTCGCGAATGTCGGCTTCGTAGAACTCCGCGTTCGGGTTGAGATTGCGCCGGTCGCCGGTCGAGAGGTTGTCGATGATCGAGACGCGCCATTCGTGCGCGACGAAGGCATCGGCCAGATTCGACCCGATGAAGCCCGCTCCGCCGGTGATCAAAACGTGTTTCGTCATGCCGGTGTGGCCGCGCTCCGGGCAGCACGCTGCTCCTGCTCCTCGAGCAAGCCGACGAGGTAGCGGCCGTACGAGCTCTTGGCCAGCCTCGCGGCCAGTTGACGAAGCTGTTGGGCGTCGATGAGCCCGAGGTAGTAAGCGACTTCTTCCGGGCAGGCGATCTTCAGCCCTTGGCGCAATTCCACCGTCTCGACGAAGTTCGCCGCCTGGAGCAGCGACTCCTGCGTGCCCGTGTCGAACCAGGCAAAGCCGCGTCCGAATTGCACCACGCTCAGTTCGCCAAGCTCGAGGTAAACGCGGTTCAGATCGGTGATCTCCAGTTCGCCGCGCGCAGACGGCGCGAGATTTGCGGCGAAATCGCAGACACGCTCGTCGTAGAAATAGAGTCCTGTGACGGCAAAGTTGGAGCGCGGCTTGGCCGGTTTTTCTTCGATGCTGATGGCCTTGCCGTTGTCGTCGAACTCTGCCACGCCGTAGCGCTCCGGATCATTCACCCGGTAGACGAAGACCGTCGCGCCGCGCGTACTCGCAGCAGCCCGCCGAAGCGAGTCGGGGAGACCGTGGCCATAGAAGATGTTGTCGCCGAGAATCAGGCAACTCGGCTCGCCGGCCACGAAATCGCGGCCGATCAAGAACGCCTGCGCCAGTCCGCCCGGGGTTGGCTGCGCGGCGTACTCGAGCCGCACGCCCCACTGCGATCCCGAGCCGAGCAGCCGCTGAAAACTGGCCTGGTCTTCCGGCGTCGTGATGATCAGAAAGTCGGTGATGCCGGCGAGCATGAGCGTCGTCAGCGGGTAATAAATCATCGGTTTGTCGTACACGGGCAACAACTGCTTCGACATCGCCGACGTCATCGGATAGAGCCGCGTGCCCGAACCACCGGCCAGAATGATCCCTTTTTTCAAGAAGCCTCTCCTTCGACTCCATATGGTGTCACACGTTCCCTCGACCCTCGCCTTGCGATCAGACCGACCAGCGCGCCGAACAGGAATCCGCCGACGTGCGCCCACCAGGCGATTCCCGTTACTTCCTGCGTACGGTGCGCCGCGGCAATCGAGAGGAATCCGTTGAAGAACTGCATACCGAACCAGATCGGCAGAAAAATGACCGCGCGGATCTCGACCATCGCCCAGTACACGACCAGCGGCAGGAGCGTGACGATGCGAGCGCGGGGACGAAGCACGAGGAAGGCTCCGAGGATTCCGGCGATGCTCCCCGACGCACCGATCGACGGCACGCTGGAGTGCGGGAACAGCAGCGCGTGCGTGAGACTCCCGATCACGCCGCAAACCACGAAGAAGGCGATGTAGCGCGTGTGGCCGAGCGCATCCTCAACGGCTCCTCCGAACACCCAGAGGTAGATCATGTTGCCGATCAGGTGGACGAACCCGCCATGCAGGAAAAGCGAAGTCACCAGCGTGAGCGTCACTTCAAAGATCGAGTAGCCGTACGCCGCCGGATGAAGGAACCGCACCGGAACGAATCCGAAGAGATTGATGAGCGTTTCCGTGCGCGATCCCAGAAAAAGCTGTGTCAGGAAAACGAGTCCGTTGGCGATGACGAGAGCCCGATTCACGACCGGTGTCGTGCGCAACGGGAGAGTGTGGCGAAGAGGGATCATTGGTTATGAGAAAGCACAGACAAGAGTGTCTGTGCCACATCGATTCGTGCTTCCTGGCTCTGGCAGTGGCACGAGTAGCAGTGTCTGAGCCACGAAGCCAGAAGCTATGTGGCACAGACACTCTTGTCTGTGCAAAACCTCAATTCAGTGCTTTCCCGATCTCCCGGACCACTTCCACCATCTGATCCTTCGTCAACTCCGGGAAAATCGGAATGGCCAATGTCTGCGCTGCGGCAAGGTCGGAGTTCGGGAACTGCCCGCCAGCCGAGAGGTTGTCTCTGAAGCACTCCTGCTGCGGCAACGTCAGCGGGTAGTACACCTCGCACCCGATACCGGCACTCTTGAGGTGATTCATGACCCGGTCCCGCGCGTCGCTACCGCCCGTGAAGCGGATCACGTACTGGTTGTATACGTGGCGGCGGCGCGGCAGCTCCTGCGGAAGAACCACGCGCTCGCCCATCGCGGCATCTGCGAAGAACTCCGCATACATCGCCGCGTTTCGCCGCCGCCCTTCCGCCCAGGCATCGAGATACGCGAGCTTCACATGGAGAATCGCCGCCTGCAGCGCGTCGATGCGGAAGTTCCCGCCGACGTAGCGGTGGTAATACTTGGGACGCATCCCATGAACGCGGAAATCGACGAGACGCTCGTACGTCGCTTCGTCTTCGCAGGTCACGGCGCCTGCATCTCCGAACGCGCCGAGGTTCTTGGACGGGAAGAATGAGAACGCGGCCATCGTGCCGAGCACACCGGCGCGGCGGCCGGCATATTCGGCGCCGACAGCCTGCGCGGCATCCTCGATCACCGCAAGCTTGTGTTTCGCGGCGATGCGATTGATCTCATCCATCGCCGCACATTGCCCGTACAGATGCACCGGCATGATCGCCTTCGTCGCCGGGGTGATCAGCGCCTCGATCTTCGCCGGGTCGATGTTGTAGTCGTCGAGAGCGACGTCGGCGAAGACCGGAATCGCGCCGAGCCGGTCGACGACACCCGCGGTCGCGAAGAAGGAGTAGGCGGGGACGATGACCTCGTCGCCGGGACCAATGTCGAGAACCATGAGTGCGATGAGCAGCGCGTCGGTGCCCGAAGAGACGCCGACGGCGTAGCGGCTGTGGCAATAGGCGGCGAAATCGCGCTCGAAATCATCGACGCGCTTGCCGAGGATGAAGTACTGCGAGTCGTAGACCTCACTGGTCACGCGAAGCACTTCGTCGCGAATCGTGGCGTACTGCAATTTCAGATCGAGGAGAGGGACAGACATGGCGGCGGAGTATATCGGGTGGGTGGGAGTGGGGTGTGGCAGTCAGTTGTCCGTTGTCGATTATCGAGTTCTCCGCTGTCGGAAACTCCCACACCCCACTCCCTACTCCCCAACGCTTTCATCCCAAGAACCGTATCATCCCGCACAACGCACACGATTGCAGCCGCGCAGCGCGGTTGCGCGTGTGCGTTTTTCGTATCTATTTACATGCACTACTTCTAATGCTTTGATCGCATAATTTTATAGACGTTCTTTTTCGTATCGGCGTACCAGAGCGCAACTACGAAGGAGACCAAATGAATATCAAACGCATCCTCACCACCACCATCGCAGCACTTCTTCCGCTCGCCGTCAGCGCGACCACGCTCATCGTTCCCGCCTCCGGCACGGGCCCCGGCGCCAACGGCAGCCACTGGCAGACAGAGCTCACGCTCCACAACACCAGCGCCAGCTCGGTCACCGCAACCCTCACGTTCCATGACGGCGTCGGCGCGGCAGGCACTTCGACCGTCAATATCGCGCCGCGCGCAACGACCGCCATCGCCGACGTCGTCGCCAGCCGCTTCGGACGCGAGAGCGCAACCGGCGCAATCGAGATCACGTTCGACAACACGTTCGCGCAAAAGCTCACCATCGCGTCGCGCACATTCAACACCACCTCGGACGGCGAGCTCGGCCAGGACATTCCCGCAGTCGACGCAGCAACCGCACCCTCCGACGGCAACACCATCGTCCTCGGCGCGCCTTCCTCGACAACCGATGCCCGCTTCAACTTCGGCGTCTACGCCGTCACCGCAGCGACCGTGCAGTGGGACCTTCTGCGCGCCGATGGCAGCATCGCCGCATCAAAGCAAGTCACCTACGCGGCCGGTTCGCAGAAGCAATACAACGATGGGGTCAGTTCATTCTTCAACGCCAGCCCTCAGAACAGCGACACCGTTCACGCCGTGGTCACGCAGGGACGGGCGCTGGCATACGGCAGCGCCATCAACAACGCCTCCGGCGATCCCACCTACGTCCCGGGCCTGCTCGTCCATCCCGATCTGCGCATCAACTTCGTTGGCGTCTCATTCGGCAACGCCGGAGCGATCGACGTCGCGGACGCCAATCATGACGGCGTGCTGGACCACGCAATCGACATCCAGACCGGATCGTGGCCCATCGGCTTCCGCGTCGTCGTCAACTCGTCGACCGGCGCGACATTCGAGCTGGTCAATCCCCCGAGCGACGTGAAACTCGCCGACACGCATGGCGGCATCCTCTGGACGCCGAGTGCAGCCTTATCCGGCACGAGCACAACCCTCACGCTTCGTGTAACCGCAGATGGCTCGACGGAGATCATCACGATCCCGGTCAATCTTCGGTAAGTCTGAGGTTTCTTGATTCAGGGACGAGGGCATGTGCTCTCGTCCCTTTTTTCTTGATCAGAACCGAGCACCACAGAGACACAGAGGACACAGAGAATGCTCTGTGCTCTCTGTGTCTCTGTGGTTCAAAAAAACTTCACCCGAACGAGACCTTAGCGAACCGCCGCTTCCCCACCTTCAGCACATACGACTTTCCGCTCGACGCATCGAGCGTCGCGCGCGGGTCGCTTACCTTGGCATCGTCGACCAGCACGCCGCCCTGCGCGATCACACGCTGCGCCTCTTTGTTCGATTCCGAGAGGCCGGCCTGAACGATGACCTTCGACAGCAATTGCGGCTCGCCCGCGGTGGGCAAGGTTTTCTCCTCGATGTCGGCGGGTGCCTGTTTCTCACTGAACACCCGCCTGAACTCCGCCTCGGCCGCATCCGCAGCGGCCGCATCATGGAAGTCGCGAATGATCGACTTGGCCAGCTCGCGCTTGGCGTCCATCGGATGCAGCGCACCCGACTCGACCGCGGCGCGCTTTTCCGCGATCGCCGCCGGCGTCAGGTCCGTGCAGAGCGTGTAGTACTTCCACATCAGATCGTCCGAGATCGACATCACCTTCCCGAAGATCGATCCCGGATCTTCGTTGATGCCGATGTAGTTGCCGAGCGACTTCGACATCTTCTCGATGCCGTCGAGCCCTTCGAGCAGCGGCATCGTGATGACGACCTGCGGCTCGAGGCTGTACTCGCGCATCAGGTCACGGCCGACGAGCAAGTTGAATAGCTGATCGGTCCCGCCCATTTCCACGTCGCATTTGAGCGCGACCGAGTCATAGCCCTGCGCCAGCGGATAGAGGAGCTCGTGAATCGCGATCGGCTGATGCGCGTCGAAGCGCTTGCGGAAATCATCCCGCTCCAGGATGCGCGCCAGCGTGTACTTCGCCGCCAGGCGGACCATCCCCTCAGCGCCGAGCGCACCGAGCCACTCGGAATTGAATCGGATCTCCGTCGTCTTAGGATCGAGGATCTTGAAGACCTGCTGCTTGTACGTCTCCGCGTTCTCGAGCACTTCCTCCTTCGAGAGCGCAGGCCGCGTCGCCTTCTTGCCGGTCGGATCGCCGATGAGCCCCGTGAAATCGCCGATCAGAAAAATGACGCGATGCCCGAGCTGCTGGAAGTGCTTCATCTTCCGGATCACGACCGTGTGCCCGAGGTGAATGTCGGGAGCGGTGGGATCGAAACCGACCTTGATCGTCAGCGGCTTCCCACGCGCGAGCTTGGTCTTCAGATCCTTGCGTTCGATAAAGTCGACCGTCCCCTTGCCGAGAAAGTCGAGTTGTTCGTCGAGTGTCATGGGGCGCATTGTAAAGCGCGCTCTCGGGTTGCCGGGATGGGTAGTTGGTCACTTTGAAGAATCGGTCACCGCGGAGGCACAGAGGTCACAGAGATCCCCTCTGTGTTCTCTGTGTCTCTGTGGTTGCCTTTGTTTTGGCGGCCACGACCCACGACCCTGGGTTGCTGGAATTTGACACAGCCCGATCCCGTCTCTACACTCGCCAACCCGATGAGCACCAACTTCGCCCAGCAGCACCATCATCATCACATCTAGGGGTGCCGTGCGCGCCCCGATCGGACGAGGGGCGCTCAGCGACGACACGTAGCCAACTGACCTGAACCTCTTCCGATTTCGAGAAGAGGTTTTTGACTTTATGGCCACGAAATCGAGATATCCAACTGGTGTGCGGCCCCTGCTGGCCGGGGAGACCGCGCGCCGGCGGCGGATCGAGTCGCGCTTCGTCGATGCCTTGGCGGGTGCCGGCTTCAGCGAAGTCGTGCTGCCGATCATTGACTATATCGAGCCGTACGCTGCCCTCGTCGAGCCGGCGACGGCGAAGCAGAGCTATCGCTTCGTCGACCGCGAAGGCGACCTCATCGCCATCCGCTCCGACTTCACGCCGATGCTGGCCCGCGCGCTCGCGCCGTCGATCGCGCCCGGGGCGTTGCCTCTTCGCCTCTTCTACCGCGGCGATGTCATTCGCATCGAAGCGTCGCGGCTTGGCGCGAACCGCGAGCTGTTCCAGATCGGCGCCGAGATCGTGGGCGATGACTCGATCGATGCCGACGTGGCCATGCTTCGCCTGGCCGCCGATCTCGTTCGCGCGCCCTGCATCGAACCTGAACCGAACGCTGAGCCGACCATCGTGTACAACGACGTCTCGATCGCTGCCGCGCTGATCGCGCAGGCGGGCGCCGTGCGCGAAGCGCTCGCGGCAAAGCGGATGACGGCGGGAGTCCCTGATGCGCTGCAGACGATCGTGGCGAAACTGATCTCCGGCGAAGCGACGCTGAACGATGTCGCGCCGTTTGCTCCCGAGGCGGCGGCGAGGCTCTCGGCGATCGAGGAAGCGGTGGCCGGTGACGCGGTGTTTGCACTCCATCTCGACGATATCGAAGACAGCGGCTACTACACCGGCCTGCGCTTTCGCGTCTACGCCGGCAGCGCGCGCACGAAAGTTGCGCAGGGCGGACGGTACGACAACCTCTACGAACGTTTCGGCCAGCGCGCCGCCGCGATCGGTTTCACATTCACCATCGACGACCTGGATTGAACGACATGCGCATCGCAATACCAAAAGGCCGGCTTCAGGAGCGTGCGCTCAGCGTCTTCGCTGATGCCGGATATGACATCCCGTCGGAGACGGATCTGAAGACGAGGAAGCTCGTCTTCGACCGCGGCGGCATCGAATGGATCTTCGTCAAAGACGGCGATGTGCCGGTCTATGTCGAGCATGGCGCCGCCGACGCCGGCATCGCGGGACTCGATCAGATTCTCGAGCACGAATGCACCGCGTATCAGCCCGTCGAGTTTCCGTTCGGCCACTGCCGGATGATGCTGATCGCGGCACCGGGCGCGCCGCCGCTGACGAAAGTGGCCACGAAGTACCCGCGGATCACACGGCAGTTTCTCGACCAGCGCGGCGTGCACGCCGAGATCGTTCCGCTGAGCGGCTCCGTCGAACTGGCCGCGGTGCTGAACCTCACCTCGCACGTCGTCGATCTCGTCGAGACCGGTGAGACCGTGCGCATTCACAAACTGGAGATGCAGGAAGTCGTCGCCGAGATCTCGCCGCGGCTGATCGTTGGAAAGAACTTCTATCGGACCGAACCGAAGATGGTCCGGGAGCTGATCGCAAAGATCGAGGAGGTAGCCAAGGTCTCATCCTGAGCTGCGAAGCGCGGCGATTCCGTCCGGGAATTGGTGCGTTTTGAGCCGTCGACGGTACGTTTTGATCCATCGACAGTACGTTTTGATCCATCGATGGCTCGTTTTGATCCATCGATGGCTCGTTTTGATCCATCGACGGCTCGTTTTGATCCATCGACGGCTCGTTTTGATCCATCGATGGCTCGTTTTGATCCATCGATGGCTCGTTTTGATCCATCGATGGCTCGTTTTCGGCCATCGACGGCTCTTTTCAGCCATCGACGGCTCTTTTTCGGCCATCGACGGCTCTTTTCGGCCATCGGCGGCTCTTTTCGGCCATCGGCGGTTCTTTTCAGCCATCGACGGTGCTTGCAGCTTCGATGACCGATTGAAATCGGAGAAATCCAATGCGAACCTTCACCACAAACACTCCCGAATCCGATGAGGCGCTGCGCGCGATCCTCGAGCGCCGCAGCGCCACGAACGAGAACGCCTTACGCGTCGCCGACGAGATGATCGCTGGCGTCCGTGCCCGCGGCGATGCCTATGTCGCCGAGGTGATCGCGAAGTTTGACGGCGTCACACTCGCGCCGGATGCGATCAGGATCGCGCCGCGTGACGTCACGATCTCCGCCGAGATGGAGAACGCCATCGACCTGGCCATCGACCGCGTCGAAGCATTTCACCGCCCTCAGCTTCCGCAGTCCTACCGCCTCGGCAACCTCGAGCACCGCGTCCGCCCCATCCACCGCGCCGGCGTCTACGTGCCCGGCGGCCGAGCGGTCTACCTCTCGACCTTGATCATGACCGCCGTTCCTGCACGCATCGCCGGCGTCGAAGAGATCGTCTGCATCACCACCTCATCCGCCGCGGACCGTGATGAGCTTCACTACGTCTGCAACCGCCTCGGCGTACGCGACATCTACCGCTGCGGCGGAGCGGCGGGCGTCGCCGCGGCAGCGATCGGCACCGAGTCGCTCGCCCGTGTCGACAAGATCGCCGGCCCTGGCAACGCCTACGTCACCGCCGCGAAGATGCGGCTCATCGGCGAAGTCGGGATCGACATGACCGCCGGTCCGACCGAACTGATCGTCATCGCCGACGACAGCGCCGACGCCCGCTTCGTCATCGCCGATCTGCTCGCGCAAGCAGAGCATGGCGCCGATTCCGAGGTCGTGCTCCTGACGACGTCGGCGTCGCTGGCTGCGCAGATGCCTGAGCGCGCGCTCTCGTTCGTCGTCGGCTCGATAGATGAAGCGATCGCCATCACGGACCGCATCGCGCCGGAGCACCTGTCGATTCACGCACGCGATGCGGCATCGATCGGCGCACGCGTGCAGAACTGCGGCGCCATCTTTTGTGGTCCGTCTTCGCCACCCGCGGCCGGCGATTACGTCGTCGGCACGAATCACGTTCTGCCCACCGCCGGGAGTGCCCGCTTCTTCTCCCCCCTCGGCGTTTACGACTTCGTCAAGCGCGCGAACGTCATCTCCATCACGGCCGAGGAGTTGGCCGAGGTCAGCGAGGCCGGCGAACGGATCGCAACTTTCGAAGGATTGCCCGCCCACGCCACATCGATGGCCATCAGGAGGACCGCATGTCTCGCGACGTCGTAGCTGCCATGACCGCCTACACGCTGGAGTTGCGCGAGGCGGCGATCAAGCTGAACCAGAACGAGAGTCCGACCGACTTTCCGCAGGAGCTCAAAGAAAAGGTGCTCGCGGAAATGGCCACGCGCCACTGGAACATCTATCCCGACTTCGAGTCGATGATGCTCCGCCGCGCGCTGGCGAAGACGCACAGTTACGACACGGCGAACGTGCTCGTCGGCAACGGCTCGAACGAATTGCTCGCCGCCACGATCCCGACATTCATCGGGCCAGGCACGCCCGTCGTTTTTCCGAAGCCGACGTTTGCGCTGTACGAGAAACTCGTCGCGGTCGCCGGCGGCATCGCTCTGCCGATCGCCGTCGATCCATCGACGGGGTTCTTACCGCTCGACGAGATGCTCCACGCCATCGAGCGCTGCGACAACGCCGTCGTCATCGTCTGTTCGCCCAACAATCCGACCGGAGGCGTGCTGCCCGAAGGCGGCGTCGACGCGCTGCTCGCCACCGGCGCGACGGTTCTTTTCGACCGCGCGTACGGCGATTTCGCCGAAGACACGATGCCTCCGCTGCATGACCGCCTGGTCACGTTCTCAACGTTTTCGAAGGCGTGGGGCCTGGCCGGACTGCGCGTCGGCTGGCTGGCGTCGACCGCCTCGACCTGCCGCGAGATCCGCAAAGTGAAGCTCCCCTACTCGCTCAACATCATCAGTGAAGCCGTCGCTGCAACGGCGCTCGAACACGGCGAGATCCGCACGCGCAACGTCGCCGCCACGATCGCCGAGCGCAAGCGGATGTTCGAAGCGATGCAGGCAATCGAAGGCGTGACACCGTTCCCGTCGCGATCCAACTTCATCGCCTTCACCACGCAGCGCAATGCCAAGGATGTCTTCAACACGCTGCACGCAGACGGCATCCTCATTCGCGACGTCAGCGCCGCGGTGCCGAATGCGCTGCGAGTGTCGGTCGGGACGCCGGCAGAGAACGATGCGTTTCTGGCAGCGCTGGACCAATCGATGAAGGACGAACGACCATGAGAACAGCAACCATCACCCGCACCACCAAAGAAACCAACGTCTCCGTGACGATTGACCTCGACGGCGACGGCACCCACTCGAAGATCGAGACGCCGGTCGGGTTTCTCTCGCACATGCTCGACGTCATCGCGCGCCACGGCCGCGTCGATCTCGACATCGTCTCGACCGGCGACACGCACATCGATTATCACCACACGGTCGAAGACACCGCTCTCGTCCTCGGCGAAGCCTTCGCCCAAGCCCTCGGCGACAAGCGCGGCATCCGTCGCTTCGGCCACGCCTACGTGCCGCTGGACGAGGCGCTGGCGCGCGTCGTCGTCGATTTCGCCGGCCGCCCGTTCCTCGTCTTCGACGTTCCCTTCGACCGCGAGATGCTCCTCATCCACAAAGACTTCCCCTTCGCCCTCGTCGAAGAGTTCTTCAAGTCGTTCGCGAACAAGTGCGCCTGCAACATCCACGTCGATCTCATCCGCGGCCGCAACGGACACCACGCCGCCGAGTCGATCTTCAAGGCATTCGCGATCGCGCTACGCGAAGCAAAGAGCGTGGTGGGAACGGACATCCCGTCAACGAAGGGAGTCATTTAGGTTCACACGCAGCGGGCGAGACGCCCGCGGTCCCAGGCCCTGGGAGCGCGGGCGTCCCGCCCGCTGTTGCAATCAATGAAAACCACCCGTTAACAACATCTCATGATCACCACCCTCATCGACTCGCCCGTCGCAAACGTCGCCAACATCGCGCGAGCCCTCCGCACGGTCGGCGCGGAGCTCCAAGTCACGCGCGATCCCGACACGATCGCGAGCGCCGAGAAGCTCGTCCTTCCCGGCGTCGGTTCCTTCATCGCGGCGATGCGCTGGCTCGAAGAGAACTGCATCGACAACGCCATTCGCGGAGCCGTCGCCAACGGCGCATCGCTCCTCGGCGTCTGCGTCGGGCACCAGCTTCTCTTCGACGTCTCCCACGAAATGGGAACGACGCCCGGACTCGGCCTGGTGCGAGGCGAAGTGCATAAATTCGAGGGCTCGCTCCCCGTTCCGCAGATCGGATGGAATCGCGTTCAGACCGCCGAGGGCGGAGAGCACACGCTTTTCGAAGGCGTCGGGAATGGCGTGTTTTACTTCGTCAATTCCTACGCTGCTTCGAATGCGCCGGACGAGATCGCGCGCGCCGATTACGGCGGTTCGTTCACCGCGGCGGTGCAGCGCGATCGAATCTTCGGCGCGCAGTTCCATCCTGAAAAATCATCCGCGGCAGGCCTGCGCGTCCTGAGGAACTTCGTCTCATGGACGTGATCCCCTCCCTCGACCTCCTCGGCGGACAAGTCGTCCGTCTGCTGCACGGCGACTTTGCCAAGGTCACGGCCTACGGCGACCCGGAGTCCGTCCTCGATTCGCTCGACGTGCCGCGCGGATCACGCCTGCACCTCGTCGACCTCGAAGCGTCCCGCAGCGGACGTCCGATCGAGTTGGACGTTGTACGACGACTGGCCAAGCGCGACTTGCGCGTTCAGGTCGGGGGCGGGATTCGTTCGCTCGCCGACGCGCGCGCATGGATCGAAGCCGGCGCGGCGAAGGTCGTGATCGGCACCGTTGCGGCCGACTCGCCCGCCATCCTGCGCGAAATCGTCGAAGCTCTCGGCGCCGAGCGCGTCATCGCGGCAATCGATGTCCGCGACGGCATCGTTCGCGTCAACGGATGGGAGAGCGACGCGCGGGCCACGCTGGCCGAGGTGCTCGCGCGTGTCGAGGCGCTCGGGATTGCCGAGGCGCTCATCACCGACATCAACAAAGACGGCGCCATGCGCGGGCCATCGTTCGCGCTCTACCGATCGCTGCAAACGAAGTTGCGCATCATCGCTTCCGGCGGCGTCTCCACCCTCGGCGACGTCGTCTCGCTGAGCCGCATCCGCAGCGTCGGCGCATGCGTCATCGGACGCGCGCTGCTCGATCGCCGCGTGCAACTGGCCGAGGCGAGGGCGCGCGTGGCGAGGCCGAACGCGATTCCGGAGCGCATCATCCCCTGCCTCGACGTTCGCGACGGGCGCGTCGTCAAAGGGGTGAACTTCGTCGATATCCGCGATGCCGGCGACCCCGTCGAATGCGCGGCGCGCTACGAAGCGGAAGGCGCCGACGAGCTCGTGATCCTCGACATCTCGGCCACCGACGCGAATCGCACGACCGCCCTGGAGACCGTGCACCGCGTCTCCGAGTCGCTCTTCATCCCGCTCACGGTCGGCGGCGGCGTACGGACGATCGAAGACTTTCGCGCGCTGCTTCGCGCCGGCGCCGACCGCGTAGCCATCAACACCGCCGCGCTTCGCAGTCCGCAGCTCATCGCCGACTGCGCGCGCGAATTCGGCGTGCAGGCCGTGGTGCTCTCGTGCGATGCCAAACGCGCCGGCGATCACTTCGAAGCGATGGTGCGCAGCGGCAAGGAATCGTCGGGCGTCGATGCGGTGGCGTGGTGCAGGCAGGCCGAGGAGCTGGGAACAGGCGAGATCCTGCTGACGTCCGTCGACCGCGACGGAACGAACGCCGGTTACGACATCGAACTGCTGCGCGCCGTAACCAGCGTCGTCCGCATCAGCGTCATCGCCTCAGGCGGCGCGGGCGCGCTCGAACACTTCCGCGAAGCCATCGAGTCTGGCGGCGCAAGAGCGGTGCTCGCCGCGTCGCTCTTCCATGATCACCGGCTGTCGATTGGCGATGTGAAAGATTACCTGGCGCATCAGGGGATTCCTGTGCGGGAGTCGGGTTTCGGGAGTCGGAGATAGAAGGTTTGGCAACTCGCGAGGAGCATTCATGAACGATCTGAAATTCGACGCCAACGGCCTCATCCCCGCAGTGATCCAGGACGCGCGAACCGGCGAGGTGCTGACGCTCGCGTACATGAATCAGGAGTCACTCGCTCGCACGCGCGAGAGCAGCGAGACGTGGCTCTGGAGCCGTTCGCGCAACGAGCTGTGGCACAAAGGCGCGACCTCGGGCAACACACAACGCGTTGTCGCCATCACCGAGGATTGCGACAGCGACGCGCTGGTCGTCAGCGTGATCCCGAACGGTCCGGCGTGCCACACCGGCGCCCGATCCTGTTTCGCCGGCACGCCGCCGCGAACCCTCGACCGGCTCATGAGCGTTCTGCGCGACCGCCGCGAGAACCGTCCCGAAGGCTCCTACACCGCGAAGCTCTTCAGCGGAGGCCGCGCCCGCATCGTCAAGAAAATCGGCGAGGAAGCCACCGAAGTGGTCATTGCCGCCCTCAGCGAAACCCGCGACCGCATGGTCAGCGAGATCGCCGACCTAATCTTCCACCTCACCGTCCTGATGGCCGACGAAGGCATCGACTGGAGCGAAGTTGAGGGAGAGTTGGCGAAAAGGGAGCAGTGAGTCTTCTTCGCGTCTTCGCGCCTTCGCGTGAGCATCTGTGTCACGCGAAGCCGCGAAGGGCGCGAAGGAGAAAACGCTCGATCACGAAGAGATTTACCGTCCTTCTGTAGGATCCCTCGCGTCGCCTACCGCGCGATCGCCGCCGCAAACGTCACGTCGTCCTGAAACGTGACGTTGTTGCCGATGTCGCTGAACTTGTGGGGGGATTCCATGAAGTGGTGGCCGGCGATGATCTTGCCGTCGTCGGTCTTGGTTTCGAACGTGTCGAGGCCGCTCAAGCGCATCGGCTGTTGGGCGGTGGTGAAGGCGGAATCGTAGATGTCGTTGGACATCGCGCGCTTGCCTGGGTGACCCATCGGATCATCGGCGAGGATCAATTCCATCGCGTGCAGCTTGCCGGCGTTGGCCAGCGCGTCGCGTTTGCTACCGCTGGCGAGCTCCTCATCGCTGAGCGGGACGTCCGAAAGGATGACGCGGATCTCCACCTTCTTCTTGTCCCAGCGGCTCGGCCCCGCGGACGCGTAGACGTGCGTGAGCTTGATGGTCTTGCCGTTGATCACCATCTTTCCGGTCACGTTTCCCTGCTCGGCAGCAGAGATGGCAGTTGATGAGAGAGCGATGGCGAGCAACACGACGGAGGAGATCTTCATCGCGGTCATTGTATGCCCCGGGTCACTCTCCTTGGATCGTCGTTTGTCGCCGGCAAACGTCCAAGTTTTTTGTGCGAAGCACTTTGGACTGCGGTGGCGCAGCCACCGCTTTGAAACACGTACTTAGAAAGCGGTGGCTGGCGCCACCGCACTCCAAAGCGCCTCGCGCGAAATGAGTTGTCCCCTCGCCGCTCACCCCTACTTCCGCTCCAACACCACGCGGACATCTTTGACATCGCCGTCTGGTGGCAACGAAACGCCGCCGAACCTTCCTTCCAGCGAGGGGGTCACCTCGAGGCCGGGGATGTAGACGTCGAGCTCTGCGCCTCCTGGGGGAACGCCTTCGAACGAGAACGTGCCATCGGGGCGTAGTTCGACGCGTTGGGAATCGCTGTCAACATAAAGACTGAGAATGATCTGCGTGTGCGGTGGGATCGACGTTCCCTCGGGCACGACGACCGTTCCGGCGATCCGGCGGCCCTGTTGAACCGCGAGGGTGCCGGCATCCGTCGTCGTTTTGTCGCCTGCGACGTGTACGATCTTCCGTACGGCGGCGCCGCCGGAGAGGCTTTCCATCGCTGCGTAAACGGCGTAGCTCTGGTTCGGGCCCATGTTCGTCATGAGAAATACGCCGTCATCGTTGGTGCCGATCTCGAATCGCCCGAGGTAACCGCTGGAGGCTCGGTCGGTCTGGATGAAGCCGACGCGCGCGCCCGACACCGGTTTGCGGCCCCGCATCACGCGTCCGGTGATCGTCGCCCCCTCGGTCAACGGAATCGTTCGCGATTCACCCGGCGCGAGCATCCGCTCGATATGAGGCGCGAGTGAGCGGGCCGTCACCCGCACGTCGAGCTTCCCGTCGGCGGCGGGGATGCGCAGCGCAAACTCGCCTTTGGCGTTGGTGAACGACAGCTTGTCGACGCCGGGGATGTTTCCGTAGCCGATGCCGCGCTGCCCGCGATACCCATTGGGCTCGACCGCAGCACCGACGACCGGCTTGCCGTGCGGATCGACGACCACTCCCACGATCAGCCGGTCCGCGTCGGCGATGGATCGGGGAGTCAGTTTGATCGTCACCAGACCGGCCATCGGATCGACGTGGCGTACCAGGGATGGCTCGTAGCGATTAGCCACCGCCAATAGATCGAACCGAAGCTTCGGATCGAGCGCCTTCAGTCGAAACCTCCCCTCGGCGTTGACCGCCTCGTGCTTGCCACAGTCGCGATAGCACGACGGACAGAACGGGCTCACGCCAACCTTGGGAGAGGCGGTGTAGACGTAAACGGTGGCGCCGGAGAGAGCCTTCGAACTGGCGTCGACAACGATGCCGTTCACGTCATTCGAACCGAAGGCCACGGTGACGGTCAGTAGAAAGGAGAGTGCGATTCCAAAGCGTTTCATGATCATTGAGACGATTGTCCGCCGGTAAGGTTACTCGACGGTAGCGCAGGCATTCCTGCCTGCTACCGTCGGGCGTCCTCGCCCGGCGGGGGTTTCAGCGAAATGCGACATTCACCGCGCCGGCTTCGACATCGAAGACGCTCGCTCGATATTGGAGACGCTCCGTTTGACATTGGCGGCGCTCCGTTTGACATTAGCCGGGGCCCGGTTCGCCATTAGCCGCGCTCCATTCGACATTAGCCGCGCCCCGTTCGACATTAGCCGCGCTCCGTTTGACATTAGCCGCGCTCCGTTCGACATTAGCCGCGCTCCGTTTGACATTAGCCGCGCCCCGTTCGACATTAGCGGCGCTCCGTTTGACATTAGCGGCGCTCCGTTTGAGAACGACGAAGGCAGGAGGGTCAGACGAAGGCAGGAGGGTCCAGACGAAGGCAGGAGGGTCAGACCTTCGCTCGTTGCCTGCCTGCAAACCATTGAAGAGCGGTTACTTGCAAGGGCAGATCAGGACACTTGCGATGCCGCCTCAGTTATTCGTACTCATTCAGGCGACGAGAATGAAGGCCTGACCCCCGCAGCACCGAAACCACCGCCGGGCGAGGACGCCCGACGGCCGCAGGCGAGACGCCCGCACTCCTCGCCTACCGCTCCTGAACACTCCGTGTCCCTACCCTCTTGATCGCTTCGATGTTCGCGTCCGCGTCGGCTTCGCCGATCTCCATCAGGCGTTGCAGGTATTCGGGGACGAACATGAAGAGGCTCATGAAGTCGGCGTTGGAGGTTTCGCGGGTGCCGAGGCTGCGGGTGAGGAAGCGGAAGGGGCGCGGGAGGGCGGGCTCGTACTCGGCGGCCAGCTTGCCGATGTCCTGCGAGGGGCGGATGACGGCGAAATCAACCGGCCTGTAACCGCGGCGAAGCTCGGGCGGGAGGTCGCGCAGGAACTCGTTGGAGCGCTGCAGGCGCACGGTGTCCTCGTCCACCACGTCGAGAAAGATGGCGTCCATCAACTGGCCAAGGATCTGGGCCGGCGGGGGGTAGCCGGCGATCTGCGGCTCGTCGGCTTCGGATGCCGAGGGCGCGTAGTGCGGGGAGATGGCCAGCATGCGTGTGGCGCCGAGGTGCAGGGCGGGAGAGAGCGGCGCGGAGAGACGGACGCCGCCGTCGCCGTACCAGTGCTTTCCCACCAGGATCGCGGGAAAGACCAGCGGCAGCGCGGCCGAGGCCATGATGTGATCGATGGTCAGCGGCTGCTCCATGCTGCGGCGGAGCGGGCGCGACCACGTCTCGATGTCGCAGCCGCTGGTCCACGTCACGGTCTTGCCGGTGGTGTAATCGAGCGCGGTCACCGACACGGCCCGCGGATGACAGCGGACGATGTTCTCGGCGATACCGGCAATCTCGCCTTTGTCGTTCGGGACAAAGAGGCGTTCCAGCAGATGACGAAGAGGCGTCGTATCAACCAGTCCGCGGATGCCCGGACTGACACGGTTTCCGCCCGAGATGAGTCTCGTCCCCCAGCCGAGGACGTTGCGCGCGAGCGAGCGGGAATCGATCCGGATCACGTCTTTCAGCTCCAGCGTTCGCCAGACCTCGGAGAGCTCGTCGATGACCGCGGGCAGCGGCGCATTGCGCGAGGCCAGGAAGGCCGCGTTGATCGCGCCGGCGGAAACGCCCGTGATGATGTCGAAGGCGTTCGTGGGCAGGTGGCGCGCGAGGCAGCGCAGCACGCCGACCTGGTACGCAGCGCGCGCTCCCCCGCCAGTGAGCACGAGTGCGAAGGAATCGGCGACGGGTGTCATGCAGCTAAAGAATACGCTGCAACTTTCCGATTACGGTCACTTCGATCCGAGCTGCTGCAGGCACTCTTCCGCCTCGGCGAGCTGCGTTTCGCTGAAGACGCGGATGCCATTGTCCCGGAGCAGCGCGGCGGTGACGCCGTGGTGACCAGGCACTCGTGTGGAGGTGAACGTCCCGTCGTAAGTGTAGCCGCTGCCGCACGAAGGGCTGCCTTCTTTGAGGATGGCGATGCGGATGCCGTTGGCGCGCGCGGCTTCGAGCGCGACGCCGGCTCCACTCACGAAATGATGCGAGACGTCGCGGCCATTGAAGTCGATTACGTTGACTTCGCCGGCGAGCACCTTCGAACCGTCCGCACCTCCCACGACCTCTGAAGCCGGTCGCGGCACAGGGAGGCCGCCAGCGATCTCCGGGCAGACGGCGACGACCCGTCCTTCCTCAATCCAGCGCTGCAGGATCTGATCGTCCGACCGCTTGTGCGCGCCGTTGTGGCGGACCGGTTGGCCGAGGAGGCAGGCGCTGACGAGGATCTTTTCCATTGGCGTTTTACACTTAACCACAGAGACACAGAGGACACAGAGTTGATGACGCTATCTCTGTGACCTCAGTGTCTTTGTGGTGAGCTTGGTGTTCAATGTAATTTCATCACTGGGCGCCCCTTTTGACAATGTCATCGTCATGCTGTCATCTGTTCCGCGACATGCTCCTCCGTCGTGTGGTCCCGATGGTTTGCGCTGCGCTCATCGGCTTCCCGATACCCAATTCCGGTCAGAACTTCGGAACCCGTATCAACGTGACGGCCATCGAAGTGTCGGCAACTGTTCGCGATGCGCATGGAAATCTGCCAGGTGACCTGAAGCCGGGCGACTTCGAATTGATCGAGGACGGCAAGCGCCAGCGGATCATCGGCGTGGCATACAGCCATGTCGCCCCGTCATTGACGACGGGGACGAAGGAATCGATCGGAACAGCGCCATCGAAACCGCAACTGCCGCGGCAGGTGGTTATCTATCTGCAGCAATCGCTGTCGACGACGGAAGGACTTCGTCTCGCCATCAAATCGCTGCTTCCATATGTCGACAGGCTCGTGGCAATGGGTGAGGTCGAAGTGGTCACGGACGATCCTTTGACACACTCGTTGCTCGGTCCGACGCAGGATGCAGCCGCACTGCGCTCGCTCTTCGAAACGCTCGGAAACGAGGCTCGAGGGAGAGAGGAGCTGATCCGGATTCGGCAGGAGTTCATGATCGGCGATCGAAACACGAGCGACATAGACGATCGACTGACGCGCCGGTCACTGCTACGGAAGGCGGCGCGTCAGGAGTGGACCATTCTTCGGGCAGAGCAGGACGCGATGTTTGCCTGGCTGAGTCGATACGCTCGGCATGCTGGCGACTCGATGCGTACGCTGATGTTCGTTACCGATGGGTTCGATCTCGCCCCGGCCGTCTTTTATTCGGTCGATCGTGGGGACATTCGCCGCGGTTTGCATGCGGACTTGCGCGCAGACTTGCCTGCGGAGTTGCGCGCGCTGGACGGCTCGTCGCACCAGAACGAGATCGCTCAGGCTCTGGCCGCGCAAGGGTGGACGGTTCTCTCTTACGCCACATCGCCGATCGAAAACCGGGTTACTCACTTCGCTGCCGCGACGCATGAACCACTCGTACCCCATTCCTTCAACGTCCGCGAGAACGTCGGTCACACGATTATCAACAAGGATCCTCTCGAACCGCTGAAACTGCTGGCGGATGCGACCGGTGGAAGCGTCCTCACCGATCCGTCAGAGATCGGCACTCGGCTCGATGCCCTCGATCACCGTGTGGTCATCACGTACCAGGTGGACCGGCCCTCGGATGACAAGTTGCGGCGTGTCGAGATCCGGGCGGTGCGCGCCGGGCTGACGATCAATGCTCAGCAATGGGTTGGCACTGGATCGACTCTGGCAGCGACACCCGTCATGGCGGAGCTCCTCGCGGCGGAACTTGCTCGCGGTGAAGGCGTCGATCGCGGTGAGCTGCCCGTGACATGCTCGATCAAACTCGGATTCCTAACGAAGGGAGTGAGGACCAGCGAGATCGAGGTGCGCGTGAACGTCGCGCCGATCGAGGGCGAGATCATGTCGCTCGAATCGGGCACGCTCCGTTTCACAGTCGCTGTCGTGGCGCCGCACGAGAAGCCCTTCACATCGACGAATCGTCTCGACCAGCTCGGCTTCTCTTCGAAGCAGGGATTCGCGACCACGATTACCGTACGGCATCGCGACGGAGCGAAGATGGCGGTGATCGCGGAAGAGCCGTCGACCGGCGCGTGGGGCGGCTGCGCGATCGAGTCGCTGGTCCATTGACGCCTCCAACGATCGAGCCGTCAGCGGAGCGTCATGATCACTGCACCGTCGAGGATACAGGTCACGTTCTTCGACACTTTCATCTCGCCGCCGACGATGAAGTAGCCTTTTGCGGAGCGGGGAAGATTGGCTTGGCGGCCAGTCAGCCGGCCCTCATCGATCGACTCGAAATTGATTCGTTGCGTGGAGAAGCCAGTGCCGGCGCGCGGCGACGGATCGTGAATCAGAAGATCGTCGCCGTCGTAGCCGACAACAGTGACCCAGTGTCCCCCGCTGCGGGCGTAGTTGCCACTGTCTTCGTCATACCGATACCAGCCGACATTCAGCCAGGCAGCGCCGCGCGGATCGGCGATCGCTTCTTTCACCGCGTCGAGATCAGGAAACTTGCCGGCCACAACATCCCGCGGCGCCGGCCGCCAGCCTGAGTACCGGAATTGTGCGATCTCGTATCCGGCGTTTTCGACGTAGCCCTGAACGCCTGTGATCACCTCGGAGACATCCGTCCCTTTCTCGGGGTTCGTGTTCATGAGCTCTGAATCCGCGAGCAGCTTGATCATGCGAATCTGCGCGGCTTTCTCCGTGCCTCCGGCGGGCTTCAGTTTCCGGTAGCCGTGATTGGCAAGCCACATCAGCGAATTCGAGACCGCAGTCGGTGCGCAGTACTGATCGCCTGCATTCTCGAAACCGGCGTCGCGATCGGTTTGCAGAAAGCGCGGGGTGTTCAGCACTTTGGCGCGATAACTCGACGGCTGCGCGAAAAGAGAGACGCTGAAAAAGGCGACCGCAACGACGACTGCGGAGATGCGCGATTTCGACATGGGCCTCATGCTACCTCCGGTGGCGGTGGGGCCAGGCCTTTGGTTATCGATTCACGCTGCGATGATCAAAGGCCTGACCCCCTCATGACGATCATTCGTTTCTACCCCTCGTAGAGGAATCTTCCATTCCGAGGAGTTCCGGGGGCGCTTTTGCTACTCCTTTTGGATTTCCTCGGGGGTTCTGTCGCTGCCGAGGGATCCTCGGTGGCACTATGGCAAGACCATTACGACTTGAATTTGCTGATGCGCTGTACCACATCACCTCCCGAGGCAATGAACGCCGCGCAATCTTTCGCACCAACCGGGACAGGGAAACGTTCCTGACCTTCCTTGGTGAGGCGACGTTGCGATTCGGTTGGTCCGTCACCGCCTGGGTGCTGATGACGAACCACTTTCACCTTGTTCTCCAGACGCCCGAGCCGAACCTATCGAAAGGGATGCAATGGCTCAACAGCGCGTACGCGAACTGGTTCAATCGCGTCCACGGGCGATGCGGCCATCTCTTTCAGGGACGCTTTAAGGCGCTTCTGATCGACCGCGAGGCGTATTTCGCGGAGGTGTTGCGCTACGTCGTACTCAATCCGGTGCGTGCGAAGATGTGCGAGCGCCCCGAGGAGTATCGCTGGTCGAGTTATCGCGCGACCGCAGGTTTGGAGTCGGCTCCGGACTGGCTGGACGTAGCGTCAGTTCATGGTTTGTTCGGTCCAGACGAGGCGAGCGCGCAACCGGCGTACCGCGACTTCGTGCTGGCAAAGATCGGCTGCGAGGATCGCCTTTGGGACAAGCTCACCAACCAGCTCTACCTCGGTAGTGAGGAATGGTGCAAGACGATGCGCAAACAGGTCGAGTCGAAAGTGCGCTCGACAGACCATCCGCGGACGCAACGTGCGGTGGCGAGGCCGAAGATGCACATGATCGTGAGCGCGGTGGCGAAGGCAGCGGGGGAGACAGCAGAGAGCATTCGTACGACGCAAGGGCATATCCTGCGCAGCTTGGTCGCCTGGCTGGGATGGCATGAAGGTCTGGTCACGCTGCGCTCGATCGCCGCATCGCTCCGGCTGCGAAGCGAAGGACACATTTCGCACCTGATCCGGCGATGCGAACAGGCGTTCTCCGAGAGTGACGAACTGCTCGACCAGCACGACCGCGCGCTCGCCGCGTTGCGGGCCTGAACGTTTCAGGTTAAGAACGATTCAAGGTTGGTGAGTCAGGGCGAAGGTGCGCCCGTCCGACGGCTGCGACTGGCTGGACACGGCATCCACGCGCCATTTCTCTCTGGTTTCGCAAACACTGCCGAGAGCAATGGCGCTGATCTTCTGACGTTCTGCCGGGCTACCGGCTTAGAGCGCGCATTCCGCCTTCAGCGACGATCGAATTGGTTCGAATTGGTTCCGATTGGGGCCAGACCTTTGGTCATCGGCTCGCCCCTGCGACGATCAAAGGCCTGACCCCATTCGCCTACCCGAATACCCGAATGTCGGCGAGATTCGACCTCCGCCCTGACAGCCCTCGGGCGAGGACGCCCGAGGGCCCGCGGTCGAGACGACCGCACTCCTTTCGGTCGCCGACTACCAATCCGTAGGCTTGTAGTCCTTGAGGAACTGGCCCCACACGTGCTCGCCGGTGTTGATGCCGGCGATGATCGGATCGAGGATGCGGGCGGCGCCGTCGAGGATGTCCAATGGCGGATGAAAGCGGTGGACCGCGGTCTTGCGCTCAGCCAGCGCGGCCGGATCTTCGTCGGTCACCCAACCGGTATCGACGCTGTTCATGTGGATGCCGTCTGTGTAGTAGTCGGCGGCGGCGGTGCGCGTCATCATGTTGAGCGCGGCTTTGGCCATGTTCGTATGCGGATGGCGGGTCGTTTTCTGGTTGCGGTAGAACTGCCCTTCGACCGCGGAGACGTTGACGATGTGCTTGTCGCGGTTCGCCGTCCGCAGCATGAGCGGCTTGAGCCGGGCGTTGATGATGAAGGGCGCAACGGCGTTGACGAGTTGCACTTCCAGCAACTCCACCGACGACACCTCGGCCATCAGCAACCGCCACGAGTTGCGCCCGCGCAGGTCGACCTGCTGCAGATCCTGATCGAGGCGGCCTTCTGGAAAGAGATCGCGCTCATGATCGTCCGGCAGCAGCGGTACTTGTGAGAGTTGCGCGGAATGCGTCAGCCCGGTCACCATCGTTTTGATCGACGCCGGCGCCTCGGGGAGCATCCGGTAGCCGCGCAAGCCTTCGAACGCGCCGAGGAGGTGACGCTCGGCATCGGACAGCGAGTGAAGCGCCGCGGTCTCGGACTCCATCATGTGCTCGTAGAACGCTGGCGGACGGCGCACGGTCTGACAGGCGTTGTTGACGATGAAGTCGAGACGATCGCGCGTCGTCAGCATCTCGTGGCAGAACGCCTCCACGCTCGGCGTGTGGCGGAGATCGAGTCCGAAGATCTCCAGGCGCTCGGCCCATTCGCCGAAATCATCTTCGCGGGCGTAGCGCGATGCGGAGTCGCGCGGGAAGCGCGTCGTGACGATGAGTCGTGCGCCGGCGCGCAGCAGTTTGAGGCCGGCCTGATACCCGATCTTCACGCGGCCACCGGTCAGCAGCGCGACGCGTCCGCGCAGATCCGCCAGCTCCGTGCGCTTTGCGAAATTGAGATCGCCGCACGCGGGACACAACTGATCGTAGAAATGGTGGACCGTGAGGTAGTGCTGTTTGCAGACGTAGCAATGCTGCGATTCGGTGAGGATGCGCGGATCTTCCTGCGGCGATTCTTCGCGATACGAGTTCGGCGTGGAGTAGACCGGCTTGCGGCGCAGTTCGCGAATCCCGGCGGAGTTGAGCACCTGATCGTCCTGCTTCACGCGCGCGGCCTTGCGCTCGCGCACGCTGGCCTTCACGAGCCTACGTCGCGCGCGATGATCGGGCTCGGCGACGCGCCGCGTGGCGTGCAGGAGGCGCTGACGCTCTTCGGCGCTGACCTGGATGAGCTGTCCGCGGTCGCGGTCGAGCGATTCGAGCAGCTCGGCGGCGATGCGGACGCGCTCGGAAAAAGGCAGCTCGTCGTCGGGGTTGGGCTCACTCATCAGCGACGCGTGGAACGCGGCAAAGGCGGCGCGAAATCCACAAAAGCAATCCGCAGATGACGCAGATAGAACGCAGATCGCTAATGCGGCAGCGGCAGGTTCCAGAAGAACTGCGAGATGCGAACGAGCAGCGGGTCGGGGACTTCGGCATCTGCTTCGTTCAGGCGCTTCACTTCTTCGTTGATGCGCGCCAGCTCCTTGCCGTCCATCCAGAAGCCGAGGCACTTCTTGCAGTAGTCGAGGATGATCGTCGTGTCGATGTTGAAGTCGACCTTGCCCATCGGCGCGCCGTCGTTCGGGCAGGTAATCGGACCGTACGCGTCTTCGTGTTGAAATGAGTCGAGATCGACCGTGCAGAACTCGAGGTCGCCTCGGATCGGCCCTGCCACCTGGTTCAACTGTCCATGCGCCAGGAACATCCCGCTACAGACCGGGCAAGCCCTGACCGGGGTCGTACCGAACGACTTCACTTCCAGCTCTGCGGCATCACGCGGGCAGTTCAATGCGTCCTCCTCGGCTGCTCATCGGATCGTACTCCGATTCCCGCTTCCGACGTTGGGACGAACGCCGTGAACCGCTCAGGCAGGAGTATCGAACGCAACAACCTGAGGAGCAACCAGTTGAGGTGCAGCCGCCGGAGGAGCAACCACCGAGATGACAGCCTTCTCACGATGCGATGGACGCTTCACCGATGTCGCCAGACCGACCAACTCGAGCATGAAGATAATGTACCAGCCGACGTCGACCTGCCAGAACTTCCATCCTAAGCGAGCTGACGACGGCGAGGCGTGATGATTCTGGTGCCAGTTCTCGCCTTGAAAGAACTGGATCGGCGCGAGCCATCCGATGTTCTGCGAAGAGTCCTCGCCATGTTCGCGATGCTCGCGCATGTGCGCGATGCTGTTGACGAAGCACTGCGCGTGCAGCGACATCACGAGGCGCATCGAGCCGAGCCAGAAAAACGCAGGAAGCCCGAAGGCGAGACCGCCGAAGGCCGAGACGGCCAGCATCGGCACCTGGATCCGGTTCCAAAAGCGATACTCGGGCTTGTTGAGATCGGGGCACCAGCGATTCAGCGGAACGTTTCCCGCCTGCCACAGCCAGCGAAGGTGTGCCCACCAGAAGCCGCCGATGGCAGGACTGGAGATGTCGTCCATCGTCTCGACTTTGGAATGATGTTGCCTGTGATTCGCGGTCCACGAATCGGGCGATCCGGAGCCGTTGAACATGGCGAAAAAGATGAGCGCGTGCTTCACCGCGGGATGCAGCCGAAGCGCCGTGTGTGCCAGCGCGCGGTGGTAGCAGACCGTCGTTCCCAACCCGCCAAGCCAACCGAGCGCGACAGACGCGACGATCACCTTCCAGCCCGGCATCGGGAAAAAGACAAGGCCAATCGCGGCCAGGATATGAATGGCGATGATGTAGTAGAGCGTCCCGCCGTCGCCCTTCGCGGTCTTCCACCACGGACTCTTCCATGGCTCGGGGCCGAGGCTCGATACGATCGGTGCGTCGGTGAGACGCGGATTGCGGGTTTGCGGCAGCTCCGCCGCGGGCTCAAGAGAACATGAGGACATCTGGTGCCTTTCAGCGGGTTTCGACCGCGGCCAGGAGCACGAGGATGGCCTCGCGAGACGTGGCGTGGGGGACTCGCAACTACCTTGCAACTACCTTGCAGCAACGGCGCCAGTAATTAACGCGCCGTCGATGGGCCCACCCCGATGGTGTGCCGACGAAAAGACTGTAGCACGTCCGCCGCGTCATGCCCATTGATGAATGCATTCCTTCCCGTTCCGGCTCCGAACCGTAACCGCTCGTCCACGAACCTTTTCGAAACCCCGCGTATAAATCAACACGGGTCTGCTTACAGGAGGTGAGTGATGCAATCGGCCGATGCCGGGATTCTGGTTGGAGTCGCGATTCCTCAGGAATCACAACGCCTGCCGCTTCCCGACGGAACGAATGTCGGCCCGTACCGCATCCTCTCTCTTCTCGCCTCCGGTGGAATGGGCGATGTCTACCGCGCCCGCGATGAACGCCTCGGCCGCAGCGTAGCGCTCAAGGTTCTGCCGACCGGTTTGACCGACGACCGCGAGCGTCTCGAGCGTTTCGCGCAGGAAGCGAAATCGGCCTCGGCGCTGAATCATCCGCACATCGTCACGATCTACGAGATCGGCCAGGCGCGTCCCTCCTGCATCGTGCAGCCGATTCCGGGAACGGATCAGCGGCAGCGTCCGGAAGAGATCCACTACATCGCCATGGAGTTGATCGAGGGCGAAACGTTGCGCGAGTTCATCGCCGGCGGCCGTTCACTAACCCGCCGCCTCGAAATCCTCGCCCAGACTGCCGAGGGCCTCGGCAAGGCGCACGCGGCCGGCATCGTCCATCGCGATCTCAAACCGGACAACATCATGGTGTCAGCCGAGGGGTATGCAAAGGTTGTCGACTTCGGATTGGCGAAACTCGTAGAACCAACCGCGGGATGGAATCCGATCGGCGCCGACTCGCCGACGATGAGGGCGCTCACCCAACAGGGCGAACTGATCGGGACGGCCGGCTACATGTCGCCCGAGCAGATTCTCGGGAAGGTCATCGATCAGCGGTCCGACATCTTCTCGTTCGGCTGCATCGTGTACGAGACGATCGCAGGCGCGAAGCCATTCAACGGCGATTCGTTCGTCGACACGCTGCACGAAGTGCTGCACGCGACGCCCCCACCGATCGAGCACTATGACCCGTTGATGCAGCAGGAACTGCGGCGCATCGTCGGGAAGTGCATCGAAAAAGACCGCGAGTACCGCTACCAGTCGATTCGCGATGTCGCGCTCGATCTGCGCGCCGCGGCCGCAAGCGCCGGCAATCCTACCGGCCCCATCACGCTCCCACAGCTCGAGCAGCCCAAAGCCGCTCGCGGCCTGAGATGGCTGGCTGCGCTTGCCGCCGCGGTCGTGATCGGAGTCATCGGCTGGCAGATCCATCTTCGGATGCAAGCTTCGACAGCCGCGGCCGCGCCGGTCGCACACACGGCATTACAACGAATCACGACGAACGGCCACGTCAAGCATCTCGCCGTTTCGCCCGACGGACGGTTCGCCGCCTACGCGGTGGGCGACGACACCGCCGGCCCGACTGTGTGGTTGCAGCAGATCGCCACCGGAAGCCGTGTCCCGATTCTCACGGCCCCGCCGAAGACTGAGTACACCGGCCTCGCGTTTTCCGCGGACGGCAACCATCTGCTGGCCACGCGCTACGAAGGGACAATCTTCGGCGTGGTCCTGAAGGTGCCGCTCCTCGGCGGCACTCCGGCGCGCATCATCGGCGACGCTGACACGGCCGTCACACCGTCGCCGGACGGCAAGCTTCTGGCCGTGATGCGCAATGTTCTCGAGAAGGGCGAGAGCCGTCTCCTGCTCACGGCGCCCGACGGATCGCATGAGCGCGTTTTGGCGACGCTGCCGCTAACGGAAGGCATGATGATGCCCTCGCCCGCGTGGTCGCCGGACGGAACGCGGATCGCCGTTTCGCACGGCCATAGTCTCTTCACCATCGACGTCAGCACGGGCGCCAAGACGAGCATCCCGATGGCTACGTCCGAGGGCGCGATTCGAGACGTCGCCTGGACTAGTGCGGGCGACACGCTGCTCGTGACCGCGCTCGATGACCGCTGGGCCGGACACTGCCAACTGCTGCGCGTCGATCTCGCCACCGGAGGCGTGAGCAACGTGACCGACGACTCGGATGACTACGCCGAGCCACACGCGATCGGCAAGTCGGTCGCGGCCATTCAGGCAAAGTATCAGTCCGCGATCTGGTCGGTAGCTCCCGGCACCGCCCCCGTGCAGTTGACACGCGGCCTCGGCAGCTCCGACGGCCTCTCCGGTCTGACGACCGCGCCCGACCGCAACATCATCTACGCGTCTGCCGCAGGCGGAACCGCGGATCTCTGGATCGCCAACGCGGATGGATCCGACGCCCGCCAACTGACCAACGACGAACGGCTGGAGTCGCAGCCTGTCGTCACCGCCAACGGCACGACGATCGTCTATGCGACCCACAGTCAGGGACGGTCGTCTCTCTGGCGGATGAACATCGACGGCGGGCAGCAGCGCGAGATCGTCAGCGCGCCGGTGATCCACGACTTCATCCTCACGCCCGATCGAAAACAGATCGTCTACGCATCAGGCAACGACGCCACCAGCTTCTCATCGCTGATGAGCGTCCCTGTCGACGGCGGCACGCCCTCGACGATTGCGACAGCGGGTACGATCCTCAAACCCATGCAGATCACACCCGACGGACGCACGGTCATCTACGCGCTGCTCGACGGCCAGGCCTTCAGGCTGTTCAAAGTGGCAATGACCGGCGGCCCCGTCACCCGGCTGACCTCGGAAGCATCGAACTATGGCTCGATCTCGCCCGACGGAAAACTGATCGCGGCAGCCTGGAAGTCGCCGTTCAACCCCAAACTGGCCATCATCTCCATAAACGGCGGCGCACCGATACGCATCTTCGACCTCTCCGGCCATCTCTATCGGTGGACGCCCGACGGCAAGGGAATCGTCTACATCAAGCACGACGGCAAACAGGAGAATCTCTTCATGCAGCCGCTGGCAGGCGGACCACCAACCGCGCTAACGAACTTCACGGAAGGCACGATCAACAACTACGAGTGGTCCGCCGACGGGAGCCGGATCGTGCTGACGCATTACATCAAGACGAGCGATATCGTGCTGCTGGGCGCAAACTGATCTTTGGCAGGCGTTGTTGCCGGGGTTCGCTCACGCGAAGACGCGAAGGCGCGAAGCGTTTGACGGTTGCAATGCTCTCCTTCGCGTCTTCGCGTCTTCGCGTGAGAACCGTCAGGCATTCAGCTCGCAAGGAGCGATTCGATGTTCGATCAGCCGTTCCGCGATCGCGTTGAAGCAGGACTTCTGCTGGGCGCCGAACTGAACCGGCGGTTCGGGCATCGCGCCGATGCTCTCGTCCTGGCACTCCCGCGTGGCGGCGTGCCGGTCGGCTTCGAAGTCGCGGAAGCGCTGAACGCGCCACTGGACGTGTTCATCGTCCGGAAACTCGGCGTCCCTGGTCAGGAAGAGCTGGCCATGGGAGCCATCGCCAGTGGCGGCGTGCGCGTGCTCAACCGCGAGGTGATCCGTTATGCATCGATTTCCGATCGTGTAATCGACACCGTGGCCAAAGCCGAGCAACAGGAGCTGGAGCGGCGCGAGAAGAGCTATCGCGGAGTCAGACCGCCGATCGATGTCGCCGGCAAGACGGTCTTCGTCGTCGATGACGGTCTGGCAACCGGCTCGACGATGCGCGCCGCCGTCCTGGCCTTGCGCAACATGAACGCACGCGAAGTGATCGTGGCCGTTCCTGTCGCGGCAAAGGAGACGTGCCTCGAGTTTCGCGCCATCGCCGACGACATCGTCTGCCTGCGCACACCGTCGCCGTTCCAGGCGGTTGGGCTCTGGTACGACGACTTCGCCCAGACCACCGACGAAGAAGTTCATGCGTTGCTCGACCGGGCATCGAAGACGATCGGAGCGGCATCGTGAGGAGCACACCATGCCTGCGATGACGGCTCGCGACGAAGGACTCGTTCATTTGTCGATCGGTCCTGTTTCCCTCGACGGCAATCTGCTCATCCCTGATGCGGCCTCAGGCTTGGTGCTCTTCGCGCACGGCAGCGGAAGCAGCCGTTTCAGCACGCGCAACCGGCACGTCGCTGAGTTTCTGCGCGAAGGGGGGCTGGGCACGTTGTTGATCGACCTGCTCACGGCCGAGGAGGAGCGGGTCGATGAGAGGACCGGGCAACTGAGGTTCGACATCAACATGCTGGCGGGCCGGCTGGCGGGAGCCGTGGAATGGCTCAGTCAAAACCCGGGAACGAAATCGCTGCCGGTCGGACTCTTCGGCGCCAGCACCGGCGGAGGCGCAGCGCTCGTGGCGGCGGCGCACCGGCCGGACCGCGTGGCCGCTGTCGTCTCGCGCGGCGGGAGGCCCGATCTGGCGGGCGACTCACTGCCACTCGTGAAGGCGCCGACGCTCCTGATCGTCGGAGGCAACGATGAGCCGGTCATCAGCATGAATCGGCGGGCATTCGATCAAATGAGCGCGGTCAAGCGTCTCGAGATCGTTCCAGGCGCGACGCACCTGTTCGAAGAGCGGGGAACGCTGGAACGAGTCGCCGAGCTGGCCCGCGACTGGTTCCAGACGTACCTCCGCTGAGTGTCACATCAGGCAACAAGATTGCGGCGCGCCATCATCGCGGCCGGGACCGTAGTGGCGACGCCGACGCCCGCGAGAATCCACCCGATCCTTCGGCGCGTCTGCCTCTTGACCCGGTCTGCATTCAACAGAGCGACGCCTCCGGCCAGTGCTGCGCGCGTGGCGATCACGAACATCATCTGCGGAAAGCTCAATCGAACCTTTTTCATCATCGACCTCCTCCGTTCGGGATTCACACGACTAATGATGCGCACGGCTCCTTGTTGCTGCCGCTTTGACCGCGGCACGATGGAGTCCGGCCGGTCCTTTCGTCTCGACCGCTTTCTCCGCGGCCCGGTGCCTTGCGGCGGGACCGCGTTTGCGCGCGCTGCTGAGCGCCTGACGCTCGAGCGCGAGATGCGATCCGGCGGCGCGGGGCTCACGCTTCAGCGCTTTCAGCGTTGCTTTCGAGCGTTTCGCCGACGTCTTGTGATTCCCGCCAGCGCGTCCGTTCTTCAAGGCCCGCTTTGCAGACTGCCGGGTCTCCTCGCTCGTCGTTCCTTTCGCCGGCGGCGGCAGGTTCACACCGGCGCGGCGAGCCTTCGACAATCCGATGGCAATGGCCTGCTTGGCCGACCGCGCACCATGCTTTCCTTCGCGAATGTGATCGATTTCTTCACGAACGAACTCGCCCGCCTGCGTCGACGGCGCCTTCCCTTCTGCCTTGTCTTTCCTTGCGCGTCGTAGAGTTTGCTTCTCTGGCATTTGCGTGTCCTCCGACGAAAACCAGTGCACAGGACTGGCCAGAAGCGGCTCAAGTTTGGCAAGAAAAACGTGCTCATGAGCGACGTACAAACCGAGATCGCCGCACTCGAAGAACGCTTGCGTCTAGCCGAGCTCGGCCCCGATTCTGCGGTCTTCGAAGAGCTGCTGGCGGACGACGCGATCCTCGTCGCCCAGGACGGCCAGCCTACGTTCGCGAAGGCGCAAATCGTCGCCGCACACCAGCCCGGCGACGGACCGAAGTTCACGCGGGTTGAAGTAAGCGATTTGAAGATCGTTGATTACGGCGCTGTCGCGGTGGTGACGTGCAAGGGACGGTACGAAGGTCCTCAATTCACCGGCACCCTGAAATTCATGCGCGTGTGGATGAGGAAGAACGAACGCTGGCAGATCATTGCGGGGTCGGTAGCCAACGGCTGAACGGTTTCGCGATCCCGTCCGGGAGTGGCCGCGCGATCCAGATCAGGCAGGATCCAACCACCGAGGCGGGACGCCTCGATGGCCGCGGTCGAGACGACCGCACTCCCTCAAAAGGGAATACCCTCTTACAGAACACTTAAGGGTTCTTCGAGAGGAGATTTCGACTCCACCGGAGGACATCGCCCCTCCCACGGAAGCAGAAAACGCTCCGAAAGAACAGAATTTGCCTCAATCGGCGCGTTCCGGCGCTGACGCGAAAGGAAAATATGCTTCGCAGGAAGCATTTTCTGCTCAGCTGTTGCCAAACTGCTTTATGGGCAAGGGATTTCTTCTCCGCTGTTGCCAAATTGCCCTATCTGGAGGCGATGCGGCACGATCCGGCTTTGTTGCTACTCACCGGCCCATTCATTCCATTCATTGAAAAGCGGTTCGGCCCTCCTGCAGCGGCGCATCTACTGCCGTCGCGCTACGTGCGCCTACAGGAGAACCACTGTGAAATCCACTGCCTCAATACTGCTGCTTGTCGCAGCGGTGCTTTTCCCTACATCTCTTTTCGCCGCCAGCGCCGGATCCGTGCGCGGCAAAGTTCTCGGACCTGACAACCAGCCGCTGGCGGGTGTCGTCGTGCAACTTCGCAACGACATCACCGGCTTCAAGCAGGACGCCGCGACGGCCACCGACGGCGTCTTCAATTTCAACAACGTGCCGTACAACCCTTACGAGATTCACGTCGACGTGCAGGGCTTCCAGGCGTCGCATGTTGCGGTCGATATTCACTCGCCCGTTCCCGTCGACCAGACGATCACTCTCAAAGTGTCCGGCGTCTCCGAATCGATCAGCGTCACGGCGGAGCCTCCGGCCGCGCAGCTCGAGATCGACAATTCGCAGAGTCACATCGACATCGACAAGTCGTATATCGCCAAGGCACCCGCCGCGGTGGCTTCGCGGGCCATGGAGCAGATCGTCACCTCGACGCCCGGCTTCGCCAAAGACGAGAACGGCCGCTTCCACTTCCAGGGCGCGCATAGTCAGAGCGAGTACGTGATCGACGGCCAGACGATCTCAGACCAGACCGGTGTCACCTTCTCCAACTCGATCGATCCCGGCATCGCGCAGGGTATCGAGATCATCTACGGCAACGTTCCCGCCGAATTCGGCGAGAAGGTCGGAGCGGTGATCAACCTCACCACCAAGTCCGGCCTCGGTGCAGGCACCCCGAAGACCGAGGTATTCGTCGGCGGATCCAAGTTCGCGACGACCGAGGCGGGAGCGTCGGTAACAGGTGGATCGCAGACATTCGGCTACTTCGGCTCGATCAACGGGTCCAAGTCCGATCGCTTCCTCGACCCCGTCAACTTCGACAACCTGCACAACCACGGCGATACGTACCGCGGCTTCCTGCGGCTCGATACACAGGCGCCGGATTCTAAGTCCTCATTCCGTTTCACCGCGCTCCTCGGCGAAACGCATCGCGACGTGCCCAACACATTCACGCAGGAGGCGGCAGGTCAGAACGAGCGCGTACGCAGCGCCGATCAGAACTTCAACCTCGGATGGCAGAGCATTCTCTCGCAGACGTCCGTTCTCGAACTGGTCGCCTTCGGCCGCTTCTCGAAGTTCAAGCTCGATGGAACACCGAACGACACGCCCGTCATCGTGGCCTCGGACCGCACGCTCAACAACTACGGCATCGCGCCTGCCTGGAGTTGGACGAACACGAACAACGAAGTGAAGATCGGACTGAACCTCAAGCGCTATCCGATCAAAGAGGCGTTCTCGTTCGGCATTACCGATCCCGGTTTGAACGATCCTTCTGTTCCTGATGCCTACAACCCCAATCTCGCGCCGTACGACCTCACTCGCGGCGGCCACCCCTTCGTCTTCAACGATCGCCGCACCGGCTCCTACAACGCCGCCTATATCCAGGACAACATCAAGTTCGGCGATCTAACCGCGAACCTCGGCGTCCGATACGACAAGAATTCGCTCCCGCTCAGCGAGTCGGAAATCCAGCCACGCCTCGGCGCCGCGTACTTCGTCCCCTCGACCAAGACCGTCTTCCGCGCGTCGTACAACAAGGTTCTCTACACGCCCGAGTTCGAGAACATCCTCTTCGGCTCGTCGGCGGCTGCAGCAGCACTTGCGCCGCCCGCCGTTCAGGAATCGCAGGCCCTCGGCGGCGGCGATCTGCTCGTTCACTCCGAGCGCCAGACCGCGATCACCGTCGGCGTCCAGCAGGCGCTCGGCAGCCGGGGGCGTTTCGACGTCGATTACTGGAAGCGCCGCTCGCGCTTCGCCGGCGACCAATCGCAGTTCGAGAACACCGGCATCGTCTTTCCGCTGGCTTTCAAGGCGGGCCATCTCGACGGATGGGACATGCGCGTCGATCTGGCGAAGACTGCCGGCTTCCGCGGATTCCTTTCCCTCGGACACACGCACGCCGAATATGTGCCGCCACTGACCGGCGGTTTGTTCCTCGATACCGGCGCGATCGATACGCTCACAGGCGGCCCCTTCCTCATCGACCACGACCAGAAGTTGCAGGCGCAAGGAGCGCTGAGCTTCGACTTCGGCAACTCAGGCGTGTGGGTGGCGACGAACGTCCGCTACGACTCGGGCCTCGTGACCGGTGCGGATGTGGCCTCGCTCCTCGTCGATCCCGACAACACGTTCGCGGCTCCGTACATCAAGGAGAATTCAGGAACCGATCTCGATCCGAACCGCGTCAAGCCGCGCACGATCGTCGACTTCTCCGTCGGCGCGGACCTGGCGTCGTACCACACCCCCCTCAGCATCCAAGCCGACCTCCTGAACGCAACGAACAAGAAAGGCGTCTACAACATCCTCTCCACCTTCGGAGGAACGCACGTGATCCCGCCGCGGATGCTGGCAATCCGCGCGCGCTACACGTTCTGAGTTTCTGAATCTGCGTCCATCTGCGCCATCTGCGGATCAGCATTTATCCGCAGATGTACGCAGATGAAGCGCAGATGAGAATCACAGCCGCAGCAGCCGCTCGCGCAGCAACCGCGAATGAAACCGGCTGGTTTGCAGCTCCTGGCCGTTCGAAAGTGAGAGGACAAACGTGCCGCCGGGCATTGGCGTGGCTTTGGTGATGGCGCTGATGTTTGCCAGTGTGCCGCGGCTGAGGCGGACGAACTCCTCGCGGTCAAGGCGGGCTTCGAGGTCCTTGAGGCGATACGAGATCGTGTGCTTGATGCCGCGAATCGTCGTCAGGTGAAGCAACTCCCCGTCGGCGATGATCGACGCGACCTCACTCACATTCACGAGGACGATTTCGTTCTTCCGGCGCACAGGAATGCGGCGTAGCGGCGCCGCGGTCGAGGCTTCGAACGCCATTGCCGCCGAACGGACGTTTCTCACCGAGACCTCGCGGGCATCATCGCGGTCGAGCCGGTCTATGGCGCGGCTCACGGTCTCACGGAGGCGCGTGGCGTCGACCGGCTTGAGGAGATAGTCGACGGCGTTCAACTCGAACGCGCGGACCGCGTATTCGTCGTACGCCGTGACGAAGGCGATCATCGGCATCGACGCGCGCTTAAGAAGGCGCACGACACCGATACCGTCCACTTCCGGCATCTGCAGATCGAGCAGCGCCAGATCGGGCTTCTCGCGCTCGATCAACTCAACGGCTGCCGCTCCATCGGTCGCCTCGCCGACGATCTCGACGTCGTCGAAGCCGCGCAGCATCGCCACGAGCACCGAGCGCGCAGACCTCTCGTCATCGGCGACGACGATGCGCAACCGGTCTCTCACACGCGCCTCCCGAGCGGGAGTACGATCTCGGCGCACGTCTCGCCTGCCGAGGCAACGAGCGTCAGAGTTGCAGCGTCGCCGTACTGATGGTGGAGACGGGCGTCGAGGTTCGCGAGACCGACACCGTGCTTCCGGCCGCGGGTGATCTCCGCATCGGTCGCACGTGCGCCGCTGTTGCGGACGGTGATGGCGAGCTCGTGACCGTCCGACCTGCTGGCGATCGCAACATGGCCGCCGCTCCGGCTGTTGGCGATGCCGTGTTTGATCGCGTTCTCGACCAGCGGCTGGATCATCAGCGCCGGCACGCGGATGCCGCGCAACTCGCCCGGAACATCGATGTCGACGCGGAGCCGTTCCTCGAAGCGGGCCCGCTCGATCTCGAGGTACGCGCTGACGAGATCGATCTCGTCGCCGAGCGTCGTGGCACTGTCTGCCGAGCGCAACACGCCGCGCAGCAATGTCGTCAATTTCATCAGCGTACCGTGCGCGCGAACGGGCGAGGTCTGGATGAGATAGCCGATCGTGTTCAGGGCATTGAAGAGGAAGTGAGGATTCACCTGGGCACGCAGAGCGCGAAGCTCCGCCTCCGTCGTCAGCTTGTTCTGTTGATAGCGCTCGCGCGACAAACGGATGGCGTCGATGCGGCGCGCGGCGAGATGGGCAATGTTGTTGAGCATCTCGAGATCGTCTGAGAGCAGACGCCTGCCGCCTGCGAGCGGGCCGGCGATCAGCGCATAACGCGGCAGCTCGGTGGTCGGGATGCTCATCGCGGGATCGTCGCCACCGCCGTCGTCACTCTCGATCCAGCGCATCTCATTCGCCGCCAGCGGGACTCGAAGTGCATCGACGAGCGCATCCATCACCGCTTCCGGCTCTTCGATCGCGGACAGACGCTGATCGAAAGCCTCGCGAAGGCGTTTGTAGTCGGCGCGGTGCAGAACGACGCGGTCGATGATCCAAGTGGCGGCGCGGCAGAGCGGCGGATAAAGCAGCGCCAGTCCAACCCAGAGAATGACGGAACCGCCGACCGCGACCGGGTCGCTGCGAAAGTCGTGTTGCGCCAGCAGCGGCACTTCGATGCCGATGTAGAGACCCGAGGCGATGGCCACGAGCGCGAAGAGAGCGAGGGCGCGCTTCAGAAAGAGATCGGCCAGCGCAAAGCGGAAGTCCTGATAAAGGATCGCGAAGATCAACGGGATGGACGCATGGTGTCCCGCCAACTCGACGTACCACGACTCCGTGGCGCCTTCGCGATGGCTGAGGTGGAGGGCGGAGACGGCGAATACCGCCAATGCCACGATCGACCAGGCGCGCGCGTAGCCGGTCCGGCGGCGCGTCAGGAGAAAGAGCGGAATGGTCAGCCCGAGGTAGAACCAGGTCAGTAGTTGCAGCGCGAATGCCGAGGGAACCTGCCCTCCGTGAAAGGCCGCCCAGAACATCAGCGTCTCTGCCACGGTGCTGACCGTGTACGCCGAGGCGATGACGATCGCAGCCACCCGCTTGTGCCGCTCTTCCGATTGTGAGCGGAGGACGGAGTGCACTACGACCGCTGGCAGGAAGCCGAGAGCGCTGTTGGCGGTGGCGATAAGAAACGCGGGAGGATCGACGCCGGCGAAGTCGCGGATTCCGAAGACGGCCAGCCCGCTTAGGTTCCAGATCAGCCCGAGGATGGCGGTGCCGAGCGGCAACCGATCGCCGCCCATCCGCCGCCGCAACACCAGCGCGAAGAGCATCGCGTAGAGCGCTGCGCCCGTCAGAAAGCCGACCAGGTGCACGAGCGCAGCGACGTTGTGGGGCGGCATTCGAAGCGATTATGGCGAGAAGGTTCGTGTCCGCAAGGCGATGCCAGTGAATGGTCGGTTCCAGTCGATGAGTGGTTCGATTGATGGAACCGGCGGCGTTTCGGCGGTCAACTCTTCATTTCTCACGGTGTCAGACCGCGTTTCACACCCTTGCGGTGAAAGCGGGCGCACCTGCGCACCACGCGTGCGACGATGCGGCATGGCCGGTGCGCAGGTGTGCATCGAAGTTTGCAACGTTGCGGCACTGTGGGTGCGCACGTGTACACCGAGGGTGTAACGCTGCGGCGCGGTGGGTGCGCACGTGTACACCGAGGGTGTAACGCTGCGGCGCGGTGGGTGCGCATGTGTACACCGAGGGTGTGACGTTGTGACACGGTGGGTGCGCACGTGTTCACCGGGGGTGCAACGCTGCGCCACGATGAGTGCGCACGTGTACACGGAGGGTGTAACGCTGGCACGGTGGTACATGATTTCGACCTCCGCCCTGACAGCCCTCGGGCGAGGACGCCCGAGGGCCCGCGGTCGAGACGACCGCACTCCTCACGGCGGGAAACAGTAAAACGAACAACAAACTGTTCGAATTCTGCAATGGGTGGCCACTTTCGGCTGTTCAGCGGCCTGTGTTAGTGTCCCCGCCCATGTTGCGTGCTCGGCGCTGGTTGGCCGGATTGATGGTGGTGGTGTTCGCGGCGGTGGAGATGTATGCCGCCGCGCCGCAGCTCCATGTCCATCTTCAGGCCGGAGCACTGGGAAGCGTTCAGCAACACGGTCTATCGATCGCGAAGCGCTCGTCCGGCCGGAATGCGGCGCCGAACGATTGCCTGGCCTGCCGTACGTTCAGTCTGGCGACGGCACTGATCTCGTGGACCGGAATCACGCCTCCCAGCCTGAATCAGACTCTCGCACTGCCCACCCTGGCTGTGTTTGCGGCGTCCGGATTTCACGACGACGCCCGCGGCCGCGCCCCTCCTGCCTGCTAGTTCCCCCTTTCCCTCCACTTGACCTTCCAGGTTCAAGGAGGGCTCTGTGCTCAAGAGCGCGGGCTTCTGCTTTCTTTTTGTTGTTGGCGGTATTTCACCATTCGCATTCGCACAGGATCTGACGATTGTTAATCCTGCCGGCGAGCTGCTTCGGCTCTCGCGGCAGCAGGCCATCGATCAAGCTCTGGCGCGCAACTACGGCCTGATCGCAGCGCGCGAACAGGTCGAGCAGGCGCGCGCGCAGGTCGTCGTCGCGGCGGCGTTTCCGGATCCGAGCTTCGCGGCGGATGTGAGCGGGTTGCCGCATCCGCTGAGCCCGCGCGCGTCGACCGGCAGCGACCAGGGCGTGGCGGTGACGATTCCGTTTCCCGGAAAGACCAGCCTGCGACGCGCCGTCGCCACTGCGGACCTGCACGTCGCTGAATTCAACCTGGCGCAACTGCGCCAGCAGGTGGCATCGCAAGCCGTGCAGGCCTACGACGCGATCCTCGTGGCGAAGCGGCATGCGGACGACCTGATCACGAGCAAAGAGTTCGCGCAGGACTTCCTCCAGAAGACGCAGGCGCGATTCATGGCCGGCACCGTTGCGAAGGTCGATGTGGTCAAGGCGCAAGTCGATGTTTCGCAGGCTGAGAACGACCTCATCGCCAACGAGCGCACCGCCGCCACTGCGCGCGCTACGCTCAATCGTCTATTAGGGCGATCCGGGGGCGCGCCGCTGGAACTGACTGACGACCTGACGTTCCCCGGCTCGCTCGCTGCGGTCGAGACTCTCGAGAAGCTGGCGGAATCGTCGCGCCCCGAGTTGCAAAGCCTCCAGAAGCAGCTCGAAGGCGCGAAGGCCGCCACGCGGCTGGCCGGCAAATTCTGGGCGCCGGATGTCAGCGTCTCATTCACGCGCAATGCGGCAGACGGGACTCCGACGTCATTCACCAGCGGCGTCTCGTTCGGCATCCCGATCCTCTTCTGGCAACACCAGCGCGGCGAGATCGCCGCGGCGCAACATCGCGAGTCCGAGCTCACCGCGAACATCAGCGACATCCGCGTGCAGATCAGCCTCGACGTACAAACCGCATTCGCCAACGCTTCGATCGCGCTTCGGCAGGCGATTTTCATCCGCGATCAGCTTCTGCCGGAAGCAAAAGAGGTCTATCGCGTCGCTTCAGCGAGCTACGGACTGGGCGGCTCGTCGGCGCTCGATCTGCTCGACGCCAAACGGACGCTTCTCGACGCCGAGCGCCAATACGCCGACGCGCTGGGAGCTGCCAATGATGCCGAGGCGGCGCTGGAACTGGCCATCGGCACGTCGCTACCCAGGACGAACACGGGGGAAACACATGAGTAAGCAGCAACTGAATCGTTCCCTGCAATCCATCGCGCTGATCGGCGCAAGCGTCGTGCTGGCACTGACTGTCGCCTCTTGTTCGCAGGAGACCAACAGCAAGACCGAAACCGAAACGAAACCTGCGAGCGCCGCGGTTCGCAACGTGCGCACCGAGGTCGTGGCGGTGTCGCGATTCCACCGCAGCATCGAAGCGACCGGCACCGTAGCCTTCGATCAGAACCGCTCCACGCAGGTGCTCTCTCCGATCTCGGGACCGGTCGCTCGCATCCTCGTCGGCTTTGGGAGTCATGTGGGCCGAGGGGAGGCGATGGCCATCGTCTCGTCGCCTGACTTCGCGGCCGCGATGAGCGCGCTGCGCCGCGCGGAAGCGACCGCGCGCAATGCTCGTCGGGTAGCCGAGCTCGATCGCCAGCTATTCAAGAACGATGCAATCGCGCGCCGCGACATGGAGCAGGCCGAGACCGATGCTGTGGGCGCCGAGGCGGACCGCGATTCCGCCTTGCAGCAGCTGCGCTCCCTCGGCGTCACGCAACAGACGATCGACGACATCCAGCAGAACCGCCCGGTCACGAATCCGGGAGGAACGATCCGATCGCCGCTCGCCGGAACGGTCGTCGAGAAGCTCATCTCGCCCGGACAGTTGCTGCAGGCCGGCACCACACCATGCTTTACGGTCGCCGATCTGTCGAACGTCTGGGTGCTCGCCAATGTGTTCGAGTCCGATCTTCCCTTCGTGAAGATCGGCGATGCCGCCGAAGTGGTGACGGGCGCCGGAGCGGCTCCGATGAAAGGGAGAGTGAGCTACATCGCCGCGCTCGTCGATCCGAATACGCGTGCGGTCTCGGTTCGTATCGACGTTCCCAATCCTGGCGAGGTGCTCAAGCGCGATCTCTATGTGCGCGCGGTCATCCAGTCGCAGCAGGAGAGTCAGGGGCTGCTCGTCCCGGTCTCGGCAGTGCTGCGCGATGAGGAGAACCTTCCGTTCGTCTTCGTCGCCAAACCGGATGGGTCGTTCGGGCGCCAGAGCGTGCAGATCGGATCGCGCATCGGCGATCAGCAGGAGATCACTGGCGGTCTCACCGCGGGCCAGACGATCGTGGTCGAGGGCGGACTCTTCCTCTCGACGGTGGAACACTCATGAGCGATCCGGACGACATCGACGACATCCGGCCGCCTTCCGTGCCGGGCGAACGGACCGCAACGTCGCTCATCAACCGCGTCGTCGCCGGCTCGCTGCGGCAGCGCTATCTGCTCCTGTTCGTTGCCGCGCTGCTCCTCGCCGCCGGGATCTACTCGTTCAAGCGGCTGCCGGTGGATGCGTATCCCGACCTTTCGCCGCCGCAGGTCGAGATCACGGCGCAATGGCAAGGACGCGCGCCGGAAGAGGTGGAGCGGCTGATCACCGTTCCGATCGAAGTGGAGATGAACGGCATCCCGAACGTGGAGGTCGTGCGCTCGATCTCGCTCTACGGTTTGTCCGATGTGCGCATCACGTTTCAACCGGGAACCGACAACTACTTCGCCCGCCAGCAGGTCTTCGAGCGCCTCGCGGGCGTATCGCTGCCCGACGGCGTCGCTCCCGATATCGCGCCGCTCTTTTCGCCGTCGGGCCTGATTTACCGTTATGTGCTCGACAGCCCCGATCGTTCGCCGATGGAGCTGAAGACTCTCGAGGATTGGGTCATCGAGCGCCAGTACAAGTCCGTTCCCGGCGTCGCCGATGACTCCGGCCTCGGCGGACCGACGATGCAGTATCAAGTCCTGCTCGATCCTGCGAAGGTCGCTGCGGTCGGGCTGTCCGTCCCGTTGATCGTCGAGTCGCTCAGCGCCAACAACAGCAATGCAGGAGGGGGCTTCTACTCCCAGGGCGGCCAGTTCTTCTACGTCCGCGGTCTCGGCCGGCTGACGACTCCGGAAGATATCGGCAACGTGGTCGTGGCGGTTCACAACGGGACGCCGGTGCTAGTCAAAGACGTCGCCCAGGTCGCCATCGGCGAGGCTCCGCGCCTCGGCCAGTTCGGCTTCAACAATCGCGATGAGGCCGTCGAAGGCGTAATCCTGATGCGTACCGGGGAACAGGCCCAGGTCGTCCTCGATCGCGTCGAGAAGAAGACGAAAGAGCTGAACGACTCGATCCTGCCGAAGGACGTCAAGATTCGTCCTTTCTATGACCGGCGCGACCTGATCGCTCTTACGACACGCACTGTTGAGGACAACCTGTTACGCGGGATGCTGCTCGTCCTCGTCATCCTTATCTTCTTCCTCTACGACTTCCGTTCCGGATTGATCGTTGCCGCGACGATCCCGCTGTCTTTGTTGTTCGCGTTCATTTGTCTCGACCTCAAACACGTTCCGGCGAACCTCTTATCGATCGGAGCGATCGACTTCGGGATCCTTGTCGATGCCGCTGTAGTGATGGTCGAGAACATTTTCCGGCGACTGGCGATCAATCACGAGGATGGGAACCCTCTCACGACGAGCGAAGTGATCGTGCAGGCGGCGGCAGAGGTCGATCGCCCGATCTTCTATGCGGTCGCCGTCATCATTGCGGCCTTTCTGCCGATTTACGCGCTGACCGGGCCGTCCGGCGCGCTGTTCCGGCCGATGGCCGATACGACGATCTTTGCTCTCATCGGCGCTCTGCTGTTGTCGCTGACGCTAGTGCCGGCGCTTTGCTTCTGGGCACTGCGCAAGGTGCGCGAGCGCCGCAACGTCGTCTTCGAAGCCATCCGCAGCGTGTATGTGCGCGGTCTCGATGGCTGCCTCGCCCACCCCTGGCTCACTACGACGGTCAGCGTCGTCCTCTTCGCGCTTTCTCTGTTGCTGATCCCGGGAATCGGGGCGGAGTTCATGCCGCACCTCGACGAAGGGTCCTTGTGGGTGCGCGCCAACATGCCATCGACGATCTCGTTCGAAGAGGCGTCGAAGATCTCGCCGCAGGTTAGAGCGATTCTGCACTCGTTCCCCGAGGTGACTGTCGTCAGTTCGGAACTGGGACGACCGGACGACGGAACCAATCCAACCGGCTTCTTCAATGATGAGTTTTTCGTCGGGCTCAAACCGTATAGCCAGTGGAACGGGCGATATCACACCAAGGCGCAGTTGATTGAGGCCATCGACGAAAAGCTCAAGGCATTTCCGGGCATCGTCTTCAATTTCACGCAGCCGGCTGAGGATGCGGTTGACGAAGCGGAGACGGGTCTCAAGAGCGCGCTGGCCGTGAAGATTTTCGGACCGGATCTCGCTGTGCTGGAAGATCGTGGCAACGCGATCAAAGCGGTTCTGCAAAAGGTACGGGGAATTGACGAGATCTCAGTCATTCGCCAGCTCGGTCAACCGAGCCTCACCGTCACAATCGACCGCGCGAAGATCGCGCGATACGGCATCAACGTCGCCGACATCAACGGCCTGATCGAGGCCGCGATCGGTGGCACCGCCGCCACGCAAGTCGTTCAGGGAGAGCGAAGCTTCGACCTGGTAGTCCGCCTGAAGCCGGAGTTCCGCCAGACACCGGAGACGATCCGAAACATTCTCGTGGCCACACCGGGCGGTCAGCAGGTGCCGCTCAAAGAGCTGGCGGACGTTCGCGAGGTCAGCGGCGCGTCGTTCATTTACCGCGAAGACAATTCACGCTACATCGGTGTTCAATACTCAATCAAGGACCGCGATCTTGCGGGCGCGGTCGAAGACGCACAACGCCAGGTCGCAAAGTCTGTGCAGGTCCCAACCGGATATCGCGTCGTCTGGGGCGGCGAATACGAGAACTACACCGCGTCAAAGAAGCAGCTTCAGATCATCGTGCCCGTGACTCTGCTGGTGATTTTCATGCTGCTCTTCATGCTCTATTCGAACTTCAAGTTCCCGATGATTACCGTGGCCGCAGTTCTGATCTCAGGCCCCATCGGCGGTTTGCTCGCTCTCTATCTCACACACACACCGTTCTCCGTCTCCTCCGGAATCGGGTTCATCGCGCTATTCGGCGTCTCCGTTCAAACTGCCGTCATCTTCATCTCTTATGCGAACGAGCTCCGCCAACGCGGCCTCGGCATCGCCGAAGCCACGCGCGAAGCTGCAATCCTCCGCCTGCGCCCCATCATGATGACCGCCCTCGTCGCCGCCCTCGGCCTACTGCCCGCAGCGCTATCAACCGGAATCGGCTCCGACACCCAAAAACCCTTCGCACTGGTCATCGTCGGAGGCCTCTTCTCCCGACTATTGATCAGCGTCTTCCTCATGCCCGCGCTCTACGCACTCGTGGCAAGACCGCACGATCGGCTGGAGGTGTGATTGGAGGCGCTCACGCGAAGACGCGAAGATGAAGGACAAGTTCTCTCTTCCGCTTCGCGTCTTCGCGCCTTCGCGTGAGGAATCGCCTCCGTACACCTCGTGTTCGGGAGTGCCGTGACGGAATCGGCGCTCCTGGCGCAAACCCCTGCACTGGTCAAGCTCGATGCCGACCACCCTGGCTTTCACGATCCATCGTATCGGCGCCGCAGGGATGAGATCGCGCATGCCGCGCTCACGTACCGGGACGGCGATCCGGCGCCCGACGTTGGTTATACAGACGCGGAGCACGAAGTCTGGCGCGAGGTGTGGCGACATCTCGACTCGCTTCACGCGCGATACGCATGCCACGAGTACCTCGACGCCGCTACGCGCATCGCCCTCTCGCGCCAGCAGATCCCCCAACTTCGCGCCGTGAACACCACGATCGCGCCGCACTTTGGATTTCGTATGCTTCCCGTCGCTGGCCTCGTGACCGCCGAGGCATTTCTTAAAGAGCTCGGCCGCGGCGTTTTTCTTTCCACGCAGTACATGCGCCATCACAGCGTGCCGCTGTACACGCCCGAGCCGGACGTCGTGCACGAGCTCATCGGCCATGCGGCAACGTTCGTCCACGCAGACTTCGCCCGACTGAATCGCGCCTTCGGCCGCGCCGCCCTCGCTGCCTCGTCGGATGACATCGAACGGATCGGCCGCGTCTACTGGTACACGCTCGAATTCGGCGTCGTGCGCGAAGAGAAAGCGCTCAAAGTCTACGGCGCCGGCCTCCTCTCCTCATTCGGAGAGCTCGGCCGCTTCGAAACCGAGGAGCGGCTAACGGACTTCGACGTGGAAGTCGTCGCTGACACACCCTACGACCCTACGCACTACCAGGACCGCCTCTTCGTAGCCCAAAGCTTCGACGGAATGACGCGCGAAGTACTGGCGTGGCTCGATCGGTTCTAAGTGTTGATCACGCGAAGTCGCGAAGTCGCGAAGAGAGAGTCGCGACTTTTTCACCTTCGCGTCTTCGCGCCTTCGCGTGACGGAATCTCATCCTCACGACAGCAGCAAATCCAAATCCTCCGCTGTCAGCTGCCGGAGGATGCTGTTCTCCTCTCCGATGATCGCCTCGGCCAGCGCGCGTTTGCTCTGTTGGAGCAGAAGGATCTTTTCTTCGATCGTGTCGCGGGCCACCAGGCGGTAGGCCATCACATTTCGGGACTGGCCGATGCGGTGGGCGCGGTCGATGGCCTGGGCTTCGACGGCGGGGTTCCACCAGGGGTCGAGGAGGAAGACGTAGTCGGCGGCGGTGAGGTTGAGGCCGAGGCCGCCGGCTTTGAGGCTGATGAGGAAAACCGGGATTTCGGAGTCTTCCTGAAAGCGGCTCACCTCGGCTTCCCGATCGCGCGTCTTGCCGTCGATGTACGCGTAGTTGATGCCGCGCTGCCGCATCTCGCGCTGCACGATGGCGAGCAGCGACGTGAACTGCGAGAAGACAAGGACCTTGTGCCGTTCGTCGATCAGGATCGGCAGCTCTTCGAACAGCTTGTCGAGTTTTGCGGAGGTCTCGCCCGTTCGCTTTGCGTCGACGAGACCGGGATGGCAGGCGGCCTGGCGCATGCGCAGGAGCGCCTCGAGGATGTGGATCTTCGATTTGGCGATGCCTTTCTCGGCGACGCGGCCGAGGAGTGAGGCGCGGTAGAAATCGCGCAGCTCGTCGTACAGCTTTCGCTGCTTCGGCTCGAGGTCGCAATAGACTGTCTGCTCGACGCGGTCGGGCAGTTCCGTGGCCACCTGCGCTTTCGTCCGGCGCAGGATGAACGGCCTCACCGTCCGCGCCAGCATCACGCGCGCCTCGGCTGCCTGGGCCGTTTTGCCGCCGGCATCGCGCAGCATCTTCGTCACCCGCGTCGTCTTCGCGCGGAGCATGCCGGGGTTGAGGAACTCGAAGAGACTGGCAAGCTCGCCGAGGTGGTTCTCGACGGGCGTGCCGCTGAGGGCCAGACGATGACGGGCACGAAGCAGCGTGGCCGCTTTCGCCGCCTGACTCGACGCGTTCTTGATCGCCTGCGCCTCGTCGAGGATCGCGTAGTCGAACTCGAAATCGGCAAAGAGCTCGACCTCGTTGCGCAGAAGCGCGTACGTCGTGATCACGACGTCATACTCGAGGAAGTGATCGGTGGCGCGAATGCGGTCCGGCGTGGCGTGATCGAGCACGCGCAGTTTCGGAGTGAAGCGCGCCGCCTCCTTCTTCCAGTTGAAGACGACGGAGCGCGGGACGACGACGAGCGACGGACGATGCTCCTTCTTCGGCAGGTTGCGGCGCTGGTCGAGAAGTGCGAGAACCTGAATGGTCTTGCCAAGACCCATGTCGTCGGCGAGGCAACCGCCAAAGCTGAGGCTGCGGAGAAACGTGAACCAGCCGAGGCCTTCGCTTTGATAGGGACGCAACTCGCCGGTGAACGAGGCGGGCGGCTGCTCGGGCTGCACGACGACGTCGAGGATCTTGCGCCGCGCCTGTTCGAACACCTCGTCGAAGGCGACGTTCTTCCGCGTGGCGAGCATCGCGTCGAGCAGCAGCACCTGATTGCGGCGAAACCGCAATCCCTCGGCGTGCTCTTCGGTGGCCGTTGCCAGGAACGGCTCGAGCTGTTCGCGCCATTCGGGCCGGATCATGCCGAGGCGTCCGTCGTCGAGCTTGACGAACGCCTCTCCTTTGCGAAGCGCAGCAAGAAGGCGCGGCGTGCGAACGCGCCGCTCGCCGAACGTGACGTTGGCGTCGAGATCGAACCAATCGATGCTGCTGCGCAGCGAGAGATCGAGCTCTCCGAACCCAACGTACGTCCCCTCGGCGCCTCGGACTTCCCAACCGCCGGCGATCAACCGGGGGATCGCGTCGCCGAGACGCTCGGGCGAAATCGTTGCGTAGTCGCCGACGCGTTTGAAGCTCAATCCCCACAGCACGTCGAGCTTGTGCGACTCCTCGGTGAGATCGCGAACGATGATGCTCTTTGTCTTCTCGTCATGGATCGCCCTCGTCCTGACGAGTCCCTTGGCCGAAAAACCGCCGTACTGGAACGACGGCATCGCATTGGCGGTGTAGTTCTGCCACGATGGAGTCTGGATTTCGATGACAGGCCGCGGAACGCCCTGACTTTCCTTCCACGCCACAGCGGCAGGAAAATCGATCCGCACCGGTGCCTTCGATGTGGCCGTCTCTTTAATGAACTCGTCGATCTCTTTCGCGGGAATCTCGATCCGGTCGCGCCGCAGCAGCGACGCCCAAGCGTGCGTTCCTTCGTCCGCAAACCGGGCGATCGAGTCGCGAAAAATCAGGAACCCGCCGCGCGTGACTGCGAGCGGCTCATGGACCGCAAGCGTTTCCTCGCCGCGATGAAACGACGCCTCTAGGACGTACTTGCCATCGCTTTCGACCGCCTGAATCTTCAATTGCCACGGTTCGCCGGCATCGAACGTGACTCCTGATGCGTACTCACCCTTGCCGGTGCGAATCCAGAGACGCCCGGTCTCGGCGAGCTTCGGCACGAGGTACTCGGCGAGCGGCCAGCCGATCGACCGCGACGCATCCAGCGAGTCCCATCCGTAGCTCGACGTCATGAGCGTGGCGAGGATCTCGCGGTCGCGGCTGTCGGGAACGCGGCTCACGACGGCGGGATCGAGCCGCACTGCCTTCGGTTTCGTGCGCTCGCCGTTCTTCTTGAAACCGCGTGACGTGATCTCGATCTGGATCGACGTCCCGCTCGCCTCGGGATCGAGAACCCAGATGATCTCGTCCGGCACCCCGGCGCCGTCGATTGCGTCTCGTGCATAGGAATCGACCGCACCGAGTTGGGACCGCCAGCGGCTTGGAACAGGACGCAGGTACGTCGCTCGCGGCGGTGCAGGCCGCGATACGAGCTCGTCGTCGAAGTCGTCGAGGTCGTCCTCGAAAGGGACTTCTTCGTCGTACCGATCGCCTTCGCTCAGAAGATCGTCGACAGGCCCCGGAAAAGAGACAGCAGTCTGCTCGCATCGAATGACCGTAGCCCAGATGTGTTTACAGATGTTGAGATCGCGCTCAAAGTACGGACAGGTGCAGGTCGCCCAGAGAGCGCGCCCTTCATACAGAAGGGAGACCTGGTAGACATCGCTCCCGTAAACCTCGGCTACCAGCGGATCCTTGGCCGAGCGACGCGTCTTGATCGAGACCGCTCCGCCGCGCGCGTACTCCGCCCCCCGCTTGCGAATGTTGGCCGGAATGAAACGCTCGAGTTTCGAGAGAACGATGAATGGCACGGAGTTATGGCGATTGTATCGCCGTGTTGACGACTCTCTGAGTCATTGCGCGCCGGATCCCGGCCGAAGGCGCGCTGTCGTTGAACAAGACGGCGCGCTCTTTCTGGCTGACCCCGAGTTGCCGCCAGAGATTGGCGAGATCGGTTTTCTCCGGGTGTTCACCCAGACGCTCGTCGAGCTTCTCGAGGATCGGCTTTCCGATGGCGGCGTCCGCGCGGCGAAAGATCTTCGCCTCCGGCCAGTGACTCGACCCTATCCCTCCCTCGGACACGATGGCGCGCAAGGCATCGTCGAGCGACTTCCGGCCATTCGTCTGCCGCCGGATCTCGATGTCGGCGAGCAGCCAGAAGAGTGCTCCGCCCCAGTAGGTACGGCCCCAAGTCGGGGTATGGTCGAGACCTTGATCGCCGGCAGCGGGGAGTCCTTTGGGAAAGCCGTCGATCATGCTTCCCCACACTTCTTCCGCGCTGAGTTGCCCGGCACGGGCTCGGGCAAGCGGCTCCATGTACGTCGACAACCCCTCGCCGATCCAGTTCGCTGTCCGGTCGGTGTCGGGAAAGCCGAGGTGAAACATCTCGTGGGTCATCACCCAGTCGGAGCGGAAGGCTTCGCGCGTGGTCTCCGATCCCACGCGCACCTTGATCAAGCGGCCGTCGAACGTCATTCCGCCGCCAACACGGCCACCGTTTCCGACGCGTACCTCGATCGTCACTCGCTCGACGGGATACCGCTTGTAGACGGTGATGACGGCATCCGCGGCGTCGCGAACCCACGCTTCGACAAGCTTGCGAAAGTCATCCGAGACCTTCGTGGAGTATTGAATGGTGATTGAAGCGTCACCGGCCTTCAGCACGGAGTCGGGATTCTCCTCCGCGCTTACGGCACAGGCGAGAAGGAGAAGGGCGAGAGCGCACGAGAGTCGGATAGGCATCAAGAGTCGATTCTGACGCAAGTACCGCACCTGTTCGATACTGTTGAAGGAACGATCGCCTCACGGCTTCGTATCGCAAGCGATCCTGAATCCGTAGTCGGCATACTGAAACTCCGGCGGAATGCTCGAGCGCGCGGCGCAGCGGCTGAACTTGACGCGATGCCGCCAGGAGCCGCCGCGCGACACACGGCGCTTGCCGCTCTCAGGACCGCGCGGATTCCGTTCGGGCGAAACGGTGTAGAAGTCCGGCGCATACCAATCGCTGCACCACTCGTGAACGTTCTCGCAGACATCGTAGAGGCCGTACACATTCGGCTCACGTCGTCCGACTGGCTCGGGGCCGTTCGCGAAACGATCATCATCCTGCGGCGCCAACTCGTTCCCCCACGGATAGCGCATTCCTTCTGCTCCGCCGCGCGCCGCACACTCCCACTCCGCTTCGTGTGGCAGACGCACGCAACGCCCGGAGATTCCGCTCAGCCAGTCGCAATACGCCACCGCATCGAACCACGACACCGCCACAACCGGCTGTTCCGGATCGATGAACTGCGACGGCGGCAGCGCACGCCCTGTTGCGTTCCCGAAGGATGCGTACTCGCCGTTGGTCACCTGCGTGACGCCGATCTCGAAGGCATCGATCCAGACTCGATGCACCGGCCGCTCGTCGAGAAGACCATCCTCCGATCCCATGAGGAAGAACTGGCCCGGGACGCGCGCGGTCTTCAGCATCCTCACACTCCCCTCGGCATGAATGCTCGTACAACGACAAGGAATAGTCTTGCCTGATACTCGACGCTCGCAACAAGCGTGAAGGAGCAAATGATGTCGAAAACCAACGCAGAGCTGGTGCAGGATTGGATCAATGGCACGGCATCGCCGGATGCTAAATCGCCGATCCGCCTTCCTCCGCCGATCGCCATCACCCTCCCCTTCCGCGTGAGCCACGCCGAGCCGGGCACCTGCACTGTGGAGATGACTACCGATCCCGAGACGCAGGCCAATCCGATGGGCACGATCCACGGCGGAGTCCTCTGCACGATCGCCGACGCCGCAATGGGAGTCGCGCACTGGAGCGGACTGGCCGAGGGAGAGTCGTTCACGAGCGTCGATTTCCGAATCAATTTCTTCCGGCCGGTGTGGCGCGACTCGCTACGCGCAACCGCGAAGGCGATCCACAGCGGCCGCACACTCACCTACTACGCCTGCGACATCGTCCGCGCCGACGGCAAGCTCGTCGCCCACGCAACCAGCACGATCATGACGCTGACTGGTGAGGCAGCGAAAGGGCGCTGACGCGAGGCGAGTCTACATTTCTCACTTACATGGAATTGCCGGCATCAGTGGCTAGGAAAGACAGGAGAGGGCGGTAATAAGTCGGAATGTTTTGTTCCGATGCCGCAATCCGCGGTTCCGATGCCGGAACAAATCATTTCGATGTCGGAACAGATCATTCCGATGCCGGAACAGATCATTCCGATGCCGGAACGAATCGTTTCGATGTCGGAATGCTCGGTTCCGATATCGCAATCGTCGGTTCCGGCCGCGCGACGGGCACGACGCAGGTCGGACTCTCGCCATGCCTCGTGCGAACTGCCTGAAACACGGTAGATGCACTGATGTCATCCTCGTTGGAAACGCCCCCTCATCCGGCCTTCGGCCACCTTCTCCCCCACAAAAGCGTGGGGGAGAAGGCGCTCGATTGGAAAAAAGGGATCAATTTGGCAAGAGTACGAGGCGTGTGGGTTCGCCCCGCATTTCTCACGCGCTTGCACCTACTTGCTACACCACGTCCTTTTCTCCTGAGTGCTTTCCCATCGAGCGCCTTCTCCCCCCGCGCTTTTTGCGGGGGGAGAAGGTGGCGAAGCCGGATGAGGGGGGCGTAATGCGCCGAGCGATCAACAACACCTCATGCGAACTGTCTGAAAACGCGGCAGATGCCACGGATGTCATCCTCGCTGGAAACGCCCCTACAGGGGAGAAGAGGGCGCTCGATTGGAGGTTGGAGCGAAAAGCACAAGGGGCTTGAAACGAGGCCAGGGCGGAGACCGCCTCAGGGCGACCCTCGCGCTTCTTCACCGCTGCGCACACCCCGCGCCGCTGCAATCGAGCGCGACGAACAACTCGGAGGCGATCGTCCACGATGGCGTGCCGGCGCCGCCGATCGTCTTGCGCCAGACGGCCTGGTACTCGCCCCGCCAATCGGCAGGACCGGCAGGAGTCGTGGCGTGACCGGTCCAGGTGCCGCGCTCCGAGGCGGCGGGATCGCTGGTGCTGATCGCGATCGTTGCCGGCGTGCGGACGAAAACGAGGTCGGGCGCCTTCTTCCATCGCGCCTCGATTTCGTCCTTTACTGTTGCGCGTCCCTGAATCAGCTTGCCGCTGGCCGCCGTGACGATGACGTCATCCTTCAGGATCTCGGCGAACGCGCCCGCGTTGTGCGCCGCGAGAGCCTGATTGGACGCGGCGCGCGAATCGCGGATGATCGTTTCATCGCGCGGCGTGGAGACGAGCGCGATCCGGTCGCCGCGCGGACTGAGCGCGATCCGCGTGAGGCCTTGCAGCTCCGGGTTATCGAATTCGGCAGCCTTCGCCCAATCGTCAGGATGCGCCGGATTCCACTCGTAGATCGTGTGGCCGGATGCGATCAGCAGCGTTCCTCGTGACGTCCAGACGTGGCTGCCCGAGGTGGCGAAAGGAATCGTGGCGAGCGTGGTGACATGGCGGTCGCTGAGATCGAGCTGCCGCAGAACCAGCTTGCGCGGTGGCGCGTTCTTCGCCGCCTCCCCCTCGGGTGCGGGAAACGGCTCGGAAGCGACGAATGTCACCGCGCGCTTGCCGGGAACACGAAACGGTGCCGTGTTCGCGCCGACCGCCATCGTGTCGAGCGCCTTCGTCGTCGCGTCGTAGATGACGATGCGGCGCTGCTTATCGTTCATGAACAGGACCCAGGTGCGATCATCGAAGCGCGCGTAGTAGCCCGCATCCTTCGTCTCGGTCAGCGCGGTTTCGTGCCCCGAGGGATCGCGAAGCACAACACGCCCCTCACGCAGCATCATCAGTGATTTGCCGTCCGCAGCGGGCGTCGGACTGAACCCGAGCGCCCCTTTCATCGGGGTCGACGATCCGCCGGCGATGTCGTACATCACCGCTTGAACGGCGTGTCCCGTGTCGTCGAGATCCGCAATCTGCGACGTGAAGACGAGCCGCGAGCCATCAGGGAAGAACGCCGGTTGGTTGTCGTACCCCGGATGGTTCGAGATGTTCGCCAGGTTCGAGACGGCAAGCCGCCCTTCGGACATATCCAACGATCCGATCCAAACCTCGGAATCATTGATCTGCGCGGTCGCGGCAGTTGCCGAGGCGAGGAAAGCGAGGAGAAAGACGATTTGGCGCATGGGGGGATCGTATCGCGGACGAGGTTCGGGAGAGCATTCGCCGGAGACCGCGCCTACTCCAGAAGCTTTGCAATCAGATCGATACGGGTTCGTTCGATCCGGGCGACATCGTCAGCCGTGAAGCCGCTGGCGACGGCTAACGACGGCACATCGAGATTCTGAAGAACCCAGGCCAGCGTCAGAGATGAAAAACCGCCGTCTTTTCGCGGAGCGTCATCGATCGCGTCATCGAGCGAGAGCCCGTTCGCGATCAGAGCTCCAATGTCGAATAGATCACGGAGCTCTGACCGGCTCAGCAGTGCACAAAGTTTATTGACGAGGATGTCGCGCGGGGATTCGGCCGCGACCTTTTTTTCGCCGATCGTAAGCATGAGAGGGCGCTCAAGGCGTTCGGTCGGATCTGCAATGAGATCGAGATTGATCGCCGAGTCGTCATCAAACGCGCGCAAACGAACAAATCCCGGACTCTGTTGGACAATGGACGTCGAGACACCAGCATCCTGGAGACGTTGCTGAATCAATTGGGGCAGGCCAGCCAGCGTTTCGATCTCCTCCCAGAACAAATCGAGATCTCTCGTCTTGCGGTGGTCGAAGTAGATCGCCAGTGCGCCCCCACCTCCCAGAATGAAAGGCGGTTCGAACCCCGCGAGAATCGCGAGCACGCGCTTCTGCAGTTCGTCGAGACTACCCCCTGACCATTCCACGGCGCTTCCACTCCTCGAGCAGCCAACTCCAGAAATCCCGCTTGTTCCCCAGGTATTTTTCGAGGTGTGGCCACAGGTCGGCCATCTGTTGCGCGGAGATGAACTGCAGAGCGTCGTCGGGTTTTGCCTGTCGCATGACCTTTCCGGTCAGGTAGGCACGAACGGGGAGATCGGCCTCCGCCAACTGGCGCGTGAGCTCGTCAAGCGTCATGTCGACGTCCCAGAGAAAATAGGGGCGCCCCTGCGCGTCGACCATTCGATCGGGAGGAGTTGGAACGAGCATAGGAGAAGCGTAGCAGATCGGGGATTTCGGGATGCTTCCATGGGCTTTGATGAGAACCACCGTCGGGCGGGGACGCCCGACGGCCGCAGGCGAGACGCCTGCACTCCTTTAGAATCCGCAAATGCAGGAGGGGCAGGCTAGCCGGACGGCGGATCGGGTTGCGGAGCGGCGCGCGGCACATCAGGTGCGGGACCGTCCTCTCGTCTTCGAAGATCCGCTGGCGCTGCGTATCATCCGGCCCGAGGTTGCGCGGGAGTTGCGGGAGCATCCGCCGACGCACGATTCGTCGCCGATTGCGCCGTATCTGCGCGCCTTCTTCGCCATGCGAAGCCGGTTCGCCGAGGATGCGTTGGGCGAGGCCGTCGGGCGCGGCGTGCAGCAGTACGTCGTCCTCGGCGCGGGCTTCGATACCTTTGCCTATCGCAACCCGTATTCGGATCTGCGCGTCTTCGAAGTCGATCATCCGGCCACGCAGGCGACGAAACGGGAGCGGCTTGCCAGTGGCGAGATTACGATTCCTCCATCGCTCACGTTCGTAGCGATCGATTTCGCGACGATGGCGCTCGATATCGCTCTTCGGAATGCCGGCTTCGATGCCGCAGCACCGGCGTTCTTTGCGTGGCTCGGCGTCGTGCCGTATCTCGAACGTCCGGCGATCGATCAGACGCTCTCGTTCATCGCCTCGCTGCCTGCCAATACTGCCGTCGTGTTCGATTACAGCGTCCCGCCGGAATCGCTCAGTTGGATGAGCCGGCTCGTCTTCCACAAAATGGCCAAACGAGTCGCTGCGGCAGGCGAACCGTGGAAGACGTTCTTCGATCCGGGAGAGCTATTGCGTCATCTGCACGAGCTCGGATTCAGCAACGCCGAGGACTTCGATGGCGATGCGCTGAACCGCCGCTTCTTCGCCGGCCGCAGCGACAAGCTGAAGGTCGGCGCGGGTGGGCATATGGCGATGGCGCGAGTCTAGTCACTAAAAGCCTGAACCACAGAGGCGCAGAGCTGGTTTCGCCCGCAACCCATTTCTCACGCGAAGACGCGAAGACACGAAGGTTCAAGGTTTGGATCTCTCCTTCGTGTCTTCGCGGCTTCGCGTGAGAAAGTCTTTGGACCGCGCGCAGATGTGCACGCCGCGAGGCCTTGGCCACGCGTACAACTCCCCATCAATCAATTCCGCCACGAGGTTCTCCGGGACCCTCAGCAGATCCTCGTACATTGCCTTGGCCAGACTCCTCGCTTTCATGACGTCAATTGTACGCTCGCGCTCTTTGCGTTAACGTCCGCGGACATGCTCCGACGCTTATCCTTTGCTTGCCTCATTCTTCTGACCGCGATCAGCGCTGCCGCCGCGGTGCGCAAGGTCGACCTGATCGTCACCGGCGGCACCGTCATCACGATGGCCGGGCCGAACATCGACGACGGCGCCGTGGCCATCGACAAGGGCGACATCGTCGCGGTCGGCACATCCGCGGACATCGCCAAACGCTTCGCCGGAACGGACATGATCCATGCGCGCGGGTCGGCCGTCCTGCCCGGGTTCGTCAACGCGCACACGCATGTGCCGATGACGCTCTTCCGCGGAATCGCCGACGACCGCGATCTCATGGACTGGCTGCAGCACTTCATCTTTCCGGCCGAAGCGAAGAACGTCGACCGCGACTTCGTGCGATGGGGAACGCGGCTCGCGGCCGCGGAGATGATCGCGTCGGGGACGACAACGTTCACCGACATGTACTACTTCGAGAGCGATATTGCCGCCGAGGCGAAGAAGGCGGGATTGAGGGCAGTCGTTGGCGAGACGATGATCGACTTCCCGGTCGCCGACAACAAGACGTGGGACGCCGCCATCTTCTACGTGCGCGAGTTCGTCACGCACTGGCGCGGCGACCGGCTCATCACTGCAGCTCTCGCGCCGCATTCGCCGTATACCGTTTCGCGCGCGCATCTCGAACAGGTGCGTGCGCTGGCGACGGAGCTTCACGCCCCGATTCTCATCCACGTCGCCGAGACCAAAGGCGAAGCTGCGCAGATCAAGGACAACACTAGCGGCCTCTCCCCTACCGCCTATCTCGACTCGATCGGCTTCCTCGGGCACGACGTCATCGCCGCGCATGGCGTCTGGCTCACACCGGAGGACATTCGTACGTTCGCCGCGAAGCGCGTCGGCGTCGCGCACTGCCCCGAGAGCAACATGATGCTCGCCTCGGGCGTCGCCCACGTCGTCGACATGCGCAAAGCCGGTGTTTCGGTCGGCCTCGGCACTGACGGTCCGGCCGGGTCGAACAACAATCTCGACATGGTCGAAGAAGCCGCCAGCGCCGCGCGTCTGCAGAAGATCACGCTCGGCGATCCGAAGGCTCTCAGCGCCCGCGACGTCCTCGAAATGGCCACCATCGGCGGCGCCAAAGTCCTCGGCATGGAAGACCGCATCGGTACGCTCGAAGCCGGCAAGCGCGCCGACGTCATCGTCATCGATCTGCAGCAACCGAAGACCCAGCCGGTCTACGCCGTCGAGTCCGCAATCGTGTACGCGGCGTCCGGCAACTCCGTCGTCACGACGATCTGCGACGGAAAGGTACTGATGCGCAATCGCAAAGTGCTGACGGTCGATGTGGCCGCAGCAGTAGCGAAGGCGAAATGGTATCGGGATCGGGTGGTCCGAAGCCTGAAGGGGAATTGACAATCGATAATGGACAATTGACAACGAGCGGTGGGCAGACGCGCGCGGTGACCAAACCGAGCGGAACAGGAGTTCGTTGTCAATTGTCAATTATCCATTGTCAATTCGGCGACGGAGATAAACTACCCCACATGAAGAAACTCCTCATCGCGTCCCTCCTCCTCATCGCCTCGGCGGCGCAGGCCAAGGAAGTGCTGCCGTGGATCGAGAACGATTACAAGATGGCGATTGCCCGCGCGAAGGCGACAGACCGGCCGGTCTTCGTCGAAGCGTGGGCACCGTGGTGACACACGTGCCGCTCGATGAGGGCCTATGTCTTCACGGACAAGTCCCTCGAGCGGTACGCCGGACGGTTCGTCTGGCTCTCGATCGATACGGAAAACGCAACGAACGCCGCGTTCCTGAAAGCGCATCCGATCAGCGTCTGGCCGACGCTGCTCATCCTCGACCCGAAAGATAAGGTCGTCTTCCGCTACGCCGGCGGCGGCACGGTGCCGCAAGTCCGCAAGTTGCTGGATGACGGGGAACGTGCTGCCCAGGGCTCTCACGGAAAAGCGGACATGGCTATGGTGCGCGCGGACGCTCTGGCCGCGCAAAGCAAACAGGCCGAGGCAGCGAAGGCCTATGGGGAAGCGATCGCGGCGGCGCCGAAGGGCTGGCCGCGTTTCGGCCGGGCTTCCGAGTCGCTGGTCTTCACGCTTTCGCAATCGGGCGACCCGCAACGCTGCGCCGAACGAGCCCTGGAGCTTTTCCCGCGCGTGCGAGGCACCGGATCGGCCGTCAATGTCGCAAGCGTGGGACTCTCTTGCGCAACGGATCTCGACGCGAAGAAATCGTGGAACCGCTCCGAGCTCATCGCAGGTCTTGAAAAAGCGACCCGCGAAACGCTCGCCGCGGCAGACAAGATCGCCATGTCGGCGGATGACCGCTCCGGCCTCTACGAATCGCTCGCCGATGCCCGCGATGAAGCGAAGGACATCGCGGCGGCGCACGCGCTGCGCGAGCAGTGGGCGGCCTTCCTCGAGGGCGAAGCCGCGAAGGCGAAGACTCCCGATCAGCGCGCCGTCTACGATTCGCACCGTCTCACCGCATACCTCGGCCTGAAACAACCGGAGAAAGCCATCACCATGCTCGAGCAGTCGGAACGCGATCTGCCGAACGACTACAACCCGCCGGCGCGCCTCATCTCCGCATACAAAGCAGCAGGCCGTTTTGACGATGCCATCGCCGCATCCGACCGCGCGCTGAAGCTGGCGTACGGCCCACGCAAGATCGGCATCTACCGCAACCGCGCCTCGGTGTACGTCGCCAAAGGCGACAAGGAGTCGGCAAAGAAGACGATCGAAGAAGCAATCCGCTTCGCCGAGTCACTCCCGACCGAGCAGCAGAGCGCGAACATGATTGCGTCGATGAAGAAGCAGTTGACTACGATGTGAGTTGGGGGGGAGTAGAGATCAAGAGAATCAGAGGCAAGAGATCAGAGATCCGGCATAGATCTATCGCTGATCTCTGATGTCCTTGATCTCCTTGTCTCTGATCTCCTTGTCTCTGATCTCCTTGTCTCTGATCTCTGTCTCTCCCACCCCAATCTCACGGCCTCACCGGCCGGCTGCGCGGTGGAAACGTGGTAGTGTCAATCGCGGAGTTGCTGTGCATTAGTGCGGCGGGATCAACCGCGCGCGATTGAACCACCCGGGCGGGGACGCCCCGGTGGCCGCGAGCGAGACGCTCGCACTCCTCAGTGGCGGACGGCGTGGCCGCGCGGGGGGAAGATCGCCGTCACTGTGGCGGCGTTGCTGTCTGCGGTGCCGCACTGGCCGGTGATGCGAACCCAGTACACGTTATCGAAGTCGACCGCGTTGGTGACGAAGGTCGATGAGTCCGTGCCGACGGTCTTCGTCGTGTTGCCTTTGTTGCCCTCGTACCACTGGTAGTGAAGCGCCGTCCCCGTGGCAACGACCTTGAACGTCGCGGCGGTGCCGATTGGCGCTGAGACATTCGCTGGCTGCGTGGTGATCGACGGAGAGGTGCAGGTCGATATCGTGATCGTGGCCGTGTTGCTATCGGCCGTCGAGTTGTTGCAGCCGGTCACGCGCACCCAGTACTTCGTCGTGACGGTCGGACTGCGGATCAAGGAGGCCGAGGTCGCGCCGGTGATCGGGTTGGACGTATCGCCCTTGTCGCCGGTGAACCACTGATATGTGAACGGGGCCGTTCCAGCAGCCACCACGGTCAGCGTGACCGGTGAACCGCTGGAGATCGTCGCGCTTGCGGGCTGCGTCGCGATTGAAGCGGCAACACAGGGCGACCCATTCACGACGACGACCACATTGCTCGAATCCTGCGTGCCGCACGGCGAGCTCACGCGCACCCAATAGCTGGTGTTCACGGTTGGAGACACGACGGTGCTCGTCCCTGTCGCGCCGTTGATCATGTTGGAGGTATCGCCGGAGCTGCCCTGGTACCACTGAATCGTGAATGGACCGTTCCCAGCCGTGTTGATTGAGAGTATTGACGACTGGCCGTTATTGATCGTCTGCGGCGAAGCGATTGGTCCTGACGCGATCGGCGCGCACGTCACAGTGACCGTCGTCTCCCGGCTGTCGGACGGTGAACCGCACTGTCCTGTCACCCGAACCCAGTAGGTAGTGGTCGTGGTGGGAGTGACGCTGATGAATGAGTTGCTGCCCGGCCCACCGACGGGACTCGTCGTCACACCGGAGTTTCCGATGTACCACTGGTACGTCAGCGGACCGGTGCCGCTGGCGCTTTCGGAAACGAGACTCGATTGACCACTCGTGATGGAAGAGGGAGAGGCGGAAGGGGGCGCCGCGGTCGGGGGAACGCACGCAGCGACGGTAACGGTCACGGCTGGACTGTCCGCCGTCGGTGTGCACTGTCCGGTCACGCGCACCCAGTACGACGAGGTGACCGTCGGGCTGACGGTGATGGAGTTGTTGCTCGTCGATCCGCCGATCGGACTCGTGGTCACGCCCGAGTTGCCGCTGTACCACTGGTAGGTGAACGGGCCTGAACCGGTCGGAGTCTCGGTGACTGTGCTCGACTGGCCGGACGTGATCGTAGATGGATTAGCGACCGGAGCGGGAGCGGACGGCGGCGTGCAGGTCGTCACCGTGACGGTCGCTGCATTGCTGTTCGCCGGGCCACCACACGCGGTCACACGAACCCAATAGGTCGTAGTAACGGTCGGAGAAACAGTCAGCGAGGACGTGGTTCCGTTGGATGCTGGCGTGGTCGTGCTCGGAGGATTGCCGATGTACCACTGAAACGCCGCATTGGTGCCCGTCCCAGTGACATTCAGCGTGGTCTGCGCTCCCGATACGATCGACGTGCTGGATGGCTGCCCTGTGATCGTCGGGCCGAAGCAGTAGTCGAAGTTTGCGGTCGGACTCGACCAGTGAGGATTGCCGGGGAACAGGTAATCAGAGGCATTTCCCCCTCCTCCGTAAACAGCCCGCACGGCATCGAGATCCCATTGCTGGAGCGTCTGCAAATTGAAGGCGATCGTTGAGTTCATGATCGCGTTCGAGCTGCAAGGACTCGGGGAGACGCAGGGTCCCGAGTCGTCCGCCGTCTTGTCCGAATGGCGGAACCCGAGCGTGTGTCCCATCTCATGCGTCATCAGCCCGTTGAACGTGGCTTGATTCGTAGAGAAATTCTTGCCGACGACGACATCGACTTCCGTGATGATGTTTCCGCCTGTCACTGCGCTTTGACCGCCGAGGGCGGCAACGCCATTCGGAACGATGCCACTCGGATCGTTGAAGAGCACTGCGTTGATACCATCGGCGTGGCTCAGCCCACCGGTAGCGCTCGGGTTCGAGGCACCGACGTTGTAGTGAACGCCGAACCCAGCGCCGGTCCAGTTGCTGGTGCCGGCAGTCATCGCGCCAACACCGTCCAGCCCTCCCGGAACCGAGACTTCGGGGTTGGGAACAAGCGGCTGAAACCCTTCGGATGCCGGTCCTGCGGGAGCAACGAAGTAATCCTCCCGAGCGGGTGCGCCTGGATTCGCCACGAGCGAGCGGACGAACGATTGGAATGCAGTTCGATCGCGCAGCTTCTCGACGTGAGGCAGACTCGTGAGCTCGTCCCAACCAAAGATGCCGTCGGCGGTGCCTCCGCGCCTCAGGAACTGATCGCCGTACGCGTCATCGATCCATTCGAATTTGCCGAGGCCAAATCCATAGGTGGCCCAGCCATCGGGCGTGCGCCGCAGGAAGACCATGTAGCGCTTGCCATCGGCATAGCGCGGAGAACCGGGAATGATCGTGCCGCGGTCATCAGCAAAGCCACCCGGTTCGACGAGATCGATCGATGAGCGCGTGTCGATCTCGCCCTTGAATGATTCTTCGACCGCGAGAGTGATGACGGTAACGATGCGCCCGTCTACCGTGTATTGGGAGTGCGAACCGACCGCCGTGGCGACGATGATCGCCTCCGATCGTCGCACCAGGTCCCGATCGTTCGGGACGATGTACGTGACCGCAAAAACAGACGAGGTGGCTGTAACCAGCACGAATGCGGTCAACAGCCGGGTACTGATTCGCATGGGGGCGTCCTCCGAGGACCGGGCGTGAGCACCGATTCTAGGAACTTAATGCCCGGTAGAGTGTGCGGCGGATCACACCGGCGCTAGGGAACGGCGTCGCCGTAGCCGCACGAATACGCCACCTCCGAGGAGCAGGGCTAGCGTGGAGAACGAGATGGCGCGGCCGCGAACAAAGCTCTCAGGCAGGTACGTCAGGCGGATCGTGTGGCCGCCCGGCGGAACGAAGACGCCGAGGAAGGCCACGTTGGCGTAGAAATGCTGCACGCGGCGGCCGTCGATGTAGACGCGCCAGCCGTCCCAGGCCGGTTCGGTGATCACGACCCAACCGCCGGCCGAGGTTGCCGCTTCGACGATGAGGTCGCCGTCGTCACGCCGCACGCTGGCCACCGTGCAGCCGGCGTTTCCGCGCTCGCCGGCGGGCAGCGGCGCTTCGATCCAGGCGCGCTGACGAAAATCGGTTGCGGCCTTCATCGCATCGAGCGTTCCGTCGAACGACGTCCCGAACACGGCGTGCTCGGGCACGAACGCGCGCGGAAGAACCCGCGTGTTCTCCAGCAGCTCCGCACCGCGTTGCACGGCCACGCGCCGCCAGCCATCGGGCGCGGGCAGGTTGTCCGAGGCGATGGCGTAGCGGACGTTCAACATGGAGAGAAACGGTTTGGTCAGATCGTCGACGCGGTTGAACCACACCGGTTGATGCTTGCACCAGGCGTCGTACGTCGCGACGTAGCGCGAGAAGGTCAGCGCCTCGTACCCGCGCGCGTCTTCGAGCTCGTAGAGCGCGCTCGTCCCGGGAACGAGTGCATGGGCGCGGCCGACAATCCTGAACGGCTCTCCCGTCTCCCTCGGCAGCGACCGAAGGATCGGAATAGGCGGATACGCCGCGAACGCGGGCAGCGTCGGATAGATGTCGTTGCCGGCCAGCCAGCGTTGAATGACGATGAGGATGAGAATTGCCGTTGTCGTTGCGAGGGCTGTCCGGCTGCTGGTTTGCTCGGTTGCTAGTGCGGTCGCGCGGTCTCGCGACCACAAGATCGCGATCAAAGTCGCTCCCACGCCGAGGCACGTCAGCTCGCCGAACAGCGTGTAGACGCCCCATTCAGGAAGGCTGTGGGCCATGATGTTGAGCCGGTTGATCGTGAAAGCCCCGGCGGCGAAGCAGAACGTCGCTGCGGCCAGCGTGTAGAAAAGGGCGCGGTCTCGTTTGCGCAGTGCGTGCTCGAGTCCGAGTGCGCCGAGGATGACGAGGGAGAAGGCGGCGGCGAAGCAGAATCGTTCGTTGAGCGCGATGTCGAAGAGCGGGAGCTTCTGCAGCACTGCCGCAAGCGGCGCCCACGCGGCGCGCGCGAGGACTCCGAAGAGCGCCAGCGCCGCAAAGAAGGCCACCTCGCGCCGCCGCACGCGGATGATCGCGTACGCGGCCAGCGCCAGGAGGATGCTGCCCACCGCCGACGTCTCCAACGGCACCCAATGCGGATCTTTCCAGTTCCAATACCGGCCGTGCAGATGCGGAAAAAGGTCCGTGAGGATGCGCGCCTCGCTCTCGACGGCCGCGACCCCTCGGGGGACGTCGAGGTAGCCTCCGGTGCGGAACTGCTGCTCCATCGTCTGCGGAGCCGCTTCGAAAATCGGAAGGATGTAGATCGCACACAGGAGCAGCGCGATCACGCCCGCGGCGAGCGCGCTGGCGAGCGGACGGACGACGTTGCGCCGCAGCACCAGCATTTCCACGATCGCGTAAAGCGATCCGCAGAAGACGATGTGAAACGCAGTCTCCGGATGGCCGGCCAGCAGAAGAAGGGTGAGCGTCGTCGCCAGAATTGCGATCGATCGGATGCCGGGCAGATGTACCGAGCGGCGCGTGGCGAAGAGAACAAGAGGAAAGAACGCCCACGAGTTGCCGAGGGACCAGAGGACGAAGAAGGCCATCGGTCCTGCGTACATCCATCCGGCGGCGGCAGAGAGCGCGACCGACTCGCGGCAACCGAGCTCACGGGCGAAGAGAAACGCGCCCAGTCCGGCGAGGAAGAATGTCAGTGCGGCCGTGAAGGTGATGCTTTGCGCGACCGGCAGCAGGCAGGCGATCAGCGTGAATGGCGAGTACGCCGCGGGCTGGGCCGAGGCGGCGAGCTGCGTCCCCGAGAGAATGAAGGGATTCCAGAGAGGCCACTGACCATGCGCAAGCGCAAACTGCACTGCCTTCCGCCAGGGGATCATCTGCGCGTACAAGTCGGAAAGCATTCCGTTGTGCGGTTGCGGCACGCCGAGCGGCACGCGCATGTCCCGCAACGGCTCGGTGAAGTACGGGAGGTCGACCGGCCCGAAAACGCCGCCCGTCAGCAGCGCCTTGCCTGTGATGCAAAGCGGAAGGAGCAAGAGCGCGACCGCCGCCCAGCGCGAGAGCGGAACGAGTGCGCGGTGGGAGATCCAGAGCAGCAGCGATGCTGCGATGAGGTACAGCAGGAATGCCATGAGCGGCGGAGTGTATCGGAGGTGAGGTCTGCGAGCTCGAATCGAAACAGAGACGGTTCACGCGGAGCGTGAAAGGGTTCTGCCGTAAAGCAACCCAAAATCCCTTGACCACGCCTACGCCGAGGACGACAATCGGTCTCATCAATACATCGCAGCGTGAAAACGCGGGAGGAGCATCATGAAAAGCCTCGTGACGAGAGTACTGTTTTGCGTCGCAGTCCTGGCAATCGCCAACCCCGGTCCACAACTTTTCGCGCAGCAGACGCCGGAGCAGAAAGCTGCGGATGAGAAGAAGGCCGCGCAGGAAAAGGCTGCAAAGGAGCAGCAGCCACCCAAAGCGAGCGAAGAGATCGTGGTCACGGCTCGTAAGCGTGAAGAGACCGTGCAGGACGTCCCCATCTCCGTGGCCGCGCCGACGGCATCCGAGCTCCGCGACCGCGGCGCCGAAAACATGGAAGACGTCGCCGCCAATGTCGCCGGCTTTACCGTACAAAACCTAGGGCCCGGACAAAGCCAGGTGGCCATCCGCGGCGTCTCCGCGGGTCAGATCGTTCGCGACCAGCCCGGCGTCAAAGAGCAGGTCGGCGTCTACCTCGATGAGTCGGTCATCTCGCTCTCGCTCTTCACGCCGGACATCGACCTCTTCGACATGAACCGCGTCGAAGTCCTTCGCGGACCGCAAGGCACGCTGTTCGGTTCCGGTTCGCTCTCAGGAACCGTGCGCTACATCAGCAATCAACCGAAGCTCGGCACCTCCGAGACTGTCGGCGACTTCAGCGTCAGCTCGATCAGCAATGGCAGCATCGGATCGAGCATCAAAGCCTCGGTCAACGCGCCGCTGAGCGACACCTCGGCGATGCGGGTCGCCGCGTATTACACGCGCTACGGCGGCTTCATGGATGCCGTGCAGCCCGACCTCAGTGTCAAGAAGGATGTGAACGACGGCGACAGGACCGGCGCGCGCCTGATGTTTCGCTTCGAGCCGGACAAGAAGCTGTCGATCACGCCGCGCATCATGTACCAGGAAGTGAAGATGAACGGCTGGAACCGCGCCGACGCCTTTAACATCCTGGCGAATCCCTACACGACGACGCGGCCGAAAGTGACCCTCGGGCCGCGCGAGCTTTTCACGCAGACCAAAGAGCCCTTCACGGACAAGTTCCTGCTCGGCGACGTCAATGTCGGCTACGACCTTGGCGGCGGCAAGAACCTGACGTCCATCACTTCCTACACCGACCGCGACGTGCTCGTCGTCCGCGATGCCACCGCGTTGACGGCCAGCATCACCGGTGGCAGCATCGGCCTGCCGGCGAACATCTACACGCTCACGGCTCCGCTCGACGACGCGACAAAGGCGAAGGCATTCACCCAGGAGTTGCGCCTCTCGGGCGGCGACAAGAAACTGCAGTGGCTGGTGGGCGGCTTCTATGGCCACACCGACCGCAAGTACGGCCAGAGCCTGCTCGTCAGCGGGTTCGAGGCCCTCTCGAAGATCCCCACCGCCGGCACTTTCGGAGCGGCAAAGGACGTCCTCTTCTTCTCCAATCTGAAGTACAACTTCAAACAGACCGCTGTGTTCGGCGAGGCGACCTACTCGGTCAGCGACAAGTTCGACGTGACCGGGGGCCTTCGCTGGTACGACTTCAACGAAAATCGCACGCAGACGTTTGACGGCATCTTCGCCGACCCCGGCACGACGAAGGGCACGTCCAAGGCCAATGGATTTGCGCCGCGTGTCATCGCCGCGTACAAACTCAACGATGACACCAAGCTGAATGCCCAGATCTCCAAAGGCTTCCGCCTCGGCGGGATCAACGATCCACTCAACGTGCCTCTTTGTACGCCGGGCGATCTCCTGACCTTCGGCGGCCACGATAGCTGGAAGGACGAACAGCTCTGGAACTACGAGGTGGGCTCGAAGTCGCGCGTCGCCGGTGGACGCGGTTCGGTCAACGCCTCGGCGTACTACGCCGACATCAAGGATCTGCAGGCGACCGTGACCGCCGGCTCCTGCTCCTCGCGCGTCATCTTCAACGTCCCGAAGGCAAGAGCCGCAGGCGCAGAGCTGGAGTGGGAACTGGCGCCGACGGATGATTTCGATTTCGCGCTCTCCGCGAGCCACACCGACTCCAAGTTGCAGTCGACGTTGTTCTCCACGGACGCGAAGGGCGTGAAGAGCATCGTCGCCGGAATCAAGTCCGGCAACCGCCTGCCGACAGTGCCTCAGAACCAGGCTGCCGCCGCGGCCACGTACCACTGGCGCTCGACTCAGAGCTGGGCGGGATATGCAACGGGCGCTTACCAGTACATCGGCTCGCGCTTCACGCAGATCGGCGACCAGGACCCGTCCTTCGGCACCGTGAATCTGCTGTCGTTCGCACCGAACAACATCGGCGGTCCGTACACACAGAACACGTTCACCTTCAATCCGGAGCTGCCTGCGTATCAAATCGTCAATCTTCGTGTCGGCGTACTGAAGAACAGATGGGATGTGGCGCTCTTCGTCAACAACGTGTTCGATGAGCGAGCCTTGCTGGCGCTCGATCAGGAGCGTGGAACCCGCGCCCGTGTCGGCTACCTGATCAATCAGCCGCGCACGATCGGCATCAGCTCACGCGTGAATTTCTAGTTGGCGAACATTTCCCGCAGGACCTTTCTCGCGAGCGCCGCGGCGCTGCCGGTTGCGGCACGCCTCGGCGCTCGCAGTTCCACTATGTCGCCATCGCCACGCATTGCCGTCGCCGGCGCGGGTGCGTTCGGAGGATGGACAGCGCTCCATCTCCAGCGGCTCGGCGCGAAGGTAGAGCTGATCGACGCCTGGGGTCCGGGAAATGCGCGCTCCAGTTCCGGCGGCGATACGCGCGTCATCCGCGCGATCTACGGCACCGACCGCACGTACGTCGAGATGGTGAAGCGGGCCTTCGAGCTGTGGGACGAGATCCACATCTCATCCGATGAGCCTCTGTACGTTGCGACGGGCGTGCTTTGGATGAACCGCGGCGATGACGCCTACGTTCGCTCGTCGTTGCCGATCCTGGAATCGCTCGGCTTTCCTGTTGAGAAGCTTGAGGTTTCCGAGGCTGCGCGCCGCTATCCGCAGATCGATTTTCACGGGATCAAGTCCGTCTGGCTCGAAAAACGGGCGGGTGCGTTGTCCGCGCACCGCGCCTGCGTCGCCGTCCGTGACGCGTTCGAAAAAGCGGGCGGGACGTACCGCACCGCCACCGCAAAACCAGGCTCGATCGTCAATGGGTCGATGACCGGTCTCGTCGTCGATGGATCGCGCGTCGAGGCGGACGCGTATGTCTTCGCCTGTGGTCCATGGCTCGGGCGCGTCTTTCCCGATGTCGTCGGCGACCGCATCCTGCCGACGCGGCAAGAGGTGTTTTACTTCGGCGTTCCCTCAGGTTCGGAGCGCTACGAGCCGGCCCACCTTCCGATCTGGATCGATTTCGGTCCGCGGATCATCTACGGTCTTCCCGACATCCACGGCCGCGGATTCAAAGTCGCTGACGACACGCGCGGTGCGCACTTCGATCCGACCGACGGCGACCGCAAGGCGAGCTCCGAAGGACTGGCGCACGCACGCCACTTCCTCGGAGAGCGGTTCCCTGAGCTGGCCAACGCGCCGCTGCTGTCGGCCGAAGTCTGTCAGTACGAAAACAGCCCCGACGGCAACCTGATCATCGACCAGCATCCCGGCGCGAAGAATGTCTGGCTGCTCGGCGGCGGCTCAGGCCACGGCTTCAAACTCTCGCCTGCGGTGGGAGAGATGACTGCCGAGGCGATCGCATCGGAAAGAGAAGTCCCGAAGATGTTCCGTCTCGCCCGGCTCGCCGCGATGACGAAGCGATCGACGCAGTTCGATCGGAAGAAGTAGGGATCCCACCCGAGAATCACCACAAAGACACAAAGAGCACAGAGGTAACAGCTCCCAACGCAGTGATCTTTGTGTCTTTGTGGTGATGGTTTTTTGAAAACCTCACCCTTTCGGCGCCTCCCCCACATACTTCGCACGGGGGCGGATGATCTCGTCGTTTGCGTACTGCTCGATGGCGTGGCCGATCCATCCGATGCTGCGGCCGAGGGCGAAGAGCGTCAGGGCGGAACCGCGGGGAAGTTTGAGCGTGCGCTCCACCGCAACGAGCCCAAAATCGATGTTCGCTTTGTCTCCGGTCAGCTCCTCCCCCGCCTTGGCCACGCTGCGCACGAATGTCAGCTCGGGCGATTTGGCGAAACGGCGGCCCAGCATTTCCTGCAGCAGCGCCGCGCGAGGATCGCCGCTCGGATAGAGACGGTGTCCGAAGCCGTGAATCAACTCCCCGCGGCGCAGACGGTCCGACAACGCTTTGCGGACGTCGCGCGAGCGCCGGAGCTCGTCGAGCATGGTCTCGACCTTCTCGCTCATGCCGCCGTGTCGTGCTCCCTCCATCGCCGCCAGCCCCGCCACGACGACCGCGTAGGGATTCGACTGCGCCGAGGCCACGCAGCGGGCTGTAAAGGAAGAGACGTTCAGCTCGTGATCGGCGCAGAGAATGAGCGCCGCACGCAGAATCTCGAGCGCGTGCGCCGTGCGCGGAGCCCATCGTTTCTGCAGCGTCTCTTCGATCGACTCTTCTAGTTCGGCCGACTCCACCGCGACGCTGGTGAGCAGGTTGATGATCCGCCAGCCGGTCTGGGCGACGGCGCGCGGGCGAAGGTCGAAGGCGAGCGAGTCGTGCACGGCGACGAGCGGAAGCATCGACTGGGCGCGACTGACGAACGGCAGCGCATCGGCGCTCTCCCCGCCGGCGACAACGTGTAGCGGAGTGGCGGCGAAGAGGTCGGTCTCGAATGCGCCAGTCCAGAGGAGCGCGGCGACCTCCTCGACGCTTCGGGTCTCGGCCAGCTCGCAGGCATCATGGCCGCGGTAGTAAAGCCGGTCGGACTCGATCAGCGTGATCGACGACTCCATGATCGGCACGCCCCAATGAAGGGCCCGTTCGGCCGTCTTGCCGGGATCGCGGCGAAGTTCGCGGCGCCCGCGCAAGCGCTCAAGGTCCTCCGCAGCATAGCGGCGGAGATGCGAGTTTCCGGGCGAGGCCGACGAGCGCACCAGTCCGCGGCTGACATAGGCGTAAAGGGTCGTCCGGCTGACTCCGAGAAAACTCGATGCGTCTTTGGCGGAAAGCCACGTGACCATGCCAGAAGGTTAGCACCCCAACATTGATCGTGCAATCAATATTGACAACGTTGATGGTGGAATCTACGTTGTGGCCATGAGCAACCCTATCATCCACAACGGCCTCGAAGGAATTGTCGCATCCGAAACCGAACTGAGCATGGTCGACGGACTGGCTGGCGAGCTGATCATCGCCGGATTTCCCGTCGGCGAGCTGGCCATGAACGCTACGTTCGAGGAGACCGGCTTCCTCCTCTGGTACGGACGCCTGCCCGACGCAAGCGAGCTGGCCGCATTTCGCGCGGATCTGGCCTCGCGGCGCAACCTGCCTCAGGCAGCTCTGGATCTCCTTCGGGCGGCAACAGAGAAGCAGGTTGACACGATGGACGCGCTGCGCATGGCCGCGGGCACGATCAGCCTGCGCGGATCTTCGGTGAACGACGACGACGTGGCTCGCGACCTCCTTGCCGCCTTTCCCACCATCGTCGCCTCCTACTGGCGCCTCCTTCGCGCTCACGATCCCCTCCCCCCCAACCCGGACCTCGGACACGCTGCGAACTTTCTCTACATGCTCTCGGGCCACGTTCCTACGGTCGAGCGGGTGCGCGGATTGGAGACGTACCTCAACACGGTCGTCGATCACGGCCTCAACGCATCGACGTTCACGGCACGCGTCATCGCATCGACCGGCTCTGATCTCGTCTCCGCCATCACCGGCGCGATCGGCGCTCTGAAAGGTCCGCTCCACGGCGGCGCGCCCGGGCCGGCGCTCGATATGGTGTTCGAGATCGGCGAGGCCGGGCGCGCCGAGGAGGTGCTGCGAAGGAAAATCGAATCGGGCGAAAAGCTCATGGGCTTCGGCCACCGCGTCTACAAAGTGCGCGATCCCCGGGCCGACGTTCTCGCCGCGGCCGCGCAACGGATGTTCACGCGCGGCGGCGACCTGGCGCTCTACACGCTCGCTCTCGACGTCGAGCAGACCGCACTGCGGCTCCTCGAGGAGTACAAGCCCGGCCGCAATCTGCAAACGAACGTCGAGTTCTACACGGCGCTCCTACTTCACGGGCTCGAGCTCGAGGTCCCGCTTTTCACGCCGGCGTTCGCCATCAGCCGCGTGGCCGGCTGGATCGCGCACTGCTTCGAGCAACGCCGGGCCAATCGCATCATCCGGCCGCAATCGGTCTACCGCGGCCCGCGCGGACGGGCATGGCTTCCGGCCGCCGAGCGAAGCGCGCAACCTGCCGGGATTCCTCTCGTATCATCGTGACGGAGGCATTGACCATGTTCGCGCTGATGACCTTGTTCGGCTTGGCGATGTTCGCAGTGGTGGCGTTTGTGGGGGTGGCACTGATCGGCGTCGTGGCGAAAGTGTTGTTGATCCCCTTCCGCCTGATGCTGCTGCCGCTGAAGCTCCTGGCGCTCCCCTTCATCGCCATCGCGCTGCTCGTGAAATTCGCTTTTCTGGTGGCCTTCGGCTCGATCGTCATCGCGCTGCTGATCCCTCTGGCGATCCTGGCTCTTCTCGTGGCAGCACCGGTGGCAATCATCAGCTCGCTCTCGTAAACGGACCGCGGCGGGCTTCTTGCTACGGCGGATACATGGAGCAACCACGAGCACTGATCATCGACGATGATGACCCGATCCGATCGATGTTGTCGACGATCGTACGCCACCAGGGAATCAGCGTCGACACCGCCCGCGACGGCACGGAAGCCATCGAGAATCTCGATCGTGATGGCTACAACGTCGTCCTTCTCGACCTCATGATGCCGCGCGTCGACGGATACGCTGTGCTCAGCCACATGCGCGAGCACCAGCCGGAGCTGCTGAACTGCACGATTCTGGCGACGGCCGTTCCCCGGCAGAGCCTCGATCTGAACCTGCAGGACGAGGTCTTTATGGTCCACACGAAGCCCTTCGACATGCGGCAACTGATCGCTGACGTCCGCCGCTGCGCGCACGTCGACGCGGCCTGACCGCGACGGCTTATCCGCAGATTACGCAGATAAAACGCAGATGAGGGCTCTCTAATCTGCGTTTTATCTGCGTCATCTGCGGATCCGAATCCTTCTCCCCGATATTCGAGCCTTCAGACTCGATATCGACAGGGAATCGTGATCGAAGGGAGCGCCTCCGATGCGAAACGGGGCGTCTTTGATATCAAACGGAGCGTCTCCGATTCGAAACGGAGTGTCGCTGATTTCAAACGGTGCGCCTCCGTTTCGAAACAGTCCGTCTCTGTTTTCAAACGGTGCGCCTTCGTTTCGAAACGGTCCGTCTCTGTTTTCAAACGGTGCGCCTCTGTTTCGAAACGGTCCATCTCTGTTTTCAAACGGTGCGCCTCCGTTTCGAAACGGACGCTCTCTGATTTCAAACGGAGCGCCTCCCATTCGAAAGGGAGCGTCTTCCTGATATCAAACGGAGCGCTTCCGTATCGTGATCGGGAGTGCCGCGGGGGTCAGGCCTTCGGTTTCTCTTGCTGGTTACCTGCGAATAACTAAGAAGTCATCGAAACAGTCCCGGAGCAGTCTCGCAAGTAACTGCATCTCAAGGCTTTGCAGACAGTCAACGAGCGAAGGTCTGACCCCCCTGGCGCAACCCGTCTGCAAACGGAGCGCCTCCCATTCGAAAGGGAGCGTCTCCTGATATCAAACGGAGCGCTTCCGTATCGTGATCGCGAGTGCCGCGGGGGTCAGGCCTTCGGTTTCTCTTGCTGGTTACCTGCGAATAACTAAGAAGTCATCGACACGGTCCCGGAGGGGTCTCGCAAGTAACTGCAATTCAAGGCTTTGCAGACAGTCAACGAGCGAAGGTCTGACCCCCTTGACACAACCTTGACCCCCCTGGCGCAACCCGTCTGACGCGGATCTCGCGCATAATGCGCGCACTCATGCCGCGAACGATCCACACCGAGCGCCATTTCACCGCCAGCGACACGGTCCGGGACGTCGTCATCGGCATGTCCGACGGCCTCACCGTTCCCTTCGCCCTCGCGGCAGGACTGAGCGGCGCGGTTGCCGCCAGCGGCATCGTGGTCACCGCCGGCCTTGCTGAAATCGCCGCCGGCTCGATCGCCATGGGTCTGGGCGGCTATCTCGCGGCGAAGTCCGACGCCGAGCATTACGCCGCCGAGAAACGAAAAGAAGAGCAGGAGATCATCGACATCCCGCGGGAAGAGATGCGCGAAGTGGCCGACATCTTCCGCCACTACGGCATCCCCGACGAGCACGTCCGCCCCGTCGTCCAGGCGATGAGTGAGCGGCCGCGCGAGTGGGTCGACTTCATGATGCGCTTCGAGCTCGGCCTCGAAAAGCCGGAGCCAAAACGCGCCCGCAACAGCGCCGCCGTGATCGCCGTGTCGTACCTGGTGGGCGGCCTGATCCCGCTCGCGCCCTACATGTTCCTCCACGCCGCGCACGACGCGCTCATCGTCTCGATCGGCGTGACCATCGTCGCGCTGGCCGTCTTCGGCTACGTCAAGGGACGCTACACCGGCGCCGGACCATGGAAGAGCGCGATGCAAACGACGATCGTGGGCGGGCTGGCTGCGGCTGCGGCGTTCGTGATTGCCAAGGCGATTACGTAGGCGGAAGAACTAACGCGCCGCGTACTGCTTCTCGTAGTACGCCTTGAACTCCGCGCTGCGCTCTTTGATGGCACGCCACCACGGCTCGTTCTCGACGTACCACTGGATCGTACGGCGGAGCGCTTCGTCGAAATCGGTCTGGCAGCGGAAGCCCATCGACTCGACCTTGCTCATGTCGATCGAGTAGCGACGGTCGTGACCCTGGCGGTCGGCGACGCGCTTGATGAGCGAGTCCGGCTTGTTCGTGAGCGACAGAATCGTCTGCGTGATCTCGCGATTCTCCCGCTCATTGCCACCGCCGATGTTGTACGTCTCGCCGTTCACTCCGTGCTCGATCAGAAAGTCGATCGCCGCGCAGTGGTCCTCGACGTACAGCCAATCGCGCACGTTGCGGCCGTCGCCGTAGAGCGGCAGCGGCCGATCATCGATGGCGTTCGTGACGAAGAGCGGGATGAGCTTCTCCGGATACTGCCACGGGCCGAAGTTGTTCGAGGCGCGCGTGACGACGACCGGCAGTCCGTACGTCTGCGAGTAGGCGTACGCCATCCGGTCGCCGCCGGCCTTCGACGCCGAATAGGGGTTGCGGGGATTCAGCGGATCCGTCTCCGAGAACGACCCCGTATCGATCGATCCGTAGACTTCATCGGTCGAAATCTGAATGAACCGCTTCAGACCCGCCTGTTTGCGCGCTTCTTCGAGAAGGACCAGCACACCGTGAACGTCGGTCTCGATGAAGGTGCCGGCCTCCATCAGGGAGCGATCGACGTGCGTCTCCGCCGCAAAGTTCACGACCACATCGACGCCGCTTCCGTCGACGCCTTTGTACGCCTCGGCCACATCCGCCGCCTTGGCGATGTCCCCATGAATGAACTTGTAGTTCGACTTCCCCTCGTACTCGGCGAGGTTCTCGCGGATGCCCGCGTAGGTGAGCTTGTCGAGGTTTACGACCTGCGCCGCGTCACCGTACTTCTGAAAAAGGTAACGGACGAAATTGGATCCGATGAATCCGGCACCGCCGGTAACGAGATAACGCATGGGGTCTCCTGAAGGCGGGCGTTTTTAGCACGATTGGGGTGAAGAATGAAGGGCGAAGCGTGAAGAGCGGCTATGAAGCTTACTTCATGCTTCACTTTTCACTCCTCAACCCTCACTCTGCACGCTTCATGTCCGCGTTCCGAACTGAATTGCGTCAGCTCCTGAAACTGGCTGGTCCGCTTGCCGCGGCGCAGGCGGGAACGCAGGCCATGAGCCTCGTCGACTTGGCAGTCGTCGGGCGCCTCGGCGCGCGGGAACTGGGGGCGGCAGGGCTCGGCAACGTCATCTTCTTCACGATCTCCATCGTCGGCATGGGGCTCGTCTTCGGCATCGATCCGATGATCTCGCACGCCCTCGGCGGCGAGAACCCGGTGCGTGCACGGCACGTCCTCTGGCAGGGCATCTGGCTGGCGCTCGGCGTCACGGTCGTTCTGACGATCCCTCTCCTGGCCGCGCCGGCGCTCTTTCCGCTGTTCGGCGTCGAGCGGGACCTGCAGCCGATGGCCATCCAGTTCCTGCTCGTCCGAACCGCCGGCCTCGCGCCGTTGCTGCTTTTCCTCGTCATGCGCGCGTACCTGCAAGCGCAGCACGTCACGCGTCCGATGGTGACGGCGATGCTCGTCGGCAACGTCTTTAATCTCGTGGCGGACTTCATCCTCGTATTCGGTTGGGGACCGTTTCCACGCATGGGCGTCCCCGGCGCTGCGCTGTCAACCGACCTCGGCTCGATCATCGCCCTCGGCATCCTCGTGTGGGCGGTTAAGAAGATCGAGCTGCCGCCGCATGACGCCGGTTACCTGCATCACCTGAAATGGCCAGAGGTCCGCCAAGCCATCCGCATCGGTCTGCCGGCCGGATTGCAAATGGCAGCGGAGCTTGGCGTCTTCGCGCTCGTCGGCCTGCTGGCCGGCCACTTTGGTGCGGTCGATCTGGCCGCGCATCAGCTCGTTCTCGCATTCGCCTCCCTGACGTTCACCGTCGCGGTCGGCGTCGCCTCGGCAGGTTCAGTCCGCGTCGGTCTGGCGGTCGGTGCACGCGATCAGCCGCGCACGCGCAGAGCCGGCTTTGCCGCACTCCTCGGCGGGTTCTGCTGGATGGGCATCGGCGCCTCAGTCTTTGCTCTTGCGCCACGCGCCGTCGCTCATCTCCTCACCGACGAGAAAGAGGTCATCACCGCCGCCGTTCCGATCCTGTTGATCGCCGCCGTCTTCCAGCTCTCCGATGGATTGCAAGCCATCGGCGCCGGAATCCTCCGCGGCGCCGGCGACACCACCTTCCCGCTCGTCGCCAACCTCATCAGCCACTGGCTCATCGGCCTGCCCATCGCCCTCTACCTCGGCTTCCACCGCAACATGGGAATCGTGGGACTGTGGTGGGGCCTGTGCGTCGGCTTGACGGTCGTGGCGATCCTGCTGGTCGCACGTTTCAACCGGCTGTCGAAGAGAGAGATTGTGCCGATTACGCGGGCGGCGTAGCGGTGCTCACGCGAAGGCGCGAAGGCGCGAAGGCGCGAAGAGGTGGTTTTTTCTTCTTCGCGTCTTCGCGTGAGCCGTTTCCGTTACTGAGACCGCAGTTCGGTCAGGATTTCCTCGAGCAGCTCCACCACGCGCTGGTTCTGCGCCTCGGTGCGGCGCTGCGAGGCGCGCGTCGACTGCATCCACGTGTAGCAGAGGTAGATGATGACGAGCGTCGCGACGGCGAGGATGTAGAGCACTTAATAGATGTTCCACGCCCGCGTCAGGTAATCGGCGAACGTCAGCACGAACAGGACGCCAAGCCAGAGAAATGAGGCAATCACGACGACCCAAGTCAGGCGCGTCGAATGGATGACGTGCATGAAGAAGAGGATGACCAGGACGGCCTTAACCGTGGCGATGACGAGCGCGATCGGAGTGTTCCACATGCCGAGGTCGAAGCGGGAGGCAGCGACGGTGAGGACTGTTCCGACCGCGAGGGCGAAGAAGACCGTCAGGTAGATCCACATCGGCGTTACGTGCACGTGCGGGGCGTGCCCGGAGTGGTTGATTTCGGTCGTGGTCACGTCAGCCATGATGCGCTCCGTGAATGAGATAGAGGAACGGGAAGAGGAAGATCCAGACGATGTCGACGAAATGCCAGTAGAGACCCATGATCTCGACCGGTCCGTAGTATTCGGGTCCGAAGTGGCCTTTCCAGGCGCGCCAGATGAACCAGATCAGAAGGCCGGCGCCGATGACCATGTGCAGCGCGTGCAGCCCGGTCAGGCACCAGTAGAAGGTCATGAAGAGCTGAACCTTCGGAGCGAGCGCAGGGACTTCGTTCCAGTGGAAGGCGGCGCCCGGGAAAAGTCCTTCCTGCCAGTGCTTGGTGTACTCGTACATCTTCACGCCGAGGAAGATGCTGCCGAAGAACAGCGTGGCGATGAGCATGTAGACGGTACCCATACGTCGTCCGAGCTGCGCGTTGCGGACGGCGAGAGCCATCGTCAATGAGCTGATGATCAGGACGATGGTGTTGATCGCGCCAAGCCACCAGATCTGTTGCGCCGCGCCGATCGCCCACGCCTCGGGATACGTGACGCGGTAGATCCAATACGCCGCAAGCACGCCACCGAAGAAGAGGATTTCGGTGGAGAGAAACACCCACATTCCGAGCGTGGATGCTTCGTGCTGCTGCCCGAGGTCCTCGAAGTGATGCTGGAGGAACGGGTGATGGTGTTCGTGATGCTCTTCGGCGTGCGGCGCGGGCGGGGGACCGCCGAGGGTGATGTCAGACATTCTGCGTCTCCCCCATCGCCTTCATCATGGCCGGGTAGTCGTAGGCATCCCACGTCACGACCGGCGTCTCGTGGAAGTTTTCCATCGGAGGCGGCGACGATGTTGCCCACTCCAATCCGACTGCGCCCCACGGATTCGGTCCGGCGGGACGGCCGTACCAGAGCGACCAGAGCAGATAGCAGAGCGGCAGGGCATAGCCGACAGCCAGCACCGAGGCGCCCGCGGTGGACATAACGTTGAGCACCTGGAACTCTGGCGCGTAGGCGTGGTAGCGGCGCGGCATGCCGAGGTAGCCGAGAACGAACTGCGGGAAGAAGGTCAGGTTGAAACCGGCGAAGACGAGCAGCGCCGCGAGGCGCGCCCACCACTCGGGATACATCCGTCCTGTGATCTTCGGCCACCAATAGTGCAGCCCGGCCATGTAGGCCATGACTGCGCCGCCAACCATGACGTAGTGGAAATGGGCGACGACAAAGTAGGTGTCGGTGACGTGGACGTCGAGTCCGATGGCAGCGAGAAAGAGGCCCGTCACGCCGCCGATGGTGAAGAGTCCGATGAATCCGAGGATGTAGAGCATCGGCGTCATCAGCGCGACGGATGCTCGATACAAAGTTGCCGTCCAGTTGAAGACCTTGATGGCCGAGGGGACGGCGACGAAGTAGCTGAGGAAGGAGAAGATCATCGCCGAGTAGACCGAGATGCCGGCGACGAACATATGGTGCGCCCACACCAGGAACCCGAGGAAGGCAATGGCCAGAGACGAGTACGCGACGAACGTGTAGCCGAAAATCTTCTTGCGCGTGAAGGCGGCCACGACCTCTGACGCCACACCCATCGCCGGCAGAATCATGATGTAGACGGCCGGGTGGGAGTAGAACCAGAACATGTGCTGAAAGAGGAGCGGATCGCCGCCGAGCGCGGGATCGAAGATGCCGACGTGAACGACGCGCTCGAACATCAGCATGACCAGTGTGATGGCGAGAACGGGCGTGGCCAGGAGCTGCACGATGCTCGTCGCGTACATCGCCCACACGAACAGCGGCAGACGGAACCAGGTCAGTCCCGGCGCGCGCATGCGATGGATCGTGACGAGGAAGTTGAGTCCCGTCAGAATCGACGAGAAGCCGACGATGAACGCCGCAAAGGTGACACCGAAGACGTGCGTGTTCGAGTACTGCGTCGAGAAGGGCGTGTAGAACGTCCAGCCGGTGTCGACGCCGCCGGTGATGATGATGTACAGCCCCATCACGGCCGCGATGATGTACAGGTACCAGCTCAGCAGGTTGATCTTCGGGAAGGCCAGATCTTTCGCGCCGAGCATCAGCGGCAGCAGGAAGTTGCCGAGCACCGCCGGGATCGACGGAATCAGGAAGAAGAAGATCATCACGATGCCGTGCAGCGTGAAGAACTTGTTGTAGGTGTCGCTGGTGAGGAGATCGCCTTCCGGCGTCAGCAGCTCGATGCGCATGACCACGGCGAAGAAGCCGCCGAGGATGAAGAGCGCGGTGATGGAGATGAGATAGAGGATGGCGATGCGTTTGTGGTCCTTCGTGAAGAGCCAGGAGAGCGCGCCGTAGTCGTGCGTGATGTAGTTGCGCGTCGTTTCCGGCTCGACGAAGCGGACGTCGTGCAGTGTCAATGAGCTCATGGCGTGGCACCTTTGTCTTGTTGCGGCGGAATGCCTGCGCCCGGTTTGAGCGGCGAGCCGGCGCTGGTATTCTTTGATGACGGAGTCTCGACAGGGACGACCGCCGTCTTCTGCGTGCCGAGCGAATGGACGTACGAGACGAGCTTGAGCAGATCGTCTTCGCTGACCTGCCCCTGGAACGTCGGCATGACCGGCGCGAAGCCTTTGACGATCTTCGCCTGCGGGTTGAGGATCGACTCACGGATGTAGTTCTCGTCAGCCGTGACGGTGGCGTTGTTCGCGAGCGTGACGGTCGTGCCGTAGAGACCGAGCAGCACCGGCCCGCGGCCCGTGGCGTCGTTCGTGTGGCAGGTGTTGCACGCATATTTCTGGAACAGCTTTTCGCCCTGCGATGCCAGCGAGCCCTCGGCGCCGCCGGCGAGCCACTTCTGATAATCGACCGGCTCCATCACTTCGACCCAGCCGATCATGCCGGAGTGCAGCGTGCCGCAATACTCGGCGCAGAAGATGTGGAATCGTCCGGTCTTCGTGGCCTGGAACCACATCGTCTTGTAGCGGTTCGGCAGCACGTCCGCCTTCACGCGGAACACCGGAAAGAACAAGCTATGAATCACATCCTCGGAGGCCATGGTGATGCGGATCGGTCGTCCGACCGGGACGTGCAGCGTGTTGATCTCGCGCTGTCCGCTGGCGTGCTGAAACTTCCACATCCACTGTTTGCCGGTGGCGTAGATGTCGATGGCGTTTTCGGGGACGCGCTGGATCCTGAAGTAGAGCCACGATCCCCATACGAACATGAACATGAAGATGAGGAAGGGAATGATGATCCAGGCTGCTTCGAGCGCTTTCGGCGGCTCGTAGTCCTGGGCCAGCTGGTTCTCGGGCGTGCGGCGGTACTTGATGGCCAGAACGAAAATCACGAAGAACGTGAGCACCGACACGCCACCGCAGACGATGCACATGAACGTCATCAACGCATCGACGCCGGGAGCGACGGTCGAGGCCTGCTCGGGCCACAGCGGGAAATCGGAAAGCATCATCGTCCGTGCTCTCTACGAATCATGATGAAGATGAAGCCAGCGAGGCTGAGAATCGTGGCGACGCCGCCAGCGCGGACGAAGTTCATGGCCGAGCGGCTGTACTTGCCGGTGGCCGGATCGTAGTGATAGCAGAGGAGAAGGATGGCGTCGCTGGTGTTACCGATCTTGCCGGCCGAGGCTTCGACGAGGGCGAGACGGAGGTCGCGCGCTTTGTACTCGAAGCCGTAGAGGTAGCGCGACACGCGGCCCTGCGGCGTGACGGCGATGAGCACCGCGCCGTGCGCGAACTGGTCCATCTTGATGTCGTAGGCATACTGAAAACCGGCGGTACTCGTGAGCTTCTTGATCGCGCTTTCGGGACCGGTCAGGAAGTGCCAGCCGTTGGCGGCGCCGAATCGGCCGTAGCGCTTCACGTAGGTTTCCTTCTTCGCAGTGGCCTGCTCGGGCGTGTCGCGCGGATCGACGCTGACGGTGATGACGTCGAACTCTCTCCCGATGTCGAAGCGCAGCTCGGTCAGTCCGTTGGCGATGCCGTCCATGACCATCGGGCAGAGCATGGGGCAGCGGTAGTACATGAAGTTGAGCAGCACCGGACGGCCGTGATTGAAGTACTGGCCGAGCCGTACGACGCGGCCGGATTCATCGCGGAGCATCAGATCCATCGGGAGCTGCGCGTTGAGTTTCTGGTCGATGGCGACCTTGCCCGGGAGTTGCGGAGGGGTGGCGGAGTTGGTCTGCGCGAACGCGGGGAGCGCGATTGCGAGGAGGAGGAAGATCAAAAGCTTGTCCGCAGATGACGCAGATCGACGCAGATGGGCTGCATTGCTTTTATCTGTGTGCATCTGCGTCATCTGCGGATAAGCCTTCATGGCGTCACCACCGGCAGTCCCCGCTGTACGACGAGTTGCTTCGCGGTCTCGATAGGTATCCGCACGATGCCCTTCTTCTGATCGACCCACCCGGGCTCGCTCAATTGCTTTTCCTGTGCAGCGCGCATCTCGGCCATGTCGGTCACAGGAGTGACCGCATAGGGCGGCATCAGCCCCTCTTGATTCTTCGTCGGGAAGGGCTGCAGGCGGGGCGTTGCCGGCACCGAGGCATCCGAGGGGCGCGGCATCATCGTCAGCGGCTGCGACGCCTCGTGCCGGAAGTAGCGCGCGTAGGCGTGGAACTGGAGATAGAGCACGGCGTGCGTGAGGCCCGCAAAGACGACGAAGATCACAACGGACCACAGCAGCGCGCGGACGTTGACGTCGCTCTCTTCGTGGCGCGTCTCGGGATTGACGATGTCTTCTTCGCCGTAGTGAGCGTGATCAGCCATTGACCTTCAGCGCTCCTTCCCGAATGGCTTCTTCGACCCACGTCTCGTGAATCGGAATGATGGTCTGTCCGCGGAGCTGGCCGATGAAGGCCCAGATCCAGACGCCGCCGATGCCGAGCAGTGTCGTGAGGTTCATCCACGACCAGGTGAAATGCTCGCCGTACCACGATGGCGCGACGAGCCAGTAGAGGGCTACGTAGCGCATCACGATGATGATCACGGCAACGATTGCGATCGTCTTCGGCCGGTCCTTGATCGGACGGATCAACAGCAATCCGAACGGCAGGAAGAAGTGGAACATGGCCACGCAGAACGCGACAGCGCCCCAAAGTCCGCTGGTGCGGACGAGGAAGTGCGGGATCTCCTCGTGCAGATTCGCGTACCAGATGAGGAGAAACTCGGAGAACGTGGTGTAGGCGTAGAACATGACGAACGCCAGCATCAGGTTGCCGAGGTCGCGCAGGTGCGTCGGCTTGAGCAAAGAGCCCATCGCTTCGGTGTTCACCAGGCGCGTGAGGAAGAACGTGACGAAGGCCAGGGCTGAAAGCGCGCAACCGACGACGAACGTGATGCCGTACATCGTCGAGCTCCACTTCGGCTCGGTCGACATCATCCAGTCGATCGATGCGAAGGTCAGCGTCAGGACGATCATCAGGAGTCCCGAGGCCGCCCACTTGCGGCGTTTGAGCTCGGTGTACGGCGAACGGTCTTCGTAGAAGCTGAGCGACAGCGCACGGATGCGCCACGCCCAGAGGTTCCAGAGCGCGAAGTAGAGCGCGGCGAAAGCCAGGAAGCGCTTCCAGTTCAGCCAGTCGAGTTTCTGGCTGACGTTCTCGTCGGCCATCGCCCACTGCGTGTTGGACCACGGGTAGAGGTACTTCATGCCGAGGATGATGGGGATGAAGAAGAGCACCATCCAGAGCATCGTGCGAGCCGCGGCGCCGAGCGGACGGCGGATCATGAGGCCCCATTCGCCGCCGGTGACGTATTGCAACATCAGCACGGCGAGTGAGCCGGCCACGATCGAGAACCAGAAGAGGAAGCTCGGGAGGTACGAGCGGAAAAACGTCTCCTGGTTGATGAAGTATCCGAGCGCGCTGAGGGCGAGGCCGATGATTCCGATGACGAGCGCCGGCGTGCGCCACTGGCTGATGCCGGTGGCGGAGGCGGTGGTTTCGTTGACGCCCGCCGTCACTGCGACACTCCCTGGCTCAACTTCGCGCGCTGATCTGCGGGCAAATCATTCATGGTTCCGTTCTGGCTGAGTTGCAGCGCGCGGACGTAGGCGATGATCGCCCAGCGATCGGCGACCGGAATCTGCACCGCGTACGAAGGCATGGCCCCGAATCCATTGGTCATCACATCGAAGAAGTGTCCCGTCTTGGCGTTGCGCAACGCGTCGGTATGAAACGACGGCGGATGCCGCAGACCACGCGAAGGAATCATGCCGTTGCCGTCGCCGGCGCGGCCGTGACATACGGAGCAGTAGATGTTGAATCGTTCCTGCCCGCGATCCATGACTGCCGCGGTGATCGCGAAGGGGTAACCGTCGCCGTCTGCGCCGTTGATTCTGCCGGTGGCGAGAAAGGTGTCGTTGGGCAGCTCGCCGCGAGCCACGGTGCCGGGGATGCGAGGCCGCGCAGACATACCGTCGGCGAAGAAATCGCTCGGCTCGAGCGGGTCGTATTTGGGTTGGTTGGACATCTTCTGGCGGCAGCCGGTGGTAAGCAGAAGGCTCATCGCGACCAGAAGGATGAAGGATGAAGGACGAAGGATGAGCGCAGCCGGCTTGCGTTGCGCAGCCGCGCTCAGCCTTCCGCCTTCATCCTTCATCCGTCTGCTTCTACCAGGGAACATCGATGACCTCGCGGGGATGGAGTGCCTCGAGAAACTTCCAGACGGTGTCGAGATCGAACTTCGGATCGCGGGCCTGGATGACGAGGAAGAACTTGTCGCGCGATGCCTGATCGAAGCGCTTCACGTTGAATACGGGGTGATACGGCATCGGCAGGCCGTTGAGGGCGAGCATGCCAAAGACGGCGGCGAACGCAGCCATGAGAATCGTGCATTCGAAGGTGATCGGAATCCAGGCCGGCCACGAGTTGAACGGCTTGCCGCCGATGTTGAGCGGATAGCTGATGACGTTGGCGTACCAGCACATGAAGAATCCGGCGATGCCGCCGATGATCCCGCCGATCAGGACGATGGCCGACATGCTGGAGAGGCCGGTCGATTTCATCCCCACCGCTTCGTGCAGGTTGTGGATCGGGAAGGGTGAGAAGGCATCCATCTGCGTGTAGCCGGCGTCGCGCGCGGCCTCGGCGGCCGCGGTAAGGTCGGCTGGCGAAGTGAACTCCGCGATGATGCCGTACGTGCCGGTTCTGACTTTGCCGATCGCCATCGCTTAAGCCTCGTGCCCTTCCGGGTGCGCCTGCGCTTCGGGCAGCATGGTCCGCATCTCGAAGATCGAGATCATCGGAAGGAATCGAACGAAGAGGAACAAGAGGAAGAAGAAGAGTCCCATCGAGCCGATGAACATCCCCCAGTCCCAGCGGGTGCCGTGATACATGCCCCACGAAGACGGCAGGAAGTCGCGGTGCAGCGACGTCGGAATGATGACGAAGCGCTCCAGCCACATACCGACGTTGACGAACATGGCAACGGTGAAGAGCCCCATCGTCGATGTTCTCATCCTGCGGAACCACATCATCTGCGGTGCGACACCGTTGCAGATGATCAGCATCGCGTACATCTTCCAGTACGGCCCGGACACGCGGTTGATCCACATGTAGCGCTCGAAGTTATTGCCGCTGTAGTACGCGAAGAACGCTTCCATGCAGTACGAGTAGAAGACGATCAGGCCGGTGGCCAGCATGATCTTGCCCATGTTTTCGAGGTGCTTCATGGTGATGAAGTCCTCGAGGTGGAACATCTTGCGCGCCGGAATGGCCAGCGTGAGAACCATGGCGAAGCCGGCATAGACGGCGCCTGCGACGAAGTACGGCGGGAAGAACGTGGCGTGCCATCCCGGCAACTGCGCGACGGCGAAGTCGAACGAGACGATGGTGTGCACGGAGAGCACGAGCGGCGTGGAGAGACCAGCCAGCAACAGGTACGTCGACTCATAGCGGAACCAGTGCTTCGCGGAACCGCGCCAGCCGAGGGAGAGCATGCCGTAGATCACGCGGGCGACGTTGCCGCGGGCGCGGTCGCGCAGCGTGGCCAGATCAGGGATCAGCCCGACGTACCAGAAGAGCGCCGAGACCGTCGCGTAGGTCGAGACCGCGAAGACGTCCCACATCAATGGACTGCGGAACTGCGGCCACAGCGTCATCGTGTTCGGGTAGGGGAAGAGCCAGAAGTCGTACCACGGCCGTCCGGTGTGGAGCGCCGGATACAAGCCGGCCGCCGAAACGGCGAAGAGCGTCATCGCTTCGGCGAATCGATTGATCGATGTGCGCCACTCCTGACGCAAGAGCAGGAGAATCGCCGAGATCAGCGTGCCGGCGTGGCCGATGCCGATCCACCAGACGAAGTTGAGGATGTCGAAGCCCCAGCCGATCGGATGGTTGATGCCCCAGATGCCGACGCCAACGAGAACGAGTTTGCCGATCGTCGCGGTCAGCACCATTACACCAAAGCAGGACGCCGCCAGGCCGACCCACCAGAGGAACGGCATCTTCTTGCGCAGAACGATGGCGCTGATGTGATCCGTGACCGACGCGAAGGTATGCCCCGGCTCGACCGTCGGAACGGGGATGAAGCGCTCCGGGATCTCCTGCGTGACCGGGCGTATTTCGTGTGCTGGTGTTTGGTCTGGCATGACTGTCAAGAAAGGCGTTTCACCACAAAGGCACAAAGAGGACAAAGGGATTTCTTCGTGTCCTTCGTGTCTTTGTGGTTCAAGACTTTCAACATTTGGTTATCCCTTGATCTCCGGATTGGGATTGCGAATAGCTCCAAGGTACGTCGTGCGAGGACGGGTATTCAATTCAGCGAGTAGCGCGTAGTTCGTTGGCTCGGACTTGAGCGCAGCGACCTGGCTCGATGGGTCGTTCATGTCGCCGAAGACGATGGCATTCGTCGGACAAGCCTGCTGGCAGGCGGTGACGACTTCACCGTCGCGGACGCGGCGGCCGCTCTTGCCATCCTTCTCGGCATTGATCTTCGCGGCGTTGATGCGCTGCACGCAGTAGGTGCACTTCTCCATGACGCCGCGTGTGCGGACGGTGACGTCGGGATTGCGCTGCGCTTTGAGCGCGGGCGTCTCGTAGTCGCTGTAGTGGAAGAAGTTGAAGCGCCGGACTTTGTACGGGCAGTTGTTCGAGCAGTAGCGGGTGCCGACGCAGCGGTTGTAGGTCATATCGTTCAGACCTTCACCGCTGTGCGAGGTGGCTCCGACCGGGCAGACCGGCTCGCAGGGTGCGCTCTCGCACTGCATGCACGGCACGGGCTGGTGGAACACTTCCGGATTCGCGGCGTCGCCCTTGTAGTAGCGGTCGATGCGCAGCCAGTGCATCTCGCGCTCGGCCACAACCTGATCCTTGCCGACGATGGGGATGTTGTTCTCGGACTGGCAGGCCACGACGCAACCGTTGCAGCCCGTGCAGACCGAGGTGTCGATCACCATCGCCCATGCATGCGACTTGTACTCGAAGCCCGGGTACATCGACTCCTTGCTCTGCTCTTCTTCGCGCCTGTGATCGCGAACGAAGTCGGGTTTGGCGAGGTACTCGGCGAACGTCGCGGAGCGGATGATGCCGCGGTCTTCGCCGACGTCGCTGACGTTGAGGCTCTGGTGCTCCTGCGTGCAGGCGATCTCGTACGGCGCGTCCGTCGTCAGCTCGATCTCCGCACCGCCGCCGCCGTTCAGCGCATCGGCGAAGCGAAACGGAGTGACATCGACGCCCGCGGTGCCGCCCGAAAGGTGGAACGCTGCCAGTTCCGGAGCGAGCATGCTGCTGGCGTCAGCAGGCGTGGCCAGTTTGCCGCCGCGCGTCCGGCCATAGCCGAGAAACATGGTGATCGTGTTGTCGGCATGGCCGGGCACGACCCAGATCGGCGTGCGCAGCGTCTTGCCGCGATAACGAATGTTCGCGATCAGCGTCTGCTTCTCGTTGACCAGCTCGTCGCGGCGTTTGTCGTCGTATCCAATAGCCACCGCGGTCTTCGGGCTGATCAGCGCAACGTTCTCCCACGTGATCTTTGTCTGCGGTTTCGGCAGCTCTTGCAGCCATCCGTTGTTGGCGAAACGGCCATCGTAGATGGTCGGATCGGGGAGGATGCGAAGTTCGTAATTCGAAGAAGACGTTGTCGGTTGTCGGTTGTCGGTTGCCGCTGGGAGCGCGGGCGTCCCGCCCGCCGCGCGCGCAGGCAGCGCTGAACCGGCGATCACGCCGTCATTCAGCCACTTGCGCCAGCTGTTGTTGAAGTTGAGCGCACCGGCCTTCGTCTGCCAGTAGTTGCGCACGACATCGTAAGGCGACTGATCCATCCCGCCGAGGAGCGCGCCGAGGAGCTCGTGCTGGGAGCGGCCGTTGTAGAGCGGCGCGATGAGTGGCTGGATGATCGAGATCGTGCCGTCGTGCGCGCGGGCGTCGCTCCACGACTCGAGGTAATGCGTCTCGGGGATGTGCCAATGCACGTGCATCGACGTCTCGTCGTAGTAGTGCGAGAGATGCGCGCGGAACGGCACGTTGTCCATCGCCTTAACGAAGGGAAGATCACCCGGCGCGTCGTACGCGGGATTGCCGCCGATGATGATGAGCGTCTTGACCGCGCCGGCGTTCATGTCGGCGATGAGTTGTTTGAGCGAATCGAGTTGATTGACGGGCGCCACTTCGACAGGATCGGTGATCGTGACGGTCGCACCGATGTTGCCGAGAGCCTGATTGATAACCATGGCGACTGCGTGAACGGCCGGAGGTTGTTCTTCGCCAGCAACGATGATGCTGGCGCCGCGGTTTTTCTGCAGATCGCGAACGAGGGCGGCAATCCAGCCGGCATGCTCGGTGGCGCCGGTGTTCACGCCAACACCAAGGCCCGCGCCGATTGCGCGCGCGTACGTCTCGACCTGCGAAGGCATCACGGCCAGACGGTGATCGGCAATCGAGCCGGTGCCGGTCGGGCCGGACTCGATCGCATAAAGACGGCTGATCGATTTGGTTCCCTTCCGCACTCTGCGGCGGCCGGAGAAATCGCGGGCGTAGCGAAGGTGGCCCGGTCCGCGCTCGAGGAAATCGGAGTCGAGCGCGACGACGACGTTTGCTTTGTCGAAGTGGTAGACGGCGTTGGCGTAGCTGCCGAAGGCGAGACGCATTCCTTCGCGCACGTTGTGTCCGCCGGCGGCTTCCCACTGATGCCATTTCGCGCCGGGGAACTGCGCGAGCACCTGCTGGATCTGCGCGCCAACCGTTGGCGAGGTGACGGTCTGCGTGAGGATCCGAAGTCCCGCTCCGTTCGCCGTGCCTGCTTTCAGTTCGGGCTGCAACGCGGCCAGAAAATCGCTGTAGGTCGAGATCTCGCCGAGGTGGCGGACGACCTGAGAGCGGTCGGGATCGTAGAGGCCGAGGATGGAGGCCTGCATGAACGAATTCGTCGCGCCGAGACTGGAGGGATGGTCGGGATTGCCCTCGATCTTTGTCGGGCGTCCCATGTGGCTCTCGACGAGCACGCCGTGCGCATAGCCGCTGATCGTCATGGCCGAGGCGAAGAAAATCGGCTTGCCAGGGATGAGCCCCTCCGGCTGGCGGACGTACGGGACGATCTTCTCCGCGGGACGGTTGCAGGCGGCCAGACCGCCGAGCGCCATCGACGCCCCCATCAACTTCACGAAGTCGCGCCGGTCGACCCCGCGGTCCAGTGCCAGCGCACCCTGCGGAAACTCCGTCTCAACGACCTGCTCGAAGTCGTCGCGCGAGAGCTCATTCAGGCTGCGCCAGTACTCGCTGCCGATGCGCTTGCGGAAATCCGCGAGGTTCAGTGTTTTGGGGTCGGTCATGGTTTTTCGCGGGAGCCGGGTTGTCGACCCCCTAGTAATGACATGTTGAGCACGTGGTCAGCTTCTGAATGTTGTACTCCCGGACCAGTTTCGGGCCGACGGTTTCCTGTTCGGTGGTGATGTAAGCCATGTTGAACACTTCGTTGCGCGGGCGGACGAATTTCTCCGGTGCCCGGTGGCACTCCAGGCACCACTCCATCGTCAGCGGCGAGGCCTGGAACGTCAGAGCCATCTTGTCGATGCGGCCGTGGCAGCTCGCGCAACCGATTCCTTTGTTGACGTGGATGGAGTGGTTGAAATGGACGAAATCGGGGAGACGATGGACGCGCGACCAGACGATCGGCTTGTTGTTGGCGAAGCTGGCACGCACGGGCTCGAGCATCTCGGCGTTGGTCCAGATCTGTGAGTGGCAGTTCATGCAGGTTTGCGTCGGCGGGAGGCCGGCGAAGTTCGAAGTCTCGACCGAGGTGTGGCAGTAGCGGCAGTCGATCCCGAGCCCCGCTACGTGATGCTGATGGCTGAATGGCACCGGCTGCTCGCGCTCGATTCCCTGATCGGTGGCGTACGGCGACCGCACCACGCCGCCGATCGCCCACAGCACGAAGGCCACGGCAAACACAGCGCCGAAGATCGTGACGCGGGCGAGAGTATTGGTGCTGCGGTGGAAAATCTGAGCCATTTACAGGCTGCTACCGTCCGGGATTCGGGAGTCGAGAAACAGAAAGGCGGGGAGCAAGCGCCACGGCGGATGGCCGCGCTTCCGCGCGAAACGGCGGCGATCATATCCAAAATTTGCGGTGACGCAAGACACGGTATTCAGTGCGGTCCGCGCGTCCTGCCGCGCGCCGCGGATGCCAAGTGCAGAAAGCGTGCGCGGTTGGGCTCGTCTGCCGCGCGGTCCTTGAATCCGGCCTCGGGTAAATCGCCTATTTCCGCCGTGCGATCTTGAGCGCCGTCACTTTCTGATGAAGGTAGGTTCGCTGGATATCAAGAATCTTCGCCGCCGCGGGAAAGCTCCAATTCACGCGCCGGAGAACCCGTTCGATGTACTCCCTCTCGCACAGTTCCCGGAACCCTCGGAGCGAGAGATCGACCGCGGTTTCCGTAAGGCGAAGGACGCCGCTTTCCCCTACCGGCTCCGCCTGCAGGATCGACGTCGGCAGCTGATCGATCGTGATGGGATCCGATCCGAAGATCGAGAGTTGCTCGCAAACATTGCGCAGCTCCCGGACGTTTCCCGGCCATCGGTAGCCTTCGATTGCCGGAATCACCTCGGGATCGACGGTCAGCCGGCGACGTTGATTTTCAGCGCAGAACACCTCGAGGAAGTGCGTAAAGAGGAGCGGGATGTCCGCCACGCGCTGGCGCAGCGGCGGAACGTCGATCGGAACCGTGGCGATGCGGAAGTAGAGGTCTTCGCGAAACAAGCGCTGTCCAATCAGCTGCTGCAGATCGCGGTTGCTGGCCGCGACCACGCGCACGTTGACCTGCCGCTCCTGCGTTTCACCAATGCGCCGGACCTTGCCATCCTCCAGCACCCGCAGGAGCCGGGACTGGAGGGCGACATCCATATCGCCGATCTCGTCGAGTAGCAGCGTCCCGCCGTCCGCTTCCTCGAAGAGTCCTGCCTTGGCATTCTTGGCATCGGTGAAGGCGCCACGCGCGTGGCCGAACAGCTCATCCTCGATGAGGTGCGCGGGAATGGCAGCGCAGTTGGTCTTGACGAACGGCTTCTGCCTTCGCGCGCTGTGGCGGTGGAGCATGTTGGCAACCAGCTCTTTGCCTGTGCCGCTCTCGCCGCGGATGAGGACGCGCGCATCGGTCGCTGCCACCTTCTCGATGCGGTCCCGTAGCTGAATCATCTCCGTCGATCGGCCGAGGATCGTCTTCGCGACATCGGCGCGGGATCGAAGTTCGGTGAGCTCACGCCGCAGCGACGCATGGTCGAGACAATTGCGAACGGACTGGAGCAGACGCTCGCGAGTGAACGGCTTCTCGATGAAGTCGTAAACGCCAAGCCGCAGAGCTTCCACGGTCTCCGTGATCGAGGCCTCCCCCGAAACGATGATCGTCGGCGGGAAACGCTTCTGCGCGATGAGGCGTTGGATGAGGTCGATGCCGCTGTCGGTGCCGAGCCGGACGTCGAGAATGAGAAGGTCGGGCTGTTGAACGACGAGAAACTCCTGCGCGGCCACGATGTTGTCGACAGCGTGCACGGCGAAGCCCTCTTCGCGTAGTTGCAGCATCGTGTTGACCAGAATCTTCTGGTGGTCTTCCACGAGAAGAATGAAGGGCGCCTTAGCCACGAAGTTCATCCCCTGCCGGGAAGGTGAGCCGGAAGGTTGCTCCCCGCTCGCTGGAAACGAGATCGAGGTCGCCGCCGTGATCGAGCATGATCTTCTTGCAGATGGAAAGCCCGAGGCCCATCCCTTCTCCGATCTGCCTCGTGGTCGTGTAAGGCTCGAATAAACGGTCGCGAACAGACGCGGGAATCCCCGGGCCGTCATCCGCAACATCCGCGAGAACCTGTTTCCCCTCCCGCCAGGCGCGAAGACGTAGAAGTCCTGTCCGGCCATCGGAGGCCTGCGCACTGTTGTTTGCCAGATTCACAAGCAGTTGCCGCATCAGGTTCGCGTCCATCATCACCTCGCATCGCCCTCCTCCCTGCTGGGATTCCAGCCGGAGACCGGGCCACGCGCTGGCGAAGGTACCAGCGAAATCCTCCAGAAAGCGGGCCAGATCGAGCGGCACGAGCCGCGGAGGGCTGAGCATCGCGAAGGATGTGAATGCCGTGGTGAAGGCACGCAACCGCTCCAACTCCTCAAAGATACTGGCTTGCGCACTCGCCAGCGCTGCCTGCTCGGCGGGAAGCTGCTGCCCGGCCCAGGAAAGAAGGCGCGCAACCTCCATCCTCGCAGCCGTAAGCGGTGTCCGGATCTCGTGCGCGTGACGGCGTGCCGCTTCCTGCCAGGAGGAGAGGTGCTCGAGAGATCGCATCCTCCGCCGGTCACGATCGATGGCGTTCGACGTCGACTCGATCATGAGACTGATCCGCCCGATCAGGTCCCGGCGTTTCCCGAGCGGTGACGCTACGGGCTCACCGCGCGACAAGGCCATGAGCGATTCGCGAAGCTGAACGAGCCTCTGCTCGCGCCTTCGATGCTCGATCAGGTAAATGATGCTTCCGGAAGCAATGACGAGGGCAACCAGAGCGAGGAGGGTACCCTCGAGTGCACTCGTCAGCTTGCGACCGGTCAGCGAGAGGATCTCCATTCGCGTCAGCAGCAGCCGCACTTCCTCGAAGCGCTGGCGATACACAGCGGCATGGCTGGGATCGGAGCGCGCCAGACTTTTCTGATCGCTAAGGCTCCGGCGCAATGCCGCCTGGACTTCGCTATTCGCCGCGAGCCCCACCGAAACGAACGAGAGCTGGCGGAAGAACCAGGCGAATCCCGTCAACGTGACGACGACCGCCAGGATAAGAGAGATCGTTCGTGTTTTCATTTTGGCGGCGACGCTTCGACGCGCACATCCCAGTGAAACGACAGGATGGCCTGACGATGAATTGCCGTGCCGATGATGATATCGAGCAAGCCTTCCGACGGCTGCGGACTTGCGGCCCCCTGCCCACTCGCTGCACGGCTGCTCGAGGTGTTCAGCGAATGCGCGAGCCATCGCTGCGTGTCGGCCTCCTCCTCCGGCGAGAAGGGAACCATTTCGAGGGTGACCGCGACCGCACCGGACTGACGCAACGGCGAGGGCGCGCCAAGGAGGATCGGCGCGTGAGACCACCAGTCGACCAGGTGCGCATAGCTGTCGATCGTCCGGCTTTCCCGCCGCCCCGTGCCGTCAATCACGGCCACGATGTAGTTCTCATCCCACAGCTCGTAACGAATCTCGACACGAGCACCAAGCTTCCGCTCGTGGTCTTCGGAATCCCTCCCCTTCGTGAGCAATACAAAGGCGGTCGTGAGGCCGCTACGCAGCTGCGTTTTGACTCGATCGCCAGTGAGCGGGCTCGCCGGAAGCCGGATCAGGATCGCGCCATCCGGCCGGGCAAGAACGTGCGGCACATCGCCGCGGGGCGCGGCGGCTCCCAGCACTGCAAGCAAACATGCGATTGCCGCACTCCTGCACGTCACTTGGGTTGACGCCATCCCGTGTACTCGAAATCGAATCGGAGCAGTCCCCACGAATTGCGAAATGCAAAGCCGGCATCGGCAATCCCGCGCGAGGTCGTGCCTTGATTCGGAAATGCGAGGTAATCGCGGGAAAGGTGCATCTCGAATCGAAGATCGCCACTCTGCAGTTGCCTCGATCGCGGCAGGAGATTGGCCGAATAACCGCCGCGGACGACGTATTCGCGGTATAGGCCGCCATCGTGAGACAACACGTCGGCGCCGGCCTGAACGGACTGGCCAGGCACAAACTCGTAATACCGGTCAACGCGAGCTTCGAAGTCCTTTTGATGAGCGACACGATAGTCATTGAATTGAGTCGAATTCCCGCTCTTGATGCTGAGAGGTGCCGATACGACGTCCAGCCCGGCATCGGCATACGTTCCGTTCGTGGGGAAAATCGGATCCGTCGTCGAGTCATAGACCCATAGCAATTGCAACCGGTCATTCCCTACGATTGTCGAGCGCAATGGCACTCCCGGTGACCCACCGAAGTGAAAGACCTCGGGAAGGTGATCGATCCCGCCGCGAAGAGCATTGTTCCCAAAAAGCGGAACCGCCACGATCAATTGCGCTTCCACCTGATCGGCCGCCGTGACACGTGGTGATGGTCCGAACTGTACCGGTATGGAGTAGTTCCGAGGTACATAGTCGGCCAGAACTGCCACGGACGCATTTGTACCAAAGAGGTTGTATTGCGTGTAGCCGAGAGAATAGTGATCGACACCCTGGCGCGTGATTGACGCCGTCAGCAAACCCTTGCTTCCAAGGAAAATCCTGCCTCCCAGTGTCCCGCGGTCGGCTGTTGAGCGAACGATCTCGTTTCGGAATCCTGCTAGTTCAGCGCGTGAATCGAGCACCGGAATGTCAGCGGAAAGTTCGCGGCGTATCTCGCCGAGGCTGATGAATAGTGGCTTGGTTTCCTCAACCGTAATCACTAGAACATACGCACCGCGTGCCGATCCTTTTTCGAGACGCACGTCGGTGTGAAGCACAAACGGGAGACGGTTGATCCGAAGAACGCCGTCGTGGAGCTCCGATTCGGTATAACTGTGACCGGCAACCAGGTGCGACTCTGCCAGCATTACGGAGACCGACGCGAAATGCGTCCCTCGAATCGAGATCGTCTCGATGGGGAATCGCGCAACCTCGGCCGCTGCCGGTGCTGCTACGGCGAGAAGCAACAGCATTAGCCGTCCGGACTGCACACGGAGAAAGCCCCGCGCCCGCGGAGTCCGAAACCGGGCCGGAGACAATACCGGCCCGTCAACCGGGAACCATGCATTCGTCAATGTGCCACACCCCTGGACCGGCCAGCCGGCTCGACCGTAAACGCTGGCGATAGCGTGTACGTGAGCGTGTTACCGGGCACGTCCTCAACATGGATCCGAAGATCGGCCACGCCTGATGTATCCGTGATTCCCGACACACTACACGTAAACGTGGTGCCGTCAGGTATGTGGCCAAGCGCATCGACATCCGTCTGTCCGTTCGCGATATCGGTGGTGCCGATCACACAAGTGAGCGGGCGCCAGGCGTCGCTCCCGTGAGGTTTCCACTGTGCCGTTGTCGCTTCCGCTCGCACCAGAGCGCGGTTCACTCCTCCGCCTCCAATCGGAAACTTGTCGATGGCGGCAAACAAGAGCGAGCCCGCACTATGAGGCTGAAGCCGCGAAACGGACCGTCCATTGCCGTCCAACAACCGCATCGCCGTGAACGTCGGCGGCGCACTGTCCTCCAGCCGCGTGTCGAACTGTGACTCGAGAGTCGCGGTTCCGGAGATGCCATCGCTGATGACCGGCGTCGTTTCCTCGAGGCGATAGATTCCCGGAGCGTCAGGTGGGTACGGCGGAAGGAACGTCCTGGCGGAATGAAGAACGTTTCCGGCTCCGTCGAGGATTCGCAGCTGCGCGTTGGCGCCTTCAAGGTCCCGGATCTCTCCAAACGCGCCGTACCAATAGGTCGTTGTCAGCTGGCCGGTGAAGTCGAGCCAGATGCTGGTCTCGGGATGAAGCAGACCGTCGCCGAATGTAATGGTCTCCGCTGGATCGGTGATGTAGTCCGTCGGCTTCGGCGTCACATACGTACGGAAAACAATGCTGTTGCCGAAACGCCGCGCCGCCGGACTCTGAACGGCCTCGATCTTGTGGCTTAGCGGGTTCGGCCTGACAATAGCAGTCCCCGGGGGTGGGTCCACCGCGATCGCAAACAAGCCTGTCCCGTTCATGGAAGGATGCTGGATCGGCGTAAGGTGCAGCGTGGCATTGAAGGCCTTGCCATATAGCGGAAATGGAGTACCGAACAAATCCATATACGAGAAGTTTGCCCCGCTCCAGATGATCCCGGGAACGAGAGTCGTAATGGGGTTCACGGAACCCGCAGGAGCGAGGATCCGAACGTTTTGCTTGCTCCAGGCAGAGGCATCGAGAGTGTCTGGAACAGTGCCATTAATCCCGCGTATCTGCGGAAAATCGGCGACATAGATTGCGCTATGATCGAAGTCGACACACCTCTCAAACGGAAGAATGGTGAATCGCGAGCTCAGTGGTGTAAAGAGGATGTGGTCGTTCGGGTTCACCGACATTGAAGACCAGTTCAACGCGGAGCCGGCCGGAAACCAGAGAAAGTTTGTTTTGGAACACTGACCGTTGCCGGTGGCGATTCCGGTGAGAGGAAGCCCCCGGTCGTCGGAGGCATTGAGGACAACCTCGCTCGATGCCATTTCCGGCGTCAGATTGACCGCGGAACTATTGTTGAGGCTCTGATCCTCCACAACGAAGACGCGGTGATTCGAATCCGGGTGCAGTGCAATCTCGGCGACCTTGATGTCGTAGCGGCCGGCCGGAAGCGTCATGTCGATACTCGGTTTCCCCACGTCGCTGATCGCGTGTCCCAATGTCACCGCGGAGGTCGATGCGGCAAAGGCCTCAAAGATGTTGTCGGAAGCGTAGCTGATCGTGAGCGTCGCGGCCTTCACCATTGCCCACGGCACGTGAATCGGCACGGAGCCGCCGGTAATCGTGAGCGTACCGGCAAGCGCCAGCGACCCTTCTGTGGGGGAGATGAGCTGGTCATTCGCCGCCACAACCGTGACGGACACGTTCTTCGTCTGCCCCGGATCGAGCGAGAGTACCGCGGGGTCAGCGGCCACGCTCAAACCATTGCGGCTGCCGTTCACATTCACTACGAGCGTCACCGAATGCGTAGATCGATTCGAGAGCGTGACCTGCTTGGTCGCGCTGAACGTTGTCGACGAGCCGTTGTCGAGTCCCATGTTCAATGTGCTCGGCTCTGCAATGAGGTCGTCCGTGGCCGCCGCAAGCGCATCGACACGTCCAGCTCCCTCCGACATGACGTCATTCCCAAGGATCTTCGCCGTCTCGACGATAGCAGCCTTGATGTCCTCGACACTCCAGTCGTGATGGATCGCACGGAGAAGCGCCGCCACGCCGGCGACGTGCGGCGCGGCCATTGACGTACCGCTGGCAGAGAGCGTCCCGCCACCGGCCCGGGCGGACACGATGTTCACTCCCGGCGCCACCACTTCCGGCTTGATGGCGAACGTTCCATCCACCGGCCCCTCGGAACTGAACGCCGCGATGTTGTCGGCGAGATCGGTCGCGCCGACCGCGATTGCCGAGGGTGCGTTGGCTGGCGTGCTGACCGTGTAAAACGCGCCCGAGTTGCCAGCTGCGATGGCGAAAACGACGCCTGCGGCCGAAGCTGTGTCGACGGCCTTCGAGACGGGATCATCCGGCGAGCCGGGCCGGCCGAGACTCATATTGGCGACGTCGGCATGGTCGCTCGAATTGCCATCGCCGTTCGGATCTGCGGCGCGCTCGATTCCCGCGATGATCGTGGAGTCGAATCCGCCGCCGGACGAATCGAGAACCTTGTACGCAAGAAAACTCACCTGAGGCGCCACACCTACGACTCCGCCCCCGTTGCCACCGATGATTCCGGCGACGTGTGTGCCATGGCCGTAGTCGTCCATCGGATCGTTGTCGTCGTTGACGAAGTCGTGACCGCCGATGACTCGGAATGCAGGCCCAAAACCACCGCCGAGGGCAACGTGGTTGTAGTCGATTCCGGTATCGATGACGGCCACCACGATGCCCTTGCCCTGCGTTCCAAGCCGGGCCCACACCTGGTCTGCGCCGATTTTGGCGTCGCTCTCCGTCGAGTACGCATGCTCTTCCCGATCGAGATGGACGCTGGCGACGTAGTCGAGGTGGCTGACTCGGTCCAGAGCATCAGGCGAGATGATGACGCTCGCTCCGGCGTAGACGCCTGCAAACGTATGTGTAATTCGGGGCACGACGACACTTGAAGCTGTCGTTTTGACGGAGGTCGCGCTTACTTTGCGCGCGATATCCGCATGGATCGTCTGCAGATCATTGGCGAATTGAGCAAACCTGGCTTGCAAGGACTTGAGGGCTGGCGCACCGGTCGAGAGCGCAGCGCGCCGGTCGCGAGCGAAAAGTGGCGTGTCGCGGAACTCGACGATGAGCCGAAGTTCTCCCGTGGTGCTCGAGAGCCCTTCGATGATTCGGCCGTCCGGGGTGGCGCTTCGGACGGCGCCTGCGCTTCCGAAGGCCGTGATGCTCTGCGTCTTCTGCGTCTGTGCGTTGTCCGGGAACGTGCCGCCAAAAAGCGGAAGCGCGCTGACGAATACGAGCACGATCGATGTACGAAGCTTCATGAGAATCTCCATTCGCCCGGATCCCTTTGTGAAGAAGCCTGACCGGCAATCGATCCGGGTCAATGGTGCACCGCCCGCCGCACTGGTGGATTGGCGCCGCTCTTGTAGAGCGCTTTCAGTGCGTCGCTGCTCAGATGAGCAAAATACTGGGCCTCCAGCGTCGTCGGATCGTTCGTCGCGTTATCGAGCAGCGAGGCGTACGCGAAGAAACCCGGACAGCCATCTTCGCATCCCGGCTGGTTCCCGGCATCGACGGTCGGTGTTACGGACGTTTGCTCCACGGTCAGCCACGCGCCCGTGGAATCGGATGATCGTACGAACGCGGGGAACAGGACGCTGATCTCCTGTTGGACTTGACCGAGAGGCCCGAGCGTAATCTGGCGATCGCCGATCGCCGCGCCGTTCCGATCGAAGAGATGAAGGGTCAGCGTGGTGCTCGAGAACTGCGACGAATTCGTCACGCCGACGTTCGCCCGGAACGTTCCAACCTGGCCGGCCCCGCCGGTGTTGCGCAGCCCTGTTATGAAAACCCTGTCAAGCCCACTCGGCGCAGCGAGCATCGAGACGTAGCTGTACCAGGGATAGCCGTTGAACATCTGACCGTTGGTCTTGCCATCGCCGTCGACAGTGTAGATCCGCGACTCAACCGAGATGTCGCGGTAGTTGACGTTCTCGCCATTCGCATCCGCGTTCGAGCAATTCGAGGCTGCCCGGCATGCGCTGAAGACCACCTGTCCGACCCCGTTCGAGATACCCAGCACGGTCAGGAAAAAGTCCGTCATTTCGCGCCGTTCAAATGGTTTGAGCGAGATCTGGGGCAGGTTCGGGGTCAGCGTCCCGGTGTCACCCGAGGCCAGAACGACCTTTACGGTGACGTAATCGGACGAGAGATTGGAAATGAAAACATCGGTCCGGAACACCGAGACTCTGCCGGCAATCGGAAGGTACACCTGATCCGCGACCCGGAAATTGCTTGCTTCCGCGGGCAAAACGACGAGCAGGAACGACACACTTAGCATCACAGCTGCGAACTTGCGCATTGATTTCTCCTTGAGAATCCACTGACCGTCACGAGCCTTGCGAAGCATGCCGGGCGCGAGACGATGACTCCATTCGCAACCGATAGACCAAATGCACATCGAACGGCCAGACATTCGGAAAGTGCTGATCTGACGATGGTTACGCCGTCCAGGCGCACATCTGCGAGCATCGCGTTTTACGTGCCGGTATGATTATTCGAACAGCTTGAGTGCAGTTAAGTAGACGCCGCCCTTACCCGCCCGAGCCAGCTAGCCAGCCGCAGTTCGCGAATCTCCGGCAACCGATCCGCCGTTCGTTTTCACCGCGCGTGACACCCCACCCGAGACGACTAGCGCCATGATGCTGGCGCTGTCGACGGCTACCCGCTCCACGCGATCGCGATGCACCAGCAGCAGCGTTCCAGCCATGCTGTAGGAGAACGGGAGATAGACGGCCACCTGCCCGGGAAGGGCGAGGAACTCGAGATCATCCTGTGTGATGAACCCCAGCGTCCGGACCCCGTCGGTGATCATCACAGTGACCGGTTGATCGAAACGCTTCTTGTCGCCGACGAACGCCTCCAGCAGATCCTTGATCGATGCGTAGATCAGCCGCACGAGCGGCGCACGCGTGAATACGGTTTCGGTGAGATTGAGAAACTTGCGAACGAAGAAGTTCGACGCCAGTGCACCGATGACGATGATGGCCACGATGGTGATCGCGAAACCCGCTCCTGGCGTCCGCAAGTTCAGCAGACGGTCGATCCGCGTGAACGCCTCGTAGATCAGATAGAGAGTCAGCGCGATCGGTACGACGATGATGAGGCCACGAAGAAAGTTCTTGATGAGCCAGTTCATGAAGTCATCGTAAGTCGGTTGTTGGGGGTCGGGGTCGGAGAAAGGGCTTCCCCCTTTTCCAAAGTTCCGACACCCGACCCCCGACAGCCACCCCCCACCACGGGATCAGCTAAACTCACCACACCCCATGCTCGATCGCCAGGCCATTGCCGACCTGTACGACCGCCAAGCCTCGCGCCTGTATGCGCTTGCGCTGCGCATTACCGGCCATCGCGATGCGGCCGCCGATGCGCTCGCCGATGCGTTCGATGCGCTGGGGAGGAATGACGAGGTCCGCGATCCGGAGACGTATCTCGTCCGGGCCACCCGGGACCATGCTTTGGCCCGACAAACCCAAAAGCGGCCGGCAGCCGTAGTACCACCAGTGGCCACCCCTCGCCAGCTGGTCGAGGACGCCTGGTACGGCATGACTGTGAGCGATCTTGCAACCGTTTACAAAATCTCGGAAGGGGACGTCCGCGGGATGTTGTGCGCAGGAATGACGGAGTTACGCGGGCAGTTAGCGGCAGGGACGAAATGACGGAAACGCTCTCAACCGAAGATCTGAATCTGCTCGATACCGTGGTCGCTTCAACGATCGAGCCGGTCGATCCGCCTGCCGCACTCCGCGCCCGCATTCTGGCCGCCGCGCGCGACACGCCGCAGAACACGCGCACCGTTCGCGAGAACGAGGGACGCTGGCTTCGCCTCGTGCCGGGCGTGACGATGAAAGAGCTGTCGGTGGACAAGGACCGCGGCACGGCCACTGTCCTCTTATCCCTTGCGCCCGGCTCGCATCTGGCCGGACACGATCACCACGGCCCCGAAGACTCCTTCGTCATCAGCGGAAGCTGCCGCATCGGATCGACCTACCTCAACAAAGGCGACTTCCATCACGCCGATGGCGGCACACATCACGGCGAGATCGTGAGCGACGACGGCTGCGTGCTGCTGCTCGTCATCGACCGCACCGATTACATGGCGGCGTAGCGTTTCCGAAGCCGCTCACGCGAAGGCGCGAAGAAAAAGCAGCTAGCTACTTCGCGTCTTCGCGTCTTCGCGTCTTCGCGTGAGCGGCTCCGCGTGACCAATCTCTTTAACCGCTGCCGCAACGCGATCCTCCTCCGGCCCGCTGATCTCCACCACACGAACATCGAGCACATCCAGCGCCGAAGCAAACGCACGATGCAAGATCGATCGCGCCTCGGCTGAATCGCGAACGTCATCGCCCGACCACGGCACATCGATCCCTGTCAGCAAGTAGAGATCCGCTCGCCGCGCCGACGCCTCCGCTACGATCCACTCTGGACATCCTCCGTAGTAGTGCCGGCTGTAGACCATCGTGCTGATGAGATCCGTATCGAGGATCAACAGACCGTCGCCAGGAGCAGCATCGAGCAGCGCAATCTCGCCCATCGCGATCGGCTCGACATCCTCCACCGTCAGCGGCCGCCGGACGCGCTCCGCGTACTCCCGCACGAACTCCGGAACCCATGGCACGCCGAAGTGGGCGGCGAGCTGCCGGGCAAGCGTCGTTTTGCCCGTGCACTCCGGACCGATCAGGCAAACGGTCAGGCCGGCGCGTGCGCGGTGCGGCGCCAATCGAGAAGCCCTTTCACGCAAAGTACGACGAAGAAGGCGTACAGCCCGGCGGTGAGATACAGCTTCTGATCGATGAACATGAAGACATAGATCACGTCGACGATCGCCCAGATCAACCAGTTCTCCACGATCTTCGTGTTCAGCATGAATTGTCCGACGATGCTGAACGCAGTCGTCACCGCATCCCAGATCGGGAGCGAAGCGTCATGCGACGTCGCACGCAGCAGCCAGAAGAATCCGACCGTAAGAAGGACGCCGACTGACATCAGAATCGTCCACATCTTCGACGATGCCCGCGTGATCTTCAGCTCGGTCTTGTTCTCGCCGCCGTGAAGCCACTCGTACCAACCGTGAATCGAGAGCGCGAAGTAGACGAGTTGCAGCCCAGCATTCAGATAGAGATGCGACCGCCAGAAAACGACGAGGTAGAGCAGGACGCTGGCGATGCCTGTCGGCCACGTCCAGATGTTCTCCTTCACCGCCAGCCACACGTTCGCCAGCGTGAAAATGACCGCGGCGATCTCCAGTGGCGTGAAGGTCAACGCCGGAAATCTACCATCACCACGGCGTTCCGCGTGGCCTGCGGGTAGTAGTAGGAGATGCCGCTGATGGTCTTTTCCGGGGTGAGAAAGAGATAGCTGTAGCCGCTCGGGAAGACGCGCTTGTCGTTGAGGACGTTGTTGATCTGCACGCGCAACGTGGTGTCGCGCGAGAGGCGGATCGCCGCGTTCGCATCGATCGTCGTAAACGCCGGCGCGACGAACGAACCATTGTTCGTGTTGTCGAGATAGGAGCGTCCGACGTGGCGTCCGGTCACTCCGAGCGTGAGTTTCGCCGAGGCGGCGTATTCGACCGCCTGATTGACGATCATCGCCGGCGTCAGCACGGGATTGACGTCGTGATACGTGATCGGCTCACTGCCGGTGATGTTCCCTGCGGCGTCGTAAACGTCGTAGAACTGCGTCCAGGTATGGATGCGGTTTTGGCTGATGCTGGCGTTCCCGCGCAGGTGCAACTTCGGCATCGCCTGCCACCCATACTCCAACTCGATTCCTCGTCGATAACTGCGATCGACGTTGCGACGGAGGAGTAGTCCGATGTCGGATAGCTCCCCGGTGGAAGCGATCTCGTGGCGAAACTCCATCGCGTAGACATTCGCGCTGACCGTCAGCGGTCCGCGGTGGGCATCCCATCCTGCTTCGAGATCGACGACGCGCTCGGGCCGCACGGCGTGCAGGTCGTGCGCGAATGAGGCGTTGTCTTCCCCCTGGAAGAGATCGTTGCGCGTTGGCTCGCGTGTAGAGATGGCTGCCGAGCCGTAGATGCCGCTGTTCGAAGACAGGTCGTAACGCGCGCCGACCTTCGGATTGAAGAACGTCCAGCGGATCGGTGCGATGGCGACGTCGCCGTGGTAGTGAAAGTTGGTCGTGCGGAGCTGCGCGTCGGAGTAGAGATGCCAGGAGCCCTCCTCGTAACGCAGCTTGGCGAAAGCGTTGGCCTCCCCCTTCGTGCCGTAGTTCGAATAGAGACGCGCGCCACCCGAGTCGAGCGTGTGCGTGCGCTCGAACTCGTTGACATGCAGACCGTAGTTGGCGGTCCACGGGCCATGCGTGGTGCTGAGTGTCACCATCGAGCCGATGAGCAGACCATCGAGGCCGTATTGGTCGCCGGACAGCCGGTACCAGCCGTAGCCGCGTTGATAGAACGCCGAGGCGGTCATGTTTGTCTGCGGGGAAATGGCGCGCAAGTACTGCAACTGCGCCAGGTCGTAGCCGAAGCTGTCGCGGTCCTGCGGGCCGAGCGGATTGGCGCGCAGGTTCGTCGCCAGCGTCTCTGCGTCGGCCGCGTCAAACGATTGCTGCGTCCACTCGTGCGCGGTGAAGCCGGTCAGCTTGAGTTGTGAGTCTTCGTTCTGCTTCGCCGCGCTGACGAAGAGGTTGCGTCCGCGAAATCCCGACGACTCCCGAAATCCATCCGACTGATCGGCCGACAGCCGCGCGTAAAACGCGTAGCCGCCGGGCAGGGCACCGGACTGGTATCCGACGGTGGCGTTCTTCGTTCCGAACGATCCAACGCCAACTTCGGCGCTCGTCGATGAGGCAGGCGACAGCGCGATCGATTCGAAATTGATCGAACCGCCGAACGCCGGCGAGCCGACGGTCGATGTCCCCACGCCGCGCTGCACCTGAATCGATTGCAGCGATCTTGCGAGGTCCGGGAAGTCCGCAAAGTACGTCCCCATATCCTCGGAATCCGCGAGCGGAACCCCATCCAGCGTGAAGTTGATCCGCGTCGGACTGATCCCGCGCAAGGTGATGTACGAGTACCCCGATCCACCAATGCCGGATTCGGTGTACGTATCGATCGACGGCGTATCGCGCAACAGCAACGGGATGTCCTGCCCGTAGTAATCGCGCTCGATGGTCCCGCGATCGACATCGCTCTTCGTCACCGGCGTCTGCGCTTCCGCGCGAATCCCGCTGACGACGATGTTCTCGGCCAGTCCGGGCCGCAGCGTGATGGCAACGTCCGCATCCGTGCTCGCCAGAAACGCCGTCGCCTGGAATCCGCTGCGCGTGACGATGACCGTGTACTTCCCCGCCGGTACATCGAGTGTGAAGCGGCCCTCGATATCGGTCGTCGCCGTGCGATATCCCTCGACCGCCACAGTTGCCGCGTCGATCGGTTTTCCATCAACGCCGCGAACGACGCCTTTCAAAGCAGCGGCAGAAACAAGAACAGGAAAAAAGAGGAGAAAGGAAACAACGCAAACTACCTTCATGATGACTCCGATGCCTTTCCCTACGCCGGTCCAAACCGGATCAGGTTCAAGGGTGTGATCTCAGGCCGTAGTTGCGGCCACCCCTAGGCTTCGCTGCGGATGGTACTACGTGGGCGTTACGGTTTCACGCGAAGCCGCGAAGACGCGAAGGACGCCGACACGGAGGATGCCTTCTTCGCGTCTTCGCGGCTTCGCGTGAAAGGTTCACTTCAACACCAGCCCAACCTTCCCCCCGTTCGTCGTCACACCGTCCTGGACCGCGTGAGGGTCGGAGGGGTTCTTTGTCATGGCGTCGCCGTCGGAGTCGAGGCGGGCTTCGATGCGGATGGTGGCGGGGAGCGGCTGCCCCATCATCGAGTCGGCGGCGGTCAGGTCGATCTCGAGCGGGAAGGTGGGAGCCATGATTCGCTTGACAGCCGCGGGCGGACCGGCGGTCTCACCGGCGCCTCGGGCGATGACGAAAAGCACCGCGTTGGGCGACGATTTCGCGGAACGATCGAGCGTCAGCGTCACGTGGACCGAGGGGCCACCGGCGGCGGGGCCCGGGGATTGTGCGGCGGCCATTGCCGGCGACGCGCTTTGCGAGCCGTCCGGATTCGGTAGCGCGGGATGATTCGCTGGCATCGCTGCCGGCGGCGCGTTCCTCATCTGCTCTTTCATCCTTACCAGAACTTCATCGAGCTTCGCTTTCTGATCGGGATGGCGGCGGCCGGCTTCGGCGATCAGCCCTTCTGCTTCGCTGGTCTTGCCGCGCTGCATGTTGGCCCAGGCCAGCGCGACGTAGGCATCGGTCAGATCGGGATCGGACTTGACGGCGCGCTGCAGCATCTCCACGGCGCCATCGCTCTGCCCCATCGAGACGCGTACGAGCGCCTGGTAGGTCAGCGCGCGGGCATCGTTCGGAGCGCGCTTGAGAACGTAGGCTGTGTGCTCGAAGACCTTCATGAGGTTCTCGCGCTCGAGGTAGGCCTTGGCCAGCTCGTCGCGCATCCCAAGGTCGTCGGGTGATTTCGCAACGGCTGCTTCGGCCTGCTCCATCGCGGGATCGCGCTGTTGCGGCGATGCCTGCTGCGGCGCGGAGCTCGTCATCGGCGCGCCGCCGCCGGTCATGCTCTCCGTTCGCGGCGTTGCCTTCTCCGTGACGAACCAGGCGATGCCGCCGAGGACGGCGATCGAGGCGAAACCCCAGAGAAAGCCGCGCATCGTTGCAGCGCGGGTCGCAGCAGCGATGTCGACGACAGGTGCACGTAGGTCGGACTCTCCAGTCCGACTATCTTCGGCCGAGGGTCTGACTGGAGAGTCCGACCTACGTTTCGTTGGCGTCAATTTGTCCGGGTGCACATCCAGTTTGCGCAGCACATCGGCGGTCTCGCGCTCCAATCGCCGCTTCTCCTCTTCGCTGCCGCCCATTTCCTTCAGCTCGCGAAGTTGTTGGAGGAGCGCGTCGCGCTTCGCTTCGAGGTCGCGGCGCTCCAGGTCGGGCTTCGTCGCGCGGCCCTTCATCCCGTACCAGAACATGAAGCCGACGATGAGACCGGACAGGATCATCCCGCCGGCGCTGACCCAATCCGTCATGATTTCTCCACTAACTCGCGAACCTGCGCAAGGTACGGATCGTCCTCAACCACCGCTGCTGGCGTCGTGGCCTTCGCAGCGTGGACAGGAGCCTGCTCGAGTTTCTTTGCTTTCGTCACGACGATCACGAATCCGATCGCCAGGACCAGAACCGGCAGCAGCCACACGAGCGCGTTGACACCCTGAAACTTCGGTTTGAGGAGCACGAACTGGCCATACGACTTCTCGAAGTAGCTGAGAACCTGCTCCCTCGTGTAGCCACGCGCAAGAAGCTCGCGCGCCTGTTCACGCATGTTGGCCGCCATGATCGAAGGAGAGTCACCGATCGCAAGCCCCTGGCAAACGGGGCAGCGAAGCTCGGACGAAAGCTCCATTGTGCGGCGTTCGAGCTGGGCGCCCGCAAGTGGCGTTCCCTGAGGCGGTCCGAGAACCTGGGCAGCGTCGGGAACTTTGATCTGGAGGAACGCCAGGAGAAGAAAAGTCGCGATCATCGCATCGCCTTTGCCAGCTCACTTTGCAGCGCCTCGGTCGTCAGCGGTCCTTCGAACTTAGCCACGATCGTTCCTTTCGGATTGAGGAAGAACGTCTCGGGAACCCCGCCAACGCCGTACGCGATCGCGGTCTTGCCATTGGCATCGAGCAGCGTGGGATAGGCCGAGCCACGCTCGGCGAGGAAGCGCATGATCTTGTCGTCGGTGTCATTGAAGACGACGCCGATGAACTGCACCTCGGGTTGCAGATTGCGCGCGTTGGCGACGAGCGTCGGATGCTCCTCGTAACATGGCCCGCACCACGTCGCCCAGAAGTTGATGACGACCGGTTTGCCACGCAGCGCTTCGAGGTCGATCGTTTCGCCGGTGCCGACTGCTTTCAGCGCGAACGGCGGCGCCGGACGCCCGATCAGCGGCGAATCGATGTGCGCCGGATCTTTGCCGAGGCCGGCGAAGAGGACGAAGACGATCGCGGCAACGATGACGATGCCGACGATGAGGACCGTGCGGTTCACGCCGGAACCTCATCGCCCGCGGCCTCTGCCGGCACCGGCGACACGACATACGTGCGCCGCCGCGACGGAATCAGCGCGACCAGTCCGCCGATGCCCATCATGATGACCGAGCCCCAGATCCAGCCGACCATCGGCATGTTGATGATCAATACGCCGGCCTGATCGCCCTGCAGATTCATGATCGAGATGTAGTAGTCGCGCGTGATCGTCGAATAGACAGCGGGGGTTCCGATCGGCTCTCGCATCGCTGCGTACTGGTTCATGCGCGGCTCCATCGTCGTCACCGCCGTGCCATTCTTCGAGAGATTGAAGCGCGCGATCGTCGATTGGCGATGCGGTTCCGCACGTTCTTCGGAGCCAAGATACGTAACCGTGTAGCCGGCGAACGTGGTGCTCTGTCCGCGCGTCAGCGTCACTTCTTCCTGCGTCCGCATCGTGCTGCTGACGGCGATGGCGACGAAGACGATGACCGCACCGGCGTGCACGATGTATCCGCCGAAACGGCGCCGCCCGCGGCGGAGCTGCGCGTCGACGAGCGCGGGCCCGATGGCGTCACCGCGCTTTACCCGTTGCCGGAACGGCAGCCACATATGCGCCATCGTCACGTGCGCTGCGTATCCGCCGAACAGCAGCGTGAGCACCGTCCAGACATTGCGAACGCCGAGGGCGAGACCGGTGGCCATCACGATCGCGCCGGTGATCAGCGGCGGCAGAAGCGCGCGCAGAATTTCTTTCCGCGAGGCCTTCCCCCACGGGAGCGCGGGACCGACGCCGATGAGAAACAGGAGCGCCGTCCCAACCGGAACCACCATGGCGTCGAAATACGGACGGCCGACGCTCATCTGCTTCCCTTTGATCGCCTCGACGATCAGCGGGAAGCACGTACCGACGAGCACCGTGAATGTCAGGACGACGAAAAAGAGATTGTTGACGAGGAACATCCCCTCACGGCTCACCGCGCTATCAAGTTGTCCTTCGGCTTCCAGCGAGTCGATACGGAACGAGAGCAGCACGACCGAGAAGAGCAGCACCGCGGCCAGGAAGATCAGGATCGTCGGACCGATCGAGCTCTGCGTGAACGAGTGAACGGAGTTGAAGACGCCCGAGCGCGTCATGAACGTGCCGAGAATCGTCAGGAGGAAGCTAGCCTGGACGAGTGTGACCGTCCAACCCTTCAGCACACCGCGCCGCTCCATGACGATTGCTGAATGCAGCGCCGCCGTCGCGGTCAGCCATGGCAGCAGCGACGCGTTTTCGACCGGATCCCAGGCCCAGTAGCCGCCCCATCCGAGAACTTCGTACGCCCACCAGCCGCCGAGCATGATGGCGATCGTCAGAAAGACCCACGGCAGCAGAAGCGACGCGCGAAGCGGCCGCAGGAAGGACTGCCCGAGTCTGCCGCGCAGCAACGCGGCGATGGCGAAACCGAACGGAATCGTCATCCCGACGTAGCCGAGGTAGAGCATCGGCGGGTGGATGATCATTAATAGATGGTTCTGCAGCAGCGGGTTTGGGCCGGGGCCGTCGAGCGGCGGGTTGGCCACTGTCAGGAACGGATTGGCTGGTCCGGCGATCAGGAAGCTGAAGAACGCGCCGACCGACAGCCAGGTGCCGATCGCGTACGGCATGTACTCCTGATGATCGTTGCGGTTCACCCACGTCGTCGCGGCGATGTAGATGCCGAGGATGAAGCCCCAGAAAAGGATGGAGCCTTCCAGCGAGGACCAGAGGCTGACGATCGTCACCCAGAGCGGTACCTGCGTCGAGCCGACGTGCGAGACGTACTCGACGCTGAAATCGTGTGTGATGAGGGCGTACTCCATCACACCGGTCGCCGCCAGCATCAGCGCCGCAAACAGATACGCGAAGCGTTGCGACCAGCGCAGTCCTTCCGGAGAACGCTTGCTGCCGGCGGCGTACGCGATGAACGCGCCGGTCGTCGCGACGAGCACGGAAGCCAGAATGAGGAAACGTCCGAGTGTTGGAATCATGTCGTCAGTTGGCCCTAGCCGGTGACCATTGGTCGGTGTCAGTCATCACATGAGTCATGTGAGGTGATCTCTAGTCCTTCAAGCCTTCCGTACTCCGCATCAACTTCTGCAATTCCTTCTTGTCGATGGCGTGTCCCGCTTTCGGCGCGCGGTATTCATTGTTGTGCGAGACCATCAGCCGGTTGCACTGAAAGTAGCCGGCGCGCGTCATCGTCCCTTCGACCACGACGCCGATGTTCTCCCGGAACATCTGCGGGGGAACGCCGGACGACTTCACGTGAACGATTCCGGTGGCGTCCTTGACGTCGAATTCCAGTCCCGAGGCGCCGTTGCGGCCCTGGACGGAGTGCGGCGCCACCATTCCACCGAGCCGGATCGTCGCGCCGTAGGCTTTGTCGCCAGCGGCATGCAGGTCGGTCGGCGTCCAGTAGTAGACGAGGTTCTTGCTGATCCCGCCGAGCGTGATCACGAGAAATGCCGCCGCGGCAACGACGAGGGCACCGGCCATGAACCAGCGCGATTTGCGCCGCATCGCAGCGCTTGCAGTCGGCATCTCGCCGTTGATCGGTTCCGTCATCGATCCTCCGATTCTTTCGCGATCTCGGCGCGCAACCGGACGATCACCGATACGCCGTAAATCGCCAGCACGATCGCCGTCAGTGAATACGCGGCGACGACAAAATTCCATCCGCCGGGGATCATGCCGCCGGTCATGCCGTCACCTCCGCAGCACGCGGCGGCGGCGCAAGCTCATGTTTCAGCCGCAGCGATCCGACGCGCGCCCGCAACATGATGAATCCCGTCATCAGAAAGAGGATACCGAACGCGTTCATCCGGAGCGGCAGCCAGAACTGGCGCGAGACCGTGGCCGGGCTCGACTGCAGTTGATGCAGCGAGTTCCACCAGCGCACCGAGTAATAAACGATGGGAACATCGGCGTAGGCGATGATCGTCGCGACGGCAGACCAGATGGCGCGCCGCGCCGGATCTTCGACGAACTTCCGAAGCGCCAGGATGCCGAGGAACGCGAAGAGCAGTACGGCCGTCGTCGTCAACCGCGGATCCCAGTCCCACCAGACGCCCCACGTTGGCTTGGCCCAGATCGAGCCCTGGCAGCAGAGAAGAAACGCCAGAACGACGCCGACCTCGATGGCCGCTTCCATCCGCGCATCCCATTTCCAGTCAGAGCTGAAGAGGAAGACGAGGGCGCTGACGAATGCGAAGGTCATCGCAAGCAGTGCGTTCCAGGCAGTCGGCACATGCACATACATGATTCGCTGCACCTGCCCCATCAACGCCTCGGGAGGCGCAACGAAAAGGCCGATGTAGGAGCCGATCGCCAGGCAGACGATCCCGAGCCCGAGCAGTATCCAGGGCAACGCCGGAAACCGGTTGTTACTCGCAGCAACGCTCATAGACCTCACTCTTCGACGACCTTATGGAAAAGAAGTCCACAAAGAGACCAATAAATTGCATCAAAAGCGAAGAGAAGCACAAGCCATGATTTTCCCTGATTCATCGGGTCGCCGAGAATGATCAGCGATGTGGCCTTGACCGACGCGAGAAGCGCGGGAACGATCAGCGGAAACAGCAGCAGTGGCAGGAGCGTCTGCTTCGATCGAACCTGCGCCGTCATCGCCGCGTAAAGAGTCCCAGGAGCCGACAGCCCAGCCGCGCCGAGTGCGATGACGAGGATGAGCTCGAGGATCCGCGTCGTCCCGGCATCGTAGAGCACGACCATCACCGGAACGAGGGCGACGCCAAGAAACACGAGCTGCAGCCAGTTCGCGATGGCCTTGCCGTAGTAAAGCGCCCGCGGACTTGCCGGAAGCAGCAGCAACCCTTCCATCGCCCGATTCTCCATCTCCGCATGAAAGCTCTCCGCAAGAGTCAGCGTCGAAGAGAGCAGAAGCCCCAGCCAAAGAAACCCCGCCGAGAATTTCCGCAACGCCTCAGCATCCGGCCCAACCGCAAAACTAAACAGGAGCAGCGCGGCCGCGCCAAAGACGAAGATCGCCATGAGCTGCGCTTTGCTTCGCCACTGCAGGAGAAGTTCCTTGCGAAGAGCGGCGATCAAGAGGACACCTTGGGGGTAAGGATCTCGACCACAGGACCCCTCATCCGGCCTTCGGTGTACGACCTGGAACATAGGTAACACATCGGACCGGGGACATAGGTAACACTCTTGATTTGTCGGGTTGTGGTTCTTGGTTCCCCTTCTCTCTCTTTCTCTGGCGGTAGGGGGCTGTGGGAGATGTGGGAAACGCGGGTGGTGGTTGGGGGGCGTTTTCCAAGTCCTGTGGGAAGGCGCGGCCTCATCGCGGCTTTCCACAGGACGTCAGCTTCCATAGCCCGGTCCTTGGGCGGGCGGCCTCGAGGTTCCAAGCATCGTCTGTCTCCTCGACGCGTCTGAACCGGTCCCCGACTGTCACCTATGTCCCCGGGCCGAGCTGTTACCCATGTTCCCGGTCTATACCCGGCCACCTTCTCCCCACTGCGGTGGGGAGAAGGCGCTCGATTGGGGGTCTCGGCGAGGTGCAGATTGAGGAGCTCAACCCTCCCGTCATACAGATCGTTCAACCGCAGATTCAGAAACTCAAGCCCACCGCCCAACTCACCAATCGAGCGCCTTCTCCCCCCGCGCTTTTTGCGGGGGGAGAAGGTGGCGAAGCCGGATGAGGGGGGTATTGCTGATTGGATCCCAAACTCGCCTGAGCCGCAGTTTTCAGCCAGCGCGAAGGGAAAGCACACGAAAGCCCTCATCGCCCCCCCACCTCCGCCGCCTTCCCCCGCCACACCACCCGCCCGCTATCCAGCAGGAGGGCTTCGTCGGCGATACCTGAGGCGCGCGGAAGCTGGTGCGTGGCGATCACGACGGTTGCTCCGCCGGCCTTGAGCTTATGCACGACATCATCGACCAGCGCAAACCCCTCGGGATCGAGCTGGCCGTACGGCTCGTCCAGAAACACGACGCGTGGCTCCTGCAGCAACACGCGGGCGAACGACAGGCGCTTGCGCATGCCGGCCGAAAACGTGGCTACCGGATCATCGGCGCGGCGTCCGAGGGCCACGCGTTCGAGGAGGGCGGGGATGCCGGAGCGTGAACGCCCGAGGTGGTCGGCGGCGATGGCCAGGTTCTCGTGGGCGGTAAGCGAATCGTACAGATACGACGAATGGCTGAGAAGCGCGACAAGCCGGCGAACATCTTCGCGCTCCCGGACGAGATCGAAGCCACCGATGGTCGCCGAGCCTGCATCCGGACGGATGGCCGTGGCAAGCGTGCGGAGCAAGGTCGACTTCCCCGAGCCATTCGGGCCGGCCACCATCATCACGCTTCCCGCGGCCAGAGAGAACGACACGTCTGCCAGGGCCCACCGCCTCCCGTAGCGGCGGGCCAGGTTGTGTGCGTCGATTCCGGGAGGCGCTTCCATGCAGCGCGCAGTCTGTGTCAGGTTCGCGCGTGTGGCAAGCAATGCGCGAAGAGGAGCGGCGGCGCTATCATTTCTCGCGATGCGCACACCCGCACTCGCCCTCCTGCTCCTCGGCGTAGCCTGCACGACCGCCACTCCGCCGCCCGCGCCCAAACCCGCCCCACCACCCGCTCCTCCATCCGTTCACGGCTTCACGATCGAGGAGGAAGTGCGCGTGCTGCAGTTGGAAGACCGGCGCGAGTACGACGAGGCCTTCACCAGCGCCTGGCTCGCCAATCCGAACGCGCTGCACCGAGCCCGCATGGCGCTGGCGCTGGGCCGGATCGGGCCGCATACGTTTGTCGATACGAACGGCAACGGCGTGCGCGACCCAGGAGAACGCCAGGCCGGTGTCGCACAACTCGCAGCTCTCGTTAACGATCCCGATGCGAACGTTCGCGCCACCGCCGCATTCGCCCTCGGGCAGATCGGCGACGCCACCTCGGTCGATGCGCTCCTCCAGTTCGCCGCCGACCATGACGGCGACGTCGCCGGGGAGGCAGTCGAGGCGCTGTCCAAGCTCGCGGCGCACGTACCTCTTGCGCGTTACGCCGCGTTCACCGGCGCGCAGATCCCGGAAGGCATTCGCGCGCGCGCTGTCCGCTTTCTCTTCCGATTCAAGTCCGATGAAGCATCAGCGATCGCCGCTGATCTCCTGGCGTCGCCCTCGCCGCGCATTCGCGAAGAAGCCACGTATGCGCTGGCGCGTCGCGCGTATGCCGCCGCACGACCGCGTCTGGAGCTCCTCATCAACGAGCCAGGTCATCAGACGCGCGCCAACGTCATGTCCGCCCTCGGCAGGATCGGATCGCCGGAGTCGCTTCCTCTTCTGATCGATGCGTTGCGCGATCAACATCCCTGGGTGCGCACCAATGCCGTCGTCGCCATCAGCCGCCTCGCGGCAAAGGATCGGAAATCGATCGAGCGGCCGCAACTGGCAAGCGACGCGAAGCGGGTGATGGAGTTGCTCGACGATCCCGACGCTGGCACGCGCGCCTCATCGATCGATACATTGGGTTACTACGCAGCGCGTGACGACGCCGCCCGCAAACGGCTGCTCGACGTCGCTGCAAACGGCTCGCGGTGGGACCGCGAGATCGCCGCCGGCGCGATCGCCAAGAACCTCGGCGACGAAACTCTGTTGCCGGCAGACCTTACCAGTTGGGCCAAAGTGCGCGTCCTCGAAGCGGCCACTCCAATCTCCGATGCCGTCCGCGCCAGCTACGCCCGCGATTCGGAGACGCTCGTGCGTGCGCAGGCGCTGGGGACGATCGCAGATGACAAGATCGACGCCAATCTTCCGATGATTCGCAAAGCGCTCGACGATTACGACGTCATCGTCCGCGGCTACGCGATCGGCGCTTTCGCGAAATCGCATGATCCGAACAAGCTGGACACGCTGCAAAGCGCAGAACGGCGCGCGCGCAGCGACGGACAGAACGACGCCCGCCTCGCTGCGATCAGCGCGCTTTCGGAGATCGATTACCCGGACCGGGCTGTTGTTCTTCACGCCTGGCTGGCCGATGCCGATCCAGTGGTGCGCCGCATCGCCGCCGACGCGATCGAGCAGAAACTCAAGATGCCGCGGCCTCAGTTCACGCCGCTGCCGGTCACGCGCAATGACTACACGCAGATCGTCGAATGGTCGCGGCAGCCGCACACCGCGTCGATCCACATGACCCGCGGGGTCATCCAGATCGCGCTCCTCACGAAGGACGCACCGATCACGACATGGAACTTTGCGAAACTGGCGCGGGCGAAGTACTTCGACGACAGCTCGTTCATGCGCGTCGTCCCCAACTTCGTCATCCAGGGCGGCGATCCCAGGAACGACATGGAAGGCGGCCCTGGCTATACCATTCGCGACGAGATCAACCTCCAGAAATACACCCGCGCCGCGGTCGGCATGGCCCTCTCCGGCCCCGACACCGGCGGCTCGCAGTTCTTCATCACCCACTCGCCGCAGCCGCACCTCGACGGCGGCTACACGATCTTCGGCCGCGTCATCGCCGGCATGACCGCCGTCGTCGACCCGACCGAGCGCGGCGACAAAGTGGAGACGATCGCGATCGACGAGAAGTGAGGAACTGTCACCATCGCAGTCGCCTCTCGCTTTTGCTCCACCGGAGTAACATGGGACCGTAATGCAGCAAGCACAACGTCATTACACGATCGACGAGTACTTCACCGTTGAAGCCATGTCGCCCGTTCGCAACGAGTATTTCGACGGCGAGATCCTGGCGATGGCAGGTGGATCACCGAACCACAACCGGATCTCCCGAAACGTTCTTCTGGCGCTCGAACCAAAGCTGCGCGACGGCCGCTGCGAATCGTTTGGGTCGGATACACGAATCCTCACAGCCTCCGGGCTCTATACGTACCCCGATGCCGTCGTTATCTGCGGACCGATCATCCTCAGCGGCGACATGCTCGAATCGATCACCAACCCGACCGTGCTGGTCGAAGTGCTCTCGCCATCGACCCGAGCCTACGATCGCGGCGAGAAGTTTGAGCTCTATCGATCGATCCCAACCTTTCGCGACTATCTACTCATCGAGCAAAGCGCTGTCGATGTGGAGCACCGGTGGCGTGCCGGTGATCAATGGTCGAGTGCCCGGAAGACGGCGCTCGACGATGTCATTCACCTGAGCAGCATCGAAGTGGATCTTAAGGTCGCCGACCTATACGCCCGTGTGCAACTAAGTTAGGGCGATTACCCTATTCCGCCGGCCGTTTCGCGATCAGCCAGCCGATCAGAAAGAACGCGCCGCCGATGAAAAGCAGGCGCACTTCCAGCGACACATTGTCCTTCAGCAGACCGGTGAGCAAACCGATCGGAAGGATGATCATGCCGATGAGCATGAAGAGGCGGCCGAGGAGCGCGGACATCGGGGAAGTGTAACCGCCCGCCGCACTGCTACAGTTCGCGGCGTGAAGCCTGTCGTCGTCCTCACGGCGCAGTACCCGGCCATCGTCCGCGAGATCCTGGCCGGGCTCTGCGACTTCGTCGAGCATCCCAGCGAAAACGGACGCTCCGAAGACGACATGATCACGATTCTGAGCGAGGCCGACGCGGCCATCACGCTGCTCAGCGATCCGCTCACGCGCAATGTTCTCGAAGCGAATCCCGGCTTGCACATGATTGCCAACTACGCGGTCGGCTACAACAACGTCGACCTCGAGGCTGCGCGCGAGCTGGGCGTCATTGTCACGAACACTCCCGGCGTACTGACGGAAGCAACCGCGGACCTGACGATGGGACTCATCCTCGCGGTGATGCGGCGCATCGTTGAAGGCGACCGCGAAGTGCGCACCACCGGCCGGTGCGTCTGGGAGCCGCTTCATCTCCTCGGCAGCGGGCTCACCGGCAAGCGGCTGGGGATCATCGGCATGGGCCGGATCGGCAGCGCGGTGGCGACGCGAGCGAAGGCATTCGGCATGGAGGTCATCGGCGTCCGGCGCGGCGAGTCTTTCGACGAGCTTCTCGCGACGAGCGACATCGTTTCGATCCACGCGCCGTTGACTAGCCAGACCCATCACCTGATGAATGCGGCCACTCTCCGCGCGATGAAGCGCGGCGCATTTCTGATCAACACCGCACGCGGGCCGCTAGTCGACGAAACGGCTCTCTGCGACGCGCTCGACGATGGCCACCTCGCCGGCGCCGGCCTCGATGTGTACGAAGACGAGCCCTCGGTCAGTCCACGCCTCATCGCTATGCCGAATGTGGTCCTCTTGCCTCATATCGGCTCGGCGACGGAGGAAACCCGAAACGCCATGGCCCGCATCGCGGCAACCGATGTGGCTCTTTTCTTGCGCGGACTGAAGCCGCAGAACATCATCACCTGAGCGAGCGAACGATCATGACCATCCTCAATCGTGCCGAGTCCTTTCTCGTCATCGTCGATGTGCAGGAGAAGCTCATGCCGGTAATCGATGACCACGAGAACGTGGAGCGCAACCTCGACCGCCTCATCCGCGGAGGTCACATCCTCGACATCCGCGCCATCGTCACCGAGCAATACACCAAAGGACTCGGCCACACCGTGCCGCGGCTCCGCACCGCGCTCGAGGCGACGTTCGGCTATGAGCCGATCGAGAAGTCGACGTTCTCAGCGTTCGGCTGCGTCGAGTTCGTCGCCGTCGTCCGCAATCTGCACCGGAAACAAGCGATCGTCGCCGGCATCGAGACCCACGTCTGTGTTTACCAGACCGTCCGCGACCTTCTCGCCAACGGATTCGACGTCACCGTCATCGCCGACGCCGCCTCCTCCCGCACGCAAGCCAATCGCGAGACCGCCCTCCGCCGCATGGTCAGCGACGGCGCCAAACTGAGCTCAACGGAGATGGCGCTATTCGAGCTGACGGGCGTCTCTGGGACCGACGAATTCCGGGAAATCGCCCGGCTCGTGAAGTGAATCGGTCGGATCGGTCCGATCCGTCCGATCGGTCCGATCTCAATTATCATCCGCCCGATGCCCGACCTCGTCACACTCTTTCAGGCGCTCAGCGACGCTACGCGGCTCCGGCTCTTGAGCCTGATGGCGGCGGGCGATGTCTGCGTCTGCTATTTCGTCGAGATTCTCGATGAGACGCAGCCGAAGATCTCGCGGCATCTCGCGTATCTGCGGCGGGCCGGACTGGTGTCGGCGCGGCGCGAGGGGAAGTGGGTGCACTACGGCCTCGTGAGACCGTCCGATCCCGCGGCGGCCGCGGTCTTCGAGACCGTGCTCGAGGTCATCACCCATGACCGCCGGATGCAGCGCGACCGCGCCGCGCTGGAGAAGGTCTGTTGCGCCGTCCGGCTGCCCGCCGCCCTGCAGAATGCGCCGAAGCCGGCTCTCGCAAGGGCGCGGACGAACTGATGCTGGCGGCGGTCCTCATCGCCATCGCGGCGTTTTTCGCCGGTGCGGTGTCGGCTGTGGCCGGCTTCGGAATCGGCAGCATCCTCACGCCGCTTCTCGGACTGACCATCGGCGTCAAACTGGCGGTGGCAGCCGCGGCGATCCCGCACTTCATCGGCAACGCACTCCGTCTCTGGACCCTGCGCGACAAAGTCGACAAGCACGTGCTCAAGACATTCGGCCTGATGAGCGGCGTGGGGGCGCTGACTGGTGCCCTGCTCTACGCCGCCGCGGCAACCAGCGCTCTGAAACTCGTCTTCGCCATCGTGCTGATCATCGTCGGAGCATTTGGGGTTACCGGTTGGAGCGATCACCTCCGCTTCGGCCGCCGCGGCGCCTGGCTGGCGGGCGGCGTCTCCGGATTGCTCGGCGGACTCGTCGGCAATCAGGGGGGCATCCGCGCGGCGGCGATGCTCGCGCTCGACGTGCGCAAAGAGGTCTTCGTCGCCACCGCCGTCGCCATCGCCCTCGTCGTCGATGGCGCGCGCCTGCCGGTTTACGCGTTCAGCACGGGACGCCAGCTACTGACCATCTGGCCGATGCTCGCCGGCGCCAGCGTCGCCGTCATCCTCGGCACCTTTTTCGGCAAGTCTCTCCTCGGGCGCGTGCCGGAAAGTGTCTTTCGCCGCCTCGTCGCCGCCCTCCTGATCGCCCTCGGCGTGGCCATGCTCGTTTCGCGATGAAATTCGCAGCACCGTGACCGCTGTCATCACGGATGCCTCCCGGTCGTCGTTACGATCGTCAACCGATGCGCGCTGCCATCCGAATCGCTTTCATCGCTCTCGTGCTTACGGCGAGTACTGCCGGCGCAGCGACGTTCCTCGTCCCATCGGATCGCACGCTGGTCACTGCGTCGAATGCGATCGTCGTCGCCACTGCCGGGGAGTCGCATGGACGCTGGGCTCCGGGAGGATGGATCGAGACCGTAACGGAGCTTCGTGTCGACGAGGCAATCAAAGGCGGGATCGATACCGGCGAGACGATTCACGTCACCGAGCTCGGTGGTTCCGTCAGCGGGATCAGCTACATCGTCGCCGGCAGCCCGAAGTACGCGCCGGGCGAGCGGGTGCTGCTCTTTCTGGAGACAAACGATCGCGGCGAATGGGTGTCGAAGAACATGGTCGTCGGGAAGTTCACCCCGGCCCAGGACGCGAGCGGGCGGCGGCTCCTCCTGCGTGAAGCGAGCGAGATCGTGGGCTGGAACGTCGATGGCTCACCGCACCACGAGCCGGTGCGGCTCGAAGCCGAGTTCCTGCGTTTCGTTCGCGCGGTTGCGCAGGGGCGTGATGCGGCGGAGGACTACATCGTCAGCGATCCGAAGCCGTTGCGGAAGAGCATCATCAGCGAGGCGGCGGCATCGGCATTCACGCCAAGTGGATATCTGCTGCAAGGTCCGGGAGGCATGGGTATCCGCTGGCCGAACTTCCCCAACGCGGTTGTTTTTCTCAGCCACGGATCGCAGCCGGGCGCATTGAACGGCGGCCTCACGGCGATGCAGCGCGCCTTCGCGGCGTGGACGAACGACCCTGGCTCCAACATCGTCTACAGCTACGGCGGTACGACGCCGATCGCCAGCACCGGCTTCGGCACGAACGTCAACGACGGTGTGAACACCGTGCAGTTCAACGATCCTGCAAATGAGATTCCCGGCTCGTTCACGCCAACCAACGGCGCGACGCTCGCCATCGGCGGCGCGTGGACCGGAAGCGCGACGCATCAGGCAAATGGCGAGGAGTACTACACGATCGTCGAAGCCGACCTCGTCGTGCAGAACGGCATCACCGGCCCGGGATTGACCGGCAATGGATTCGATCACGTCCTCACCCACGAGCTCGGGCATACGCTCGGGCTACGGCATTCCGACAAGAACGCCGCGGATACGTCCAGTTGCGCTGCGCCGCTCGATTGCTCGACCACAGCGATCATGGACTCCAGCGTCGCCTTCGACTCCGACCCGATCGGTTCGACACTGCAGGCGTGGGACATCGCCGCGATCGATGCCGTATACGGCTCCGGCGTGGCCACACCGCCGGCCTGCAATCCGCCCCGGATCAACACGCAGCCAGCGCCGACGATCGACGTCGGCACTACGGCTGTCACCTTCACCGTAACCGCCTCGGGTGACACACCGCTGCAATACCAGTGGTACACAGGCACCCGAGGAAATACGAGTGCGCCGATCACGGGCGCGACGTCGTCGAGCTTCACCGTCAAACCGGCCGTGACCACCGGCTACTGGGTTCGCATCACGAATGGATGCGATCCTCCGGCGGACAGCATCACTGCCTACGCCATCGTCAACAATTGTCCGCCGGTTACGATCGCTTCGCTGTCGGGAGACATCACGATTTTCGAAGGGAAGTCGACGCCGCTCGTCGTTGGTGCCAGCGGCGGAACGGTTTCGTATCAATGGTACGCCGGCGCGAGCGGCACGACGACGTCGCCGATCCCCAACGCAACCGGCGCGACGCTGACCGTTTCACCGGCCCAGACGACCAGCTACTGGGTGCGGGCATCAAACACGTGCGGATCGAGCACCGACAGCAGCACGGTCACGGTCACCATCGTCCCGTGCACGGCTCCGAAGATCGTCGTACAGCCGGCAAGCAGCAATATCGTCACCGGCAACGGAGCGACGCTCTTCGCAGCAGTGACCGGCACGCAGCCGATCACTTACCAGTGGTACGAGGGGACGTTCCCGGACACGACGCATCCAGCCAACAACGGCACCTCGGCGACGCTGGCCGTGCCGTCGCTCGTGGCATCCGCTTCGTACTGGCTGCACGTCTCGAGCGTATGCGGCGAGGCCGACAGCACCACCGCGCGCCTCACGATCGTCTCGACCTGCACGCCCCCGGCGATCGCCGTGCAACCGCAAAGCCAGAGCGTGGCCTCGGGATCGGCCGCAATCGTATCGATCAGCGCAACGGGAGCATCGCTCTCGTATCAGTGGTACCAGGGTGGCTTCCTCGACTTCACCCACCCCCTCGGCGGCAACGCCCCCGCGGTGCTGACGCCCGCAATTACCGCAACGTCTCAGTTCTGGGTGCGCATCACCAGCCCCTGCGGCACCGTCGACAGCACCGTCGCAACGGTGTCGGTCGGAGTGGTGCCGCGGCGAAGAGCGGCGCGCTGAATTGGGTCAGGTCTAAAGTCTAAAGTGCCGAATTGGCTTGACCCCTTAGCCAACGATCGTCTTCGGCACTTTGGACTTTAGACCTGCCCCCCAATCCGCTGCCGGGACCAATTTAAGTAGTCGTTTTGACTCCTGAAATTGGGTCCGGACCAATTTCAGTGGTCGTTTTGACTACTGAAATTGGGTCGGAACTAATTTCGGTGGTCGTTTTGACCACTGAAATTAGGTCGAGACCAATTTCGGTAGTCGTTTTGACCACTGAAATTAGGTCGGGACTAATTTCGGTGGTCGCTTTGACCACTGAAATTGGGTCGGGACCAATTTCGGTAGTCGTTTTGACCACTGAAATTAGGTCGGGACCGATTTCGGTAGGGGTTTTGACTCACGAAATAGTGCCATGGACAATTTCGGTAGGGGTTTTGACTCGTGAAACTAGGTCGGGACCAATTTCGGAAGTGGTTGCGACTCCTGAAATCGTCAAAAGGACTACCGAAATCGGTCTGGGACCCTACAAAATGGAAAGAAGCTGATCAAATTGCCGGTCGTCCTCGAAAGAGGTCACCTGGCGGGTGCATCACACTCCGACCCCCGACCCCCGACACGCGACCCCGAAAAACTACGTATGCACTCCCGGCGCTTCATGCCCGCTGTCGCTGACGTACTCGACGTAGGAGCCTCCGAACACGCGGGGGGCGGCGCCGCGTTCTTCGGGTAGCTCGAGCACGCGGTTGGAGAGGCCGCGCAGGAACATGCGGTCGTGGGAGACAAAGAGCATCGTCCCTTCGAAATCGTGAAGCGCTTCGACGAGCATCTCTTTCGTGGCCAGGTCGAGATGGTTCGTCGGCTCGTCGAGCACGAGGAAGTTCGGCGGATCGAGCAGCATCCGGGCCAGCACGAGGCGTGAGCGCTCGCCGCCGGAGAGCGAGCGGATCTTCTTCTCCACCTCGTCGCCGGAGAACTGAAACGCGCCGAGGAGGCTGCGCAGCGTGCCGATCGATTCGAGCGGAAAGTCTTTCTGGATCTGCTCCCACACGGTGAGATTCGGATCGAGCACGTCGAAAGCCTGCTGCGAGAAGTAGCCCATCTTCAGCGATGCGCCGAGGCGCACGTTGCCGCCGTCCGGCTCGACCGCGCCTGAGACCATCTTCAGCAGCGTCGACTTGCCGGCTCCGTTCTTTCCCATCACGCACCAGCGCTCACCGCGACGGATGAGGAAGTCGAAGTCCTCGTAGATGGAGCGCTTGCCGTACGCCTTCGAAACGTCCTTGAGCGTAACGACGTCGTCGCCCGATCGCGACGGTTTGCGGAAATCGAACTTCATCGTCTTCCGCTTCTTCGGCGGCTCGAGCTTCTCGATCTTGTCGAGAGCCTTCACGCGGCTCTGCACCTGGGCCGCTTTGGCCGCGTGCGCAGCGAAGCGGTCGATGAAGCGCTGCTCCTTGGCCAGCATCGACTGCTGCCGCGCGTAGGCGGCCTCGCGGTTGGTCTCGCGGATGGCGCGCTCGCGCTCGTAAAACTCGTAGTTGCCCGAGTACGTGACGAGGTCGCCCTCATCGATCTCCACGATCTTCGTGACGACGCGGTTCATGAACTCGCGGTCGTGCGACGTCATCAGCAGCGAGCCTTCGTATCGCTTGAGGAAGTCTTCGAGCCAGATGATCGACTCGATGTCGAGATGATTGGTCGGCTCGTCCATCAGCAGCACGTCCGGGCGACCCAGGAGAACTTTGGCCATGGCCACGCGCATCTTCCAGCCGCCGCTGAGTGCACCGACATCGCCGTCGATGCGGTCATCCTCGAAGCCGAGACCGTGGAGAACTTCGCGGGCGCGCGCTTCGAGCTCGTACCCGCCGAGGTGGGAGTAGTCCTCCTGAACGTGGCCGAAGCGGTCGAGGATCTTGTCCATCTCGTCCAGACGGTCGGGATCGGACATCGCGTTCTGCAACGCTTCCAGCTCGTGGTGCAGATCGCCGAGGCGGCCGCTGCCGGCGATTGCTTCGTCGAGCACGGAGCGGCCGGACATCTCTTCGATGTCCTGCCGGAAGTAGCCGATGGTGATTTTCTTAGGAACAGAGACATCGCCGTCGTCGGCCGACTCTTCGCCGACGATCATGCGGAAGAGGGTCGTTTTGCCGGAGCCATTCGGCCCGACGAGTCCGGCACGCTCGCCGGGATTGAGCTGAAACGAGGCGTCGACAAAGACGAGTTGCCGGCCGTACTGCTTGGAGATTTTGCTGAGGCTGATCATGAGCGTGGAGACAACGCGGGAGGCTGGGGCGGCATTTCGGACGAGAACGCTTCTGTCTCCCGCGAAGGCGCGAAGACGCGAAGCAGGCTTCTTCTCCTTTCGCGTCTTCGCGGCTTCGCGTGAGGCGGCTGCGCCCGAGTCCGGCTGCCCATCACATTTCAGTTGCGCCGGACTTCCGAACGGGCGTAGGCTGCGCCGGTCATAAAAGAAGGATGTAATGCTGTCGCCCCTCGCAATGCGCGAGTCGTTCCGTACGTACACCTGTGCCGAGCGTTTCGGACAGGTTCCTAACCGGTGATCTCTCTCACCACAACCAGCGAAGGAGGATATGTGAAGCGCTTAGTTCTGTTCGCCGCTCTTCTCGTAGCAGTGCCCCTCTTTTCCCAGGAATGGCCGCAGTGGGCTTTGAACGCGAAGCACACGGGCAAGGTCTCGGTAGTCGGTCAGGCTCTGAACCAGAACCTCGTCAACCTCGTCTATGACCCCCTCGTTCCCCAGGAGATGGCCGCGTCGGGTGGAGACTTGCTGGCTCACTACCAGGCGCCGCTCGTCGACGGCAACGACGTCTACATGATGTACAAGGACGGCGTCTACCATACTCAGAACTACGGCACGCAGAAGTGGGGCGAGACGAAGTACTCGTGGCAGGGCGGAACGCTGGTCACGCAGTGGCAGTACGCGTCCGACTGGGATCCTCCCGGGAGCGCCAACGACTTCTGGGAGCCGGTCTTCCATCCCGCTCTGGCGAACGGTTTCCTTTACGTCCCCGGAATGGGCGGTTCGATCGTGAAGATCAACAAGAGCACCGGCGTCGCGGTGACGCGGATCAACCCGTTCCCGACCAACACCGGGGGAACGACGAATACGATCTTCACCGCCAGCCCGATCACGGTCGACAGTTCGGGCAACCTCTTCTACAACGCCATTCAGTTCCACGACGCCGTCGAGATCTTCCACAACGATGTCATCGACTCGTGGCTCGTGAAGGTCACTCCGGGCGACGCCATCTCGACGGTCAGCTACTCGGTCCTGACCGCCGGCGCCCCGGCCGGCACCGATCTGTGCGTGAACGCGTTCCCGACAAACGCCGATGGAACGCTCATCAACGGTCCGTGGCCGCCGAGCCCCACCGCAGTGCCGGGCAGCGTGGTCTGCGGCACGCAGCGACCGGGCATCAACATCGCCCCGGCGATCGCCTCCGATGGCACGATCTACACGGTCACCCGCGCACACCTCATCAGTCGTGAGGCCTTTCTCGTCGCAGTGAATCCAAACTTCACCCAGAAGTGGATTCGGACGCTCCGCAACCGCTTCAATGATGGTTGCGGCGTTACGGTCGCCAACGGCGGCACGCTTCCGCCAAACGGTTCGCCGGGCGGATGCCGCGCCGGCGCGAATTTCGGCGTCGATCCCGCCACGAATGCGCCAGGAGGCGGACGCGTGCTCGATGACTCGTCGGCCACCCCGGTTATCGCGTCCGATGGCAGCATCCTCTACGGCGCGTACACCCGCTACAACTACGCGCAGGGCCACTTGATGCACTTCGCCGCCAACGGCAACTACCTCGGTGCCTACAAGTTCGGCTGGGACGTCACGCCTGGCATCAATGGCACCTCGATCGTCACGAAAGACAATCACTACGGCCTCACCGGTTCCTACTGCAACGACCCGGCCTTCTGTCCCGATGACAACAGCGACCGCGGGACGCGTTATCCCGAGGCGTATTTCGTGACACAGCTCGACAACAACCTGAATGTGCAGTGGAGCTACCAGAACACGAACACGCTCAGTTGCACGCGTCAGCCGGACGGTTCGGTGACCTGCGTCAGCGATCATCCGAACGGATTCGAGTGGTGCGTGAACGCGTTCGTCGTCGACGCCAACGGCAACGTCTATGCGAACAGCGAAGACGGCAACCTCTTCAAGATTCCGCAGAACGCAGTTGGAGTGACGAGGATCTTCCAGCAACTCGCGCTGGGAGCCGCCTACACACCGACGTCGATGGACTCGAGCGGCAGGATCTACTCGCAAAACGCCGGCCACCTGTTCGTCGCCGGCAACTAGCTCAGGAGTGCGGACGTCTCGTCCGCGGGCCGCCGGGCGTCCCCGCCCGGCGGCTATCCCGCGCTTAACCCCCATTTCTCTCACCTTGAAAATTTCGGCTTTCCCTTGCATCGAGCGCCTTCTCCCCCGGGCTTCTTCGGGGGAGAAGGCGGATGAGGGGGGCGGTGTTCTCTCGCGAAAGGCCGATCGACAGGTCTGGTTTTCTGCCGTTATGCAGACCTCACCGCGCCAGGAAACACCCCCTCATCCGGCTTCGCCACCTTCTCCCCCACAAGAAGCGTGGGGGAGAAGGCTCTCGATCGAAAACGTAGTGTGCACAAGTCCAGTGAGAGTTCGAGAAATGCGGGTTAATCCCCCCCAACCCGGACGCCCCGCCACTCGGCTACGATTCCCGCGACGAACGATTCTCACGGGTTGAGGAGCTGACACGATGGCCGTATTCGAGTTGCTGCGACGGGAGCCGGATGTTCGAACGTTTCGCGCTGGCGAGACCGTGTTCGCCGAGGGCGATGCCGGTGATTGCATGTTCGCCGTGATCGAGGGGGAGGTGGCGATTCAGAAGCACGGAATCGTGCTCGAACGCGTCGGCGTCGGCGGCATCTTCGGGGAGATGGCTCTGATCGATCAATCGCCGCGAAGCGCTACCGCTGTCGCCGCGACCGACTGCAGCATCGCCGCCGTGGGGCAGAAGCGTTTCACCTTCCTCGTGCAGCAGACTCCCTACTTCGCCCTCGAGATCATGCACGTGCTCGCGGAGAGGTTGCGCCGGAACACGGCGAGCTGAGCGGACGAATTGCAACATTTTTCGGCGCAGGAGTTAATCGCCGCGAATCAGCGTCTTAGTGCGGTGCGGGAGCATCGCTCCGCGCCCGCAAGAAACGTTCTGATCCGGAAGGCGTCCAACACTCATGACCTCAGCCCCAGCCTCCAAGGCCACCGCTGTTCTCCGCGCGTTCCTCTGTCTTTCCGTCGTACTCCTCTCCGCCGTAAGTGTCCACGCCCAATCCGAACGGCAAGTCCGTCCGAACGGTCCCGGAACCGGCATCCCTGACGATGACCGCGTGCCCTGGAAGTTCGTCGAGAAAGGCGCCCCGATCGAGAAATCATCCTTGACGCTCTACTGGCTGCCGGCATCGCAGAAAGAGATGGAGCGCTCCGAGCTGCTGGGCTCGCGCGCGCTCATCCAGGCAGGCCTGCGCTGCGTCGGCTTCCGAATCGTCGATGCCGGCGACGCGGCCACCCTCAAGCTCCTCGACGCAACCGGAAAGGTACCGACGGCGCTCCTCGTCAACAATCAGGGAGTGGTCGTCCGCCGCCTCGAGAACGTTCGTGGCTCCCTCCCTGCCGCCTCGGTCGAGCGCCTCGTGCACGACGAGCTGGCCGCCCGCGACGAAGCGATGTATCGCGCCATGAGCGACGCCCGCAAACATGCCACCGCAGGCGAGAAAGACGCCGCGGTCACGCTGTACAAATCCGTGTGGGACGACCGCTGCTTCTTTCCGCTGGCCGGCCTCGAAGCGCAACGCTCCCTCAAGACCCTCGGCGTCGAAGTCCACGAGGTCCCCTCAACGATCGCGGCCGATCCGCAGCTCAAACAGCCGTCGCTGAGTACGAAACCGGGAACTGCCGAGCGCAAACATTAGCCAGGCAGATCACCACAAAGGACACTGAGGAACCTTTGTGTCCTTTGTGTCTTTGTGGTTCAAACCAAAATCACTCCGGCGTGATGTAAGCCGCCGAAATCCCGCCGTCGACGAGGAACGACGTTCCGGTGACGAAGGACGACTCGTCGCTGGCCAGGAACAGCGCCGCGTTCGCCATCTCCTCGGCACGCGCAAAGCGTCCCATCGGTATGTGCACGAGGCGGCGGTTGCGGCGGGCGGGATCGGAGAGGAGCTTCGCCAGCAACGGCGTCTCGACCGGCCCCGGGCAGAGCGAGTTCGCGCGGATGTTCTTCCGTGCAAACTCGACCGCGATCTCGCGCGTCATCGCCAGCACGCCACCCTTGCTAGCCGTGTAGGCAATCTGCGGGGCGGCAGCGCCCATGATGGCGACGAATGAGGCGGTGTTGATGATCGAGCCGCCGCCGGCGCGGAGCAGCGCGGGGACGGCGTATTGGCACCCGAGGAAGACGCCTTTGAGATTGACGTTGATGACCATGTCCCAGATCGCCTCGGACGTATTGGTCACCGAGTCGTCGTCGGGATGAAAGACGCCCGCATTGTTGAAGACGACGTTCAGCTTTCCGTAGCTCTCCTCCGCAAAGCGCACCATCGCCTCGGCGTCTTTCGCTTTGGAGACATCGGCTGCGAATGCCTTCGCATCGCCTCCCGCTTTGCGAATCTCATCGGCAGTCGCCTCGGCGGTATCAAGTTTCAAATCGATGACGACGACCTTCGCGCCTTCTTTTGCGAAGAGGAGCGAGGAGGCTTTGCCGATTCCGGAACCGCCACCGGTGATGAGCGCTACTTTGTCTGCGAGGCGCATGGTTTCCCCTTCACTCTTCTATTCACGCCATTTCAAAATACCGCCGCCTCTCCCAGTCGGTCACCACGGCGTCGAACTTCCTCTGTTCGGTGCGGAAGAAGTGCAAGTAGTGGTCGATCACGTTTTCGCCGAATACGTCACGCGCCCATGCGCTCTCGGCAAGCGCCGCGATCGATTCGTTCAGTGAGTGGGGCATGTGCGGCAGGTCGGACGCCGCTTTGTAGACATCGCCTTCAAATGCAGGCGGCGGCTCGATGTGATTGGCGACACCGTCGAGCCCCGCGGCGATGGCTGCGGCAAACGCGAGGTAGACATTCGCGTCGGCGCCCGGAGCGCGGCATTCGATTCGTAGCGACGGGCCGTGACCGACAATGCGGAATCCCGCCGTGCGGTTGTCGAAGCTCCATGCAATGCCGGTCGGTGCGAACGACCCGGCCACATAACGCTTGTACGACGACGGATACGGCGCAAAGAAGGCGAACAGCTCGCGGATGTGCTTCATCCAGCCGCCAAGGAACCAGCGGAAGGTGTTGGAGCATTGAATGGAGCCAAGGGTGTCGTGGCCTGCGAACTGCGGCTTCTTTCCGGTCTCGTCCCACAACGACATGTGGATATGGCAGGACGATCCGGCGTAACGCTCATCCCATTTGGCCATGAAGGTGATGGCGTGCCCCTGCTGCCAGGCGATCTCTTTCGCCGCATGCTTGTAAATCGAGTGCCGGTCGGCCATCTCCAGCGCCTCGGCGTACCGCAATCCGATCTCCTGCTGCCCCGGCCCCCACTCGCCTTTCGACGATTCGACCGGCACGCCCGAGCGCTCGAGGTGCGATCGGATGGCGCCGATCACGTGCTCTTCTTTCGTGCCTTGCAGGATGTGGTAATCCTCGATCACACGTCCGATCGGAGTGGCATTGATGAAGCCTTTTTCGGCAACGGTCTCGTAGGAATCCTTGAAGACATAAAGCTCCAGCTCCGACGCGGCCATGGTCGCGAACCCCATCTCCGCGGCGCGTTTGAGCTGATGACGCAACATGCTGCGCGGCGCGACCGGAACGAGCTCGTGCGCCTTCTCCTGATAAACGTCGCAGAGCACCAGCGCCGTCTTCGGGAGCCATGACGCGATGCGCAACGTGTTGAAGTCGGGGATGGGCCGGAAGTCGCCGTACCCCTTCGCCCACGACGTGAAGGCATAACCGGGAACCGGGTCCATATCCATGTCGCAGGCGAGGAGGTAGTCGCAAGCGTGCATGCCATGCCGCAGAACCTCGTCGATGAAGAAGCGGCCCGTGATGCGCTTGCCGACCAGCCGTCCGTACATGTCGGGAAACGCGGCGATGACGGTATCGATCTCGTCGTCGGCGACGAGGCGTTTGAGTGTGTCGGTGTCGATGCGGCCTTGCATGGTTCCTCGGGGGACTCAACTCACGTCAATGTAAACCGTCTTCCACTCGGTATACGCATCGAGTGCGGCGAGACCCAGCTCGCGTCCGATGCCGCTTTGTTTCACCCCTCCGAATGGCGCTTCGAGATGCACGCTGCTGCCGGAATTGATGGAGATGTTGCCGGTCTCGAAGGCACGGGCCACGCGCAACGCGCGCGATCCGTCGCGAGTCCAGATCGATCCGGACAGTCCATAGATCGAATCGTTCGCCATCCTCACGCCGTCCTCCTCGGAATCAAACGGCATGACCGCGACGACCGGACCGAAGATCTCCTCGCGCACGATTTTCATCTCCGGCTTCACATCGACGAAGACCGTCGGATCGAGGTAGGTTCCCGCGCCTTCGCGAGCCTTGCCGCCGGTCGCAAGCGTCGCACCCTCCGCGCGTCCTGCGTCGATGTACGACATCACCCGCTCGCGGTGCGACCGCGTTACGAGCGGACCCATCTCCGTGGTATCGGCGAGCGGATCGCCGACGTTCACTTTCTCGAACGCATCGGTGAGCGCCTGCACGAAACGATCGTGAATGGAGCGCTGGACGAGGATGCGGCTGCGCGCGCAGCAATCCTGCCCGGCGTTGCCGAGCGATGAGGAGACTGCGGAGGCGACGGCGCGATCGAAATCACAATCGTCGAAGACGAGATTGGCCGACTTGCCGCCGAGCTCCAGACTGACGCGCTTGATGTCGCGCGATCCGAGCTCCATGACCCGCCGTCCGATCTCCGTCGAACCGGTGAAGGCGAGCTTGCGGACGAGCGGATGCGTGAGGATGGCCTCACCGACGATCGATCCCGGCCCTGTCAGCACCGTAAAGACGCCCTCGGGCATCCCCGCTTCGAGCGCCAGCTCGGCAAGGCGCAGCGCCGTCATCGGCGTCTGTTCGGCCGGCTTGAGCACGACCGTATTTCCCATCGCCAGCGCCGGCGACGATTTCCACGCCGTGATGGCGATGGGGAAGTTCCAGGGAACGATGATGCCGCAGACGCCGACCGGCTCGCGAAACGTCATCAGCACACCGGCGGCCGCGCCGGGGATGGTCTGTCCGCCGATCTTGTTCGTGGTGCCGGCGTAATACTCGAAGCAGTTGGCGGCGAGGGCGACCTCATCGCGCGAATCGCGGATCGGCTTCCCGACGTTGCGCGACTCCAGCGTCGCCAGCTCGTCCGCGTTGTCACGAATGAGCTGCGAGAGCCGCATCAGGATCCGCCCACGGCTGCGCGTGTTGACCGCTCGCCATTTCGGGAAGGCCGCCGCAGCGCGGCGAATCGCAGCATCGGCATCGTCAGCCGTCGCTTTCGGAATCGTGGCGAGCGGTTGCCCCGTCGCCGGCTCGATCAGGTTGAATCCGGACACGCAATCAGCCTAGTGCAAAAACCAAGCTCAGGGGGAAGGCAGAAAGCCGAAAGCACACCGCAACGACCCCGCAACAATGCCGAGCACGCCAAGGTCTGATGCCGCAGCGAGTTGCGGTTCCAAGTCCGGTGCAGCGCAGAGTTTGGCCGCGCGCTACGTTTTAGCCCCGTGAAGCTTGGATGGACATGAACAAAATGACGAGAAGTACGACGTAGCTACTCGCATTGGCGAAAAGCACGGCGAGAAACGCACGAGGAATGCGAACCATGCGCCTGAACAGCAGGACAAGCGGCCACTCGATGAGAACGCTGACGATGAACGCTACGATCCATGCCATGGTTGCAAGCGCATTCCAGCCTGGACCACTCCATTGGCCGCTTCTGGCTGATTGAAAGGCGGGGTTGTAACCGGTTGGTAGACATGACGCGACGAGCATTCCCGAGACCGATGAAGCGATGTTTACCACGACGACCATAAGGATGAGGCGACCCACGCGCGTGTCTTTAGACCACCACCGGTAGAAAATGACCTCTGCGCAGAGTGCCATGATTGCCGCGAGTGGGTAGAAAATCTGGGCGACGTACGGCGTGTAAAAGGCCGGGAAAATGACGTCGGCGATTGTCAGCATAGCTATCGGACGTTCTTCCCCGGCGGCAGGTTCGTGCGGCCCAACGTTCCCAGCTCAGCCGCTTCGGCCCACGCGAGGAACATGAAAGTAAGCGTATCAGGTGTTGGGCTGAAGTCGGCTGCAGCGTGGCGCGTGGACTTCGAGATCATCGGGGAGATCACCGAGATCGAGGCTATTGAGATTGGGAAGCGTATTCGAGTTCTTCGTGAACTCACAAAACAATATGGCAAAGGTCGCTGGCGCAAACTCAAAGCCAACGCACTCGTACGCCTCTTCCCGGAAGGCGGAGTCAGGCGGGCGGAGCTCCACTGGTTCGAGGCGCACGGCATTGGGTGCAAGCGCATCAAGATCAAGGCCTACCTTGACTAACGGTGAGCCCCGACCTCGCTTCGTCGTGTGCGTCGACCCGGGTGCCAACGATGACCTCCAGGCTCGCCGCATCTATCGCGTTCTGCCGGACCCCTCAGCCGCGCGCAGCCGCTACGTCCGCGTCATCGACGATTCCGGCGAGGACTACTTGTACCCGGAGCGCCTCTTCCTACCCGTACATCTCTCATCGGCGGTCCGGGACGTCCTGAGCCAGCTCAGCACAGAGGGCGTCTAACCCATCGTTGCTGCTCGCTACATCTTTCCAGAGGGGTCAAACCTTCGGTCGTTCGGCTGACGACAATCAAACGCCGTGTTTCAATCGGAGTCTTCTCCGCGATGGCGACATCGTGGCCAGCGACCGAAACTCCTCGGAATGGAAGATCCCCCTACGATGCGTAGAGAGAGTCTGAGGCAGGACCCAGCCTATGCCTGACTATTTGGCGGAGGCGATCACGCTCGTTCGGGCGAAGCCCATCGTTCCGGCCGCCTGGTCGACCAAGCCGACTGAGATGAGATTCTCCCCTTCGCGGATGGTGAGGGTTGCACCGAAGGTCAGCGGCGTGCGGCGAAAGACGTCCTCCTCGGCGGGGGTGATCTCGATTCCGTTCACCTGGCGGAAGGTCGTCGACAGCGCGCCCTGGGCGTTGCCGACGACGAGGTAGACCACGAATCCGCCGGCGAGCTTGCCGTCGCGCGGGAGCAGGGTGACGCTCGGTGGCGCGACGATCTCGATGGGGAGGCTGTACTCCCCCTTCTTCACCGGCTTCGGTTTCCCGGTGCGGAGCTGGAGCTTCCAGTCGCTCACGCGGGCTGGGGTGTAAATGTTTGCGATCGTGCGGTCGCGCATCTGATCGTCGGAGGTCCTGGAGGCGTAGCTCTGGCGCGCGCGGACGGTGTAGGCGCGGTTCCTGGCGCGGACGGCAACCGGGCGGTCGCCGCGCTGGTCAACGCTGGGGCGGTAGCCGAGGGAGTAATACGAGTCGAGATCGCGCCGCAGGGTATCGAGCAAAGCCGGCATCTGCGAGACCGGCGCGGCCGTGCCGCCGGTCATGCGCGCCAGCAGCTCGTGCGCGGCGTCGGTGTTGCCGGAGCGGAGGAACCCCGCGCCAGCCTCCTCGATCGCAGTGGAGCTCTGCGTCGAGTTGACGTCGACCGGCATGAGCGCGGAGATCGGATAAAGCGTCACGCCGTTCGCGTTCGCGGCTTTGGCGATGCTCTCCAGCGCCGCGCGCTGCTGGTCGCGGTACTCAATCGGCGGCTGCTCGATGGCGGCATCGAACCCGCGCATGTACGGCTGGAACCGCCCGTTCGCCCATTGGTACATGTCCAGCCCCGGCCGCGCGGGAAGTTCCGTGCCGGCCAGGACGAGCACCTTCCTACCCTCTACGCCCGCTACCGTCGACATTGCCACCTCGACGGCGTTGAGCATCAGGCGCGAATACGTCGTCATTCTCTGCGTTTCGATGCGCACGCTGCCGATGCACTGGTCGTAGGCCAGCTTGATGGGTATGCCGGGGTACTCGCGACCAGTGCCCATGTTCAGCGCGTGGGTGCACTCCGCCTGCACGCGCTGGAAGTCGCTCGTTGCCGACATCGGCGTGCCGGTCCTGGCCACGGTGTCGATGGCCTTGCGCACCGCCGCCTTCTCGTTGGTCAGCGGCGTGAGGATTCTGAATGTGCCGTCCCAGATAACAACCGAGACCTGATCGTTCGGGGCGACGGCCGTGTCGACGAACTTCGCCATCTCGGCGGTGACCTGCTTGCGCAGCACCGGGGGCATGGTGCGGTTGTCGATGAAGAAGATGAAGCTGCGCGGCCGCAGGGAGGTCGAGCCGTTCCCGGCGCCCGTCTCGGCCGGAACGCCGCCTCGGATTTCGTAGAAGTTCGTGATGACCTGCGGCTTCTTGTCCTCGAAGATCTCGAAGTCATCTTTGGTCAGGCCGGTGACCGGCTTGCCGTCGCGATCGGCAACCACGACGTCGACGTTGACGACGCGCACTTCGATCGACTCGCTGAGTTGAAGGGCCAGCGCTGCCACGGCAATCAGAGGAAGGCGCATCGGTAAAGGCTACTCGAACCGTAACATGGGGAGTGCCAGAGGGGTCACACCTTCGGTCGTTCGGCTGACGATTATCAAACGAAGCGATCTCGCGGCGCTTCGAGCTTCGCAATCTTGTCGGTGCGCTCGCCCGCTTCGACGACGGCCGGGGTTCGCGCGCAGGCGCTTGCTGAAACGAAACCCACGCGCAAAACTGCCGTATGGGAATCCCACAGGACCGGTCGCCTTCCCGAACAGGGCGCGCACGCGCCGGCAGGAGCTCCGATGAAACAGAACGTGCCACTGACCATCTCTTCGTTACTGTCGATCGTGCTGTTCACCGTGCATCTTGCGCATGACATTGTTTTTGGCCTGGACTCGATGACGCGCGCCGGCACGTTCACGTTCTTCGCCATCATGCTCGTGTCGCTTTACGGAACGGTGGAGCTGGCCGGACGTCGATCGGGCTACATCATCATGCTGCTGCTCGGGATCGTCGCCGCCGGCATGCCCGTATTGCACATCGTCGGCGGACCGCGCAGCGCGGCTCACGGCTTCTTTTTCGTCTGGACGCTGCTAGCGCTCGGCGCCACCGGCGTGTTCTCCATCGTGCTCGCTGCCAAGGCACTCTGGCAGTCTGTTCGCGACCGCGCCCGGAGTCCGGTGACTGTGTAGGGCGACATCGTGCAGCGTAAGGGGTCAGGTCTAAAGTCTGTGGTTGCCTTTGCTTCGGCGACCACGATAAGCCGACCCACGACTCCCCCTCCTGCCTAAGACTGGTGCCGGCACGGGCGGCAGGACATGCGTCGGCACTTTAGACTTCAGACCTGACCCAAAACGTTGGCTGGATCACGCTCCACTGCCAGCAGATATGGAATCATGCCTGAGGAGGTTCTCTCATGTTCAAGCGCATCGTCCGGTTCTCGTCCCTGTTTCTTCTGATGGCGGCACCGCTCTTTCCCCAGGCCTTGACCATCGGCCCGGGCTTCTCTGGCAGTCCGAACTCGAGCGACTCCGCTATTGCATCGGTGCGAACCGACATCGATCTGGTTTCGCCTGCAAGCGCTACTGGTTCGGTGACCTCGGTGCACGTCTACTGGTCATCATCAGGCTGCACGAATGCGATCAAGATCAAGTTCTTCCATCGCACCGGGAACACGCTGACGATGACCACCGAGCGTGGGCCGTTCAGTTCATCGGGCAGCGACAACACGTTCGCGATGTCGCCGGCGGTACCCGTGCAGCAGGGAGATCTCATCGGCGTTGCCCGGGTGGCGAATTGCGGCAATCCCGGGACCTTCTTCGGCTTTCCATCGGCTGGCTACCTTGTCTATGGCTCGGACGTGACGGGCAGCGTCGACGTCGCCAGTGGCACGTTCTCCGGCTCGCCCCTCGCGCTCGGCGGCACCGGGACGGCCACCGAGCAGTTGCGTGGGTATATCCCTGTCGTCGGCTCGACCGCCGGCAGCCTTGGATCGAACTTCAAGACCTCGCTGCAGCTCCTCTTCGGCGGGCCGGGATCGGGCTCAATCACGGGCAAGCTCGTCTTCCATCCGGCCAGCACCAGCGGCAGTTCCTCGGATCCGACAGTGACGTACAACGTTGGTGCGGGACAGGTAGTTACTTATCCCGACATCGTGGCAACGTTCGGCCGTTCCGGACTGGGAAGCGTCGATCTCATCACAACGCCGGCTGCCATAAAGCCGGTGATCATCACGCGGGTCTACAACGACGCCGGAACGTTGGGAACGTCGGGATTGACGGAGGATGTGATCGATCCGTCGGATACGCGCGTCATCAACGCCGGTTTCACGGCCTTTCTGATCACGCCGGTCGATCCATCGAAGACGCGCTTCAACATCGGCGTCCGCACCGGTTTTTCGGGAGCAACGATGACGGTCTCGCTGCGCGACACGAACGGGAGCATCATCCATACGGTCAGCAAGAGCTACCAGCCAAACTGGTTCGAGCAGGTCGACTCCACCTCATTCCTGGGCGGAACAGTAATCGGCCCCAATCAGTCGATCCTCATCAACGTCTCCGGCGGCAGCGCCATCGTGTACGGAGCAACAACCGACAACATCTCAAACGACCCGAACATCCAGTTTGCGGTCGCGCTGTTCGGGATTGCGTGAAGTTCTGACACCTGCATCTCACGCCTAACTTCCAATCGAGCCCCTTCTCCCCATCGCTTTTTGATGGGGAGAAGGTGGCCGAAGGCCGGATGAGGGGCCGCTCGAAGGAATCCATACACCAGCAGCACGATCACAAACGGCTGGACTTTGGCTGAGATCGCGCAGCCCGCAACTCCCCCCTCATCCGGCTTCGCCACCTTCTCCCCCCGCAAAAACGCAGGAGAAGGCGCTCGATTGGAGTGTTTGCCGTCTTGAACGAGACACTTGTATCTCGCCTCTCTCTCCAATCGAGCCCCTTCTCCCCATCGCTTTTTGATGGGGAGAAGGTGGCCGTGTATGAACCTGATACATAGGTAACACATCGGCCCGGGGACATAGGTAACAGTCGGGAGCCGGTTCAGAGGCATCGAGGAGACCACGATG